>Ga0299913_10000451_pt1 | contig 26201 bp, 34 predicted proteins | sample RVTome_9_FD_201360 | JGI IMG/M metagenome (GOLD analysis project Ga0299913, IMG submission 201360) | Soil microbial communities from uranium-contaminated site in the Upper Colorado River Basin, Wyoming, United States - RVT155D38 (version 2) ... | reverse complement strand
GTGCGCCACCTCGAAGAGCTGAAGGTAAAGGTCCCGATCAATGTCGACGAGCTGTACGGCATAGAGGGCGTGGGTGCAAAGACGATCAAACTGCTGTACGAAAAGCTGCAGGTAAAGAGCCTAGCAGAGCTGGAAAAGGCCGCCGCGGAGGGCAGGCTGCGTAAGGTGCCCGGCTTTACCGAGAAAAAAGAGCAGGATATGCTAAAGAGGATCGAGTTTTTCAAGAAGGGCAGGGGCCGGCGGATAATAGGCGACGTCTGGCCGCTCGTAAAGCAGATCGAGGCGCGGTTGCTGAAAATCGCGGGCGTGAAAAACGCGATGGCCGCCGGCTCGCTCCGCCGCATGAAGGAGACGGTAGGCGACATCGACTACATCGTCGCCGCCAGCGACCCGGGGCCGGTGATGGAGTTCTTTGTAAAGATGCCGGAAGTGCAGGAAGTCATTGGCAGGGGGCCGGCAAAGGCGTTTGTCAGGCTGGCAGGCGGATTGGACGCGGACCTGCTGGTGGTGCCGGAGGAGAGCTGGGGGTCGGCGCTCCAGTACTTTACTGGGAGCAAGGAGCATTCGGTGGAGCTGCGCAAGATGGCGATCGCAAAGGGGCTGCGGCTGAACGAGTGGGGCGTCTTCAAGGGCGAGAAGAGGATCGCCGGGAAGATAGAGCAGGACGTCTACCGGGCGCTCGGCCTCCAGTGGGTGCCGCCGGAGATGCGCGAGAACGCCGGCGAGATAGAGCTTGCAAAGCAAAACAAGATACCAGAGCTCGTCGAGTACGGGAGCCTGAAGGGCGACCTGCAGGTCCACAGCGAAAGCAGCGACGGCACGGCCACGATAGAGGAGATGGCGCGGGGGGCAAAGGCGTTCGGGCTCGATTACATCGCTATTACCGACCACACAAAGAGCCTCGCGCTGGCAGGCGGCCTCGACGAGCAGGAGCTCCTGGATCAGACCGAAATGATAGCAGAGCTCAACGACAGGCTGGAGGGGTTCCGCGTCCTTGCGTCCGCGGAGGTCAACATCATGAAGGACGGCTCGCTCGACATTTCAAATGGCGTCCTTGACAAACTCGACATCGTCGGCGCGGCGATCCATTCGCACTTCAACCTGCCGGTCGAAGCCCAGACGGAGCGGCTGGTGCAGGCCGCGAAAAATCCGAGCGTTGACATCCTGTTCCACCCGACTGGCAGACTGATCAACAGGCGGCCGGGCTACCCAGTAGACATTGAAAAGGTGATCGAAGCGGCAAAGTACGCCGGCACGGTCCTAGAGATTGACGCGCACTATGACAGGCTGGACCTGAAGGACGACTATGTCAGGATGGCCGTGAGGAAGGGGGTAAAGCTGGTGATCGACTCTGATGCCCACCACCCCATCCACTATGCGTACCTCACGTTTGGCGTCGGGCAGGCAAGGCGCGGCTGGGCGACTCGGTCAGACGTACTCAACACGCTCCCGGCGGACAGGCTGCTAAAGGCGCTAAAGTGACCGCGTGCACGCGTTGCCAGTGTAGCATATTGAGAAGCAGTTAGTTCTTTTATACCAGGTACGCTTTGTATTCCTTGACGTATCTTCTTGTGAACCACGACGTGAAAACGTCGTCCTTCTTGCTGACCTGCGCCCGTTCCAGCGCGTTGTAATAGCTGTTTCTGCCCTCATACTGGATGTTCAGCATGGGGTAGCCCTTGCTCTTCAGGATAAAATTCATCATCAGCCTCGACATCCTGCCGTTGCCGTCTGGAAAGGAGTGTATCGTCACGAACTTCAAGTGCACGAGCGCAGCCAGTTCTACAGGATGTAATTTATTGTTGTTTTTGTTGTACCATCTGAAGAAATCCTGCAGCATCGGGTAGACTTCGACTGCGAGCGGGTGTACGAACTTGCTTCCTGCAATCCCCACCCTGCTCTTCCTTATCCTGCCGGCGATGTCGGACTTGGTTTCCCCAAAGAGCTTTTTGTGCCATTCAAGGACTGCGCCCAGCGACAGGTCCTTTTTGTATCCGAGCATTTCGTAAAACAGCCTTTTGTGGGCCTCCGCCTCCCTGATGTCACCGACCGGCCTGTCCTTGGGCGCTATGCCCCTTTCGAGCAGGGTGGCCGTTTCCCTCAAAGAAAGGGTCGACCCCTCTATCCTCTGGGTGTCGTAGGTGAAGCGGATCGCAAACGTGTCCAGCTCCTTCTCCTTCAGTGACTTGGGCATCTGCCGCGCTTCTCTGGAATAGTTGTCCTTTATCCGGTCGAGGAGCGGGTGCCACCTCTCCCTGTAGACGTCTTCTAACAGCTTTTCCTTCATCTCTTCAACGTCCTTAGGGATCTTTTTCCCGAGGTACACCTCCTTCTTGTACACCCTGCCGCCCTCCCTCACGCTGTGCTCTAGGTAGTAGTATGTGCTGCCGCCGATCCTTTTCGTCTTTACGCGGGCCACGGATTGCCTTACCCCTACACATTAATAAGGTTATCAGCTTTTGCTGAAATGTAGGGGTAAGCGCCTGCTCGCCTGTAACCTGTCGGAACAAGCGATCATGCCCATAGCGCTATGCAACGGCTGTCCCTTGGAATATCAAAGCGTCGATTAAAAGGTACGGCTAACATGTCAGCCATGTTTGCTGCCAGGCTGCAGCAGTGACTGGTAGACTTCGGTCACCAGCCTTTGGCGATCAGCCATTCTCTGGTCATGATTCTCTTTTGCATTGTTCATCATGAATTTATGATGATCGACGTTGACCTGGATGGAACTTTCAAACCTTTCCTTTATGGTCCTTATCAATTCCTTGTCTGCCAGTCCGTCTCGAGAAATTATTCCGTCTACCCACTGTTCGAGGTTGTTCAGGAAAATGGAATGCTTCATGCCAATGCCATGAATGCTGCCCTCGTCATCGGCGGATGCACGTGACTCAATTCTGTCTTCTGGCACCGTCTAGCGAGGATATTCTCAAAAAGCCGTTCAGGCTCAAAGACATCTGCGATGGCGTAAAGAAGCAGCTGCAGATCACATCGTAGCCAGCCGGCCGAATTGTGGCAGAGAACTGGATCAAGTAATCAATATATCACCACTATTGATAACCTAGTCCGTGCACACGACCTTTGAAAAGGACGACCTGAGGGAGAGGAGGGTATTCCTCTGGCTCTTTTACTTTTGCGCCACCATGATGGCCGCGATCACGTTCTACGCCATCTATGTCAGCCTTGGCGAATACATGCAGACTGGCAGGATCGTGATAGGCGAGGTGCTGGTCGACACCGAGTTCCCGTTCCCCGGACTGGCAAAGCTTGTAACGTATTTGATGATAGTGTCAGTCGTCGGCTGGTACTGCGTGGTGAGGCTCGGCGGCGACAAGGCGAGCAGAATCCCAAAGTGGCTGAAGGCTATACTGCAGCTGCTGGTGCTTGCGATCGCGATCGTGGCACTCTATGAATTCGTATACAACTTTATCGTGTGGAACTCTTTCATCACAGCCGACGCGCTGCGGGGCATAATAGAGTTTGACGACATCAACGTGCCCTACCCCAACCCCGAGACCCCTTGGAACCTAGTGTTCGCGACAAAGATGTCGCTTGCCGCCTTCCTGATCTCGGCGCATGGCTTTTACACAATGTCCAAAAAGTCAAAGTAGCCACTCCTTCACCCTGGCCCTTTCAAAGTCCTGCTTTTTCTGGAAATTCTGGACTGACGGCGCCTCCAGCCTGACGATGGGGCCGGCGGGGTTGAAAAAGTCGGCATCAAGGTAGCCGGCGCGCCCGTTTCCCGTTTCCATGAAGCAGTAGCCCCGGCCGGCGAACGCCGCGGCCGCCGGCCTGCCGCCGATCTCGCCCATGATCTGCCTGGCGGCGACCTTGCCCTGCTCCTCGGCAAATATGCCTGCCTTGGGCACGGCCATTGCGCCCACCTTTATCTCCGTCACGTCGCCTATCGCATAGACGTTGGCAAATCGGGTCTTCATCGTGCTCCTGTCTACTGTTACCCAGTCGCCCTCTGCCATGCCGGCGCTCCTGACGACCTCCGGGGCGCGGTGCGGGGGGATGCCGACAAGCACGTCGTAATCCGCCCTGTTGCCGTTCTCGAATTCCAGATGGTCAGACACCGACTTTAGCTTGTGCGACGGGTTGAAGCGTATGCCGCGCTGCGATATGATGTCGACTACGTTTGCGCTCACCTGCGGCCCGGCGACCGGCAGCGCCACCGGGGCGGGCGAGTAGACATCGATCTCTACAGAGCTTCTTGTGCCTAGCTTCTCCAGCATGCCGTCGATTATCATGGAACCTTCGAACGGCGCAGGAGGGCACTTGTAGGGCATGCCCATTATCGAGACCGCGACCCTGCCGCGTTTTAGCTCCAGCAGCCTGTCGCGCAGCTTTGGAACCTGCTGCGCGTCGTAGAGGTTGTAGCCTCTTCCAGTGAACCCGGCTACCCTGTCCGGCACGAGCTCGGCGCCGAGCGCGACTACCAGGTAGTCGTATTCGATCCAGCCGTGGTCTTTTGCCTGCACCCTGTTTGACGGAACGTCTATCCTTGTCACCTCGTCGTTGAGGTACTCGATCCCCTTTGCGTTCAGCCCGTCAAGGGGCGTCTGGGACTCCTCCAGTTTCCGGCTCCCCTCCAGTATCCACAGCTTTACAAGGCCCATCATGAACGACCTTTTCCTGTCCACCACGATGACGCGGTGGTCCTGTCCGAGCCCTTTCCGGAGCTCGGTGGCCGCCACCAGGCCGCCAAAGCCGGCCCCAAGGATCAAAATTCGCCTGCCCATCACGGAAGATAACTGAATACCATGTAAAAACTTTTTAGGGATGCAATGCATCTTTAAGGTATGCCGGAAGAAAAAAGCTACCCTCTTTATGACGACGCGACCCTGGAGAGGATGAAGCGCTATTTCCGGCAGGAAGACCAAGACGAGCTTTTGCGATACATCAAGACCCACGGCATGCGGAGGCACGTTGACGTTTTCGAAGAGAACGATTCGCCCTAGCCTTACCGCTCCTGCGTCGTAGGCCTTATGAGTATCTCGTTTACGTTCATGTGCGCGGGCGACTCGACCGCGAAGAGGATCGCGTTTGCGATGTCTTCCGCCTGCAGCGCCTCCATCTGCTTTACCGACTCGACAAACTTTTCCAGCGCCTTGTCGGTAATTGTGTTTGTCAGCTCGGTCGCGACCACGCCCGGCTCGATGCACGTGACCCGTATGTTCGATCTTACGCTGAACTCCTGCCTCAGCCCCTCGCTGAGCGCGGCGACGGCGTGCTTTGTAGCGCAATAGACGCTCCCTGCCGGGAACACCACCCTCCCGGCCACCGAAGAGATGTTGACGATGTGCCCGGATTTCTTGGCAAGCATGTGGGTGATGGCCGCTGCGGTGCAGTAGAGCACTCCCTTGATGTTGACGTCGATCATCCGGTCCCACTCGTCGACCTTCAGGTTCTTGAAAAAGCTCAATGGCATGAGGCCGGCGTTGTTGACGAGGATGTCCACGGTGCCCCACTTTTTCACCGCCGCGTCGACAAAGGCGTCGCAATCGGCCTTTTTCGTGACGTCCAGGTTGTGGATGAGGATTTCTCCGCCGCCCTTGGCGATCTCGGCCTGCAGCGACTCTAGCCTGTCGGCGCGCCTTGCCCCGGCCGCAATCCTGGCGCCGGCCTTTGACAGCGCGATGGCAGTGGCGTAGCCTATGCCGCTGCTCGCGCCTGTGATTACCGCAACCTTGCCTTTTATCATTACGTCATCATAGAATTTTATCGTCGTAATATGCTTTTGTCAGACTGGCAAGAGGCTTTTTGCAGGTCAAGCGTCAACCTTAAGTACGATGTCCACGTCTGTTGGTTGTGAGCTCATGATGAGTCTCGATGACGACGAGCTGGCATACCTCTGGACCAAGGTAAAGTTTGTCCAGAAGTATATGAGCAAGAACAACTGTTCTTTTGAAGTGGCCGAGCGCGAGTTCCATACGTGGATCGAGGGCCTGATGGACAGCAGGATCGAGCAGGCGAACAAGATGCTAAACCTGCACTAGACGCTCTGCTGCTCTGGCTGCTGTATCTTTTGCTTCTTTGCCATGAAGAGCAGGAGCACGCCAAACATCGCAAGCACTATCGCGAGCCCCTGCGCGCCGCCGTTTGGCACGACTATAAAATAGGCGATTGAAAACGCGATGCAAGTCAGCGCCTGTAACAGGTATAATTTTGCGGCCTGCATCTTGGTCTTTTTGGCAATGAACCCCACCGCGAAAAACGCGGCCGCAGGGTAGATCGTCAGCAATATGAACTGGTCAATGTCAATGCCGAGGTGAACCATCGACTATCAACAGTAGGCCGGCGCGAAATAAGAATTTTTAGATCATTGCTATCGCTAGCTCGCAACTTTCTCAGTCTGAGCCGCCGGCTAGTCAAAGGGGTTGAGATCTACGTTCTTGAACCTGCCCATCACGTTATCGAGCAGTCCTTCCTCGCCTGTCTTTTCCCGCAGCAGCTTGATGCCTTCTTCGACTGCCTGCTGCGATATTTTCCTGTCATTGATGCCGGCGTCGCGGTCTATCTGTTGCATCACCTCTTCGTTGTTGATATTTTGCTGGGTCGTAGTGAATTGTTGTTTTTCATTGTCTGAGAATATGTCGGTGATGCCTGACGGCAGCTTTGACAGCAGCCCCTGTGCCTTGCCGGGCTCTGCTTTTTGAAGCAGTGTTTTTGAAACGGTTGCCATTACAGTTCTGGCCTGTTCGGGGCTGATTCCAACTCGCTGGGCCAGCTGGTTGAACAGTTCTTCCATTGTAGAAGCAGACAGTCGTATAGCTAATAAGCAATCCTACATATTCTTTAGGCTCATTCGACGTGCACTTCGACCGCGCCGCCGCCTGCGATTATCGAGCGCGCGTTTTCAAACGGCAGCGACGCGACGTCCTCCGGCTGGAACGGCCCGTACTTGCTCATGTCGACCCCGACGAACGCCTCCGCCGGCTTCAGGAACCTCACCACTATTTGCTTTGATCTCATTCTCGCGGATATGGACTCGAGCACCTTTGGCCTCCCCTTGACAGTGGCGGCCACGACCTCGCTCATCCTGCCGTCGGACTCGCGCTTGCCGTCGAGGACGTATTTCTCCTCGTCAGAGAGCTTTGAATAGTCGAGCGGCTCGTCCCCGCGGATCTTTGCCTGCCTCGCCTCTATCAATAATCTCGCCGCGCCTGCGAGCAGCTCCGCCATGCGGTCCCTCACTTTTGCTTCGATGCCTTCGTAGCCCTGCCCCTTCAGGTTGCCAAGCGACTCGGCTATTTTCTGGAAGGTGTCCGGCTCGATCGCCTGCAGCGCCGGAGCTTCGATCTCTTTTTTCAGCAGCCTGAAAACATCCTTGAGCGCGAGGTGGCTGCTGTCCCCGGCGTCCATTTCGCTCCGATTTTGCGGGCCTGCTGTCGACATTTTTTAGATCACTCTTAAAGCCTTAAATTATAGAGTTTTAGTGCCTACTGATGAGGTATTCCAGTTGCCTTATAAATTGATTGACGGCAAGATCGAGCAGCAGACATTTACCGCCGACCAGGTGATGCGGCGGCTCAGGGACGACAAGATAAAGTTCCTCGACTTGCAGTTCACCGGGCTCTTTGGCCGGTTCCACCACACCACTATGGATTCCAAGATGTTCCGGGTGGAGGATTTCACCGACGGCCTGCCAAAGCTCGACGGCTCGTCGATCCGCGGCTTTACCGAGATCCACGAGTCCGACCTCATCATAAGGCCCGACCCTTCCACGTTTGCCACCGTGCCCTGGATCGGGACGCCCACCGCGAGGATGATCTGCGACATCCTGAGCGGCGGCGACAAGCGGGAGACGTTCCCCCGCGACCCGCGCGGCATCGCAAAGAGGGCGGAAAAGCACCTCACGGATCAGGGCTTTGACACGTCCTACTGGGGGCCTGAAGTAGAGTTTTTCGTCTTTGACAAACTGGAGGTCAACACCATGACCCCGTACCAGGGGCAGAGCTACCACATCCAGTCGAGGGAGGCACCGTGGTCCACCGACAGCGTCGGCTATGCGCTCAGACTCAAGGAAGGATATCTGCCCAGCGCGCCCGGCGACACCCTGATGGAGTACCGCAACGAGTGCGTCGACGTGCTCACCAACAACTTTGGCATAGTGTGCGACGCGCACCACCACGAAGTGGCGACTGCTGGCCAGTGCGAAATAGACATCCGCTTTGACACGCTGGTCAACGCCGCCGACGCGGTGCAGAGCTACAAGTACATCGTCAAGAATATCGCCAAAAAGCACAACATGATCGCGACCATGATGCCAAAGCCGATCGCGCTTGACAACGGCTCGGGCATGCACGTCAACGTGAGCCTCTGGAACAAGGGCGAGAACCTCTTTTACGATACCACAGACGAGTACGCGGAAATGTCGCAGACTGCGCGCTATTTCGGCGGCGGCATCATAGAGCACGCGCGAGCCCTAGCCGCGATCGTGGCGCCGACTACAAACTCGTACAGGAGGCTCGTGCCCGGCTACGAAGCTCCAGTCTATGTGGCGTGGAGCACCGGCAACCGGTCGGCGATAATCAGGATCCCCGCGCACTTTAAGGGGGCCAGGTTTGCGAATATGAAGCGCATCGAGTTCAGGGCGCCGGACCCGTCGTGCAACCCGTACCTGGCGTTCTCGGCGGTGCTTGCCGCCGGCCTCGACGGCATCAAGAAAAAGAAGGACATCGGCGACCCGGTGAACGAGGACATTTTCAAGATGAGCCCCAAGAGGAGGCGCGAGCTCGGAGTAACGCAGCTGCCGGCGAGCCTGAGAGAAGCCTATGAGGAGCTTCAAAGCGACAGCGCGTTCCTAAAGCCGATATTCGACGGCGAGACGATAGACAGGATAGTAGAGCACGAAGAAAAGGAGCACGTGGAGCTTGCTGTGCGGCCGCACCCACACGAGTTCTCGATGTACGCCGACGTCTAGCCTCTCCTGCGGAGCACGAATCTAGCGGCCCGGAAGTAGCTGCTCGGGTCCCTGCCCTTTGTGACGTGCGACGCAACGACCGCGAACAGTATCCCAAGCCCGGTGGCAGTCGACGTCAGCCACGTGACATAGTTGTTGTCAAGGGCCCACCTGCCGCTCCAGAACTCTAGCGCGATGTTGACCAGTATCGTGATCAGCCCCTGCCCGGTCCCGACTATTACAAGAAACTTGCCTATGTTGATCCGGTTTGCCGCAAACAGCCCCGCGCCCATAAGCACGGTCAGGCCGCCCAGCTGGCTCAGTAGCGCCAGAAAGCCCACCGGTAGGACGGCGTAGGTCCAGAATTCCCTGGCCGTGTTTACCATCAGCTGCTCCCTCGCCAGGCTGTAGATTTCGGCGTTTGCCTGGTAGCCGGAGAGCAGGAACAGGATGCCGGAGACAAGCGCATTCCTGCGGCAAGCCGGTTCCTCGTCGCGCTGTGGCGCAGCGTCTGCACCCGGTCGTAGACGACGCGCTGCCGGACGGCCGACTTTGGCACCGGCCGTGCAGGACAAAGCGCTTCATCTTTGAATGGGAATACTTGTGCCGCGCCCCGTACGCCGTTATCCTGAGCCTGATCCCCTTTTTGTCCACCGACTCGGCAAGCGACTTTGGTATCAGGTAGCTTGAAAGTCCCACCAGCCCCTTGACCACAAGGTAGTCCGGCAGGGTTTTGCGCAAAGCCCACCTTTTTCCGGTCCCACGAGTACACTGGCCGGTTGATGTGCCGGCCAGTCTGAAAACGGGTCGTTGGGTGTCGTACACTATATGCGCAATTAGATCTATTATGAGTTGTAACTACTCTCTGAAAGGGAGTCCCGAAAGTAAACGGGTGCATGAGAGTAGGCAAAAAAGCGCCGGAAAAAAGCGATAAGGGAAGGCATGCCCATACAATAGCTGTGCGTGCGAAAACCACCCAAGTGACAGTCATGTCTGTCGTAGCCGTACTCTTAATCGCCGGCCTTGCCTCCCAAGCCCACGCCGCCCAGATCAACGCGTCGCTGATACCGGAATTTGACAGGGCCGCGGGCAGCTTTGTCGGCGTAAAGTTTGTCACGATGAGGTACGAGCAGGGCAGCGCTGTGGCGGACCTTTTCAACGGCAGGACGGAGAGGATCGAGTTTTCAATAGAGGGGACGAACGCCAGCGGCATGAATGAGTTGATAGCCGCGTCCAACCGGGCCCTCTTGGAGGCGCAGAGCCCCGCCCGGATAACCGGCGCGAACTTTACGTACTCGGGCGTGCTCAGGGGAGGGCCTGACAGGCTCACGCTAACGTACAGCGTCGAGCTCGCCCCGGCGTTTTTAGGCTTCAAGCTGGACAGGAACGCGACTGACAACATACTGATGGACATTAACTGGAGGGGCTTTGTCATAGAGGGGCCGGTACTAGTCGACGCGCCGGGGCACGGCATGATGAACGTCAACGAGCCGATCGGCCTGCTGCAGGCCACGTTCCCCGAGTTCGCGGGCAAGCTTGCAGGCACGGAAGCGCGCGGACTTATGGCCGAGCCGATACTGGACTTTACAGAGATAGGGGCCATGCCGATGGAAAGGTGGCACGCGCTCTTTGACCCGACCTTCAGCATTGTGAGCGGCAGCGACGTGTTCAGGGACGACATCGGCATGGCAAAGGTGCTGTCAGTGTATTCGCTTGGCGAGTGCAGCATCAGGGAAGGGTGCCCGCCGCCAAAGGAGGGCGATGCCTCGGTCAACATCGACGGCGCGTCGGTGCAGGTGCACATCTCCACCCCGCAGCCAAACTCCCAGATCGAGATCGCAGGGTTCACCAGCATAGAAAACGCAGGAGGCCAGCAGGCGATAAGGGTCAGCATGGAGAATCCGACCGCGGTGCTGCCTGACTTTACCATAATAGTGCTGCTGGTGTTCGGCGGCATGATGGCGGTAATCGCCGGGATCGTGCTGGTAAAGACCAGAACGTGATCAGTACTTCCATTCCGGGGCGATGCCGTTCCACCACGCCCGGTACAGCTTGGCGTCGCTTCCGATCTCTTCCTTTATTCTATGTTCTATTGAAAAGAACATGTTTTCCAGCGCGTCGGCGCCAGAGTCGGCATAAAGCTCGCGCCCAATTTCCTGCATGCGCCCTTTCTTGCCGGCAAAGTCCGTGGCTTCAGGTTTCTGGATGCAGTACGTCAATAAGTCATACAGCTCTTCTTCCAGGTACGCGTCCACTCAGTCCAGCCTCTTGATGATGTGGTAGCCAAACTCTGTCTTGACCGGCTCTGACGTCTGACCCTTTTCCAGCTTGAACGCCGCCTCTTCAAAGGGCTTGACCATCATGCCGCGGCCAAAGTAGCCAAGATCGCCTCCGCGCTTGCCGCTCCCTTTGTCGATCGACAGCTCTTTTGCAAGGTTTGCAAAGCTTTCTCCATTTTTCAGCCGCTCGAGCAGCGCGAGCGCCTCGCTCTGCTTTTGCACGAGGATGTGGGAGCACTTGATCTTGTTTGCCATTTCCAGAATAACGGGATGCAGAGGAATTAACTTTTTCCTTTACAAAAAATGAAGGAAGTGGGGCAATAACCGGGGTTATTGCATTGTTGCGTTGGAGGTGCTGTTTGTAGAGGTTGTGTTGCTCGAAGGAGCTGGCATTGTCATTGCGTCGCCGCCGTCTGCAGGTTCAATGTCTCCGCCTTCCGACGCTGTTAGCGTCTCTCCGTCAAACTCAAATGTCGCTGTCCTTTGCGTCCCGCTCTCTAGGAACCGGAGCACTGTCACAGCAGTGTCGTTGCCGGCAATTGCCGTGTCGCCGCTGTCTGGCGCCGGGATCTTTGATTCGATTTCTCCGTTGTCGTCGACATCGTCTATCCCGACGAGCGCGTCTTCAGTGAACATCAGAACCACCTGCCCCGGTACAAAGTCCTGGCCCTCTATCACCAGAATTTCGCCGTCGGATCCCCGCGTGCTGGCCGTCGATGTCGCGTTCGAGCCGGGCTCTGGCATGGCGCTGTCAGTTGCGTTGGCGGTGCCAGTCATGTTGCTTGCCGGCGTCGCATCGTTCGCATCCGTGGCATTGCTGCTGGTAGAGGTGTCATCCCCGCCGCCAGTCAGCACGCAATTTGCAGATGCCACCGATGTCTCGCTGGCTGTCTCTGTTTCGTTGGCAGCCAGTTCAGCGACCTCTGTTTCCGTCATTACCTCCACAGAGACTGTCGGCGTGGTGAGCGATGCGTTGTCAAGCGCCGCCACCCCTGTCTCGTCTGAAATCTCTGCGGTGCCCACGTCACAGACTACCAGGCCGTCAAGGAATGACAGGTCGGCCGTCGAAGTGCTGCCGTCATCTGTTGCATTCATTGTGTCGTCAAATTCTTCTCCTTGTGCAATTGCTTCTTCTTCAAATGTTGTCAATTCGCTGTCGTCGGTCTGCGCGTATACCGAAATGCCTGCAAAGGCAGTCGATACAACGACCAGAGCTGACAAGAGTGACAGCAACGCGAATTTTGTTTTTCGTTCCTTAAACAATCCTACTCAGACACTATGCCATGAAAAGGGATTTAACGAGTTGTCAAATTTTTTGAATAAAATCTCTTCTAGTCCAAGTTAGCTAACACGATCCGGTAGCCAGATTACACAAACGCGTTTTCGAAATCAAGATATAAGTGCCACTCATTAGCTGAATAAAATGTCCGACAATGCTTCTTCATCATCAGCGCCTGCGGCGGCGATACCTTTTCCGACGCTCACCATCCTGTACCTGCCGTCAGAGGCCAAGGCAGTGGTTGACGAGGTGAGCCAGAAATACGCAAACAGCACGGTCGAGGACTGTGTCGGGTTTTTCCACGGGAGCCAGAAGCACTACAAGAAAGTCACGATCTGGAGCCAGGGCATAGACAGCCTGTGGCTCAACGCGGTGGTCGCAAGGACGAAAGAGCTTGCCGGCGTAGAGTTTGTGACGCTTGTCTCCGGCGGCATGATGTACGTACTGTGATCATCTGAGAGAGTCAATGCTAGCATGGAACACTGCACATGCGGACACCAGAGGCGACAGCACGGATCAAACCTCGAATGCAGAAACTGTGAATGCCTGAAGTTCAAGGCTGTCGGCGACAAAAGAAGAGACAAGACATGAAGGCAGAGTAGCAGTTCTGGTTTGAAAACAAATCCAAAGACAAAGCATCTTATACGACGCAAGCTATTAGTACCGATGGATCATCTCCGCGTGCACTTGTTGAGAGCGAACAAGAGTATCGAAGGTACGACTATGGACGTATGCGAGCAGATAGGCAGGCAGATTGACTCTGATCTGGCAAAAATCCCTCAAAAAGTCCTTTGTAGTTGATGATTAGATGAGCGAGAACATCTGCGTAATGTGCAAAGAAGCCTACGATATCAAAGATATCACGTACGAGCAGCGAATGATTGCCGACAAAGACTTTTGTCCGATCTGCTGGCACAGAGAAATCACGGCATTCAGCGATGACATCATCGACTTTTCATACCTGGAAGGGCTTATAAAGTAGAAACAAGAGCCATAAATAACATTTTGTCTCTTAGCTGACTGATTGAACTCTTGCGGAACATTCTATCAGGTTCCTTAGATACATCTCAAGCTGTATAAATGACAGAAAGGTAGTAGTGCAATGGTAAAACCATACGAGACCAGGCCTGCGACATCAAGCACCAAGAAAGCATCCGGATTTTGTATAACCTGTGCAGCAGTAGCAACGACGGAAGCGTTGTTCAAATTGGAAGGCGCGATAGTGATTCAGAGGTACTGCGACGCGTGTTTACGCGATGCAAAGTACTAAGGTAGGCATTCTAACAGGAATGCGTATCTAAAACCACTGGGGAGTCTGTATTTTCGGTTTGGTAAAGTGGTTCTCTACTTCGCCCAGCCGTTCCATTGACCCGTTACCTTTCCTCAGCTCCGAAAAGGACGGGTGATTGCGAACTCTATGAAACATTGAGAGGACCTGTTCGCTGGTTACGCCGTGCTTTATGTCATAATCTATCTGCCTGCAGACATTCGTCAGGCCGCCATATTTCTTGTGATTCCTTTTCTCCCATCCCGACGCGTTCTCTGACAGGCCCTTTACGTATTTTACAACCGTCTTTTCCATGTGTTCAACATGCCAATCCATCATCGGAAAATTATTTTGCACAAAAATTACCTAATATATATACACAGACCTTGCATATAACGTGAATGGGAGACATTTGAGACAGAGCCGCCAAGCTGGATAATGGGCATTGCCAGATGCAAAGCTGCTGTTATCCCTCATTCGCGTCTCATAATCCACATTACTTGCAGTAATGGCACGCATTGATGTAAATCGTATCGTGAGCTGGGTTAAATGCGCGTGCTGCGTACAGGGAGTGTGGAGATGAATGCAGTCTTTTTCAGCATTGGCCATGCCAATGATAAATTCGCTTGGAGCGTCAGGCTACCCTGCGCTGCAGACCTTCCTGTCTCACATATTGGATAGGAAAAACAGGTTCTTCTTATTCTCCAGCAAGAAGATGTTCTTTGTCCTGCTGGCTGCAATGACAGTCGAGATGTTAGAGGAAGTAATCTGAGAGAACCAGACAAGATATTGGAGAGGTCGATTTCCGCGTATCCCCATCTTTTTTATTCACGATGAAGCAATTTTTAGGAATATCAACGCAATAAAAGGATAAAGCTGATCAGCATTCCATGACAAGCTGGCAAGCAACTCAAATAGCGGCCAGGGCTACGTAATCGTGTGGAAGAAGGGAAGGAAAAGGTAAAGCGCTGCCCGATCTGCGGGTGCACGGAGCACCGGATGATCGGCTGCGGCAAGCACTGGGCCAAGCACAAGGCGGGGCCGGACGGCAGGTGCGTTCACCGCTAGTCACTTGAGCTCGTAGAGCGCGACTGACAGCTTGAACGCCAGCCGGTCGTCGGTCGCAGTCGCGATCGGCACGACGTACTTTTGCGTTTCGTCCTTGAACCTTATCATCCTGTCCCGGAGCATCTGGCTCTTCATCGACCGCGCGCTGTCCAGCCGCTCGGCAAGCTTGATGTATTTTACATCCTTGGGCGCCTTGAACACCGCCGCAAACTGCTCCTCGGTGCTGGCTGGGGCCGCAGCAGCGCGCACGATAGAGTAGATGCGCTCGCCGTACTCTTTCAGCTCTTCGTCCTTTATGGCGCCTGAAGCGTCGTGCAAGAGCGCGGCGCAGGCAAGCTCGATGTCGCGCAGCTGGAGCTCTTCTACCAGGATGAGGGCGACCCTCACAGGGTGGTTGATGTACTGCTCGGTCTTGTTCAACAGCTGGCCCATGTGGACCTTGGTGGCAAGCCCAAAAGCCCGGGAAAGCCTGACAACGTCGTCGGTGTTAGTGTCAAAAAATTTTAAAAGCCTTGCAAAGTTGGCCTTTGGAAAATCGCTCATGCGCTTGGGTGCATCGAGCCCATATAATGGCATTCGCATAAAAAAGAGGGAAGACGCCTACTGCCGATAGTATGCAGTAAGCACGGTGTTGCCGTCTGGCGTAATTGTTCTGGACTTGCTCGTGCTGCCGCCGTCCCAGCGCTCAAAGACATAGTTCTGATATTCGCCCATCGTCACCGTGTACTGCGATCCTGCGTCGGCAGTAAAGGGCAGCGGGGTAAAGCCAGTCGCAGAGCCGGAGCCGCTTATGACTGTCCAGAGACCTGTTATCGGCGAGCCGTCAAGCGCCACCGACCTGACGGTCAGCGTCACCTGCTCTGATCCGGTGCTGTACCTAGCAGTGAGGGTGGCGTCGCCGCTCAGCGTCACCTGCGTCGTTCTGCTTGTACTTCCGCCCACCCTGCTGTCAAAGACATAGCCGCCAAAGTCTGCGACCGAGACTTCGTACGTCGAGCCGGCCTCCCCGGTGTATTCCAGCGGGGTGTAGCCGGTCTTTACTGTCGCGCCGCCGTCCTTTACTACACTCCAAAGCCCGGTGACCGTGTCGCCGTCAATGTTGACCGAATCTACCGTCAAGATGGCCTCTTCCGGCGCCGTCGTCTTGTAGTGCGCCGTCAGAGCAACAGCCTGGCCGCCGGTGACCGTCTTTTGCCTGTTCATGCTCCCGTCGCTCCAGTGGTCAAACGCATAGCCGCCAAAGTCAGACACGGCCACCTGGTACGCCTGCCCGCTGCTCAGGGTGAACGAGGCGGGCGAGAAGGCAGCCCTTGCCAGCGCGCCGGCCTGCGACAGGGTCGTGTAGTAGCCGCTTATCTGGCTGCCTGACGCGTCTACAGTCTTTACCGTCAGAATGCTCATGCCCTGCGTCACTGCGATTGACACCGGGTTTGAGGTCGCGATCCTGCCGGCAGAGTCTCTGGCAGTCGCCACCGCGGTGTAGGTCCCGGCCGCATTGTACGCCTTTGCAGTGGCCGGAGCCAAGGTTGATGGCGAGGTTGTGCCGTCGCCGAATCTGACCGACCACGTGTACGGCGCGGTGCCGCCGTTTATGCTGGCGCCAAAGGTAACGCTGGTGCCGGCTGTCACCGTCGCGCTGCTTGCACTAAGGGCGACTGACAGCGGCGCTATCGCGCCGTTGCCATAGTGCGCCGTCACTTCAGAGTCGGCAGCCAGATTCACGGACGTCGTGCTCGACTCGCCGCCGTCGTGCCAGTGATCGCATGTGATCTGCTGGTAGCTGCCTGCAGACACTGTGTACGTCGATTCTTCAAGCGTCAGGCTGAGCGGTGTAAAGCCGGTGCTCACCGTCGCGCCGTTCCTCTTTACCTCCATCCACATGCCGGTGATCGCCCTGCCGCTCTGGTCGACCGACTCGACTGTCAGCTCGTAATCGGGCTCGTCCGGCGCCGGCGCAGAGCCGTCGTCGAGCATCTCCGCCATGTCGCCAAAGTAGCTTGGGAGCGAGTCCCACGGGTTTGGCAGGCTGTCGCTTGTCACGTAGACCCAGCCGATGAACTCGGTCGCGTCCTCCAGCCAGCTTGTCGGGAGCGAGCCTACCGAGAACGGTATCATGCCGAGCTGGTCGTCGTACTGCTTCCATGAGGCATAGTTGTTCAGGTTCGGCAGGCCTGGGCTCTCGTAAATGAGCACCACGTCCACCGTGGAAAGGTACGACGGGAGCGAGTTTGCCCCCGGGTTGCCCACGGTAAAGTCGAGGCCCTTTGACTCTGTATAGTCGCCGGCCTGGGTGTAGTACCACTCGCCTCCGGCCCAGTTTGTCTGCTCGTCAAAGAATATGCCGTCGACGTCGTACCAGCTGCCCCACCTGTCGATGTCGCCCCTGACCGCGTCAAGGCTCCTGCCGGCGTAGGCAGTTGAAACGTAGCCGAGCACGATTACTCCGGCGTCCTTCAGCTCCCCTATGCCAGAGACATAGTTAGAGTCCCTCGATCCTCCGGGCCCGCTGGCCGGGTTTACAATGGCCACGATGGGCACGCCGGGATGATCGTTCTTTGTCTCTATTACTGTGTCCCACGTTCCACCCGGATAGGTGTACAGGGGGACCATGATTCCAGCCTTTGCCTCCGCGTCTGCCTCCTGCATGCCGGTCACCATCGGGGCCAGCAACAGCAGGGCAAGCGCTCCTGCAACGAATTTTATAGAACTTTGTTCTACCATTTCCATGCGTGATGGATTATGAAAATATTAAACAATAGTGTCAGTCAAAAATGTAAAGAGCCTCTAGATTGAGATGGTCGCCACTGCGCAGGTCCCCCGGTGCGGAGGCGTTTTTGACCCTACATTGATCTGTTGCTGTCGTCGCTGGAGGTAAAGCCGCTGTCGCCAGTCCCCATTGGCTCTGTCGATCCCATAACCGGCTCTTCGGGCGTTTCCGGCACGGACGGCGTTATTTCCTCCTGGATTTCGGTGAACGCTGGAACAGGTGCTACGCGCGTGACTCGCGGTCTTGGCGCTGCCTTCCGCTTCGCCGCCTTCTTTTTCTTGGCGCCCTTTCGCTTGGCCGCGACCTTTTTCTTTGCGCCGCCCTTTTTCTTTCCCTTTGAGAGCTTGGCTTGCTTTCCCTTCTTTCCCTTGCTTTTGGCTTTGGCTTTTGCCATACGTTTTTCATTGATGAGCACTTGTTCTTAAGCTTGTTCTTTTTGAACAAACGTGAGCTGAATTCGGTTTGGATTATGCAAGAATATCGCTAGCGATATTCTGATACATCTTTTGCATTTACAGGATTCTCATCTTTCCAATCGCGACATCTCTGCCTGTTGTTTGGAACAAGACATAATAGTTGATTCAGCCCTCAATTGTTCATTCTTGACCGACAGCAAGGGATACTATGCAGTTTTCGGCGTTTCTGAAAAGGCCAGCTACAAGGAGATCAGGCACTCGTACCGGCGGCTTGCGCGGAAATACCACCCCGACAGGAACAGTTCCGCGCTTGCTGAAGAAATGATCAAAAAGATAAACGCCGCGTTTGAAGTGCTGTCGGACGAAACAAAAAGGTCGCAGTACGACAGAATGCAGTTTGACGATCTTCGAGAGCCCGAGCCCGCGTATGAGCCAGAGCAGCCCAAGAGCAACCCGGCAGAGTCGTGGAAAGTCACGAATGAAAACGTGGTTGCAGATTTTTTCAACGGCCCATATTTACTTGACACGCCAAAGGGCCGGTTCCACGTAACCGTCGAGCCGTCGCTCTGCATGGCGTTTGGCAGCTGCGAAACGCTGGCTCCAAAGGTCTTTGTGGTTGAAAAGAACAAGAGGGTCAATCCAAAGGCGGTGGTCGAGTGCGAGACCTGCGCCAGCTATGAAAAGATACACGCGGCTGCCGCGACCTGCCCGACAAAGGCGATCAAGATCATCGACCGGTACACGGGCGAGCAACTCTACCCATAACTTAAATTGCTGTAAGATTTTGCAGCAACTCATGAAACTCTTCTGCGTTGGGTGCGGCCCCGGAGACCCCGAGCTTCTCACGGTGCGGGCCGTGAACCTGATAAAAAGCGCAGAGGTCATATTCGCGCCGACCGCGAGGGAAGGCAAGCCCAGCATCGCGCTTTCAGTCGTTGAAAAATATGTTAGCAAGGAGGCCAGGACTGCCAGCCTGGTCTTTCCCATGGTCAAAAACAGGGAGTCGCTAAAGGACTACTGGAGGAGGAACGCCGAGGAAATCGCGGCCGCAGTCAGGTCCGGGAAAAAAGTCGTCTACCTTACGGTGGGCGACCCCGCGCTCTACAGCACCTGGATCTATGTCCACCGCGAGCTGAAAAAGAACTACAAAGATATCGAAGTTGAAATCGTGCCGGGAATCGCGTCCATGTTTGCCATTGCGGCAAGGGCCGGCATCAGCCTAGCAGAGGGCGAAGAGACAGTCGCCATCGTGCCGGCGTGCTATGACATGGACCGGGTCAGGCGCACCGCGAGCGCCTGCGATACCGTAATCTTCCTGAAGGACGGGCGCTACTTTGACAGCGTGATAAAGATGCTGGGCGAGTCTGGGTTCCCGGACAGCGCAAACATTGCCATAGCGCAGGACGTGTCGGAAGAGGGCGAGATACTTGAAATGAAAAAATTATCAGAGCTTCTCGGCAAAAAGGGACCTACTGAAAAGTACTTTTCGATAATGGTGGCAAAGAAAAATGACCGAGGTTAAGACCGTCTATTTCGTGGGCTCCGGGCCCGGAGACCCCGAGCTCATCACGCTTAAGGCGAAAAAGCTGGTAGAGCAGGCAGACGTCATCATTTATTCCGGCTCGCTGTTCAACCCAAAGAACCTGGAATACGCGAAGAAAGGCGCGCAGCTGCACGACGCGGCAGTAATTGACAGGGAAAAGATCTACCAGATACTGCGCGACTCTGCAAAGGAGGGCAAGCTTGCGGTAAGGTTTCACGACGGCGACCCGGCACTTTTCAGCACGATCCGCGAGCAGATAGACAAGCTCGAGAGGGACGGCATAAAGTGCAAGGTGGTGCCCGGCGTGACCGCGATACTCGGGGCCGCGGCCGACCTCAACCTGGAGCTGACGCTGCCAGGCATCACGCAGACCCTGATAGTGACAAGGGCGGAGCTCCGCACGCCGGTGCCAGAGCGCGAGTCGATAGCCGAGCTTGCAAAGCACGGGGCGACGATGGCATTCTACCTGAGCGTGCACCTAGTAGGCGACGTGGTCAAAGAATTATTGAAGGGCGGAGTCTACACCGAAAAGACGCCGGCCGCGGTCGTCTACCGCGCGACATGGGAGGACGAAAAGATAATCAAAGGCACATTAGGCGACATTGCAAAAAAGACAAGGGAAGCAAAAATAATCAAGACCGCGCTGATAATCGTCGGCGACGTGATTGCGCCCGCAAAGTACGAATACTCGAAGGTGTACGACGCGGGGTTTACGCATGGATACAGGAAAGGGGTAAAAGAAGAAGAAAAGAAGGGGTGAGGGTTTTACGGTCTTTTTGCCCACACGCTTGCCACAGTCGTGCTGATTGCTGCCCCTGCGGCGCCACTTATCATGGCAAAGGCTACACCTTGGTCTATAACTATCGTCGGCAACCAAGTTGCAAGCAAGGGTGCGGCTAGGAACGAGAGGGACCCTATTGCGAACCCTATCGCCCCAAAGATTGCCAGTGCTAATGTTCTTCCCATATACTATCACTGTTGACTCTCGGTGTCGGAGATCATATAGCTGCCGGCCGGGATTGAGGGGAACTTGTCGTTCACCTTCTGCTCTGCTATTGCCGACGCTTCCATCATGATCTGGTCGATGTCGCCTCCGCCGCCTGTGTTGACCTCTATTCCAAGGCCGTTGCTCTGGAGCGACTCTGTCATTATGCTGCCAAGCAGGTTGTGCATGTTGTTTATCTCGCTGTCCGCGCCTGGAACGAACCTTCCGAGGCTCGGCTTGAGGCCCTTTATCGAGGTCATTGCCGGACCCAGCGCGACCATCGCGTCTCCCATGTCGTGTATAGTTGATAGCCTCATTGACACCTGCTCAAGTGCCATCTTGGCCCCTCCCAAGGTTTTCGAGATCTTGCGCACCTCGGCCAGCTCGTTTGAGAGCACCTTGGCGCTGTCGGTGTCGTGCCTCTGCATCGAGTCGACTACCCTCCGGAACAGCGAGGCGTCCTTCTCGTTCAGCTTTGTGATCATTGTGTCTAACTTTGATGTCTGCAACTGCAGCTTGTTAACGGCAGTCTCGATCCTCGGCTTGAGCGGGCCCTGCGGCTTCAGCGATTCCTTTAGCTTCTCGCTGGCGCCTGACCTACTCTGGTTATTCCAGTTCCTATCGAAACCAGTCATGCGAATCCCTGATTGGATTTGCTATTAATTGCGGGTGTGTAATCCGGTAAACCATAAGCTTAGCTAATTACTTCCAGATGTTGAGAATGCTACAAAGGCACTCTGAAAAGCTCCTTCTGGCTTACAGAGCTCCACGCACCCATGCCTGTCCCGCCGCTGCCACCCATGCCCGTTATCTGGCTCACCACGATCTCTTTTGCGGCCATCGGCGGCCACAGCATCGCGACGTACTCGCCTGCCTCGCCGGCTCTGTCCAACGACGCGGGCTGCATGTTCTCCCGTTTGAACTTGTCCGCAAGCTTGTCTTTCACAGGCTCTATCATCTGGCGCTGGCCGTGGACTATAAGGTAGATCTTTTTCGTGCTGTCTATTTCCGACATCTGTATGCGAGATGCATATATGCGTGTTAAATGTTTTGTTTCCCGCCTGCATGATAGTCTCGGATTCGTACATGGCCATGGTGCTGCCAGATGACATTGCGTCGCGCATCGCCGAGTTTGTCGCCGGCAGGCGCAGCTTCCCCTTTGTAGGCCGCGACGAGCTGGTGTGCATGATGTACCTGTACGGCAAGGGCGGTGGGGTCGGCGAAGACGAAATAGAGCTGGTAAACGGCTTTGCGCAGCGCACCGCCTCCCAGCTGGGCCAAGAGATAGACATTTACTCCAACAGCTCTGCCAGCAAGCTTGACTCTGAATACGTCAGGAGCAAGTACATCAACAGGCAGCTGCAATTAGCAGTTGAAAACAAGCCGGACCGGATGGCGGGCGACCCGGCGATGATATCCGACTGCTTTGCCCAGCACGTCGCGTACTACAAGCAAGACTATTCCTTTGAGCTTTACGGCCCGCTAAAGGACGCAGAGCTCACGTCTGACATACGCCACGCGCTTTCAGGCAGGATGGTCATGGTGTGCTACAACAAAAAGGGCGCGCAGGAAACTGGTTTGGCGCACCCCCTCATCGCGGTGTACGTGTGGTTCCGCGATCAGGCCGGGGCAAAGCCGTGATAGTATGAGATCTGAGTCATCTCTTCCTGCGGCATCTGGACTATCGAAATCAGGTGGCCGTCAGGGTCCTGGATTATCGCGTGTCTGCCAAAGGGCTCGTCCTTTGGCTTTTTGTAGAATTTCGCCTTTTTCTTTTTCAAGCCGCCTATCACGTCGTCAAAGTCGCTCACCGAAAAGCCGACCAGCATGCTGTTGTTCTTTTTGATCCTTTTCCTGTTTGCAGGGTGGAGCGCAAGTACCGTGCCGCCTTCTGAAAATTCTGTCCAGTCCTTTGACTGCTTCTTTAGCTTCATGCCAAGGGTGTCGCGGTAGAACTTTGTCGATCTCTTCATGTCCGATACAAGTAGTATGACCGCGCCTATCTTGTGGAACATTGCAAGCTTTATGCAGGCCCAAAGATATAACGTTGCCGTAGCATTAAATACCGATTCCGGCTTCAATGAGGCAGGTTGCAGGATGCTCCTCTTGTCAAGTTCTCTGACTTTCTTGGGATAGGCTACTTTGGCGACGAACGACAGCACATCATAGCCCCCATCTTTGACCTGCGGCAGAACGCTGAGCGGGCGTGGGCAAGGGTGGAGACACCGCTGTTCCACACCGTGTTTGTGGTGCACCCTGCAAAATACGAGTTTATCGCGCATCCCGTGGAATTAAAGCCGGACCAGATAAACCACGTGCTCTACAGGTCGTTTTCAAGCTTAGATAGCCTGCGCAGGTTCAAGAGCAGCTACGGCGGCAAGGCGTTTATCAAGTTCGGCTGGCACGACCTGACAAAGGCTCAAAAGTTTGATGTACTGGCGCAGTACGCCGCAGTTGACTCGGTGGAGTTTGTAATGGCAAATGAGATCGTGCCCGGGACTCCGGTAGACCAGATTAGGAAAAGTTAGCAGATGTTGTAGTAGGGTTCTGGCATACATCGTTTGTGCGTAAGTTCAGACACTGGTAACTCGAGGGGAAACTGCCATAGTTGACCGGCGATAGCCATTATGAAGACATTTCTATGCCCGTTTTCGCAAGTACCAATCTCCTCTCCATTTACTCAAATCAAACGATCTTCAAATCACTCTGCCTTGTATCATGATCCATTATTGTCGAATCACGCAAAGAGTCCTACAAGCGTGGCTACAAAGACTATGCCGGCCGCTATTATTACGGCTCCTTTTATACTCAAAGCTATCAATCGTTCTTTCGAGGGTGCTTTAAAGGTAGCACTGCAATTTTTGTCAAGTTAGGAGTCATAATGTTGTAAGAGTTATCTTGAAACTGTACATTTATTATACATCATCGCAATAGCATAGCAGTTGACGAACAACCCGGTAGCTGTCTTTGATTCTGGCATAGGCTCACTCTCGATAATAAGGGAGCTAAAACGCGAGGTGCCAAACGAAGATCTGCTATACTTTGCAGACAGGGCGCACTTTCCCTACGGGACGAAGTCGCATCCTCAGCTGCGCGAGATTATATTCAATACCATAAACTATCTCAGGAGATACAAGCCCAAAATCATAGTGGTTGCATCAAATACCCCAACCGTCCAAGTGCTGGACGAGGTGAAGAGGAGGATAACCGACGTCCCGATCATCGGCGTCCGGCCTCCCCTCAAAGAGGCTGCCAAGGTGACCAAGAAAAACCACATCGGAATCATGGCGACTGAAGGCACCATAAGAAGCAAGGAACTAGAGATCCAGATCCGCAGGGAAGTGCCGCAGCACATCCTAGTAAGCAAGTTTAACGCCTCGCCCATAATCGAGCTGATAGAACAAGGGGTGCACCTCGACAATGAGCGGCGTACATTTGACGTAGTGTCGCGCGTGCTCGGCGACGGTGTAGACGAAAAAATCGATGTCATCACGCTCTCTAGCACCCACTTGCCATTTGTGAAAAAATACCTGAACGCGCTCCTGCCGACTGTCAGGTTCGTAGACCCCGCGCAGATCGTTGCAAAAGATGTTAGGAAGTTCCTGAAATTCTACAGGATGGCGAAAAAGAGCGGAACGGGCAGGCTCCAGATTCTGGTGTCTGACGGCAGGCGGGAGTTTGAGAAGTCGGTGCGCGCGATGGGGATGAGGGAGCCAGTGGAAGAAGTTTTTCTGACCTTTTGATACGGAATAGTAACACAGTAAATATATGGAAAAGCTGGCAAAGAAGACATCAGCTGAGAACAAATGGGGCTCCAGACAGACATTGACAAAGGAGGCAGGGCACTTGCAGAGACCTTCCTCCAGCTCAGCGGGATTTATTCATTCTACGAAAAAAGGTTAGAGTCTGAAATTGTCAGGTCACCGCTGCCAAACCACGTTGCAATTGTACTTGACGGCAACAGGAGGTGGGCCAAGCTTCAATTGTTTGACCCGGGCATCGGTCACAACCATGGGGCGGATAAGGCGGAAGATCTTCTTAACTGGATCCACGATATTGGCATCAAGATTACCACGCTGTACATCCTATCAACCGAGAACCTTGAGAGGAAGGATCAAGAGCTTGAAAATATCTACAAACTGCTAGAGATCAAGCTGGAAAAGCTGTACAACGATGAGCGAGTACACAATCGTCGGATGAAGATAAAGGCTATAGGTGACACCAAGCTGCTTCCACGAAACCTCGAGCAGATACTGACAAAGCTGGAAGAGGCAACCGCAGAGTATGATTCGATGTTTCTGAATATTGCGATAGCTTACGGCGGACAAAAGGAGCTTATTGAAGCGATTAGAAAGATTGCCCAGATGGCCAAGCAGGGCCAGATTGAAGTTGATGAAATAAATGAAAAGACGATTGAATCCTGCCTATATACGTCCCATCTGCCGCAACCCTCGCCAGACCTGATCTTAAGGACGTCGGGCGAAAAGAGGCTGAGCGGTTTTCTGATATGGCAGAGCGCCTATAGCGAGCTGATGTTCATGGACGTGTTTTGGCCAGAGTTCCGCAAGATCGACCTTATGAGGGCTATCAGGACGTACCAACGCAGGGTGCGGAGATATGGTAAATAGTATGACGCAACCACTTTTTATTTTCAAGCTAAATATGAGATGGATATTCCTGAGAAGAGGATCCAGTCAATAGTGATTTTTCTCCATCCAGAACGAATTTGAAAAAATAGAGAATGGTCGCTAGATTCGCTGCAGGACTCTAGCTTGCTTCCACAGTACCTTCTGCCAGCAGACCCCACTCTTCAAATCTGTTATTCGACTGGTCGATGTCTCCACCGAATATCAGGTCAATCGATCCAGACTCCATAGGGAACTGATCTCCATCGACTGCGCTTCCACGCAATCTGAGCTTAGAGACATTACCTTCGTCATCTGTTGCCAGTGCGACGACCTTCATGACATCATGCTGTATTGAATAGAGCGCGTACCCTATTCTGACTGTGTACTGGTTGTTTTCAATTTCAACTGTTCCGCCGACCACATCAAGCAGTATTATTGCCCGATTAGACTTCCAGACTGACATGTCAATGTCGATAGTGACATCTTCCTCCATGAGAGATTCACTGTCAGCTGCCTGCATCGCTGTTCCATCTGCATTCAATGTATAGTTCCAACCAGGATCATATTCTCCTGGGCTATGAGGGTTCGAATTGCGGTGCCTTTCGTGGATCTCAGCTCCGGTCATGGTACTCACTATCCTTTCCTTTCTTTCTTTGCGTTTTTCTTCAATGATGTCTTTGATGGATGATCCTCTGGCAGAGTTGTTATCATCATCCGCTTCGTCATCATGGCGACTTGATCCGCTTGAAGATTTGCTATCTAGTCTTTCGTCATCGTCTTCATGCTCTTCATCGTCTTTCTCGTCACGCTCATCTTCATAGTCATGTTCATCTGATGTGACGGTAAACGTTGGGAATATTGCAGAGAGATTACCTACTTTAACCTCACATCCTGTGTATGTATCATTTGAAAGGCCCAGATCTGCTTCATATTCACCGTGACCCTCTGTTACGTTAAGCGAGTCTGCGAATTCTTTGTTGATCTCTGGACTTTCACATGCAAACATAACATCGTATCTTCCGTCATCAAGGTCACCATCTTCTATTTCGACTTCTAGCTCGGCT
>Ga0299913_10000450_pt1 | contig 26217 bp, 31 predicted proteins | sample RVTome_9_FD_201360 | JGI IMG/M metagenome (GOLD analysis project Ga0299913, IMG submission 201360) | Soil microbial communities from uranium-contaminated site in the Upper Colorado River Basin, Wyoming, United States - RVT155D38 (version 2) ... | reverse complement strand
GCCAGCTGATCGGCGGTGAGCTCGAGCGGCCGCATCGTCACCGTCACGTCCGCCAGGCGGCCCGCCTGCACCTCCGCCTGCATCGAGCGGTCGATCAGCGTCGGAATGGCGAAGAACGCGATTGTGGCCACCGCGAGCGCGAGCGTGGACACCGTGAAGAGCGTCCGCGCCCGCCGCCGAGACAGGTCGGTGATCGACTTTCGTAGCGACGCGGAGAGCATCCGTCCTGCTCAGCCGTCCACGACGACGCCGTCGCGAATCGTTACGACGCGCTCCGCGCGTCCCGCCAGCTCGCGGTCGTGCGTCACGAACAGGACCGTCTTGCCCTCGCCGTTCAGCCGCTCGAGCAGCTCGAACATCTCGGCAGCGGTGACGGTGTCGAGGTTCCCGGTCGGCTCGTCCCCGACGATCAGCTTCGGATCGGAGGCAAGTGCGCGCGCGATCGCGACCCGCTGCTGTTCGCCGCCGGAAAGCTCGGCCGGCAGGTGGTCGCCCTTGTCGCCCAGCCCCACCAGCTCGAGGTTGTGCCGCGCCCGCTCGAAGCGCTCCCGCTTCGAGCCGCGGCGGGCGAAGTCGAGCGGCAACACCGCGTTCTCGAGCGCCGACAGCGTCGGCAGGAGCTGGAAGAACTGGAAGATGATCCCCACGTTCGCGCCCCGCCAGACGGCCAACTGCTCCTCACTCATCTCCTTCAGCGACTGCCCGTCGACGGTGACCGTTCCGGCCGTCGGCCGGTCGATCCCCGTGATCAGGTTCAGGATCGTCGACTTGCCGCTCCCGGAAGGGCCGACCACCGCCACCATCTCGCCGGCCGCGATCGAAAGGTCGACGCCGCGCAAGGCGCGATAATCGACCCTGCCCATGCGGTACGTCTTCACGACCCCCTCGAGCGCAATCAACGGCGACTCGGCCAGCGGCCGCGCCTCGCGCTGAGCGACGGCGACAGCAGACTCAGCATCCATCAGCTCCGTAACCACGGTCGACCACCTCTCCCTTTCGACTGAGGTCGATGGTCGCGCTCGGGCTCCTCGGATCCATCAGGGCCCGCCCCGGATCCGCCCTCGGTTAAGTACCGATACGTGAACGACGGCCTCGTGCCCGGAAACGCCCCGACACCGATCGCCCGCCGAACGCGCGCCTAATTCGCGACCTTTGGCCTCAATGGGGTCTCCGGCGGCAAGTTCTGCCGGTGAAAGGGCTCCGCGGGGTCGGCGACGCGCGCCGGGCTTGCTGTAAGCACCGCGGCGTGTATTCCGCCTCCGAAGGGAAGAGACTGAATGCGCCACCACAGATAAGGAGGCACGCTCATGGATACGCAAGGCGACTGGACGAGTACCGCGCGCGGGATCTGGCTCTGGCCGGTGGCGATTCTGCTCAGCTTCCCGATCGGCGGGTATATCGCAGACCTGGTCGTTAACGGAGTCGATTCTGTGGGAACCGCGGTCGCTGGGGGCCTCATCGCGGGGGCGATCATCGGGGCGGCGGAATGTTCGAGGGGCCGCGGGCGACAAGGCTTGGCCTCCTGCTCGCGCCCCGGCTCGTCATGGAGGATCTGCCTAGAGAACATGCGGGGCCTCCTTCGCTCCGGCATGACCGAACGTGACGTCCGGAAGGACGCGATCGAGCCAACCCGGTAGCGCCCAGGCGTTGCGGCCCATCAGCCGCAGCAGGACCGGCATGAGGATGAGCCGGATCAGCATGGCGTCGAGGAGGACGGCGACACCGAGGATGACGCCCATCTCCTTGGGCGGGATCGGGCCGGAGAGCGCGAAGGTGAAGAAGACGGCGACCATCACGCCGCCGGCGGCGAAGATCGTGCGACCGGAGTGCGCGAGCCCGCCGACCATCGCCTCGCGCGGGTCTTGGCTGCGGTCCCAGTGCTCCTTCGCCGAGGAGAGCAGGAAGACCGTGTAGTCCATCGAGATCGCGAAGATCATCGCGAAGAAGAAGACGGGTCCCCAGGCGTTGAGGAAGCCCTGCGACTCGAAGCCGAGCAGTCCGGAGAGGTTGCCGTCCTGGAAGATCAGGACGCCGACCCCGAACGCGGCCGCGGTGGCGAGCAGGTTGGTGAGCACGCCGGCGAGCGCGATCAGCGGCGCCTGCAGCGCCACGAGCAGGAGCAGGAAGCCGAGCGCGAGCACAACGGCGAAGACCGGCAGCGTCTTCGCGGACAGTGCCTGCTCGAGATCATGGTTCTCGGCGACGGCGCCGCCGACCAGTGCGCCAGCTGGGAGGGAGCCGCGGAGCCGGTCGATCGTGGCCCCGACGGCGAGTTCGGACGGGTCGGCGTTCGGGATGGCGAGGACCAGGGTGCTCTCGTCCGAGCGTTGAGCAGGAGCGACCGAAGCGATTCCCGGGTCGGCCTCGAGCACCGCCGACGCCTGCGCGGCGTCGGCTGTCGGGGCGAGGATCTGGAGCGTGCCCGGGGCGCCGGGCCCGAACGCCTCCTGGACCTGGTCGTAGGCGGTGCGGGAGCCGTCGCTCTCCGGCACGACCTTGATCGATGGCATGCCGGTGTCGAGGCGCAGCAGCGGCAGCGCCAGCAGCACGAGAATCGCCAGCGCGGGGATGCCGAAGAGCGCCGGGCGCCGCCAGAGCAGCTCGCCCCAGCGGGCGAAGCGGGGCGAGCGATGCTCGCCGGCGTGCACCCAGGGCAGGGCTAGCCGGTCAACTCGATCGCCGAGCCGGGCGAGCACGGCCGGCAGCAGTGTCAGCGTGGCGAGCAGGATGAAGGCGACCGAGAGCATGATCCCGAGCGCCATCGAGCGGAAGGCGGGACTGGGCACAAGCATCACGGCCGAGAGCGAGATCAGCACTGTCAGGCCGGAGAAGAGGACCGCCTTTCCGGCGGTGTCCATCGTGACCGCCACGGCATCCCGCGTGTCGATCGCGGAACCGAAGTGGGCTCCCCGGAAGCGGGCGACGATGAAGAGGGCGTAGTCGATCCCCAGCGCGAGTGCGAACATGAGCGCGAAGTTCATCGACCAGATCGAGACGTCGAACGCCTGGGTGACGAGGAAGAGGCTGCCGGCGGAGGCAACCAGCCCGAGAATGGTCAAGAGGAGCGGCAGGCCGGCAGCGACCAGCGACCCGAACGCGAGCATCAGGATCGCAAGCGTGACCGGCCAGGAGAGCAGCTCCGATTTCAGCATCGCCGTCTTGTTGGCCTCGTTGAAGTCGGACCACATCCCCGGAGCCCCGGTCAGGCTGACGCTGACGCGTCCGTTCGAGAGCGCGGCGAGCTCGCCCTTGAGGTCGTCGGCGGCGCGCACCATCTCCGTCGGGTTCGCTGCCGCTCCGGCGCTGAGGATCGCCGTACGGCCGTCGCGGGAGAGCTGCGCGGGCGCCACAGTCGAGACACGGGGATCGGCCGCGAGCAGCTCGGTCGCGCGCGTGATCGCGGGCTGCAGGTCGCCCTGGCCGTGCACCGCTACGAGAAGCGCGTAGCTGCCCTGCCCGGCGAAGGAGGCGTCGACCGCCGTGCGGGCAGCAACGGATTCGGATCCGTTTGCCTCCCAGCCGGCGCCGGAGAGCGCGTGCTCGACCTTCGGGGCGAAGGCTCCGAAGCCGAGCGCGATCGCGATCCAGGTGAGGAGGACGAGCTTGAAGTGCCCGGCAGTCCAGGCGCCGACGCGTCCGAGCGGGCCGTAGGCGCTCACCGGCGGCACCCCCGCTCGATCCCTAGTCGTTCCAGCGCGAGCGAGGCGGGGCAGCTGCCGGCGCCTGCGAAGAGCCACTGGTTGAGGCCGACGAAGGCCGCCAGCAGCAGAAACCAGGGCGAAACGAGCATGGCAAGCGCCGCGCTCGCGAGCGTCATCGTTCCGGCGAGCGCGAACAGCACCCGCTCGAGAGGCCAGTGGCGCGTCATCGCCCGACCCCGGCGACGATTGCGTTCAGCTCGGCGACCTGCCGCTGCAAGCCGCCGCAGGCCTCCTCGCAGAGGCGGAAGATGCTCTCGTCGACGATCGAGTAGTAGACCTGGTTGCCGTCCTTCCGGCGACCGACGATGTTGGCCTCCAGCAGGACGCCGAGGTGCTTCGAGACGTTCTGCTGCGAGGCGCCGGTCGCCTCGCGCAGCTCGCTCACGCTCGCCTCGCGCTCACGCAGAGAATCGAGCAGCTTGATCCGCATCGGCTCGCCGATGACGCGAAAGCGGCGCGCGATCAGCTCGACCAACGGGTCGGGAAGGGGCTGGGGAAGATTCATCTAGACTTCCTCACTCTACAACTACACAACTACTTAGTTGTTAATGTCGCAGAACTTCCACAGCACCGATCGGAGGCCTCAATGCACAACGTCGACGTCGAGTCGCTCCTGCAAACGGTCGAGCAAGGAACGGCCGATCCCGCCGCGCTTCGCCAGCCGGTCCAGCTCTCGGGCGAATGGCAGACCCGCGCCGGAGCGCCCCAGTTCCAGGGCCGGATCCCCTACCCCGGTGGCGAGGTCGAGTTCTCCTGCGACTTCCCACCGCAGCTCGGCGGCAACGGCTCCGCACCAAACCCGCTCGCCTACTGCCTCTGGGGCGGCCTCGCCTGCTACGCGATGACCTTCGCAACCGAAGCAGCACGTGAAGGCGTGGAGCTACGGGCGCTGTGCGGAGTCATCACCACCGCAGTCGACCAGAGCCGCGCCCTCGGGCTCGGCGATCGGCCACCGGTCGAGCACGTCGACTGGAGCCTCGAGGTCGAGGCCGATGCGCCACCACAGACGATCGACGAGCTGAAGCAGCGGGCCGACGCTCGCTGCCCGGGCGTCTACTGCCTCCGCAACCCCATCAACCTCACGACGACGGTGCCGCAGGCAGGCGGATAGAGGGGGAACCGCCCGAGTCCGAAACCCAAGATGGAAGAGGAACCATGAACGACTGGATGGATGGGAGCGAGGAGCTGGATGACCCTCTATGCCGTCGAAATCGTCGTCCTCGGCGCCGTCATCTACGCACCGATGATCGAGGCTGAGGAATCCTATGCAACTAGCGGCTGAAGGCCGCAGCGCCGCACGAATACAGCGCTAGATCGTCAATCGTCGCCAGTCGTCGTATCCGTGAACAAGCCTGTCACGCCGGAGGTCGCGGGTTCGAGTCCCGTCGCTCCCGTAAACTCCCTGCAAACAGGCATTCTATGTCGCTCTCTCGACGGAGTCGACCGCCGGCTTTCCACCATCCCGCGCTCATCCCGCGCTGGATGTAGCCGGCCAGAGCCGCCGCGTCGTCACGGCCGGGCGGCCTCGGGTCGAAGGTCGATCCGTCGCAGGAGCTGCGAGTTGAGGGCGACGATGATCGTCGAGGCGCTCATGAGAACTGCGCCCACGGCTGGGGCAAGGACGATGCCCACCGGCGCCAGCACGCCGGCGGCGAGGGGGAGCGCGACGACGTTGTAGCCGGCCGCCCAGCCGAGCTTCTGCAGCATCTTGCGGTAGCTGGCCCTGGACAGGCGGACGATCGAGACGACGGCGCGCGGGTCGTTGGAGGCGAGGACGACCCCGGCCGACTCGATTGCGACATCGGTGCCGGCGCCGATCGCGATCCCGACGTCGGCGCGGGCGAGCGCGGGGGCGTCGTTGACGCCGTCGCCGACCATCGCCACCCGCTCGCCGCGTTTATGCAGCTCTGCGACCGCCTTGTCCTTGTCCTCGGGCAGAACCTCGGCGAAGACCTCGTCGATGCCGAGGTCGCCGGCGACGGCGTCTGCGACCTGGCGGGCATCGCCGGTGATCATGACCACGCGAAAGCCGAGCTCGTGCAGCTCCCCGACGGCCTCACGCGACTCGGGCCGGATCTCGTCCTCGAGCGCGAGCGCTCCGAGGACTGTGTCGTCGCGGAGGACATAGAGGACGGCCGCACCGCGCTCCTCCCAGGCTTCTGTGTGCTCGCGCAGGACGGGAGGCGTCTGCGCGCCGCGCTCGCGCAGGAGCGCGGGGCCGCCGACGGCGACCCTGGCGCCGTCGACGGTCGCCTCGACGCCCCGACCCGGAATCGCCCGGAACTCGCTCGCACGGGGAGGCTGCCCGCGCTGGGAGGCGGCTGCGACGATCGCCCGCGCGACCGGGTGCTCGCTATCGGCCTCGGCGGCGGCCGCGAGCGCGAGCACCGCCTCCCCGTCGCCGTCGACGCTGGCCACGTGGCGACCGCGTGACGTCCGCGCGTGAGCGTGCCCGTCTTGTCGAAGAGGACAGTGTCGACGGTGCGCATTCGCTCGAGCGCGAGCCGGTCCTTGACGAGGACGGCTTGCCGCGAGGAGAGCGAGGTGGAGATCGCGACTACGAGCGGATCGCCAGGCCAAGCGCGTGCGGGCAGGCGATCACGAGCACGGTCACCGTGCGTGCGACGCCGAAGTCGGCGTCGCCGACGATCACCGCCCACTCATCCTCTCGCTCCTCGCCGGCGTCAGCCGCACCGTCTTCGCGATGGCCGACGACGGCCACCTCCCGCGCCGCCTCGCCGCCGTCCATCCCACCCACAAGGTGCCTCACCTGGCCGAGCTCGCCGTCGGCGCCACCGTCGTCCTCATCGTCGCGCTCGCCGACCTGCGCTCGGCGATCGGCTTCAGCTCCGTCACCGTCCTCGCCTACTACGCGATCGCCAACGCCTCCGCCTTCACGCTCCCGCCCGGCCAACGCACCTGGCCGCGCCTCGTCCCGTCCTCGGCTTCGTCGGCTGCCTCACGATCGCGCTCGCGCTCCCCATCCGCACGGTTGTCGCCGGGGGCGCCGTCCTCGCCGCCGGCGCGGCGCTCTACGCACTCCGAAAGGCGATTCAGGAGCACCGCTAGCGCTGCCGTTGCCCGGCTTGGCGGGACGGACGAAAGGTGAGATGATCGCCGCGACCGGAACGGAGGCCCGCGATGGAGCTCACCAGCCGCGAGACATGGACGCTGATTCACGGGCTAATCCTCGGCACCTTCTTCCTACTCGCCTTCGCCGGCGGCCTCGCCGGCCTCTGGAGCCTGCGCACCGACTACGTCACCGAAGCCGGGATCGCCGAACGCGTCCGGCGGCTCAAGCTCGGCACGACCGCGATGGCGATCGCCGCCTGGCTGACCGTGATCACCGGCACCTGGATCGTCTACCCCTGGTACCGCGAGGCGCTCGCCGGCGAGGACGGCGCCGGCTGCCAAGGCGCACAGGTGCCCGGCGACGAGTGCTCGCCGCGCGACTTCCTGCTCTCCAACGCCTCCGGCAACACCGAGGACTGGCACAAGTTCGCAATGGAATGGAAGGAGCACATCGCCTGGCTCTCGCCCATGCTCGCCACCCTCGCCGCCTTCCTCGTCCTCTACTACGGACCGGCGCTCGCCAGGAACCGCACCGCACGGCTGCTCGTCCTCACCGTCTTCACCGCCGCCTTCGCCACCGCCGCGATCGCCGGCCTCTTCGGGGCCCTCATCACCAAGACCGCCCCGATCACATGAGCGAGACCTTCGACACCCGCGAGCTCCACGAGATCGACCGCCCGACCGGCCCGATCGCCGCCGCCGTCCTCGCCACCGGCATCGGCGCCTTCGTCCTCGGACTGCTCACCACCCTCAGCGAGGCCAGCACCGGCATCCACGACTTCCTCGACTTCAACACCGACGTCGGCCCCCTCTCGGGCAAGACCATCCTCGCCGTCGTCGCCTACTTCGGCTCCTGGGCAATCCTCCACGCCCTCTGGCGCCGCCAGAACCGCGACCTCCGCCCCATCCTCATCGCAGCCGCTGCCCTCACCGCACTCGGCATCCTCGGCACCTTCCCCACCTTCTTCCAGGCATTCGCCTCGGAGTAGTACGTCAGGTCGCGACCGTTAACCGCTCTTCCAGCGGCATACCGCTTACGTCCGTCTGTATGCAGGTTGGCCAACGCAGCATCCCGCACAGATCCCGCAGGAGCGTCCCGGAAGCTCCCGCAGGCAGCCGGTAATCCCCGCAAGCCCCCTGACGGAAAGCCCTGCTCTGGCCGGTAATCCCCGCCTATCCCCGCACAGCCCGGAAGCGCCATGACCGGCCTGTCACGCCGGAGGTCGCGGGTTCGAGTCCCGTCGCTCCCGTAAAGTCCCTGCAAATCCCTATCTTTCCTGCGATTGCCGGCGTGATCGACCGCCGGCTGCTCTTCATCCCGCCCTCATCCCGCACCGGCGATAGCCGGCCAGCCCCGCCTGAAGCCGCAAGTCCCCGCAGGTCAGACGACCGGCCATGTCGCCGGACGTCCTCCAGCAGCCGGACGCAGGAACTCTGCATTTGCAGGTGCTTTCATCTCCCGCGCAAGAGGCCGTAACGCCGATCCCGCAAGCGCATAGACGACCAGGCGGGTAAGACGCATTTCGTGCAGAGTCCCTAGCGCGCCGGTGGTTCGCCGTGAACGTCGAACCAGCTCGTCTTGAGGTGTGGATGAGAGGGGACGACCGGCGGGTCGGCGTCGACCCCGTCGACTGGCCGCACCACAGCATTCTGCTGGTGGAGAACAAGAGTCGAAAGGAGTGGAACTGGAAGTCTCGCTGCTTGTCTGGGCAGCGACCGTGCTCGCGGTCGTGGCGCTTCTGACGATCGACCTGGTAGTGGCGGCTCGGCGTCCGCATGTGGTCGCCTTTCGCGAGGCGGCAGCGTGGTCGATCCTCTACATCGCGCTCGCACTCGCCTTCGGCGTCGGGCTCGGCCTGGTCTCCGGATGGACCTACGGGGCCGAGTACTTCGCCGGCTATGCGGTCGAGAAGAGCCTCTCCGTCGACAACCTGTTCGTGTTCGTGATCATCATGACCACGTTCGCCGTCCTCGTCGAGCACCAGCACCGCGTGCTGACGTTCGGGATCAGCGCCGCCCTCGTCCTGCGCGCGATTTTCATCGCCCTCGGGGCCGCGCTGCTGGCCGCCTTCTCGTTCATGTTCCTGCTCTTCGGGCTCCTGCTGGTAGTCACGGGTATCCAGCTTTTCCGCCACCGAGACGAGGACCCGAGCATCGAAGACAACGTCGTCCTCGCCGCTGCGCGCCGCCTGCTCCCCTTTAGCGACCGCTACGACGGCGGCCGCCTGGTCTCCCGTGAGAACGGGCGGCGCGTGCTGACCCCGATGGCGCTCGTCCTGATCGCCATCGGCACGACGGACGTCCTCTTCGCACTCGACTCGATCCCCGCGATCTTCGGGATCACGCAGGAGGCGTACATCGTCTTCGTTGCCAACGCCTTCGCGCTGCTCGGGCTACGCGCGCTCTACTTCCTCGTCTCAGGGCTCCTCGACCGGCTCGTGTACCTCTCGGCCGGCCTCGCGACGATCCTCGTCTTCATCGGCGCGAAGCTCGTCTTGCACTACCTGCACAAGCACTGGGACGACGTACCCGAGATCTCCACGCTGCAGTCGCTTGTCGTGATTGCCGCTGTCCTGGGCATCGTGACGATTGCGAGCATCGTGAAGACGCGGCGCGACCCCTCGGCGCGCGCCCACGCCGGCTCGCTCCGCCATCACGCGCCACCGGTCGACGCGGAGCCGCGAACCCCCGAGCGCTGAGGTCCGCCCAGCCAGGCGCCTCGAACAGTGGCGCTCAGCCGAAGTCGAGCAGCTCCTCGAGGAGGCTGCGCCAGCCGCGCGGCCGCCACTTGTCGCCGCGCTCGGAGAAGAGCTCCTCGTCATCATGGCTGGGCGATACTCCCCTCGCACCAGTTTGTTTCGTGATTTGCATTCTCACCTTCACGCTGCCGGCCGCCGCCGCTGGCGAAGGCGCTTCTCGACCGTGATCACGGGCAGGACGGCGAGCGAGACGGCAAGCGCCGCCATCCATGCGCCTGCGGCGAGGCCGGCGCTGCCGAACAGGTCCTGCATGAACGGGAGGTAGACGAAGCCGAGTTGGAGCACAAGGAGCGTCCCGATGCCGAGGTAGACGGTCGGGTTCGTCCAGAGTCCGATCGCGAGGACGGAATCGCGGAGCGAGCGGCAGTTGAGCAGGTAGAAGATCTGGAAGAGGATCACCGTCGTCACGGCCATCGTCTGCGCCTCGGCGAGCGCCGTCGCCGGCGCGACGCCGCGGTCGATCTCGACGTAGTACTCCCAGAGGAAGAGACCGACCGCGCCGGCGGTCATCAGCGCGGCGACGAGCGCTGTCCGCGCGAGCAGGAAGCGGCTGAGGATGGACGCGTCCGGGCGCCGCGGCGGGCGCCGCATCAGGTCGGGCTCTTTCGCCTCGAAGGCGAGCGGCAGCGCGAGCGCGACGGTGGCGACGAGGTTGATCCAGAACAGCTGGACCGGCTCCATGGGCAGCAGCGGGAAGCCGTTCTCGATCGGGAAGACGAGCACGGAGAGGAGGATCACGAGCGCGAAGCCGACGTTGGTCGGTAGGACGAACGCGAGCGCCTTCACCAGGTTGTCGTAGACGCGCCGCCCCTCCTCCACGGCGGCCGCGATCGAGGCGAAGTTGTCGTCGGCGAGGACGATGTCGGCCGACTCCTTCGAGACGGCGGTGCCGGTGATGCCCATCGCGACGCCAATGTCAGCCCGCAGCGCGGAGACATTCAGTGACGACGAGTGCGAACTTGCCTTCACTCGCTGAGGGGACCTGCGGATCGAGAGTGGGCCAAGAGTCGTCGCCGCGACTGACGCAGGCGAGCTTGAGCAGGCGCTGGTCGCGAGCGGGTCGGCGGCACCGACGGGGCAGTTTCGCGGCGCGTCTGCTGAGTAGTTGCCCGCACCACGCTCCGCGCGTGCCCGGATGTCGTGCTGGCGCGCCGCGAGCAGGCTGTCAGCAGAGAGATGAGTCTCACCGCGACAGCCCACGCGATCCCCGGCACGCTCCGACAGGAAGTGCTGATCGACGGCCAGCACCGCCTGATCACCGACGAGCCGCAGCACCTCGGTGGTGAGGGGAGCGGACCGGCGCCGCACGAGCTCTTCCCGGCCGCGCTCGCCGCCTGCGTCTCCACGACGCTCGTGATGTACGCGCGGACGAAGGGCTGGGAGCTGGGCGAGCTGACGGTCGAGGTTGACTACGACAACCGCTCGACCCCGCGCCGGTTCGAGGTCACGATCCAGCTCGGCGGTGACCTCAGCGAGGCGCAGCTCGAGCGCCTGGAGAGGGTCGCGCGCTCGTGTGCGCTTCGCGGCTCGATCGAGGCCGGGATCGAGTTCGTCGAGCACTTCGAGCGCCGCGAGCGCCCGGATACACGCCGGCTCGTGGCAACAGGAAGTACATCGTGAGCAAGAAGCAGATCGTGATCCTGGGCGGTGGAACGGGCGGGACTATGACTGCCAACCGGCTGCGGCGCCGCTTCGACGAGGACGAGGCGGAGATCCACGTCGTCGACCGCGACGACCGGCACGTGTACCAGCCGGGTCTGCTGTTCGTGCCCTTCGGGCTCGCCCAGGTCGAGGAGATCGCCCGGCCGCGGCGCCGGCAGCTCCGCAAGGGCGTCGTCTTCCATGAGAACGAGGTCGAGTCCGTCTGGGTCGAGCGCGACGAGGTGCTCCTCGACGACGGGACCGTGCTGCCCTACGACGTGCTCGTCGTCGCCACCGGCGTGCGGCTGCAGCCGGAGGAGACGGAGGGTCTCACCGGGTCCGGCTGGAACGAGCGCGTCTTCACGTTCTTCAGCCCCGAGGGCGCGGATGCCCTGCGCGCGGCGTTGGATCGCTTCGAGGGCGGCCGGCTGGTCGTGAACCTCATCGACATGCCGATCAAGTGCCCGGTCGCGCCGCTCGAGTTCGCCTTCCTCGCCGACTGGTATCTGCGCGAGCGAGGCATCCGCCACCGCAGCGAGCTCGTCTACTCGACGCCGCTCGACGGCGCCTTCACTAAGCCGATCGCGTCCGAGCACCTCGCGGGGCTGCTGTCCGAGCGAGAGATCGAGCTCGTGACGGAGTTCAACGCCGGCGAGGTCGACGGTGTCGGCGGCAAGCTCACCTCCTACGACGGCCGCGAGCTCCAGTTCGACCTGCTCGTCACTGTACCGCTGCACGGCGGCGCGGCCTACGTCGAACGCTCCCCGAGCCTCGGCGACGCGCTCGGCTTCGTACCGACCGACAAGCGCACCTTGCAGACGCCGACCAGGCCGAACGTGTTTGCGCTCGGCGACGCCACCGACCTACCCACCTCGAAGGCCGGCTCCGTCACCCACTTCGAGGCCGAGATCCTGGTCGAAAACGTCGTCCGCTACCTCGCCGACCGTGAGCTCGAGGCGGGGTACGACGGCCACGCCAACTGCTTCATCGAGACCGGCTTTCACAAGGCGCTGCTGATCGACTTCAACTACGAGACGGAGCCGCTCCCGGGCCACTTCCCCACCGCGGTCGGGCTGCCGCTGCTGCGCGAATCGCGGCTCAACCACCTCGGCAAGCTGATGTTCCAGTGGGTCTACTGGCACGCGCTCCTACCCGGCCGTGAACTCCCCGGCCTCGGCCCGACGATGCCGACCGCAGGCAAGAAGCGCGAGCCCATTCCGACCTGAGGAGGACGAGATGACCATGACCATGATCGCCGATGCCCCCGTCGACGTCGATGCCGAGGGCTTCCTGACCGACCCCGAGCAGTGGAACGAGCAGATCGCCCTGGCGATCGCGCGCGAGAACGGCATCCCCGAGCTGACCGACCGACACTGGCTCGTCGTCCGCTTCATGCGCGAGCGCTACCTCGCCAGCGGCACCGCCCCTTCGATCCGCTCGCTGGGCAAGGAATCCGGCGTCCCGATCAAGGAGCTGTACCAGCTCTTCCCCAAGGGGCCGGCCAAGCTCGCCGCCAAGATCGGCGGCATCCCCAAGCCCAAGGGCTGCATCTAGAAAGGAGCACACGATGACCGAGCTGCTCGAACACACCCAGACCGCGACAGCAGAGCCGGCGACGATCGAGAAGGTCTCGATCGTGATCTCCAAGGGCTCCCTCGAAGGGATCTACCCCGGCCTGATCATGGCCAACGGCGCCCGCATGGAAGGGATCGAGGCCGACCTCTTCTTCACCTTCTTCGGGCTCGACGCGATCCGCAAGGACCGCTTCGAGAAGATCAAGGTCGCCACCGTCGGCAACCCCGGCATGCACCTGCCCACCTGGCTCGGCGCGATCCCGGGCATGTCCTGGCTGGCCACGAAGATGATGAAGCGGCAGATGGAAAGGATCGACATCCCGCCCATCCCTGAGTTCATCGAGCTCGTCGCCGACTCCGGCGCACGCCTCTACGCCTGCAAGGCCACCGTCGACATGTTCGGCCTGACCATGGACGACTTCGTGCCCCAGGTCGAGGAGATCATCAGCGTCGGCGAGTTCTACGAGAAAGCCGCCGGCGGGCAGGTCATCTTCACGTAAAGGACGACATCATGGCTGTGCCAGTCATCCCGTCTCATCGACACAGGTTCTCGTTCCCAGAGGAGCCGGCGCGGCGCGTGGCGACGTGGTCGCTCTTGATGGTGGCAGCCACTGCCCTCGCTGGGCTCACCGCCGGCGCGGTGGGGACATTCCTGCAGCTCGTGGTGTTCGATCTCGAGGAACAGCAACTCCTGTCGGAGGCCGGTGCATGGGGCTACATCGGAGGGCTAGCCCTCCTCGCACTGATGGCCATCCCCGCTCTAATCGGGATCGCGCTCGGCGTTCAAGCTCGGCGCCTCGGCCAGCGTCGCCTGGGAACGACGGGGATCGTGATGAACGCGTTGATCGCCTCCTATCTCGTGATCACGGCCGTCGCCAACCTCCTCCTTGGCTGAAGACCCAACAAATCGGCAGCACCCGCTGGCGATGACTACCTGCCCGATAGGTGCCTCCTGGGCGGCGCAAGGGGTCCGCCGAACAGGCGTAGACGGTCTGCGCCAGCGTCCTCTCCCGTCACCGCCCCTCCGCGTCGCGGCCCGCTCGAGCTCCGCCTCGAGCGCGTCAGGAGGGTCGGCGATCGCGGAGCGTGCGCCGTCGAGGAGCGCGCCGTAGTGACGCTCGATCATCCGGACGCTTGTGCCCATGATCCTATCCCGCATCGTTCGCTAAGAAGGCAACGCCGCATCCCGCGCTGATCCCGCAGGAGGTCGCCGGAAGCTCCCGCCGAGCCCCGCAAATCCCCGCAACACTATGCTGCGAAAGCCCTGCTCTCACCGGTAATCCCCGCCCATCCCCGCTCAGCCCGGAAGCGCCATGACCGGCCTGTCACGCCGGAGGTCGCGGGTTCGAGTCCCGTCGCTCCCGTCTATTTTCTACAAAGGGCCTGCAAATCAGCATGTTATGTTGACTGCCTAGGCGCAAACGACCGCCGGCTTCCTTCTCATCCCGCCCATATCCCGCGCAAGACTTCCCGGGCAATCCCCGAGGAAGCCGCTCGCACCCGGCAATCCCCGCAAGCCGGATGACCGGCCAACGTGGCCGGCAGTCGCTGTGTGTTGGAGCACGTCCATGCCACGGAGGGGGTCGCGGGTCGGGTAGGCGATGAGGCGATCAGAACCGCTTGAACAAGCGGAATCAGGCAGCCGCTACTTCCCGATCGCGGCGATGAACGCCATCAGGATGAAGCCAGATCCGATGCCGATTACGAACCAGGCGAAGAAGTCGCCGAGCAGGATGCCGAGCCCGACGCCCACGAGGATCCCGCCGACGAAGGCGGGACCGCCGTACGCGTAGCCGCGTCCCGACGAGGTCGCTCGATCGACAGAGTCCGTCACCGTTCCCTCCTCCTCTCAGGTCGTCCCCGGACGCAACCTCCGAGGCTACTCGCGACTGGCGGTCGGGAGCAGAGTCAAGCCAGTTCTGCGAGCCGTGAGTCACGGATGCTGGCGCTGCTCTGTGGTCGCCGCCTCTAGATTGGCAGAGCAAGGTTGCGGCGGCGCAGTGACAGCAGACCTGCGGCGACGAGGAGCGCCGAGATCGCGATCAGGCTGAGTACGGGGAGGGCGGCGAGGTCTGCGGCCGGGAGCTTAGGGGTGTGGGTGAACGGCGAGATGTCCTGCGCCAAGGCGGGCAGCTGCAGGTTTGTGCCCCGAACATGGGGCCGAGCAGGATCGAGAACAGGAGCAGTGCCCACGAGAGCGCGCCCGCCGCTCGCAGCAGCAACGCCGTAAGCGCGATCACTGCGCCGGCGATCAGCAGGATCGCGGGGAGCTGCACGAGGCCGGCTCCGAGCAACGCACCGAGCTCGGCGGGGATGTTGCCGAGCACCGTCCCGGCAGCCACGCCCATGCCGGTGGCGAAGATGAGGAGAAGGACGAGCGCGCCGAGCCCGGCGTTGAGGAGGTTTGCGATCAGCCAGCGCGGCCTGCTGACGGCGCCGGCGAGGACGGGCTCGAGACGACCCTCGGCTTCCTCGCTCCGGATCCGGAGCAGGACCTGGACGACGTAGATCGCGACGGCCATGCCCGCCATCTCGATGATCGAGGCGCGGTAGGCGTCGATGACCTGCTCGGAGCCGCCCATGCGCGCGTACCACTCGGCCCCGGCGCCCCCAATGTCTTTCATCTCGTCGACGATCGCCCCGAAGACGAGCCCGAACCCGAGCAGGCCGGCGCCCCAGCCGAGCAGGGCGCCACGCTGCAGCCGCCAGACGAGCCCGAACGGGCTGTCGAGCCCCGGTGCGGCCTCGGTGCGTCCGGGTCGCTGCGCGAAGATGCTGCTGCCGACGTCGCGCCGGGTTGCGAGCACGGCCGCCGCGCCAACGAGAAGGACAAACGCGATCGCGAAAAGGCCGAGCGGCCACCAGTGGTCGCCGCCGAAGGGGCGCATCTGCTGGCCCCACCCCATCGGGGACCACCACGCCGGCCAGGCGCTCGCAAGCCGGAGGCCGCTCGCGTCGACGCTGCCGAGCATGTTGCCCACGCCGCTGAGCACGAACGCGACTCCGAGCACGGCGGCGGCGAGACCGCTCGCTCCCCGCGTGGTCAACGAGAGCTGGACGGTGACCGCCGCGACCCCGGCGAACACAACGCCGAGGCCGCCGACCGCCATTCCGACGGTGAACGACCCGGTCGCCGGCTGCCCGGTGACGATCCCGGCCAGCGCCAGCATCCCGGCCAGCGCGACGTTGGCGCCGACCGTGACGAGCAGGGCAGCGGCCAGGCCGGCATGGCGTCCGACGACGGCTGCGCCGAGCAGCTCGGCGCGGCCGGTCTCCTCGTTCTGGCGGGTGTGCCGGACCACCGTCAGCGCGCTCAGCAGCGCGGCAAGCACCGCGAGCAGGAGATAACCGCGGATCATCGTGGTGGCGCCCTCGCTCGCTCCCGAGGCGACGCCGAAGATGCGCAGAGCGGGAGTGCCCGCAAAGAGCTCGGCCTCGTCGACGAGGGCTTGGCGCGACTGGCCGCCGATCCCGGCCAGCATCCCGGCCAGTAGGAGGCCGAGTCCGACCACGTAGGCGGAGAGCTTGAACCGGTCGCGGCGCAGCGCCAGCCCGGTGAGCGCGGTCGTGCCCCTGAGCGCGTTCATCGCGCGCCCACCCGCTCGGCCTCGGCGGACGGGATCACGTCCCCGTAGTGGCGCAGGAAGATCTCCTCGAGCGTGGGCGGGGAACTCGTCAAGGACCGCACGTCGAACTCGACTAGGTGCTCGAGTATGCGATTCAACTCGTCCGCGTCGACGCTGAAGTGCGCGCGAGTGCCGTGGACGCTCGCGTCGTGCACGCCGGGCAGCCCGCTCAGCTTGACGATCGGCTCGGCGGTCTCGACGACGACAGTCGTGCGGGTCAAGTGACGGAGGTCGGCGAACGACACGTCTTCACGTCTCGCCGCCAGCATCTGCGAGGGCCCGTCCTCGTCCTGGGTAGGCATCTCCGCAGGCACGTCGATCACCTCCTTGCCGTCGAGCTGGTTCGCTCAGCGCTGAGCTCAGCAGCGATCTCGGTCGCCCACCGCTTGACCTCGTCCCAGTCGCGGTAGTCGCCTTCACTCGCGTGCGCTCCGCGCACGGCAGCCTTCTCAAAGAGGCCGAGCTTGCTCAGGTCGAGCTTGCCGGCGAAGAGCTTGTGCTCGCGCGCATTCGTCGTCTCGACGAGCCGCTCGACGAGCCCGGCTCGAAGAGCGTTCGGGTCATCGGCGACGGGTGGCTCACCGACGATGGAGCCACTGGCAAAGAGCCACGTCGGTCGCTGCGCGAGTTCGAGGGCGTGTGCGTCGATGAAGCGGCGCGCCTCCTTGAGCCAGTTGCCCAGATAGATCCCGCTTCCGACCACATAGGCGTCGTAGCTACCGAGGTCGCGAACCTCGTCCATCTCAACGAGCTTGGTCGAGAGGCCGTGCTCCTCGAGCACGCGGGCGATCGTCTCCGCGAGCTCGCGGGTCGCACCGTGCTTGCTGGCCGCCGTGACGAGAACTTTCATCTCCTACTCCTCTTCAGCGGCATTCGTCGGCAACCAATCCCCGCTGTCGCGGCCGGCACTGGCCGCGAGGTGCGGCCGTGCACGGTGCACGTACAGCGCGAAGAGGGCGATGACGAGCGCCCAGATGCCGCCGACGTAGAGGATCCACGGCTCCCAGCTTCCGGGCTGGCTGTTGTCGCTAAAGCGCTCGAAGCCGCCGTTGTCCTGCCACTCGATCAGCGCCCACAACGGCGTCAGCACGATCATCGCTAGCACCCACGCGGCGAGGTGGAACTTCAAGCGACCGATCCGCTCCAGCCGCGAGCGCGCGAAGTGCCGCAACTCGGAAGCCATCACGGTGCCCGTCCCCGTGACCCGCGCCTTCAGTTGGTCGGCGACGCGATCGACCTCAGCCGTCGTCGCCGGGCGCTCGAAGTGGACGCGCAGCGCCATGATCCCGACGATCAGCCCCCAGATACCGACGCCGAGCGCCCACAGGGTCGGATTCCACTGGCCGGCGTCGCCCTCGTGACCGAAGCTCGTGAGCGCGCCGTTGTCCTGCCACTCGTTGAGCACCCACAGCGCCGTGATCAGGGTCGCCCCGACACCCCAGGCCGCCGCATTGATCTTCAGCCGTCGGACACGCTTGGCCTGCCGCCGCGCCGCGGCGCGAAGCTCCACAGCCTCCATCGCGACCGCCGTCGGCAGAGGCGTCTCCGAGGCGCGGTGCTCCTGCTTGGTGAGCATCTCCGTAGATACGAAACTCGCCTCCTCTTCCGAAGCCACGGCAAGCGTCGCGCCTCAGCTCCACGAAGACATCGGGGACGGCGCTGATCCGCCGTTGTGGTTAATGCGCAGGTAGTGTGAGAGCCGTTGACGGAGGAGGGTGATGTCCGGCCCAGCACGCAAGAAGCCACGACTTCCTCCCCGCTGGTTCATGCACCTCTTCTGGATGATGCACCGGCGCCTCTACCGCCTGAGTGGTGGCCGAGTGGGATTGTGGCGGCCGAAGCCACGCAAGTGGGGAGCGATGAGGCTTACCACGATCGGACGGCGGACGGGCAGGGAGCACGCGGTGATCGTCGGTTACTTCGAGGACGGTCCGAACTTCGTCACCCTGGCCATGAACGGCTGGGGTGACGGCGAGCCGGCGTGGTGGCTGAACCTGCAGGCCCATCCCGACGTCCGGGCCGATCTGGCCGATGGGCCGCGCCTGGTCAGCGGCCGGGTCGCTCGAGGCGAGGAGCGGGAGCGCCTGTGGAACCGTTGGCGCGAGATCGATCAGAACCTTGACGCCTACGCCGCCCGCCGCTCGATGGAGACCGCGGTGGTGATCCTGGAGCCGCGGCCCGGGCCGTAGGCCCGACGTCGAGGTCGGCCCGTAGCGGTTCGGCGCTTCCAGCCGCCTTTAGGGTCAAGGCGACTCAGAGCATCCCGCACCCACCCGCCCGTTCACCGATGAGACAACATCGTATCCCGCACACATCCCGCAGGAGGTCGCCGGAGCCGCTCACACGTGCGGCCGAGCTCGCCATCTCCTCGGCTCGCGGCGATCACGAGGGCGTCGTGACGAGTGCGCCGGTACGGCGCCACACGTCGACCAGCTGACCTTCGGGATCCGGGGCGGGGAACGAGGAGCTGTCACCGGCGCCGAGCTCGCGAGCGGCGCCCCACGAGGACCTTGTAGGCGGCGTCGGCCGCGAGCACGGCCGGAGCCGCGAGGAGCGCCACCCCGAGCCCTGCGACGGACGGCGGCTCGTGGTCGAGAAGGGCCGCAAGCGGCGGGAGGACGAGGAACGCGAGCGCGATCGTGCCCTCGAGGGCGACGGCGGCGACCAGGAACCGGTTCGAGAGCCACCCCAGCCGACCCGGCCGCACGACCGCGCTGCGGCATGCGAACGCGTTCGCGGACTGACCGACGACGACCGCGAGGAACGCCGCGCCCGACGCCGCGAACGCGGCGTCCGTCGCCTCGAGGGATTCGCCCGGTCGCCAGCCGGCCGCGAGGAAGACGGCGAAGAACGCCGTCATTTCGACGATGCCTTCCGTCGGCCCGAGGATTCCGAACGCGCGCGTGGCGACGGTGCGGTCGAGCAGCCGCCCGCGTGCCGGGGGATCGGTCAGCGCCCGCTCTTCGGGGGGCTCGGCTCCGAGCGCGACGGCGCTGAAGGTGTCCGTGCCGATATCGAGCGCGAGCACCGCGAGCACGCTCAGCGCGAGCGGGATGTTCCCACCCGAGAGGGCCCAGACGGCGAACGGCGTCACTTCGGCGACGTTGTCCGACAGGTGGTAGGTCAGGAACCGCTTGATGTTCGCGAAGGTGGCGCGCCCCTGCGCGACCGCCGCCACGATCGTCGAGAAGTCGTCGTCCAAGAGCACGAGGTCGGCGGCCTCGCGCGCAACGTCCGTCCCCGTTCGGCCCATCGCGATCCCGATGTCGGCCTCTTGAAGCGCGGGCCCGTCGTTGACCCCGTCGCCGGTCATCGCGACGACGTGCCCGCGACGCCGGAGGGCCTTCGCGATGCGGTGCTTGTCCTCCGGTGAGACGCGTGCGACGACTGCGCCGTCGCGGTCGAGGAGCGCGCCGAGGCGATCCTCATCGCCCGGCAGATCCGCGCCGGTCACGACGAGCCCGTCGCCCGCGAGGAGTCCCGTCTCCGCCGCGATCGCGCGCGCGGTCTCCGGATGGTCGCCCGTGATCATCGCAACCCGAATCCCCGCGGTGCGACAGGCCGCCAGCGCATCGCGCGCCGCCGCTCGCGGCGGGTCTTCGAGCCCGAGGAGCGCGAGGAGCACGAGGTCGCGCTCCGCGTCCGCGGCAGTCGCGGGCGCAGTCCCCTCGTAGGCGCGCTCCGCCACCGCGATGGTGCGGAGGCCTCGGCCGGCGAGCTCCTCGACTGCGCGGGCGAGTTCGGCGCCGCTCGAACACAGCGGAAGAACCGCATCCGGCGCGCCCTTCACGAAGACGCGCTCGCCGACGATCACCGACATGCGTCTCCGGCGTGGGTCGAACGGGAAGCGGCGCCGCTCGGGGTCCGCTCCGACCGCCGTCTCCACGTCCACGCCGACACGGCGCGCGAGGACGTCGATCGCCGCCTCCATCGGGTCGCCCTGCGCCACCCAGCGTCCGTCGACGAGCGCCGCACGCCCCGTGGAGGCGCGGACGGCCACGAGGGCGGCGTGACGCAGCGCTGCGAGCGCCTCCGGCCGCTCCGCCTCGACCTCCGCCTCGGGCCCGTAGCCGGTCCCGCGAATCGCGACCGTCCCGGACGGGACGACGGCCGCGACGACCTCCATCTCGTTCCGGGTCAGCGTGCCTGTCTTGTCGGTGCAGATGAAGGTCGTCGAGCCGAGCGTCTCGACGGACTCGAGACGCCGGACGAGCGCGTTCTTTGCCGCCATCCGCTGGCCGCCGATCGCGAGCGACAGCGTGACCGTCGGAAGGAGCCCCTCCGGGACGAGGGCCACGGCGACGCCGATACCGAGGATGAGCGCGTTCGAGGCGCTCGCCCCGATGAGCGTCGAGGCGACGAAGAGCGCCGCGCCGACGCCGACGGCCACTGCGCTGATCGTCCGGACGACGCGACGCAACTCGAGCGCGAGCGGTGTCGTTGGCCGCCGTACGGCCTGCGTCAGCGCGGCGATGGACGCGAGGCGCGTGCGTCCGCCGGTCGCGGTGACCCCCGCGAGCGCCTCGCCCTCCACGACGAACGTCCCCGAGTACAGGGTCTCTGCGGGACCGTGCGCGACGGACACGCTCTCGCCGGTCAGGGCCGACTCGTCGACGAGGAGGGAGTGCGCTTCCCGCACGTCGAGGTCGGCCGGCACGCGGTCTCCGGCCTCGAGGTGGATCAGGTCTCCGGGGACGAGCTCCGCGGCATCGACGTCGCGGCGGACGCCGTCGCGGATGACGGTCGCGCGGCGCGGCACGAGGTCGGCGATCCGGTGCGCGGCGCGCTCGGCGCGGTACTCCTGCAGGAACGCGAACGCCCCGTTGACGACGACGACGACGGCGATCGCGGCCGCGAGGGGCAGGAGGCCCGCGATCCACGCGAGGGCGGATGCAGTCCAAAGCAGGAGCGCGAAGAAGTGCGTCATCTGCCCGACAAGCAAGAACGCCGGGTGGCGCCGCCGGGGCGGCGGAAAAGTGTTCGGCCCGTGGTCTGCGAGACGGCGAGCGGCTTCTTCCGCCGTCAGACTCGCGCGCGCCTGCTCCGAAACCTGCTGCACCTGCGCCCGAACTTACGGCGTAGCGGCCGATGCGGCTACCGCCACCGGCGTGCGGGATTCCCCCAAAACGTCGTTCGCGGTCTCGCGGATGCCGACGGAGCAGCGCGGTGGGATGCTCATCCGGACCACGAAAGAAGGCAGACGATAACGGAGCTGATCGGCTAGCCGAGCCACGAACGGCGCGGTAGACAGATACGAGGATCCCGCGCGGGCCGACGCGATCCAGCGGGTTGAAGAAGAAGCGTGACTTCCGCACACACCTCTCGCGTACGCGCTCGTGAACGGCGCGCTCTGGGTCATCTGGGCGATCGTCGACGCGTCACAAGGAAGCGTCTTCCCTGGCCGATCTTCCCCCTGCTCGGGTGGGCCGCCGGTCGCTCGTCTGGCGTCTGCGGCGCGACGCGACTACGAGGCCGCGTCGCGCTCGCCGCGAAGCGCCTGCACGCGCCCGCGTACCGCGGCCGTCGGCCGGAGCGTCCGGAACATCACCATCGCCGCCGTGACGCCGATCATCGCGTTCAAGAGCGTCATCCCGGCCTGCATGCCGATGGAGAACGACGCGACGTCCACGGCCGAGGCGGTCTGGTGGAGCAGGTAGACGAGAAGGACCTGCTGCGTCCCCACGCCTCCGGGCGTCGGGACGAGCGTCGCGAGCCCTCCCGCCATAACCACGATCGCCGCGGTCGAAACCGTTGCCGGAAGCCCGAACGCCGCAAGGAGGAAGTACGCGGCGCCGATGCGCGAGACCCACGCCGAGAGCTGGTAGGGGACGACGTCGCTCGCGTACCGGCGCGGCGTCCGCAGGATCGACGCGCCGGAGCGGACGTTGCTCCAGAGCGTCCAGAGGCGGTCGTGAAAGCGCCGGGCGACCAGGAGCGACGCCACGACAGCCAGGGCAAGAGCGGGAACGGCGACGGCGGGATGCTGGACGACGAGGGCGGGAACGGCGGGGATGTCGGGCAGACCCGGAAGGGCGGGCAGCAGCCCGAACCCGAGGAGCGCGCAGACCACGAGCGCGCCGAGGACGGCGTCGAAGAGCGTCACCACGCCCATGGACGTGACGATCGTGGGAACCGACGACCCGCGGATCTGCGTTCGCGCGAGCGCGATCTTCGCCAGGTCGCCCCCGCGCGCGGGCGCGAAGGAGTTTACGGCGACACCCGCGGCGTAGGCGCCGGCGATCCCGAGCAGGGGCACGCGGCGGTCGGGATAGGCGGCGCGCAGAACATTCCGCCAGGCGATGGAGCGAAAGGCGAAGTTCGCGAGGTGGAACGCGAGCGCCGCGACCACGAGCGCCGGATCGATCGACGCGAAGCGGTCGGCGACAGCGGAGATGGTGGAAATGCGCTACCCGTCGGCCGCCGTGACCGGGTGCACGAGCTCCGGGCGGTCGCTGATGAGGCCCTCGACGCCGCACGCGATCAGCTCCTGGGCGCGTTCCACCGTGTTGACGGGCCACGTGAAGATCACGCCCGCCATGCCCGTGAGCTCCCGTGCCGTCCGCACGTCCAGGAGCCGCTCGTGGATCGAGATCCCATCCAGTTTGGGCACGCGGCGCGCGCTGAGGCACCGGAGCTGCCTTGCGCTCCCGACCGAGGCGACGAGCCGCACGCCCGGCACGTCCGCGAACGGCTCTAGCAACGCCCACGTTCGCGCGCAAAGCGTGATCTCGAACCCACTCGCGCGGGCGTGCGGCTCGAGGACCTCGACGAGAAGGGTACTGAGCCGGGGGTTCCTACCCTTGAGATCGAGCAGCAGATGCGTGCCGCGCGGCACCGCGGCGAGGAGCTCGTCGGCGAGGAGCCGCCGCGCGAACGGACTTGCGATCTTCCACCGGTCCCAGAGGAGCGGGACGGGCCCGACCGTCTTCATGTGCCGGACCTCGAGGCGGCCGCGATAGAGGCGGATGTCCGCTTCGACCGCCGTCACGCCAAGCCGGCGCGCCCAGTTCAGGCGCGCGAGCGAGTTCCCCGAGCCGTGCGCGACCACGAACGGACGCGTGACCCGCACGGGCGCGTGCGTGCGTTCCACCACGAGCGAGTGTACGTGCCGAGATCCAGGCCGCGACGGCGAGCCCGACGAGCACGACCGCGAAGCCGACGACGACGTCGACGACGTAGTGGTTCGCGGTCGCCACAACGGCGAACGCCATCAGAACCGGCATGACCACCGCGAAGATCCGCACAGCAATCCGCCGCGTCGCCTGGAAGAGGACGATCCCGACCAGGAGGTTCCAGCCGGCGTGGAGGCTCGGGAGCGCCGCATACTGGTTCGTAAGCGCGGGAGGCTGAAGCGCGCGATAGCCGTTCGACTGGGCGGTCACGGTATCGACGAGCGCCGGGTCGACGTACCGCGGCGGCGCGACCGGAAGCGCCGCGAAGAAGGCGAAGCCGACCGCGGCCGAGACCAGCATCGCGTTGCGAAGGACGTAGTAATGGTCACGCCGATGCGCGTACAGGAGGATCGCGGCCAGCGCGATCACGGGCCAGTGCCCGTAGACGTAGATCCAGTTCACGAGCGCAACAAGCGACGCGTGACCGATGACCAGCCCCTGTAGCGTCCCCTCCCACGCGACCCCGACCGCCGCTTCGACGTCCTCGAGGACACGCGCGTTGGCGAAGGCGGCATCCGGATGTCCCTCCGTCGCGCCGCGGACGCCGAAGTACGTGAGCACGAAGAGGACGATCACGATCAGCTCGCGGCTGACGGCAGCGAGCTGCGAGACGCGGTGGCGGACAATCCTCGTCACGGCCACGAGCATCCCATCGAGCAACCCGCCGCGCATCCGACCGAACGCGGACTCGACCTGTGGCGAAGTACGGATCAACGACCGACGCCTCGTCGCTGCGCGAACGTCTTCACGATCTTCAACGCGATCCTCGTCGCGGCCGGCGATAACGCTGCTCTTTGCGGACTGGCGCGACGCGCTCTTCCTAGGGATCGTCTTCGCGAACTCCTGCATCGGAATCGTGCAGGAACTCCGTGCGAAGCGCGCGCTCGACCGGCTGGCGGCACTCGTCGCGCCACACGCCAAGGTCATCCGCGACGGGAGGGAACGCACGGTCGCCGTCGAGAACGTCGTGGTCGGGGACGTCGTCCGGATCGAGGCCGGAGACCAGGTCGTCGCGGACGGGACGCTCGCGCGGGTCGACGGCTTCGCGCTCGACGAGTCGATCGGATCCGGCTCCTTCGCGGGCGAGGGCTCGGGGGTGTACGTCGTGACGGCGGTTGGCGAGGAGAGCTACGCGCAGCGCCTCGCGGGTGAGGCGAGGGAGTTCTGCTCTCGCCGGTAATTCCCGCCTATCGCCGAGGCGCCTCCGCCCTGGGTCGCACTGATACGTGGTTCTCCACGGCCGAGATCAGGGGACGCTCCGATGGCGGGATTGAGCGGAGGCCGGAGACTCAACGCTCACTCGCGAAAGGAGTCCACGGTGCTCAAGGAGCCCATCGCCAAGAGCCGGTCAAGATCCACAACCTTGGTCCCGGTAAGCCAACCGAGACCGAAAGAGTCGGGCGAAGACAAGACGCCACATGTGTCGCCCGAACAGCACTCCCTCCCGCGTTCGATCCTCCTCCACCTAATGCCGGGTGCTGCGCTCTTCGCGTTCGTTGTCGTGGCGGCCGCGCTGGGAATACCGGCCGTCCTCGCGCTACTGGCGGGCATCGCGCTGGTCATCGTTCCGCTCGAGCTCGGCTACCTGCTCTACCAAGGGAGGCGAAAGACGGGGCGGTGGTCGCTGTCGGAGGTCGTTGGCTACCGCCAGCCGTTGCCGGCGCGACGGATCGCCCTGTGGGCGGTTCCGCTCGTCGCTTGGTTCATCGTGATGTTGTTCCTCTCCGTCGGCGTGCTCGACGAGAAGATCGCCGACGGGCTCTTCTCCTGGTATCCCGAGTCAGTCCGCGAGTTCGCGTCCCTCGAGGGAGAGGGCACGTACGCGACCTGGGTTTTGGTCGCCTTCTTCGCGGCCGCGTTCGCGATCAACGGCGTGATCGGCCCAGTGGTCGAGGAGCTCTACTTCCGTGGCCATCTGCTGCCGCGGATCGACCGCTTCGGCCGAGGGGCACCCGTTCTGAATGCCGTGCTCTTCTCCCTCTACCACCTCTGGACACCGTGGCAGAACGTCGGCCGGATCCTCGCGCTCCTCCCCTGGATCTTCACAGTCTGGCGGAAGCGCAGCCTGGCGCTGTCGATGGCCGTCCACATCTCGGTGAACTGCATCTTCCTGCTCCTGGTGCTCGCAGCTGTTACCGCCGACTGAACGGCGCACGTCAGTCGAGGCCGGACCGCGATCATCGGTCCGGCCTCGCCATCGCGCTCCCGTCCTGCTCTTGGTGGTCGCCGTATGACCGTCGTGCAGGCCAGGCCGCAAATGGGGCTTCATGAGACGTCGGTCAGCGTCGCCTGACCGGCGAGGCGGCGCTCGGCTGCGCGAGCGTCGTCTCGCCCTGAGCGGACTCGCGGCGGGCACCTTTCGCATGCGCTGGGGGCGAGACGGCCACCTCATCCCGTAGACATCCCGCAGTTTGCGGCTCAGGCAACGAGTCCATCCCGCGCACATCCCGCACGAAGCTCCCGGAGATCCCCGCCCGCACCCGCGAATCCCCGCAACGCCGAGGTCGGAAAGCCCTGCTCTCGCTGGGAATCCCCGCCTATCCCCGCTCAGGCCGGAAGCGCCATGACCGGCCTGTCACGCCGGAGGTCGCGGGTTCGAGTCCCGTCGCTCCCGTAAAAGACCTGCAAATCGCACCCTTGTCGTAGGTTCAGGCGAGAAGGACCGCCGGCTT
>Ga0299913_10000449_pt1 | contig 26222 bp, 26 predicted proteins | sample RVTome_9_FD_201360 | JGI IMG/M metagenome (GOLD analysis project Ga0299913, IMG submission 201360) | Soil microbial communities from uranium-contaminated site in the Upper Colorado River Basin, Wyoming, United States - RVT155D38 (version 2) ... | reverse complement strand
ATGTCGCCGAAGAGATCGTCGAACGCGGAGAGCGCCGTGTCCGTCAGGACCAGGGTCCCTGCGACGAAGCCGACGCCCAAGACGATCGCCATCGCCGTGAGCGCAAGGCGGAGCTTCCTCGCGAAGAGGCTCTTCAGCGCGGCGCGCCACATCTCAGACCTCCAGCGACTTCATCCGGTCGAGGACCTTCTCGGCGGTCGGGTCGCGCATCTCGTCCACGATCTGGCCGTCGGCGAGGAAGACGATCCGGTCGGCATATGCGGCGCCGGTCGGGTCGTGAGTGACCATCACGATCGTCTGGCCGTGGTCGGTCACCGCCGCCTTGAGGAAGGTGAGCAGTTCTCCGGATGCGTGCGAGTCCAGGTTCCCGGTGGGCTCGTCGGCGAACACGATCGCGGGTTGCGAGACGAGCGCTCTCGCCGCTGCGACCCGCTGCTGCTGACCGCCCGAGAGCTCCGAGGGGAGATGGGTCAGGCGGTCGCGGATCCCGATGGTGTCGACGACCTCGTCGAAGCGCGCCCGATCCACGTCGTGACCGGCGATGTCCGTCGGCAGCGTGATGTTCTCGGCGGCGGTGAGCGTCGGCACGAGGTTGAACGCCTGGAAGACGAAGCCCACGCGATCGCGCCGGATCTCCGTGAGATCTCGGTCCTTGAGGTGAGTGAGGTCCTTATCACCGATCCACACGGTGCCCGAGGTGGGCTTGTCCAATCCCGCCATGATGTGCAGCAACGTGGACTTGCCCGAGCCCGAGGCGCCCATGATCGCCGTGTACTCGCCGGCGGCGAACTCCACGGACACGCCGCGGAGCGCCTCCACGGCAGCCGCCCCCGCGCCATAGACCTTCCGAAGGTCGACCGCGCGGGCAGCAGCAGGACGGGTTTCGACCGTGAGCATGACGACTCCCCCTCAACAGATGTAGCCGGGCAGCTTACGTGACGGATATGAACGCGTTGTGGATGCCATCTGATGGAAGGGCTTTCAGCGCATGCACGGCGTGGGTCTCCTCTCCGGTACCATGGAGGTGCAGTACTCCCGGTCGCTTGGACTGTCGGCGCATGCCTGACTGGCCGCCCCCGACCCCTTCGGATCGCGAGGCGCCATGTCTGTTTTCAGCATCACGTACAAGGGTCCGATGAGCTTCTTCCTCGAGGGAGAGCTGGACATCGCCACAGTCCCCTCTCTCACAGCCGCCATCGGCGGCTCGATCGGAGCGGGGGGGACCATCACGCTCGACCTGTCCGGCTTGACCTTCATCGACTCAAGTGGGGTGGGTGCGATCCTCAAAGCGGGGACGGATCATCTGCCCAACGGCTGCATCCTCCTTCACGGAGTCCGTGGCGCCCCGCAGAGAGTCGTGGAGCTCATGGGCGTGGACAAGACGACGAACATCCACATCCTCCCTTGCCTCATCGCCGTGTGAGGTTCCCCGCGTCTCCCTGATCGGCAGTCCCCCGGATCCTCACGGGAGGTACGCCCCTCCGAGGCTACGACGCCACCAGGCGATTGGCGTCTTTCTCCTGCCCGGTCTAGGGTCTTCGGGACTCGGAACGGAGGGGGACTGGGTTTGGACAACATCTTCTGGGGGGCAGCTTCGCTCGCACTCCTCGGCGTGCTGATCGGTCTTCTGATCCTGATGCTCGCCGAGGATGTGCACGGAGCGATGGCGCAACGGCGTCCCCGGTCCTTGTGATCACGGACGACCGAAGGTTGATGACCGGCGGTGTATGGGGCGCGGTCCTTGGCGCCGTTATCGGCTATCTCCTCGGATGGGTGATCAAGCGGCGCGGCCGGAACCTTCAGGCGCGCTTCCCCGCGAGGATCGTGTTCACCTAGCGGCGACGGATAAAGCCAAAAACCGCCAGGAGGAGTACAACCACGATGACGATCCAGACCCAGTTAGGCATGAGCGCTCACCCCTTCCTTCCATGCCCATCCTAGACGGCCGGTCCCTCATCTGCCCCCGACCGCGAACCGCTGCGGCTACACGATGCGGTCATAGGGTCTCGAAGCTCGGCTCATCGGTGGGCGCGGGAGGTTTTGAACCTCCGACCTCTTGCGTGTGAAGCAAGCGCTCTCCCGCTGAGCTACGCGCCCTCTTGGCGGGAAGGATAGGCGACGTCGAGCCGATGGTCACGTCATGGAACAGGAGGACGGCGACTACTCCACGATGAGTGGGCCGGACATGTCCGTCGGGTGGATGTCGCACTGGAAGAGGTACTCGCCCTCCTCGAGCGCCGGCACCTCGTAACGGAAGGTCTCCGCCGGGTACGCGACGTCACCCGTGAATTCGCTCGAGAAATCCAGCGTGTAGATCGACAGGTTGTGGTTCGCGGTGTCCTTGTTCACGAACTCGACCTGCAGGGGCTCCCCTGCAGGAGCCGCCAGGCACTTGAAGTTGAAGCGGAAGTTCTTCGCCACGAGCCCGATCGTGGTCTGCGCCGGCTCGTCGCAGGTCGCGGCGGGACTCTCGGTGGGCGTGGGGGTAACCGTGGGGCTCTGCGTCGGGGAGGTCGCTCCGGTGCCCACGTCCTCCGCGCACCCGACGAGCGTCAGGAGGAGGACCCCGGCGAGAGACAACCGACAAACCCGAGCCCCGATCGCAGTCAAGGCAGCAGCATGGGACGGCTGAGGTTGGAGCCGGCACGTCATTACGTCAGGAACTGGCCCTAGGTCCGAGGGGTTCCGTCGCTCTCTCGAAGGCGTCCGTCCGCCATCGTGAGCACCCGATCCAGATGGCGGATCACCTCGGGGTTGTGGGTCGCCACGACGACGGCGGTGCCCGCGTCGGCGGCGCGTCGGAGCGCAGCGAAGACGCGTTCCGCCGACGCGGTGTCCTGGTGCGCGGTCGGCTCGTCCGCGAGCAGCACGCTGGTCGGGATCGATAACGCGCGGGCGATCGCCGTGCGCTGCTGCTCCCCCACCGACGCCTCGCGCGGGTACCGGGACCGGAGCTCGGCGATGCCGAGCACACCGATCAGCTCCTCGATGTCGTCCGACCGCTCCTCGAGGATGCCCGCCAGCCGGGCGGGATAGGCGACGTTCTCCTCGACCGTGAGCTCTTCCATGAGGCCGAGCTTCTGGGGGACGACCGCCACCGCGGACCACGGCGGCGAGGAAGGATCCACGGGTCCTCGCCACCGCACCTCGCCCTCGCTGGGACGCTCCCAGCCGGCGATCACGTTGAGCAACGTGGTCTTGCCAGATCCGGACCGGCCGACGAGTCCGACGAGCTCGGTGGGTCGAGCCTCGAAGCTCACCGACTCCAGCGCGTGCACAACGTCCCCCCCGTGGTGGTGGAACACCTTGCTCAGCTCATGCACCGACACCGCGGCCTCCGTGTCGTCGCCGGGGAGCCTCTCGCCCGGATAGCGCGCGAACCTGGCTCCACGGCCGGGAGGTGTTTCCGGATGCGTCCCCTTCATCCTGCCGTGGTCGAGCTCCACCACCTCGTCGGCGAGCCGACGGACGGCGCCGTCGTGGGTCGCGACGACGAGCGTGACGCCCGCTTCCACCAGGGTGCGGACACCGTCCATGACGAGCCGGCCGGACTCCGTGTCGAGCTCGGCGGTCGGCTCGTCCGCCACGACGACCGCGGAACCCCCGACCACCGCCTGCGCGAAGGCCGCCCGTTGCTGCTCGCCGCCGGAAAGCTCGTCGGGGAGATGGTCGATGCGGTGCCCGATCCCGAGTCGTTCGAGGATCTCGACTTCGCCTCGCCCGCCGGATCGACCCGAGACGAGACGAAGATGCTCGCCGATCGTGAGGTTGGGCAGGAAGTTGTCCGAGGGGCGTTGGAACACGTAGCCGACGACGTGTCGGCGGAGCCGTCGGAGCCCGCGCGCGGAGGCCCGGCCGACATTCTCGGTTCCGACCCACACGTCGCCGGACGTCGCCCGATCGATACCGGTCAAGACGCGAAGGAGCGAGGACTTCCCGCTCCCCGACGGCCCGACGACCGCCGTGAGGGCACCGGCCGGGAAGCTGAGGGTGACGCCTCGAAGCGCGTGCACGGCACCGGTCGGCGTTCGATACGTCTTCACCAGGTCCACGCAGCGCGCGGGGACGGGCTCATTCGGCAACGCGGAGCACCTCCCCCAGGTCGACGGCCGCCGCCCGACGGTGCACGAGCCAGCCGCCGGCGACGGCCACCACGGCGAGCCCCACAAGCGTCCATCCCACGACGTCGAGGGGGGCGTCGAACAGCGGAGCCGGCGGGATCGTCTGGAGCGGATCCAGCAGCGGCGAGACGAGGCGGGCCGCGATCATCCCGAGCGCCGCGCCGAACACGAAGGCGGTCAGGAGCATCGCGGCGAGCTCGAGCACGAGGGCGGCACGCGCCTGGCGGTCGCGCATGCCCATCCGCATCGATAGGACGTTAGAGACGGTCCGGGCCCGTTGTCGCGCCTGCAGGTAGACGACGAGCACGCCGATCACGAGCAGCGCGGCCGCGAGGCCGAGGACGTTCAGCATCGCGAAGGTGTCGATCGTGGCCGCGATGAACGGAACGTCCTTCACCTGGTCTGCCGTGAGGGTCCCGAGGGGATACGCCTCGAGCTCGCCGACCGACGCAAGAGCCTGATCCGTGTCGCCGGCGATCCAGTATTCCGTCCGAGCACTCGGACGCCCCAGCGGATTCCCTCCCGCGCCCAGCCGAGTCTCGAGCGAGAGCGCGTCCACGACGAGCACGGGATCGTCAGAGGACACCCCTGGGAATGCGTCCGCCCGGCCGACCACTTCGATCGGTGTCTCGATCTGGGCGATCGCCATCTGCGTGGGGTTCCCTTCCCCCTGGACCAGGAGGGTGCGGAGCGGGCCGCTCTCCGACCGGAGCCGCGAGACGAGCGCCTCGAGCGGTTCGTCGGAGAAGGACTCGTTCCAGTAGGCGGTGTCGACGATCGTCTCCGTGTCGATGGCGACCATGTCGAAAGGGATATCCCCCGGTTCGAGGGTCCCTGCGTACTTGACGCGAGTGGCACGGGTGATCGGTAGCGGGAATCGTTCCTGGCTCGGCGCGTCGAAGTCGATCAGCACCTGGAGGTCACTACCGACGAACACCCCCGCCTTCGCGTCCACCGTTGCCCGAAGTGATCGGACCATCGTCTGCGAATTGATGAAGATCCCGAGACACAGGGCGGCCGCGCCCACGAGGAGCACGGTGAGTTTCGGTAGCCCTGTGAGCCGGTGGAACGCAAGGTAAGAGACCGGTGAACGAGCGGCCGCTCGCGACCCTGTTCTCCTCAATACCTCGACGAGGAGCCGAGCCCCCAGCGCCGCGAAGCCCGCCACGAAGAGGACCGAGAACACGAGCAGCAGGGCGCTCGGCCGCCTGATGTCGAGACGCGGGTCCTCGATCAGGGCACCTCCCGAGTTGAGCCGAGAGAGCACCCAAAGCGCACCGGCTATCGCAAAGACCTCCCACGGCACCCAGGCCAGACGTCGCTTCAGAGACTGGACCTCGAACGTTCTGATGAAGGAAACCCCCGAGACCACGCCGAGCACGACCAGACCGGCGGCGGTGGCGGCCGCCGCCCACATCACGGAGACCGCTCGGGCCGATGGGGCTGCCGGCGCTGCCGGCCCGAACACGGAGATCGCCCATGTCGCCAGCCCGAGCCCTGTGGCGGCCCCAAGAACCATCGGGATCACCGCCTCGACCGCCGCCTTCGTCGCGAACCGCGCGGGGCCCCAACCGCGGGCGTGGAGCAGCGCCGCCTCGGTGCGTCGTCCGGCGACGGCGAACGCCGCGGCGGCGGCTACCACTGCCGCCGAGACGCCGAGCCCCGCGATCAGAAGCAATCTGAGCGGACCCTCGACGGTTGCCGCCCGTCGATCCACCTCACGGACCACCAGCGGCATCGACGAACGGAACTCCGTGTCGCGTCGTCCGGAGAAGAAGGCGCTACCGGCCACGTAGCCTTGACCACAGCACGCGAAGAGACGACCGAGCCCAGTCTGCCGATCCGTCACCTCCCCGAGTACCCTCGCTGCGTAGGCTCGGACGTCGCGCGCCTCGTCCACGTTGAGAGACGATTCATCGATCGGTGCGACCCAGCCGTAGTCGATGTCCCGTTCTTCAGGATCGCGGAGCTCGCGCGTCAGTCGGACGGCTTCCTCAGGCCCGACGAGGATGAATTGAGGCTGCTCAGGGCAGAGCGGGCAGGGCCGATAGATCTGCTCACTCCACGGCGACCAGTATCCGGACCTCGGCGACTTATAGAGGGCTCGATAGACGCCACCGACCCGGAGCACGGGTTTCCCGCTGAGCTGGATGAGGTCACCTGGCCCCACGCGGAGTGCATCCGCGATCGAGTCCGGCACCATCGCTCCGTTCGTCCAGTCGCCGTCGACCACCTCGACGTACTTCTCCGCGTTGGTCCCGGAGACGATCCGACCAGAGACCGGACCCGACTCAGGATCCCCATGACCCGGGAGAGTGACGAGGGCTCCCGCCCCGAGCACGAACCGGAGCGGGGGTCCGAGATTCGGGCCCTCCTCGGCAATCCTGCCGAACTCCTCGTCCAGCCGGTCGGCAAGGAGCTCCCGGCCGCCTTCGACTTCCTCGGTGAAGCCCACGTTCGTCACGCTGTAGAAGAGCCCGGCACCGTTCCGACCGATCGTGGGATCTGTGATCCTGGCGCGAAGGAGATCACCCTGTGAGCGCGAGAGGAACAGGGGGAACGCGGCCGCGACTAGGGTCAGCAAGAGCGCGCCGACCACAACAGCTGCCAGCAGGCCCGGATAGCGGACGAGCGCGAGCGGCGCCTTCTTCCAAAGCGGATCGCCGGCTCCCCGGCGTTCCTTCCCGTGCTGTCCCGTCAACGGAGCTCTCCTCCCGGTCGACCCCCAGATACGCCCGTCGAGGGTCGTTCGGCTCCCCGGGAGTGGGTGGGGACCCGTCGTGCGGAGGATGCTACTCCGTCTCCCCTCCGAAGCGCTCCTCGTGCCGCAGATCGCCCAGACTCTTGCGCCCCCCGCGTGAGCCTGGCGGGGCGAGGGAGGACGGGTCCGCGGGAAAGCCGATGGACACGACGAGGTCGCACGTCATCTCGGGCGGATAGGCCAAGACCTCGCGGACCCGAGGCTCGTCGTAGACCGAGGCGTGACAGCTGCCGATGCCGAGCTCCCACGCGGCGAGCATCGCGTTCTCCACCGCTTGGCCGAGGTCGAAGGCGATGCTCTCCCGCTCGGAAACGGCCTCCGCGCGAGGGGTGAGGAACGCGATCGCGGCGGCCGCCCTTGCGACGTGATCCATGTAGTCGCCGGCGCGCGAGAGCTCCCCGAGTCGTTCGCGATCCCGGCACACGACGAAGGCCCAGCGCTGCTCGTTCATCGAGCTCGGCGCGAGGGCCGCCGCCGCCACGATCCGGTCGAGGTCCTCGGGCGCGATCGGACGATCGTCGTACCGACGGACGTTTCGACGCGTCCTGATCGCGTCCCATGTCTCCATGCGGTGGCCGAGGCTACTCCACCGGTTGTACCCCCGTCAGGCATCGCGTTTGCGTGCTCCGACCTGAATGCCTACAGTCACCACAGACGTGGCGAACCGAACACACATGACCTCGACGCGCGGGATGCGTACGCGCAGATCTTCCCTGGTCGCGGGCGCGGCCATCCTGCTCACCGTGCTCACGATGTCGCCGGCTTTCGCACAGGGAGAGGACCCCTCCGGCGAAGACGAGCAGATCGTGCTGACCGGCCGACTCTTCATCGCGTCCGACGAGACGGTGGATACCGCGCTCATCTTCGACGGCCCCGCCCTCGTGGAAGGCACCGTGCGTGAGTCGCTCGTCGTCTTCAACGGGGACGCGGAGATCGTGGGGACCGTGGAACAGGACGTGGTCGTGTTCAACGGAGACGTTGTGCTGCGGTCCGGCGCCGAGGTCGGGGGCGACCTCGTGACCCAAGGGACGCCCCAGGTCGAGGAGGGCGCGACGATCCGCGGCGATCGAGCCAGCATCGTCACCCGATTCGACGTCGACATGGTCGACTTCGCGGGTCGATTCGTGTGGTGGATCGGCTACTCGATCTCGGTCCTCGTCCTTGGACTCCTGTTGCTGGCGTTCGCCCCACAGCTCTTCCCGGCGGTTCGCGACATCGTGCGCGATCGTCTGGGCTCGTCGATCGGGTGGGGCTTCGGACTCTTCTTCCTGCTGCCGATCGGCTCCGTGATCCTCCTCGTCACGGTCGTAGGCATCCCGCTCGGGTTCTTCCTGCTCCTCGCGCTCGCGTTCATCTACACGGTCGGCTACGTCGTGGCGACGTTGGCGGTCGGCAGCATGATCATGCGGTCCTCGTCGTCGCGGTTCGTGGTGTTCGCCGTCGGCTGGGTGGTGCTCCGTGTCCTGGCGTTGATCCCGTTCGTCGGCGGGTGGCTCTGGTTCCTCGCGAGTGCCTGGGGACTCGGCCTGCTGGCCGTCGCGATCCGGAGCCGCGGGGTCACGACCGTGGTGCCTTCAGGGTCTCCGCCGCCGATGCCCCCGGCGCCTGTGGGAGTGGCATAGGCTCGGTCGGCAGCGAAGTACCCTCCGCGGGTGGCGGTCGAGGAGAGAGCGCGACCATCGGGCGACGCCCGGGTACTGAGGCATCCGTTGCAAGGCCGGGTTCGGCTCGTGGTGCTGAGCGCACTCATGCTGTTCGTGGAATTGATCCTCATCCGCTGGCCGGCCGAGAACAACATCTACCTCCGCTATCTGACCAATCTCGTCCTGCTCGCGAGTTTCCTCGGCGTGGGCGTCGGATTCCTCCGGGCGGATGCGAAGCGAGACCTCTTCCCGTACGCGCCGATCGCACTCGCGCTCTTCGCGCTCTTCGTCGTCCTGTTCCCCGTCCAGCAGTCTCGCATCGGAGATGTCCCCGTTCTCCGCGGGATCGCAGGACTGCCTGCCCTCCCGGTATGGGTGTCGTTGCCGCTGGTGTTCGGGGGAGCCGCCGTCGTCATGGCGCTGATCGCCGAGGGGGTCGCCCGTACGTTCAGGACGTTCGAGGCCCTGCAGGCCTATCGGCTCGACGTGCTCGGCAGCATCGCCGGGATCGTCGGGTTCAGCCTGTTGGCGTTCCTCGGGATGCGCCCCGTCGTGTGGATCCTGATCGCCTGTATCGGATTCCTCTTCGTGCTCGACCGGCCGATCCGACCCGCGCAGGTCGCGGCACTCGCCGGAGTGGCGTTGATCTTCGCCGCGAACTCGCTCTCGTCACACGACGCGTGGTCGCCCTACTACAAGGTCACGACGATCGAACCGGGCGACGGACGGATCGCCCTGCGCGTGAATGGGCTCGCACATCAGTCGATGTATCCACTCGGATTGCTGCGGACCCAGCAGCCGTTCTACGGATACGTGTACGCCCATCTGCCACCCGGGCCGCTCGACCGAGTGCTCGTGGTCGGCGCAGGCAGCGGCAACGACGTGGCGGTGGCCCTCGATCACGGAGCACGCCACGTCGACGCGGTCGAGATCGATCCGGTGCTCCTGGCGAGGGGGACGGAGCTGCATCCGGAGAACCCGTACGGAGACCCGGGCGTGGTACCGCACGTCGACGACGGGCGTGCGTTCCTCGAAGGCACCGACGGCCGCTACGACCTGATCGTGTTCGCGCTCCCAGATTCTCTGACGCTCGTGTCGGGACAGGCGGGCCTGCGACTCGAGAGCTACCTCTTCACCGAGGAGGCGTTCAGGACCGTGCGTGAGCGTCTCACGGCCGACGGTGTCTTCTCGATGTACAACTACTATCGGCCCGAGGTCTTCGAGCGGTACGCGAGCACGCTGTCAACGGCGTTCGGCGGAGAGCCCTGCTACGACCCAGGACCGCGTCGAGGGAGTGGTCGCCGCATCCAGGCCGTCCTCACCATCGGCCGAAACGGTCGGGTCGCGAACTGCGAGACCCTCTGGGAGCCGGCGGGAACTCCCCCAGCCCCGTCGACCGACGACCATCCGTTCCCCTACATCGAGGGGAGGACCATCCCCGCCTTCTACCTGGTCTCCCTCGCGCTGATCCTGCTCGCCTCGACCGCCACCGTTCGTGTCATCACCGGGGGGCTCCGTGTGCTTCGCCCGTACACCGACCTCTTCTTCATGGGTGCGGCGTTCCTCCTGCTGGAGACGAAGAGCGTGGTGCAGTTCGCCCTGCTCTTCGGAACGACGTGGTTCGTGAATGCGCTCGTCTTCACGGGGGTACTGATCAGCGTCTACCTCGCGATCGAGGTCGCGCGGCGCTTCACGCTTCCCCGCCCGTCGATCCTGTATGCGGGATTGTTCGTCTCCATCGCCGTCGCATGGGCGATACCCCCGGAGCACCTGCTCGCGCTCTCGCTCGGCCCCCGATTCGCCGCCGCGGTCGCGCTCGCGTTCGCCCCGATCTTCATCGCGAACCTCGTCTTCGCGCAGCGATTCAAGGAGACGTCGATGACGACCGTCGCCTTCGGGGCGAACCTGTTGGGAGCGATGTTCGGCGGCGTCGTCGAGTACGCCGCGATCGCGATCGGGTACCAGGCGCTTCTCATCCTGGTCGCTGCCTTCTATGCGCTGGCCTTCGCGCTCGAACGGCGCCTCGGAGGCACGGAGGCTGCGGCTTCGCCCACGTGAGCCGGATGCTCGGTCCAGGGGACCGAGACGACCTTCGGTCCTTAGACTTCGGCGGATGACACAGCCCTTGCGCGTCGGCGTCCAGCTGCCCGAGGTCGAACGAGGCGTCGGCTGGGCCGAGTACGCCACGATGGCGCGGGCGGCGGAAGAGGTCGGGTTCGACTCGATCTGGCTCGGCGACCACTATCTGTATCGAGAGGGCGATCGGGAACGTGGACCCTGGGAAGCGTGGACGTTCCTCGCCGGCCTCGCCGCTATCACGGAACGGGTGCGGTTGGGGCCGCTGGTCGCGTGCCTCAACTTCCACAATCCGGGGGTCCTGGCGAAGAAGGTGGCAGCGGTCGATGAGATCAGCGGCGGGCGGTTCGTCTTCGGACTCGGCGCCGGATGGAACCGCACGGAGTTCCACGCGTTCGGGATCCCTTACGACCATCGCGCATCGCGCTTCGAGGATTCCTTCGAGATCGTGCGTCGCCTGCTCGACGGCGAGCGGGTCACGTACGAGGGGCGCTTCCACCAAGCGCACGACGCGGTGCTGCTCCCCCGCCCGGCGCGACGCCCGCGGCTGATGGTCGGCTCGACGGGCGACCGTGTCCTGGCAGCGACGCTTCCGCACGTGGACACGTGGAACACTTGGTTCGACTGGTACGGGAACACACCGGAGGGGTACGAGACCAAGCTGCGGGAGATCGACGCTGCGTGCGAGCGTGCCGGTCGCGACCCCTCGTCGATCCAGCACAGTGCCTGCGTCCTCGTGCGGCTCGGCGACACGAAGGAGCGACCCGACGAAAAGGGAGTAACGCCCCTCGAAGGATCACCGGAAGAGATCGGTGGCGGTCTCCGTGCGATGGCGGAGGCCGGCGCCGACGAGCTGATCTTGGTCCTCGATCCCATCACGGAAGCATCGATCCGAACGCTCGGCGGCATCGTGCAACGACTGCGCACCGAGCCGTGGACGCGGGTCAGGCCACGCGGGTCAGGGGCCGACTAGGAGCGTGGGGCGCTGCCCTGCGCAGGAATCTCTCGAGGTCCTCGGCGTTCAGTGGCTTCGCGAAGTAGTACCCCTGTGCCCGCTCGCATCCGATGGAACGCAGATACTCCAGCTGAGCCGCCTGTTCGACGCCCTCCGCCACGACCGTGAGACCGAGGGTGTGTCCGAGCTCCACCAGTGCCTTGACCAGGTCCGGGCTTCGCGTATCGATGCCTAAGGCGCCGACGAACGAACGGTCGATCTTGATGATGTCGATCGGGAACTCGTAGAGGTGGCTCAGCGAGGAGTAACCGGTCCCGAAGTCATCCAGCGCGAGCTGGACCGGAAGCTCCTTGAGCTTGCTCAGCTCGGTCGCGACGGCATCAGCGTCCTGCACCAGTGTCGTCTCGGTGATCTCGAGGATGACGTCGGCCGGAGCGAAGCCGGAACCACGAACCGCGTCTGCGATCTCGTCGGTGAGGCCCTCGTGCTGGAGGTCGCGCGCCGACAGGTTCACGTGGAGGGAGAGGTGCTCGGCCCCGGGGATGCTCGTCTGCCATGCCCGGACCTGGCGGCAAGCCTCGCGGAGGACCCACCGGTCGATAGGCACCACGTGCCCTGACGTTTCCGCCTCGCTCAGGAACTCAGACGGCAGAAGGATCCCTCGCTCGGGATGGTTCCATCGCACGAGCGCTTCGACGCCGGTGATCGATCCGTCACCGATGTCCATCACCGGCTGGTAATAGACGACGAACTCCTCCGCCTCGACGGCATGCTGGAGCTCTGCCCGGAACGACTTCGAGGTGAGCACCGTCGTCCCAAGGTCGGGGCTGAACACGCGCCACTGGCCCTTCCCGCTCGCCTTCGCCGCATACATCGCGACGTCCGCCTGTCGGAGAAGCTCATCGAGCTCCTCCCCGTCGCGCGCTGCGATACCGATGCTGACACCGACCGACGCGGAACCGGAGCTCAATGACCAAGGACGTTCGAACTGCCTGACGACCCGCTGGGCCGTCTGCGTGGCGCCTTGCAGCTCCTCCTCCAGCAAGATCCCGAACTCGTCGCCGCCGAGCCGAGCGACCGTGTCCGCCTCACGGAGCGATCGCCGGAGCCGCTCGGCCACGCCGACCAGAAGCTCGTCGCCGGCTGCATGGCCGAGGGAGTCGTTCACGGACTTGAAGCCGTCGAGATCCAGGTAGAGCACCGAGACGGGATCGCCCTTCCTGCGGGCCCGGGCGATCGCATGCTGCAACTGCTCCAGGAACAACGCACGGTTCGGCAGGCCGGTGAGCTGGTCGTGGAGCGCGAGATGATGGAGCTCCTCCCGGCTGACCTGCAGCTTGTCGGCCATCGTGTTGAAGGCGCTGCCCACCCTCGCGAGCTCGTCGTTGCCGTGCACGTCGATCCGATGATCGAGGTTCTCGCGGCCGAGGTGTGCCGCCGCCTCCTCCAACGCTTTCAGCGGGACGGTGACGGATCGATACGCTCGGCGCGACAACAAGCCTCCCAGGACAAATCCGATGAACAAGATCACGAGTGATACGTAGAGCTGAGTGCGCTCGCGGATCCGAAGCGCCGAGATCTCGTCTCCGACCTCGGCGACATTGAGCGCGAACTCGTCGGAGAGGAGGCCCGCCGCCTGGTCGACCCCATCGTGGAACGGGTCAAGCCGCGCGCCGTCCCCACCTGAGGAAAGGTAGACCGCACTCTGGATCGTGGCATGGGCGAGCTCCCATCGGATACGCGCCGAGGCGGCGAGGCGGCGTTCCTGGGGTGACCCCGATCTCTCGAGATCGTCGAACCCACGAGCGATGTCATCGCTGATCGAAGCGAACATCTTGCCTGCCGCAGCGTTCTCGGTCTCCACGTACTCTTCGCCCGCGTCGTCGGCCTTCTCCAAGAGGGATCGGACCTTTGCGATCCCCTCGGATTGCCCGACGGTCTCGGCGCGGAACTCCTCGAGTTCGCTGATCGTGGTGCCGAAGGTCACGACCCGTGCGCCGGCGACCGCCACCAGGGCCAGGAGCATCGCGGCGAGCACGAGGAGCAGTCGGCGCGCGAGTGAGCCTCGGTGAACAGATGCAGTGGCAGGTCGTCCGAGGTGCGGGATCAGGCGCATGTCCCTATGTATCGGCAGACCCGCCTCTGCTCGCAAGGGGCAGGGACTCCCGGGTTTGACGTTGCGTAGTTATCCGCAACCCGAGCGCGCCGGGACGCGATGCTAAGGTCCCTCGCCTGATCGTGACGTGAAGGACGAGATGGGGAGTGTTCGGAGGTGACGGACCACATCGTGGCGGAGCCCTGCCGAGAGCACGATTGTTGCATCCGGATCCCGCGGATGGACGCCTCTTCGGGCTTCTCTCAGCTGGCGGGCGAATGGCACCTCAGATGGATGCCCGACGACCGGGCCTGGTTCTTGGTCCCGCCGCAGGGGAACGTTCGGGAGATCCGGGTCGCGGAGGACGCCGATCCGACGGGTGAGCTCGCGGTCGACGGAGTGGAGTTCGAGAGCGTCCGCCACGCGATCACTCGGGACGGCCTGTTCCCTCCCTGTTGAGCAGCTGTTGGGAGGAGTCTCGTCAAGCTCCTCCCCCGCGCGGTCGATGGGAAGAGGGTGACGAACGAGCAGCTCAACTCTGAGCGTGAGGCCATCTTCGCAGGGCTCCTTGCTGCGTTCGGCCGCCGGGATCATGAGTTCATCAGGGCCGCGATGCGGTCGGACGTCGTTCTCCAGCTGGATGGCTCTTCGCCGCTCGCGGGGACCTATCGAGGAATCCAGGAGGTCGGACCGTTCGTGATCGCGTTGAGAGCGGTGCTCGATACCGGCCGCAGTTCCGTCTCCTTCCTCCACTCCGGCGATCAGATGATCGTTCGGCATCAGATCTCCGTCCACGGTCCGAGCCATGCGGCCGAGATGATCCTTCTCCAGCGATTCACCTTCGACGGCCCGACCGGCGAGCTCGCCCGTATCACCGTGGAACCGGAAGACGCCGGACTCTTCGATTACGTGGTGCAGACCGCGCTCGGGGACGAGACGGTCTCCTAAGCTCCTCCGACACGCCTTCTCCCCTGCCTCTCCTCCGCTTCGAGCGACGCGATCAAGGGCGCGTAGAAGACTCCCCCGCCCAGGCCGCAGCCGATGAGAGCGACTTTGGGCGGGCCCTACCCCGCATCCGGAGAAAGTAGTTGCCTCGGGTTCGAGCCGCCCTGACCGGGGTACAGGCTACGAGTGCTTCCGACCGGAAAAGGAGATCCGAGATGAAGAAGCTCCTCACGCTCGCACCGATCGCTGCGCTCCTCACAGCGTGCGAGGACGCAGGCAACTCCGGTGACGACAACCTCCTGACGGGAGGATCGCTCGTGCTCGTGGTCATCATCATCGTCGTGATCGTCCTGGTCCGACGCCGCAGGTAGTCCACTCGTCGCGGTATGGTCAGGGAGGCATGGCGAAGGATCGTGCGTACGTCGATCAGAACACCCGGGAGCGCGAGCGCCTACGCGCCCTTGTCGAGCGCTTGAGCGAGGACGAGCTTCGCGCTCCGGTGAACGAACACTGGACGGTCGCCGGCGTGCTGGGCCACATCGCGTTCTGGGACGCTCGGGTGCTCTCGCTCGCCGACAAGCTGGAGCGTGGTGTGCCGTTCACGACCTCCGACGCCGAGCCGGAGGACGTCGACTGGATCAACGACGCCTCGCGCGCCTTGATCCACGCGATCCCGCCGCTCGAAGCTGCTCGGCTCGCAGTTCAGATCGCCGAGGAGACCGACGCCCGCGTAGCGACCCTGCCGGCCGATCGCCTGTGGCCGCAGAACCCGGACAGTCCGCTCTACGCAGTGCGCGCATCGCACCGGGGCGAGCACCTCGATGAGGTCGAGTCGGCGCTCCCGAGCTAGACGGTCAGCACCAGCTTCCCTCGGACGTGGCCGGTTCCCACCGCTGCCAGCGCCTCACTCGTTCTCACGCAGAAGACGCGCGCAGCAGGTTCGCGGCGTGATCCGGTACGTACGTGTAGATCTCGCGGGGCGGCCGGACGTATCCTTCGTCATCTTGGCGCTCGGGCAGCTCCAGCTCCTTGAGCGTCTTCGGTACGTACGGGAGGCGGCTCAGGAGGTGCGCCATGCAGTTGATACGGGCCCGGCGCTTGTCGTCGGCGGCGACGACGAACCAAGGTGCCTCGGGGATGTCGGTGTGGACGAACATCTCGTCCTTGGCCCGCGAGTAGTCGACCCAGTGGGTACGCGAGTCCAGATCCGTCTCCGAGAGTTTCCAGCGGCGCATCGGGTCGTCGATCCGCGCCTCGAACCGCCGCCCCTGCTCCTGGTCGCTCACTGAGAACCAATACTTCGTGAGAAGGATGCCGTCGGCAACGAGCAGTCGCTCGAAGATCGGACATTGTTGTAGGAACATCCGGTGCTCCTCGGGCGTGCAGAAGCCAAGCACCTTCTCGATGCCGGCGCGGTTGTACCAACTGCGGTCGAACAAGACGATCTCCCCTCCGGCGGGCAATTGCTCCACGTAGCGCTGGAAGTACCACTGAGTCGTCTGGCGTTCCGAGGGCACAGGAAGCGCCACCACGCGCGCGATCCTGGGATTCAGATACTCGGTGATCCGCTTGATGGCACCGCCCTTGCCCGCTGCATCCCGGCCCTCGAAGATCACGACGACACGCTCGCCGGAGGACTTCACCCACTCAGCCATCTTCACGAGCTCCTCCTGGAGCCGGAGGAGCTCGGCCACGTAGAGCTTCTTCGGGAGCGGAGGCGCCGACATGGTCGCATCCGTGTCGGACGCACCACCGGATGATCCCCTGACGCGTTCCTTCCTCTTCACCTTCGAGTTGCCCATCTTGCGCCCTCCTGAGCACACGGTAGGGCATCGACCGCCCGGCGTGCGCGATGGCCGGAGCCCGCGTGCTCGTTCGGGTCGCTTGCCGTCGCCAGGGGGACGAACGAAGATGCGCCCCGTGGAGGTGCTGGAAACGCGCATACGAAGACGACCGAAGGCATCGCTCCACCGGCTGACATCCGAAGCGACCATCGTGGTTCTGCTCGAGTCTCCCCTCTCGTGACCGACGAGACAAGGGCCCCCTCTCGGTCGCAGGCCCCAGCCCGCGTTACGTGGATCGACGACGCGGCGGCGCGGCTCGCACGGATCGGCGCGGATGCCAGGGACGACGAGGACACGCGCCACAAGAAGGCGCTCTTGGTCCTGCTCGCGGTCTTGATCCTGCCCGTGTCCCTGGTGTGGGGCGCCTCCTATCTTGCCTTCGGCTCACGGGTCGGAGTGCTTCCATTCATCTACTTCGCCGTCTCGGTCGGCTCGTTGGTGGTCTTCTCGAGGACCAGGAGCGTCGCGCCGTTCCTCACCGCGCAGCTCCTCGACGTCCTCCTCATGACGACGATCGGCCAGATGCTGTCGGGGGGGTTCCTTCCCTCTGGGGGCGTCGGGCTGTGGGGCATGCTGGCTCCCCTCGGAGCACTCGTCTTCCTCGAGGTGCGCCAGGCGATCAGATGGTTCGTCGGGTTCCTGGCGGCCTTCGTGTTCTTGGGCATCGCGGGCGAGGTGTTCTTCACCGACATCGACGTCCCAACCTGGTTCACGACCACGATGCTGGCGCTCAACGTGATCGGGACAGGCGCCGTGGCGTTCACGGTCCTCGCGTCCTTCGCCACCCAGCGCAACGCGGCGCTGGCGGCGCTCCGGGCCGAACAGGAACGGTCCGAGGCGCTCATCAGGAACGTCCTGCCGAGCTCGATCGCGGAGCGCCTGAAGGCCGCGAGCCAAACGATCGCGGACCACTTCGACTCCGCCTCCATCCTCTTCGCCGACGTCGTGGATTTCACGCCCTTCGCGCAGCGGCTCGCGCCGGCTGAAGTTGTCGGCATCCTCGATCAGCTCTTCTCTCACTTCGACACGCTGGTGGAGCGTCATGGGCTCGAGAAGATCAAGACGATCGGCGACTGCTACATGGCCGCTGCAGGCGTGCCCGATCCGAGCCCCGATCACGCGCGCAGGGCCGCGCTACTTGCGCTCGACATGCGCGAGGCTGTTGCCACCTCGGCCGTCGGAGGCGGTTCCGGTCTCGAGCTGAGGATCGGCATCAACTCCGGGCCTGTCGTTGCCGGGGTGATCGGCTCGAAGCGTTTCCTCTACGACCTCTGGGGCGACGCCGTCAATACGGCGAGTCGGATGGAGTCCCAGAGCACGCCCGGAGAGATCCAGATCACGCGCGAGACGTACGAGCTGCTGAAGGATGAGTTCGTCTGCAGGCGACGGGGGACGATCGAGGTCAAGGGCCGGGGCCAGATGGAGACCTGGTACCTGGAAAGAGCGCGGTCGGACGACAGAACGGACCAGGACGGTGCGTCGATAGCGCGGGAGCAGTCCATCGGCGGTCTGGGTTCTGCTTGAGAGCGCCCTCTTCGCTCTCAAGCGAGCGAAACAGACCGGGAGCTCCGCTGGTTCCCCTGAGTCGAGCGGTACCCTGATGTGGTGCGCGCTCGAGGAGGAACACCTCGCACCCGCGGGCCACTGCTGTTGGTCGCCATCGCGGTCTTCGCGCTCGGTGCGTCGTGTGCGGAGGGTGGGACTCCCGATGCTCAAGCGCTCGTGCGGGCAACGGCACAGGACCTCGCCACATCCACGATCGACGCTACGTATTCGATGACGTTCGATTTCGCCGGCGAGACGTTCACGATGGAGGGAGAAATGGCGATGGACCTCCGGGCATCCGTCGGCCGGATGACGATCCGGATGCACGGGGTGCCTGACGTCGCCGCCGACGGCCAGCTCAGGGTGGTGATCGACGGGGACAACACCTACTTCCACGACCCCGATCTCTATGGGACCTCTGACTGGGTCCGGGTGTCCTCAGACGAGGCTGGTGTCGGTGATCAGGTGGGCACCGGGCCCGACCTCTCCGCGTTCCTCGGTTATCTCAACGGCGCGCGGAATGTGGAGACCATCGGCGCGGAGAACATCGCGGGCGCATCGACCACTCACTACACGGGAGATGTCGATCTGGAGCGGGCATCCGCGGACACCCACACCCACACAGCGAGCGACGCGAAGGACGCGACAGAGAGGCTGACGGAACGAGTCGGCGAGATCGACGTGTCGTTCGACGTGTGGATCGACGATACCGGGACCATGCGTCGGATGGATCTCGCGTTCGATCCCCGTGAAGGGGATGGCAGCTTCCGAGCCCGTGTGGATGTCAAGAAGGTCGGCGCCAAGCTCGACGTCCACGTGCCCACCGAGCAAGAAGTGGTCGATCTCCAAGACCTCGAACGAGCCCCTTAGACGCGCGAACGACCTCTGGACTGGCGTTGACCAGTGGCTGTCCTGTCCCCCGACACACAGAAGAGAGGAGCCCGCCTGCAGGCGGGCTCCTCCCGTGAAGCGGCCCCGGAGCTGTGGCCGCTCGCTCTAGCGTGTTGCGTCGGCGTACTCCGGGTTGTTCGCCCGGTGCTCCGTCGTGGTCGCCGATACCTTGCCAGCGTGCCGGAACCCGAGGATCGAGAAGATCCCGAGCAGCAGGCCCGCTGCCACCATCGCGAGGCCCGCCCACAGGGCGATCGTCGCGACGGTCCACCAGCCGTAGGCGTTCAGCAGGATGGCGCGGAGGGTCTCACCCTTGAACAGGGTGTCGGCCTTGCCCTGCAGCTCCGCGGCCGTGTCGGGGTCGAGCCCCTCTTCACGTGCCTGCGAGCTCGTCTCCGAGTAGGTCGCCCCCTCGTTGATGTCCACGAGGTGTCCGCCGATGTAGCGGGAGAACGCCTCCGCCTCCACGCCGGTGTCGACCTTCTCGCCGGCGAACTCGCCGATCTCGGCCTTCTCCTCCGGCGACATCGCTTCGGCCGGGGGGAACGAGATGTTCTGTGGCTCCAAGCGGTCCCGCACGTTCTGCTGGCCGAAGTTGCCACCGTAGATCGCCATCGCGCCGAGCGCGATGAGCACGACCGCGATCACGGCACCTGCGCCGCTCACGATCTTGTCCCAGTTGCTCCTATCCATCTTCTGCTCCTTCGCTCCTGGGGGCCGCCGCTCCGGTGGGTGCCCCGTTGAGCTCATGTTCGACCCGGAGCGCTTTCCTTTCATGGGCCTTTGGACCCCGCACCGGGTGGGACCTGCCCAGGACCACCGGGACCCTCGCAGGGGGCACCTACACGCCGGTTCGGACGAGGAGCCCAGCGCGGCGCTGATCGCTACGACCGGGTGAGCACCACCTTGAGTGCACCCGTCTCCCCGGCGCGAGAGCTGTCGTAGGCCTCGAGGAACCCTTCCATCGGGTATCGGCGGGTAACGAATCGACCAACCGGGATCATCACTTCCAGTGCAGTACCCTCACGCGCCGACCATGGTCTTGGACGGCCAAGTGAGCCACACGATGCCCACGATCAGTGCTGCGTTGACCCCTTCGATGAACAGGTACCAAGGGTTGAAGTACACAACCATCAGGCTGAACGAGGCCGCCAAGCCGATCGCGGCCACGCTGCGCCACCAGCCCGCGTGAGCCCAGAGACCCAGACCCCCAGCCGCGAGCAGCACGGCCGCCGTCACGGCGAGGAGCACCGCCACAGTCCTCTGGTCGCCGAGCAACCATGAACGATCCGGGTCGAACGGAGCCTTCTGGTCCGCGGGCTTCGGCATGAGCCAGATCGCCAGATGCACGAGCCCGTGTGCGATCAAGAAACCGATGAAGAGGAACCGCCACATCGTCCTCACCCCTCTTTAGATCGAGCCAGCCGTCTCTGCCGCTTCCGCCGAGGACGGCCTGCCCTGCCATTCGACGACCGTCTCCACGCCACGTCGCTCAAGTTGTTCGACGAGCTCACGGACGCCCGCAAGGCAGTCGTCGTCTGGATAGCAAGGAGCGACCACCTCAGCACGCTCGATCCCTTCTTCGAGCTCGAAGTCCACGGCGCTCCACACCCCAGGCCAGTCCAGCTCGAAGTCGGGCAGCACCACACGCAAGTACGGTCCGTTCGTCTGGATGACCAGCTCCTCAGACATGTCCGCTCCTTCCGTCACCTGCACGATGCGTTACGGGGGCACGCACCGAGGGAGGTCGAAAGTCACGGTGTCGACGGGACAGAGGTCCCGCCGGGCTGAGCGCCTCTCGCGGGCCGATGTCGCCGGAGATTCCTTCCGTGCAGGTACGCCGTCAGGAGGATGAGCGGAACGTGGATCGTAGGCAGGTTATGGGCGAACCAGCGCGGCAGGAAGATGTCGGTGACCGATCCGTCTTCGGCGCCGAGCGATTCGGCCACATCGGTCAGCGGGCAACGGAAACCGTTCGCGGCGAAGATCACGCTCTCGCCGCCCACGACGGCGGCCGCAACCGCGACGCGCCGGTCGGTCCGCTTCATGAATCCCGCATACAGCAGGTATATCATGCACGACTCGATGGAGAACCAGGCCAGGGTATGGATGGCCTTGACGGCGACCAGCGCGCTGCCATGAGCTGAGCGGCGGTCATCGTGATCCATGCAACTACCCTTCCGTGCCTGAGCCCACACCCAACTCGCGGGCGATGCCGTCGGCCCAGCCCCGGATCGTGTCCCAGTTTCGGAAGTCGCCGTCAGGAGCCTTCACGGCCTTCACTAACATCCGTTCCCCGAATCCGAGTGAGTTCCGATCAAGTGCCCCGAAGAACATCTGGTGATCGATCGGGCCGATGATCCCGCTCATCTCTCCCAACTGCCGAGGCTGTTCTTCCTGGTCCTCCACATCGGTGCCGAGCGGGCCGCTGCTGAAGAGCCACACCGATCGTTCGGCAAGCGGCTCGGCGAATCGGTGCACGAACTCGACCGCCTCCTTCATCCAAGACCCCGCGTAGACCGCGCTCCCGAGTACGACGGCCCGGAATCCCGCGAGGTCGACGACTTCATCAACGGATCCGACTTCCACCGGCTCGCCGAGCTCGCGGAGGCGATCGGCGATGGCCTCCGCGATACCCTTCGTCGAGCCGTGCTTGCTCGAGTACGCCACGAGCACTGTCATATTGACAACTCCTTCCGTACCCCGATCGTCAGTCTGTCGCTCGCGCTGTCGCTCGCGTCATCTCCGCTCGCGATGCAGCAGGAGCGACAGCGTCGCCAGCGCGAAACCGGTCGCGAGGACGATGCCCTCCAACGGGAACGCTTTCACGCCGGGCACATCCGCTTGCGCCTGAAAGAGACCCGCCATCAGCAGATTCACTTGGTAGATGCCCCCCATCACGACCATCGCCGTCCCGAAGACCAGGCCCCGCGCTGTGCGCCTCCACAAGAGGATGCCGGACCACACGAGCGCCGGCACAAGGAGCGACGTGTCGATCGCGAACACGAGGTGGATCCCGTCGACCGGGATGTCGGCCATCAGCTCACCTGTGATCGCGAAGCGGACCGCGAGGAACACCCAGAGCCCGCCCAGGATCGCTCCCACGACCGCGAGGAACCCCCCGATCCACCTGGTGCCCCTGGCTTCCCGGAACCGAGCCGCGATCCGGTCGACGTCGACGTTGGCCACCGCAAGCACGAGCGTGATGATCGACAGCGAGAGCAGCGCGATATGCAGAACGAAGATGTCGTTGAACTCCGCTCCGAACGCGAAATATGCGTAGTTGTAGACCGAGTACGCGAGCACACCGAGCCAGACCGCCTGCGCTGCATGAGAGCCGCGTCTGGCGAACACGAGTGAGCCGATCAGGATGGGAACGGCGACCGCCAGGGTTGTCAGATCCCCTGCTCGAAGGGCCTCTCGAGCCCAAGGACCATCTCGATACAGCCCGTCGATGAGCAGACCGGCTGCCGATGCGATCACCATCAGGACCGCGATCACCCCGGAAAGCCGGTAGGCGGCGCGAAGACCGGGCTTCGCTCTCTGACCCTCGGCATCCCGAGGAACGAGGAAGTCCTGCCGTCTCTCTTCTTGAACCAGATCCGCCACCATCGATCTCACCTCTCGTCATCTCGTGACGATCCGAGCGTAGGTCAGGATCCTTGGCAATGAGGGGCCGACCGTCCCGCTTCCAACGGGACCAGTCGCGGACTTCACGGCTCGTTCCTGACATCATCCGCTGACCTGGAGGGATGCTGTTTGAGGGAAGTCGCGCTCGAGACACGATCGCTCGCCCAGCTCGAGGGACTGGTTCGGCCGTCCCACCTCGAGAAGTTCCGATCGATCCTCGGCACGGTCGCCAACCGACTCGAAGGGCGCACGCTCTGGCACGTGAACTCGACCTCTGAAGGCGGAGGAGTCGCCGAGCTACTCCATCAACTCCTCGGCTATCTGATCGAAGGAGGGATCCGGTGCCGATGGATCGTCGTCGAAGGAGACCAGGACTTCTTCTGGGTAACGAAGCGGCTCCACAACCGGTTGCATGGATCCGAGGGTGACGGCGGCCCCCTGGGAGAGGAGGAGCGAGAGATGTACATGGGCGTGCTTCGCCGCGAGCTCGTCCCGCTGCTCGATCTCGTCAGCGCCGGCGACATCGCGATCCTGCACGATCCTCAGACCGCCGGCCTTGCCGGCCCACTCGCAGACACGGGGCTGGGCGTGGAGTGGGTTTGTCACGTGGGCGTCGACACGCCGACCGATGTCGTCCGATCCGCCTGGGCGTTCCTTCGTCCCGACATCGACCAGGCGCACGCATCCGTGTTCTCAAGGCGCGCGTACGTCTGGGAAGGACTCGATCGGCGGAAGGTCTTCGTGATCCCACCCTGCATCGATCCCGTATCGCCGAAGAACGCTGAGCTAGAAGCCTCGGATGTGGATGCCATCCTCGGTGCAGCCGGCGTTCTCACGGTGCCTGAGCCGTCAGAGGCTCGTGTCGAGATCGATGGCGTCGGTTCGGTTCACGTCCATCGAGACGCCGAGAGAGTCGAGGAGGGGCCGGTCCCCGCGGACGCGGCCCTCGTTGCCCAGGTATCCCGCTGGGACCGACTCAAAGGCCCTGTCGGGGTCCTGCAGGGGTTCGCGCGACACGTGCGACCGAGCCTCGGCGCTCACCTCTTGCTGGTCGGGCCGGCGATGGCCTCGGTGGCAGACGACCCCGAAGGCGCGGAGGTCTTCGCCGAAGCCCTCGCCGCATGGCAGCGGCTCCCGGCGAGATCGCGCGCCCGGGTCCATCTTGTGAACCTACCCGCCGAGGATCGTATCGAGAATGCGGTCGTGGTGAACGCCCTGCAGCGCAAGGTCGACGTGGTGGTGCAGAAGAGTCTCGCCGAGGGCTTCGGCCTCACTGTGACCGAGGCGATGTGGAAAGAGCGGCCGGTCGTCGCCAGTCGCGTCGGAGGGATCCAGGATCAGATCATGGACGGCCGAAGCGGTCTCTTGATCGCACCGACAGATCTTCCCTCGCTGGGGAAGGCGATCTCATCGCTCATCGCGGATCGCGGTTTCGCGCAAGCGGTCGGCCATGCGGCCCGTGAGCGGGTCCGGAACCGCTTCTTGCCCCCGCATTTCCTGGGAGGTCACCTCGGCGTGATCGATCGGATCATGCGCGAGGTCCTGGAGTAAGCGGACGCGACGAACGACCGAGTGGGTGTGCGATCCCTTTCCTCATCTTCTCGATGCGAGAGAGCGGCCCACCTCGTGACCGCGGATGCTGGCAGGATCGCCGGGTCGGTCGGCCTCGCACATGAAGAAATGGAGCCGGCATGTGTCGCAGTACACGTCAAGAGCGAGGGGCAGATCCGCCCCGTCCCACCGGGAGCTCCGCTCGCCCTCACCGATCGCGATGTCGATGCCGCAACGATGGCAGGTTCTGAAGTCTCTTCCTCGCGCCATGGGATCCACCTTCTCAGCGTCATCGTCCGCGCGTGGATACCTCCCGGTAAGGGTCGAACGGCCCACGCGACCCAGGGCGAACGGCGAAGGGGTGTGAAAACGGCCTACAGGTCCCTCCTTGGAAGACCGGATGGGACAGGGCACGTTCATAGCCCGTCAGATGAAGAGCGTGATCGCGTCCTGGGCCTCGAGCAACGCCGTCGTGGCGCCGGCCGGCTCCTCGAGCCCGTCGATCAGATCCTCACGATGCAGACCCATCAGATCCATCGTCATCTGACACGGCACCAGCTTCACTCCGAGATCCTTCGCGAGCTCGATCAGTTCCTCCGGGCTCGCGACGTGATGCTCCTTCGCGAGCTTCCGCATCATCGCCGGACCCGCGCCGGCGAAGTTCATCTTCCCCAACTTCACGTGTTCAAGGCCGGGCCGGTCCATCGTGGAGAGTAGCTTCTGCATCCAGTTGTCTCCGGTGATCCGCACGTCATCCTTCACGAGCGGGAAGAGCCCCCAGAAGGTGAAGAAGATCGTGGTCTCCATCCCCATCGCAGCGCCGGTGGTGCCGAGGATCAATGTCGGCCAGACTCGGTCGAGATCGCCACTCCAGGCCATGATCACCAGTCTGCGGTGCGGGACGTGGCGGGCCTCTCGCTCGGTCGCTTCTCGGACGGCTTCCGCCGTTGCTGCCATGTCGCTCACCCTTTCCTGATCAAGAATCGGAACACGCCGTCTTCCTCCGAACGCTCGACGAGCTCGTGGCCGGTCGAGGCGGACCACGCCGTGAAATCGGGCACCGACCCGGGATCCGTCGCCAGGACCTCGAGCAGGTCATCGACGGCGAGCTCCCGGATCGCCTGTGCCGTTTTCGCGATCGGCAGCGGGCAGGCGAACCCCTTCATGTCCAGTGTCGTCACGATCGTCGCGCTCATCGCTTGCTCCTTTCCTCTCCTCGCATCGCCCGCTCGGGGATCCGTCCCTGGGGCACGGTCTCCCAGTACAGGCGGTTGAACAGCCACTTCGCGGCGTGCCACATCCGATTCGGCTGTGGCGGGACCGGCGGGTGCTCGTAGTCGAACCGCAGCACGGTGGCGCGGCCGTCGCCGGTCTCCAGGAAGCACATGACTCGGCCGCCGTAGTTCGAGCGCGGCGCCGTGCCTCGGATCAGCGACGCGATCCGGCTGGCAACCACTGGCGCCTCGAAGTGCGCCGTAGAGCCACTCTTCGAGATCGGCAGGTCCGTCCCATCCCCGATGGCGAAGATCCGTTCTTGGTCCTTCACCTGGAGCGTGTGGCGGTCTGTGGGGATCCACCCTCCCGGGTCGCCCAGATGGGACGCATCGATCGCTTCCTGTCCCCGGTGCGGGGGCACGAGCACGAGCAGGTCGTATTCGGCCTTGTCGCCCTCGAGCGAGCTCACGACGCCCGCCGAGGCATCTACCGATTCGACGTTGAAGAACGTCTCGAGCTCGATCCCCCGCGCCGACATGATCGGTTCGATCAGCTTCGAAGCGCTCTCGATCGTGAACGCCCGGTTCAACGGGGAAAGGAGGGTGATCTCGCTGCGCTCCCGCAGGCCGCGGCGCCGCAGGAACTGGTCGAGCATGAAGACGAACTCCACCGGCGCCGGCGGGCACTTGTACGGGATACCGGCCACGCCCACCTTGACCCGCCCTCCGCGGAAGCGCCTCAGCTCCTCTCGCAGGCGCTCCGCGTCCTCCAGCGAGTAGAAGCCGAACGCTCCCTCGGCGAGTCCGGGGATCTGCTCCGGGACTAGCCGGGCGCCGGTCGCGATCACGAGATAGTCCCAGTCGAGGCTACCGCCTTGTTCCAGCTCGACGCTGCCCGCATCCGGATGGATCCGGACCGCCCGCTCGACCGCGAGATCCACGTCACGCCGG
>Ga0299913_10000448_pt1 | contig 26227 bp, 32 predicted proteins | sample RVTome_9_FD_201360 | JGI IMG/M metagenome (GOLD analysis project Ga0299913, IMG submission 201360) | Soil microbial communities from uranium-contaminated site in the Upper Colorado River Basin, Wyoming, United States - RVT155D38 (version 2) ... | reverse complement strand
CCTCTTTGATAAGTGAGTATTTTATGCTTGTACGGTCACATCAAGACGTCAAGCGAGAGCCTTGACGTTCCATTGGCAACGACCATTGTCATCAGATGAAGTCGCGTAGAATTTACCTTTTCCTTGCCCTGTTATTGGGCCTGACGCTGGCGGCGGGTATGGCTATTATCTGGGCCGGCACAACCTCGCCGCCATCAAGCACGCCTAGTCCTACTGTGACTGCTTCACCAACGCCCACCCCGACGCCAACGCCCAAGCCAACCCCCACGCCTACACCCACCCCATCGCCGACGCCAACGCCGGATCCGTATGCTGCCTGGGAGAATCAGCGACTGACATTTCTGGTAGGTGGCATCGATCGCAATGCGGCACGGGCTGCATCCGGAACATTGAATACCGACTCACTGATGGTTGTCAGTATCAGTGCTAATCATCGCGCGGTCGACATGATTTCGCTGCCGCGCGACATCGTCGATGTACCGCTGGGCAACGGCACAATCTGGACGGGTAAGATCAATGCTATCGCCGCCAGCCTTGGCTTTCCGGCACTAAGGCTGGCCATCTCTTCGCTGCTCGAAGTTCCTTTAGATGGATATGTCTTCATCGACATGGATGACTTTGCCGAAGTTGTGGATGCTATCGGCGGCGTCGACGTCATCGTGCCCGAGGCAATTAACGACGCTCATCTGGGGCTCAACGTTGCCGCCGGAGCACAACACTTTGATGGCCACACGGCGCTGTCGTATTCGCGCAGCCGCTATACGACTAGCGATTATTCACGAGCTGACCGACAACAATTGCTATTGCTGGCTATCGTTGAGCGGTTGACTGAAGGGGATATGAATATTGACCCTTTAGCACTGGTGCGAAGCTTATCATCGCTGCAAACCGATCTTGCCCTGGCGGCGGTGCCGGCCCTGACGCGCGTCGCGGCTGATATAGACGATAAGGCTAATATCGAACGACTGGTCTTCGACGAGCGTTTTGCGACCTTTGTGGGATTAGCTGGCGAGCGCGGTTGGATTTATGCGCCCAACTTGGTTGCCATGCGTGCTGCCGTGGCTAATATGCTGGCGCAATAGCCGGCGATCTCTGGTCGCTTCTTGCCGTGGACGGCGCTTTGACAACTGCCCATGCTGCTTCAACATGAGATCACTGACAGTCATTACTTTGGAGAGAATTTAATGGTCATGCGCCGCGTTACTGCCAAAAAGATTGGCGCCGTCTTGTTCCAGCTCGAGTTGCTACTCGAGGCGCAGGATATGGAACTCTCCGATCGCGATGTCCTTGCAGAGACAGAAGTCCATCTGCGCGGCATGTACGATCGCATTGCGGTGACGGAAGGATTGCCGCGTTGGCGAGAATCATGAGAGAGTCGGCAGGAAATCTTGAGACTATATCTGAAAGCGATGCAGATCTGCCAGCTTGTCGCTGTTGCGGATATGTATTTGAAAACTGGTGGCACAAGTGGTTATGCGAAGGGCATAATCACCGCTGCCAGAGCGAATGGGAGTAACACATTATGAATGCTGATAATGAAAACTTTGTCATGGCCCTTCGTGCAATGGTTGCCGCCAGCCATGGCGTTCTCGGCGCCGCGTCTTTTGGCGATCACGCCAATATTCGCAATGCCGGCTATGTCTGTCTGGGATTGTCGAGTGCCGAGCTGGTTGGCCTGCGGGCTGCCGCGGACATGGGCGAGACGTTCCTGAAGCGATTGGACGAAGAATAATGACTTTCGAGGCAATTCACCCGTACGAGCCGGTGCGGAGCGAAGAAGACTTCCAGGGGCTATTCCGCGTCTGGCCTAATGTTGGTCCCACCGTGCGCTGGTGGCGACGCCCATCAGATCGTAATGGCGTACCATTCCATGCCATTGGACCCAATCGCAAGACTGCCTGCGGGCTGACGGTACCGGCGGTCGAAGATGTCAACGGCATGGAAGCATGGGGCACCTCCGACTGTGCCAATTGCCGAGCCACCTGGACCGTCGGCGCACGACGTCGATGAGCGAGGCCGACGAGGGACAATATCAGCTGCAGCTAAATCCTGCAGCCTGGACTATCATTCGCCTTGATGGTCGGAATTTCAGTGCCCGCTCGAATGCCTATCGGCGCCCGTTTGACCCCGAATTCCACGCTGCCATGCGCAAGGTAACAGAAACATTGATGGCGGAGACTCCGGCAGTAGCTGCACACACTGCCTCTGATGAGATCAGCTTGATATTCGCTCCGGGTACCGATTGGTTTTCCAATCGCTTTGATAAGTGGATCAGCACCTGCGCCTCGGTGACTGGCGCCGCCTTGGCTCAGCATCTGACGCGCATCAATGGTGTGCCCTCCGCTGATGCCCGAGCCATTGCATTGCCAGATATAGAATCGGTGCAGATATATTTAGCCGAGCGCCTGCGCAACAGTCGGCGCAACTGCCGTAACGCGTATATCTATTTTCCGCTTATCGCCGCCGGCATGTCTCCGCGCGCAGCAGATGCGCGTGCTCGAGAGCTGGCGCACAGTTCTGAAAACTTCATCCCGCCCTCAGCCCCTGATTGGGAATTGTATGGGGCCATTCTGCGCTACTTGATCGTTTCTCACACTGGCCTTGACCCGCGCACCGATACGCCCGTCGAAACGACTCGCCGGCGCCTGGTGTGGGCTGAGCTGGCTGGGCGCGAATCGCTAGCAGACATCGTTGACCAGATCATTACTTACACCGCCTCCCTTGGCGGCGCTAACCGTCCAGCCTGAGGAGCTCTGTCTTCGTGCCTCTAACAAACAGCCTCGATACCGACGATTTGCGCGCTCAGCGTGCCGGACAGACCGACCCGCTGGTGCAATATATCGTCGTACGTCGCGAACGCGTTCCTAGCCTACCCTTGCTGCTGGCGAGCGTTGCCCAGGCCGTGGCAATCGCCGATCGCCGCTTTAGTCTTGACGATAATTGGGCTGAAAGCGTGGAAGCCTGGCGTAAGAGCAGTTTCCGCAAGGTCACCTTGCGAGCCAACGAAAAGGATTGGCCCAAGCTGCTCAGCGCACATGTTGCTACTACCTGGCCCGAGGAAGATCCGTACGTGGCTGTTTTACCGCCGCGGCCACGCAGCGAAGTGGGGCGCTTTTTGAGTAAATTACAAGCCTACACAATTGATGCGGGGTCCCTACCGGATTCGCCCGCGCCTCCTATTCGTGAGCTGGCGATGATTATTGCCCCTAATCCACAATTAGCATCAATGAGCGTCGGCAAGCTGTCGGCACAAATCGGACATGCCGTCTTGTTATGTTCGCAGGCGACTACCTATTTTACGGCAGATATGATCTGGGCCGAAGCAGGTATGGCCTGGGAGCAGGCGGGGCGACCGGTCATTATCTCCTTCCCGCACGAAGCGGCTTGGCAGCGCGCCCTGGCGGGCGATAACGCTATCGTAGTCACTGACGCTGGCTTCACGGAAATAGCCGCAGGCAGCCAAACCGTCCTTGCCCTACGCCCGTCCCAGGGCGATGAACTAAAGCGTAACTTAGAAATACTCCCACCGCTGCGCTAGCTAAAGCGTTTTGCTTACCCGGCGTAATCACTCAGGGCGACTAAGCTAACTTTCGCACGCCCGTTCGTTTTAGGGTACTATGGGGCGGGCAAAGGTCCCACAGACTGAGTAGGTAAAAAGTAGTAGTATATAAGTATGACTACTTTGAATCAGCCTTCCACGATCACCTTGCCTCATTTTGCAATGGCGGTCGTCTTGGCCGTTTCTCTGGCCGCTATACCGGCCTTGACCCACGCAGTAGCGCCTCCGTCACTATTGAGTGCTGGTAACTTTGCCGTTATCGGCGGGGTGGCCATTACCAGCACCGGCCCCACCGTCATCAACGGGGGTCTGGCGCTCATTGCCGGAACATCAACGTCCGTTACAGGATTTCCGCCTGGGCAGGTCAACGGCGAACGCATCTATGGCAGTGCAGCAGCGATACAAGCAGGCACTGATCTTGTAGGCGCCATGAACGCCGCTGCTGCTGCCATCGATGACGTAACCGTGGTTCTGACTGGTCAGGACCTGGGCGGAATGACCCTCACCCCGGGCGTCTACATCTTCGCCTCATCGGCGCAGCTAACAGGCACGTTAACGCTTGACGGTCAGGATCAGACTAATCCTACTTTCATCTTCCAAATCGGATCGACGTTGACTAGCGCCTCGGATGCTGACATTAATCTTATCAATGGAGCCGGTGCATGTGCCGTATTCTGGCAAATTGGCAGCTCGGCTACATTAGGTACCGGCACCAACTTCCAGGGTAACTTAATGGCCGCAGCCAGCATCACGCTCAACACTGGCGCCACTATTGGTTCAGGCGGTGGCATCAATGGTGGCCGTGCACTCGCATTGGCGGCGGTGACCATGGACAGCAATACGATTACTCTCCCATCAGGCAGTTGCGTCTACGCGCCGGCACCTACACCAACTCCTGATCCGACCCCGACGCCGATCGCAGACCCGACGCCTACACCAACTCCTGATCCGACCCCGACGCCAATCACTGATCCCACACCTACGCCAATTCCTGATCCTACGCCGACACCAATCCCTGACCCGACGCCTGCACCAATTGCCAATCCCACACCGACGCCAATTCCTGATCCTGTGCTGGTGCCGAAGATAGCCCCCATTGTCGCGCCAACACCGGCACCGATCATCGCCCCTATTGGTGATCCCATTGTCGCGCCGAAGCTGATTGTTAATCCGATAGGATCGCCGCTGTCGCCGCCGATCAAGACAATTCAAGTCAAGCCATTCGACAACCTGACTACAGCTCCACAGCTACGCGATGACATCGATCTGTCTGATACGGCAATGCCGCTACCGGATGTCGCCACCAAGCCCGGATTGGCCTCTATCTTGGGTATAATGTTTCTATCTGCCGCGGCGGCGTCCATCGCTCGCCGTCGTTTGGTCAAAGTAGAAATAACGCGCCGGCGTTAATCTTCTGTAGCCACTCGCGACTAAGACCAGTTCGGTGATGCGGTCTTGTTCGCCGTGTCAAACCCTATTGCGGCCATCTGGCTGCGACCAAGCTAAGCCGCATAATCTCAGCCTCGGATTTTCCCTTCTATTGTAAGATGGCGCAGTCTATATGTCCCAGACTTTGTTTAACGCGTCTTATGTCGTCAGCATGCTGCCACCCAAGGCGCTCTAAGGCTCGACAAGATCGCATGTGAACGCCTGTTCGCAAAGTGCCTGTCTCATGCTCTAAGCCACCTCCGGGGCGAGCTGAGGCCTATCGGCGGTCGGTGAAAAGGTCGTTGAAATAGCTACCCCTCACACTGACTGACAAAGTAACCGCAAAATGATCGGTTACCTCTTGACCAACCTTGAGCTCGTCGCCATGGTCGAAAGATGCAAAACGAGCTGCGCGCAACTTGGCTTATTCTCACCGCCGGTCGTGGCCTGGTACTTCAGCGACTGTTGTTGGTATTGAGTTTAGCCTTGGCCGTGGTATTAATCGAACAAACATCACGATTGCTGGTATTAAATAATTGGCCTGTCGGCACCTGGATTGAGCTGGTGGGGCCTTTGGCTATTGGTCGTAGCGATCATCACACTTCGATTGAACCATTGATGTTGTTATTGCGGTATATGGTAGGCTTGCCGGCATTATTGTTTTTGGTGGCAACCCTTGGCCATCTGACCTTCATGCGCACCTGGATGACGATTGGTATCGGTCTGATCGTTGGCGGGTCGGCTGCAAATTTTGTTTCACTGGCGATATCTGGTTATGTAGCCAATTGGCTGGCTATCGGCTCACGCGGGCAGGCCTTGGTATATGTGCCTGCTGACATTACGCAGATCATCGGCATCAGCATGCTCGTTGGCGGTACCTTGTCTTTGCTGGGTGTTGGCATCGCTGAAAGATGGTTAGCTCATAAGAAGGCTAAAGGCTACCCGCCTCTAGATTGACGGGCAAGAAAGTAGACGCCCCTTGACACCTGTGCAGGGTACTGCACTTTGCGTATACACCTTGCAGGAGTATGGAATGAGACCTGAGCGTCAATGGCTGCCCCCCGCGACCGAATCTCTTGATCCGGCCGCTCGAGAGCGCGCGATTGATATTGCCCAGCGCGAAGGCCTGCATCCTATTGTCGTCCAGGTACTGCTACAGCGCGGTCTGGCTGACGATGAGCTAGGCAGTTACCTGAACCCTCAAGTTGCCAACCTGCACGATCCATTGGCATTGCGCGGCATGGATGCCGGCGTACGCGTCATGGACGAGGCTATTCGCTCGGGGCGTAAGATCACCATCTATGGCGATTATGACGTTGACGGCACCACCGCCACCGCCGCGTTAATTAGCTACCTTCGTCACGCCGGCGCCGATGTTGACTACTTCATTCCCATGCGCCTGGCAGGCTACGGCATCACCACTGATGCGTTGGATAACATTTGGGCTGACCAGAAGCCTGAATTACTGATCAGCGTCGACTGCGGCGTCAAAAGCCGCGCCGAGGTCGAATACGCCAAGCGGCTGGGAATGAGCGTTATCGTGACTGATCATCACCTACCGGCTCCGGGCAAGACGCCGCTGGGGATCGTCATCAATCCACATCTCGAAGAAGACGAGTATCCATTCAAAGACATCGCGGGGGTGGCGGTTGCCTACAAGTTGATCGCAGCCCACTATGGCAGTCAGCCAGTGGGTAACCTGGATCTGGTCGCGATGGGGACCGTTTCGGACGTCATGCCGCTACTTGATGAGAATCGCGCTATCGTCGCTTACGGACTGCAGAAGTTGGCGCAGACCAAACGCCCCGGGTTGGCAGCCTTGATTGATACAGTCGGTCTAAAGGGCGAGCGCCGTCAGCAGCTTACTTCGTCGGATCTTGGCTATCGTATCGGACCGCGCATTAATGCGGTAGGACGAATGGGGCTTGACCCGAACCTGGTGGTGGAGCTATTAACCACCACCGATCCTGAGCGCGGCCGCGAATTGGCAATAATGCTAGATAATGCTAACAAGCAAAGGCAGCAGCAGACCGACGGCCTGGTCAAGCAGGCGATGACCATGGTTGATCCTTCTGATCGCTTCATTGTCCTGGAGATGGACCTGTTTGCCGGCGTGGCGGGCATCGTCGCTGGACGAGTCGTCGAAGAATACAATCGACCCGCCATCATTCTCGATCGCAATGGCCACGGTTCCGGACGCTCAATTGACGGCGTGCCTCTGATCACCCTCGAGGGCACTGGAGTCTTGGATGAATTTGCCGGCGAGCTCTGGGTCGGTGGTGGCCACTCGTATGCCTGTGGCGTGAAACAATTGCCGCGCGGCGTCGAAGAACTGCGCCGAGCCTTGAATGCCTCAACTCGCATTCCCGCCGAATTGGCGGCGCCAATCAGGCAGATTGATGCTCTCTGCAAGCTATCGGACGTCAATGAGAATCTGCTCGCTTCACTACGCCGCCTGGAACCAACCGGCAAAGAAAATGAGTCGGTGACATTGATGGTGTCAAACGTCGAAGTCGTCAGCGAACGCCGCATGGGAACTGACCAGCAGCATTATGCCTGCGTGGTGCGTGATGATAGCTTGGCTGCTTCTGAAACGAGGCGAGCAGTCTTCTTCCGAGCTGGCGATCTACCTTCGCAGTTAGGCCAGTACGTGGACATTGCCTTCTCTCCGGAGTGGGACGACTACGCTGGCGGCGTGCAATTGATGGTTAAGGATCTACGAACCACAGCCTGAGCCTTCTTCGCTCGCGCCGATCACTAGGAAAGATTCGACCACTAAAAAGCGGGCTACTCCACTTCTGGAGTAGCCCGCCGGTCGTCCCCAAGGCTGCGACACCTCACAGCTTTAGGGTGATTTACTCGTCGCCTCGCTTCTCCGCTTCCTCGCGAGCGCGATTACGCATAGCACGCCGCTCCTCGATAATGCGCGCCGCATTACGGTGCGTAGCCTTGCGACCGCGGGAGCGGAAGATCAAGACAGTGACGATGATACCGATTAGGGTTAGCAGTCCGATGATGACAAAGATCAGCTTAAGCAAGTTCACCACGACGAAGGAGCCGTTAATGGTCACGGTTGCGCGCTGCTCCTGCTCGTTGCCGGGGATCACGAACGAATAATCCATCAAGCCAATCATTGGCGTATCGCGCCAGGCGGCAGCGGTAAAACGCTCACTTTCAGGGAACATAAACATCGGATTACCAAACAACGAGGTATCTCCGCCCAAGGGCAGCTTGTTGGTCAATTCAAAGCGAGGACCGAAGTCCCCCGACAGATTAGCGACCGTATTACCTTCGTTGTTGATCAACGCCGACAGCTCAACGTCTCCGAGGCTAAAACCTGGCGTCTGCACTTCAGCCGTTAGCCGTGAATTACGTTCACCAGGAACGCGATGTACCAAGCGCACCGCCGCCTGAGCAGAGCCGCGGACGACGATACCCTGACCCTCACCGTTGTTTTGCTGCTCTTCTTGGAGCTCGGCGATGGCAGCGTCGGTGGCGGTGGTAGTCACATACAAGAGGGCTACATGGTCGCCGGGGGTGGCGTCGACTGGGACATCCAACGTGAAGGGAATAGTGCGACTAGTGCCCGGCGGCAGAACGAAGCGGGTGATGTCAAAGTTGTACCAACCCGCGGCGCTATAGCGGTAGTTGTCAGGCGCAGTCTGCACGTTGCCTTCGGCGTCGATGATGTAATCCCCAACGCTAAGTGAAAACTCTTCCTCGAGTGCTGAAGTGTTATCAATTCGCACCTGACCACCATCATCAATCGGCTCGGTTTCAATCGTCACCGGCGAAATAGTCATGCCAATCTGGCCTTCAGGAGAAGTGATGGGCACTGGCCGCAGACTCTCTTGATCACTCGGCGATGGCGCTTCCGACTCAGCCGGCTCGCTGGCGCCAGGCTCAGGGCTCGTGCTGGGATCTTGTGCTAATGCGGGCGTCGCTAACAGGGATGCCAACAACAGCATGCTGATTAATGTAAAGATGATGCGTTGAGGTGTCATCGCAAATCAATTCCTTCTGACAGTTGTGTCATTCTTCGTACCAGGATGGCTGGACTCCCCAGCAGCATCTTCATCAATATCGCTGCCATCAGCTTCGTATGACCGATAAGATCGTCGAGCCTCTGCTCGAGCTCTCTGTGCCTCACGGCGACGGCGGCGAGTGCGCTCGCGACGTGAGATGCGCAGCCACCAGATAATCAGACCGACAACTAGTAGTGTCAATACGCCTGCGGCAGCTACTAAAATCGTAATCAGGAAGTTACTGGGCGTTTCAACATGAACCACTACTTCACGCACCAGTGGCGGGGCATTCTCCCGCGCCAGAACATAATTAATGATCTGCGGACCTGACTCCTCGAACACGTATTCGGCCGAAGCGGTCTGCGCGATCGTTTCGCCATTGACCGTAATACTAGGATCTCCGGCCTCTGGGGCAGCGAATTCTAGTAGCACCGGCTCGCCAAGTGACACAGTTCCTGGATCTGTATAACTAAGAATCTCAGAACGAGAAGTCTCGACCCCGAGCACTTGCATATAAGGAGTTACAACCCAATCGCCATCTTCGGCCAGATACGTGCCTTGGATGACCGCGACTTCACCAGGAGCAAAAGCGGCCGTCAGCTCTGGGCCCACCACTTCTTCGTTCAATCCGGTCCAGGTCCAATCAATCTCGGCATCGGGCCCGGCAATAGCAAAGGTAACTTCTTCATCACGCGGTACCAGACAGGCTGACTCGTCCACTTGACCTGGGCATTTAATAATGTTATCCACCGGCAGGCGCAGAGGTACCGTCAGATCACGCTCGATAGTAAAGGGTCGAGGACAATCATCGCTGCCTGTGATCTCGAGTGTGTATGTGCCCGGCGCTTCGTAGCGAGGGCGCGAGAGATGAGATTCGCGCGAACGACCCGTAGAGCGATCGATGTTCACGGCGGCATATTCTCCGTTGCCCCAGAATTCACGCGAGGTTCCCGGGAAAGAGAAATTTTCTAGCCATACTGCCAGAGCTGGCACCATCGCTTCGGATTGCTCAACATCAATAGCGGTGATGAAGCCGATATCGCGCTCACAGATATCATCTTGAGCCTGGACTGACGTGACGGCCGGAGATGTGGGCAACATCAACAACACGGGCAAGACTACAATAGCTATGGCCGCGCGCATAAAACGAGAAGGGATGGTCAAACTGATCACGAAACCGACTATGCCTTAGCATAAACAGTTGTCAAGGAGGCCGGCGACCCTTGACAACCAATGTAATCGCCGACAGCGTGCGTAATGCTTCCCCTCCGGTTCGCTGCCTCCTCACGACGCCGCAAAGTCAAGATTGCGACGGCGATATATACCATCGCCGCCCTCGTCTTGATTCTAGCTGTCATCTTGCCTGCAGCTGGACCTGAGTTTGGTTGGGATTTTCGCGATTACTGGCTTGCCGCTGACCGAATCAGTGATGGCAACTCCCCGTATGCGCCCGCCATGCTTGATGGACCGATTGACGCTAAAGGTTCAGATCGTTATCGCTATCCGCCGCCCCTGGCGGTTGCCCTTCAGCCTCTATCAAATCTGCCCTTGCAAGCGGCCAGCATTATCTGGCTGGCTATGGGAATTGTCGCCCTACTAGCTGCGCTGCAAGCTGTCAATCGACTCTTCACAACCGATAAGCACCTACCATTCTGGCATCTGGGGCTACTGGCAACATTGTTTATTCCTTTTTACGTCGCGGCAGTCGAGGGTAATGTAAGCTTATTACTGGCTGCTTGCTACGCGGCGGTCTTGGTTGGATCCTGGCATGCACGGCCGGCGCTGACCGGAGCTGGCGTGGCCATCGGCACTCTGCTAAAATTAGAGCCAGCACTCTTCTTTATCTGGTTGCTCGCGCGCAGAGATTGGAGAGCCAGCATCTGGGCCGTCGTAATTGGAACGATCATCGTAGCACTCAGCCTTCTAGCTCCTGGCGGACGAGAAGGCTGGTGGCAATATCCAGATATCATTCAGAACATTCTGACCGGCTCTGGCGACTACGCACAGAACGGAGCGCCCTTAATCTGGCTCGAGCGCATGTTGGATCCGACCTTTCATTCGCTGTTGCGCTTTATAGTAGTCATCCTGGCTATCATTGCAGTCATCTTCATTGCTCGCTGGCAGTTGGTTGCAAGCTTTGCCGCCGTCAGCGCCATTAGTTTGCTTTCATTCCCCGTCCTGTGGCTTCATTACCTGGTAGTTCTGCTTGTTGCCGGCTTGGCTTTGTGGCAGCATCGCCCTGCGACTCGCCCGTACTTAGCGGCAGCGTACGTAACGGCAGCCACTTCATTAAGCGTAGTCAGCATTGTCCTCTTACTGATTGCCGCTGCGGTCGGTGAAGGGAAAATCTCTTTGGCATCACGGCTATCCAGACAACCAGAGACCGTACCGACGTCAAGTGATTCGCGTTCGGAACTCGAGTAGATCACAATCGCCCACAACCTCTTGGGCCATTTTAGGCAGGCGGAATTGACAGTCCCTCGCTCCGGGGCCATATCTCCCCATAGGCTGTAATCGTCAGGCATAATTTCCAAGCGCATGAACGACAACCACTATCACATCTTGGGCGTTTCGCCTCTTGATAGCGAAGAGGCTATTCGTCGCGCCTATCGCGAGCGAGTGACGCTGAATCACCCTGATCACGCCGACAACGATGATGACCGCAAACTGCGAACGGAAAACACCCGCCTGCTCAATGATGCCTATACATTATTGCGAGACCCAGTTCGGCGCGCGGCATACGATTTGCGCCTGCGACGGCAGCGACATGGATTGATTGACGCGGATTCGGCGCCGCGCTCTTTCGCTACCGATATGTTCGGTCAGTGGGCTATTCGTAATCGCGTTGGACAATTGGCGAGCCTGGCCATTATTGTCACCACTATCGCCATCACCTTACGCATCGCCGACGTGGTTGAATACAGCCCTATTGCCGAGTTGGTGGCGGCCACGTGCTGGTTATTACTGCTGGTGGTCGAAAATGGTATAGCAGGATCTCCATTGAGTGTCCTCGAGCGAGCTCTGCCTCGTCGCCGGCGTTAATCTGATGGCCTATACTGAACGCGGGGCAGTCGCCCCTTTAAAGGAAGGCCGTACAGTCGAGGTCCGTGGAACAGGCAACTCCATGACGCCTTTGATCTCCAGTGGTCAAGTCGTTCTCATCGAACCATTGAAGGCGGATGTCTCCTTGAATCGCGGCGACATTGTCTTAGCGAAGGTCCGCGGCCGTGTGTATCTTCATCTGGTGCGTGCCTTGCGCTCTGATCAAGTACAGATCGCCAACAACCACGGACATGTCAATGGCTGGACTCCGCGGACCCAGATATACGGACGATTGAAGCGGTGACCTTCAAATTGCGGATTAGGGCGAACACGGGCAAGACGACGACTTATTTTGACACGCCTTCGCGTCCGAGCTATCTATATACAGGGTCCTTGCAGTTGTAACTAACTACAAGTTAACTAGTAGATCAGTTACACCTAGTTGTCACTTACTACTAGTATAGAAGTTAAACTAACTACTTGGTATTAGGTTAATCTTAGTAGTTAGATAAAGCTTCTACACGATTCTTTTTTGAAAAAGATCGACTTGTCATGTCTATTGATAAGCATGGGAAGATAAACAACTCCTTGAAGCATTCACCCCTTGCTAATTATGAAGCACCCTCGCTCAAGCCAGGTGACAGGCGGTGGCGGACCTGTTATGATCGAAAGTGAAATGTTTGATTTGCCTGCGCCCGTCCACATCCTGACCGCCGCTCAGCTCGCTTCGTTGCGTGAGGATTTGTCGGATTGGTTCGCCCTTCCCGGGGTCGAGGATCTGACTGGCGAAATGTTCGAAGCTTTTTTCGCTGCCGCAGCCGGCGGCCTTCGTAAGCCAGGACGTCCTAATCGCCCCAGTGCCGACGTAGTCATCAATGGTCTTAACTACAGCTGCAAGACAGTGAAGATTGCCGGTCGCGCCCAGCATAAACTCGGACGTCACCACAAGTTCATTGAAGCGCGACGCCAGTTGCCAGATGGATTGTCTTTGCGCTCAGACCCAAATCTGATTGGCAATGCCCTGATCGAAGACTACAACCGCGTTTGCCGCGCCAACAGTTGGGATATGATCGCTCATTTGCTGCGCTTTAACGACAATCAGGAATTCATCATCTGGATGGAAGATTGGCGCCCGCTGATAGCCACCAATTATCGATGGGAGAATACGGGTTCGGCAAGAAGCGGTCAGCTTAACTTGGCTGCGCGCGATGCGACGGGCTTGCCGCGCCTGAGTTGGACCAGCGCAGGTGGGCAATTTTATATCAGTCGTCTAGTCCCCGCTGACGCACAAATTTTCACCATTGAGCATAACAAGATGTCTGCGGCTGAATGGCGACAACTAATGAGTCAAAGACGCATTCGCTAGCGACGCTCCACGCCGCGCCACTTGTATGTTGCGGTCCGAGAGCGTCGCTTGACAGATTAGGCCCCCATCAACCATAGCCTCACATGAGTAATCGCCTTTTGCTGGTGGACTTTTCCAACCTGCTCTTTCGAGCCATGGTTTATGGTCCTCCGCCCCCGTCGCCGCACAGCAGCGTTGATCCTGCCAAGGTTAGCGTCACCAACGGCATGCTATCGATGACCCTATCGCTGGCATCAACCACCAAGGCGACGCATATCGCTTTTGCCTTTGACTCGCTCGAGGATACCTTTCGCAAAAAGCTTTATCCCGAATACAAGGCTAAACGCAAAAGTGGTATGCCAGAGATACTAGTCGAGCAGTTGCCGCGCGTTACCCAAGCTGTAGGCAAGATGGGCTGGGCTCGCTATCGGGCGCCAGGATTTGAGGCAGATGATGTATTGGCTGCGCTGGCCGAACAAGGACCAGCTGTCGGGTTCGAGCATGTATATCTGGTAACTGGAGATAAAGACTTATTGGGCGCCGTGACCGATACGACCACACTGGTCTGGACGGCAATGGGAATGAAAAAGTTAGTCTTCTTCACCCCCGCCTTATTCCATGAGCAATATGGCTTTAGCGCCCCTCAGCACGTTGAATATAAAGCATTGGTAGGAGATACCGGCGACGGTTATCCCGGCTGCCCTGGAGTGGGGCCCAAACAAGCGCGCAAGCTGATTGAAACGTTTGGTAGCCTTGCTAATATTTACGCCTCTATTGATCAAGTTGTCCCTCGTGCCCTGGCGGCAAAACTGATCGCTGGCGAGGAGTCGGCTCGCATGTCACATCAGTTAGCCAAGCTCGCAGTTGATGCACCCGTGCAGCTTACTGATGCTGGACGCATTGGCACAGACGATCGCGAACAGACCATTCTTTACCTGCGCGCTCTAGGTCTTGAACGCATCATTAATGCCCTGCCGCTCCAGATAAAAGCGCCGGCTGAAGAGGGCATTTTTTAAGCGGTTAATTACCAACTACTCCGCTGTATGGCCCCATTTAGCCACTATTTTCCATTGAAACCGCAAAAATAGGGGTCAAACCCCCGTATTTTAAAGGTTTGCCTATTGTAATGGTACTTGCTGACGTGCTACGCTGACTTTGTAATGAAGCCATCAGTACCGTTATCCAACCCCCAGCAGCAGGACTCATGTCCCGTTGGCGTCGAGACCGATCGCCCCGGACATGCCTTGCCGAGCGGCGTACGCAGCGTGCGACGCTCTGGACCGGCTAATCGCTTCTATGTCACTCCAGTCAATGCACGCCTCTTTTATCGCCTGCATCCCGAATGTGAATTAACCGAAGAAAGGCTCGAGCTCTTATCGCGTTTGATTCACGATAAGAGCGTGGAGTTGGCCAGGCGCGCTCGCATGCTGAGCACCGACATGATTGAAGATTTTCGACAGGCAATTATCGAAGGCATTGTCATGAATGGCATGTCCTATACGCTGGGGCCTGACGGAGAGCACGTCTTTGATTTCTTCGCTCAAGAGCCCGGATACATTGTGCAGCGCGGAGCCCAGCGGGCGGAGCAATTACAACGACAGCAGACCGAGTTCGCCAAGCATACTACCGCAGCCATCAGGATCAACGATGATGAGGAAGAAGAAAACCTCTTCGACACCATCGCCAGCGATACCACCGCTAACAGCGACAGCTTGTTGTTTGCCGAATTAGTTAAAGATATCATGGACGAATTAACCCCCACCCAGCGTAAGGCTGTTCGTCTGTTAGTCGAAGGGGTTGACCGCCGCGACATTTCGCGCAAATTAGGAGTATCGCGTCAGAGCGCGCATTTATTACTGGAGCGAATTGCAATTCGCACCCGCGCGATGTTGGATCAACGAGGTGATGAGGAATGGCGAAGCTATCAACCGCGTCATCACGCCGCCTCGAGCTCGACAAGCAACGAGCTGATTTGAAGGCGCAAGTCGAAGCGTTAGCCGAGCTCGAAGCAGTATTCGCCGTTGAACGGCCCGCCTTGCGCAGGCGCATTCGCCAATTAGTCGATAACGACAGCACTGCCGAAGATTTGACCCAAGAAACATTTCTGCGTGCATATGGCCATCTCAACACATTCCGTCTTGGCAGTAATATGCGCGCTTGGCTATTCCGGATTGCTGCTAACTTGGCGTTTGATTATCATCGGCAACGTCGTCTGCAGACGCTTCCACTGGAGAGTGGCGATACGCAACCTCACACTTCTCCCGGTCCAGAGGCTCAAGCACTTTCTTCAGAGCAGGCAGGTAACATCCAGGCAGCACTCGGCCGCCTCCCAGAGCGTGCCCGAAAGGCCTGGCTACTGGCTGAAATCGAAGGGCTAAGCGGCATTGAACTGGCGCGCGAACTAGGGACTACGCCGGCAACCGCGCGCAACTTGCTGATGCGCACCCGAGCACGCCTACGCCAAGACCTGGCATCTCAAGATCGTAATTCCGTCACAAATCAAAAGCCGACCTAACTGATCGTGCCCGGGGCGTCGAAGGTTGTTGACTGCCGCGGCCAAGCCTGCCATGCTAGTAGTCCACCACCAATGAATGTTTTGGAGAAGAACTGATATGGCCCAACAGAAAGCCGCTCGCATTGCCAGCGGTAAGGTTGCAGTCACGGACCGACTGAGCCGACGCAAGTGCGCGTGTGGCTGCGGCAACTTGATCCCGATCAAGAGCCTGCTGACGGTTATCACCGCCATCCCGACGGTGACGCGACCGCATAAGGTTTACTACGTCCGCGAACACTACAAATAAGCCCGAGGTAGATTAGCCGTGGAATATATTTTACAAGCGGCTTACCTGGCTGACCAGTTTGACCTGGTCTATTACGATCTAGAGACGACGGGCCTTGACCCGTCGTCTGATCGTATCTACGAACTCTCGGCAATCCGCATCAATCGGACCGGACGCCGTCAATCCTTTGATCGCCTGGTTAATCCGGAACGCCCTCTGGCAGCCGATTGGGCGAGCAAGTTAGGCATCGACCCCGCCGAACCTATGCTGCGAGGCGACAACGCTGCCACCGTTCTGCGTGATTTCGCCAGCTTTGCTGCCGATTCCGTATTGGTGGGTCACAACATTCTTCGCTTCGACAATCTCGTCATGGAGGCGGAGCTGGCACGCCACGGACTGCCATCTCTACCCCAAGGTCGGCAACGACCACCGCATTTCATCGACACCTTTCGCCTGGCGGAGAAATTACTAGGCCGCTGGTTTGATGATGGGCGTCGCGATTGGCCAGCCGGAGGACCGAAGACCTTCGGCCTCGAGTTGGTAGCCAAGCATCTCCGCGTCGAACTTGATGCAAGCACGCTGCACCATGCCGCAGCTGACTGTCAATTGGTAATTGATGTTCATCAGGCGCTGCGGCCGTATCAGACAGCTATGGAACGCAAGGCGATAGAGATGGCCAGGGCTGGCACTTCTTACTTGTATCTTGGCCGCCCTCGCGATTAAATCGCGCTCAGGGAGAATTTCTCTGACGGCAATCTTCTCCAAGAATTGTCCCAGACCGCCCTTGACAGGGCTCGCTCAGGGTTTACATTGGCTGAGCCAATAGACCAAAAGTACCGTCTTCGTACTACTGAGAGGCCAAAGATTCATGTCTTCTGCTGCTAATGCCGATAATTCATCTGCCACTTCAGGCTTCGCCGGTCGTCTGCAGCGTATCGTGCAACATGGCGTCGCCGGGCAACCGTGCGATGTTTGCGGAAGAGATATTTCCCCAGCCTCAGTCAAGATCAGCCAGCGCACACCAGTCATTTTCCTGGTAGAAGTCAACTGTGCCAGCTGTGGACACCAGACTGCCGAGTGGGTTATTCGCAACGAGGCAGTTGATACTGTCATCGATGCTATCGAGCTGCACCGTACAGCGGCACCAGTAAACGAAAACTATGAGCCGGAATTTCTCACCGCGCGCAATGACGAACTAACCGCCCCGCTGAATGAGCGCATCCCCGTAGCTATTGATGAGCTCGATGATTATCCTAATCCTCTCGAAGATACCCGCTTAGGCAGCGAAAGCGCCATTTCTATGTTGCGCTTCAAGATTCTATGGGAGCGCCTGGCGCGACTGGCTGAGTTATGGTCATAACCGCTCGTTCACGTCAGCCACGCTGGCGGCTGTTGTTGGCCGAAGATCCCGGAGTATTTTGGGTCAATCTGCATGGTCATTGGCATCCTGCCCAAAAGGATCAAGATCAAACCTTGCCCTTCTTCCTTCTCACCAAGCGAGTGCGCTCGGGAGGCAAGAGTGGCACTGTCCGTGAGCTACGCGTAGTTCTTGACGCGCTCGAGGCGAATGATTCTCAATTAGCCGCAGCCGCGCTGGTCAGTGATCCCGTTGTATTCGCTGATCGCATTCGCCCTTTGTTGCAGAGCTACGCTCAATTTGCCGCTTCTCACCCGGCGACTAACGACGCTCGCCTACGGGGAAAAGTAGCTGCTCGCTGGCTGGACGACAGCGGTATGAGGATCGCGCCATGACAACGCTAGCTCGAGCTCGTGCTGTCATTGAGGCCTTGCGCCTGGCGCGACGCTCAGTTTCTGCTCAAGCCTTGATCTTGGGTGATCTATTACTGAAAGCGCGTAATGAACGACTAAATGACGCCTATGGGCACGGTACCTTGCGTGGCTTGTTGGTAGCTGAGCTGCCAGAATTAGAATTACGCGAGGCGCGCTTGCTTGTGGATTTGGCAGAAAAGTTCGTAGATGCCGATCGCGTAATGCTAATGCGCGCCGGCCCCAGCAAGCTGGCTTTGATCGCTGCCCTGCCAGACTCCGAGGATCGCTTATCACTGCTGGCGTCTGCGTCCGAAGCTCCCTATTCGGAACTACGCAACCAGATCCAAGAAATCAATACCAGACACGCAAGCGATCTAGCTCGTGAAATTGCAGGCCTGCGCGCGCGAAGGCGTGCCGATGGCAGCCCTGATTCAGAATTAGGAGAAGAGCCTACACGCAAGGCCGCCCCCGACCCCTTGCGCCGTCCTGGCAAATTAGCAGAGACAGAAGCACTAACTGATAATGAGCGTCGCTTACGCGCTGAGCGGATGTTGGCTGCCGCGCGCAGCGCGCTGGCGGAGCGAGGGGTGCGGCAGTGGGAAATTGGCAGCTTGTTGTTGGAAGTGCGCGACGATCGACTTTGGCGACTGTTGGATCTACACAGCTTTGACGGCTTCTTATCGAGCGAAGATGTTGACCTATCACGTGCTGAAGCTAATCGCTTGATGCGAGTCGTGGAAACGATGACAGGAGTTGAACCACGCCTGCGGGCACGCCTGGGCTTTGATAAGCTGGCATTGATGGCCACGGTCCAGTCGCCTACTGCCCGACAGTCATTAGTTGACGCAGCCCTTGACGGCGACTCCATGCTACAACTGCGAGAGCGAGTACGACAAATCGAACAGGCAGCGGGCAAGGAGACAAACCGCGCCATCGCCGCACGCGTGTCGGCCGAGCAGAGCGTGGCCATGCCGGCCGAGGTGTATGTTGATCAGCGCGATAACTTGAGCCCATTTAATATCATTTTTCTGAGCGGTGAGGCGGAACCTCCGTTCCATGGCGCCACTGACGCACAGTTAGTTGAACAAATGCTGCTGCGCTACACGCGAGCTGGCGACCGCGTCGTTGACTTAACTGCCGGCATTGGCACCGTCGCCGACGAAGCACGACGCATGCATCGCCGCTGTGTCAGCTATGACATTATCGAGCCTAAATTACGTGACGACATCATCGTGGCTGACGCCAGAGACCTGCGTAATCGTGAAGAACGCGCCTCGGCCGAACTGATTTTCTTTGATCCGCCCTTGCCAGATGGCTTTGACTACGGGCGCACCTATGGTAACGCCTCGAGTGGTAAAGACCTATCACTTTTCGATTATCCAGCTTATGTTGAAGCCTGCGGCCGTATCTTCATGGCCGCCCGCGAAGTTCTTCATCCGGGAGGTACGTTAATTATCTGTGCCCGGGAGTTCCGTCATTTTGACGGTCATTTCTTCGACACCCCTGCCCACTTGTCGGGGGCCGCTCGAAAGGCAGGCCTGGTATTCCGCGATAAGTTCATCGCGGTTCTATCGCCGGGCCGGCGCGCCAGTTTATTGCGGAGCGAAGGCTTCCGCGCTGGCAGAGCTAATGTTTCACTGAATGCCAGCACTACCGCGCTGGTATTCGGCCGCCCCGTTAACGACTTGGAGGAGTCATGAGTTATCCGACTAAACTAACCTCGAGGAAGAAGCGTGGACGCTCTTCGCTGTCTGACAGACGCACTCTGCTGCGTCTGGGGGCAATGCTGAGCTCCACCTTCCGCATGCCCAGCTCTGATCCAACCGCCCTGCTGCCGAACATACCGCCTTCGCCGGCGCTTACTAATCCGAAGCAGCAATATCGCTTTGACCTGCGTCGACGCGTTATTAAAGTCAGGGTCAAGAAGGACATCGTCACCAATAAGTTTGAGCCGGCTGAGGAAGATCTATTCCATGCCGCGGAAAACAATCTGGTGCGCGAAACGTGCCGGCTCTATCCGGAATTTGAAGTCTTCTTAGAATGGTATGCCGACTCAGCCGTCTATCGCCGTTTTGGACCACGCGTCCGGCCAGCGTTGATCTGCTTGTACTGGGGCTGGTCGGAGCCAGATCCCGACGTGCAGGGCGACCTGCGCTTGGATTGGAAGGCATTCCGTGAACGGCTGAAAGATACACCCTTGCCCGTTAGCGAGCTGATGGACAAAGCCGATGAAGGCGAGTGGCTTGATCCGGCGCTGGTGGTAAATGGTAATCCAATGGTCGAATTTGCCTGGTGGGCTGGCTACATTGCCTGCTTCCAGCCGTATGTTATGGAAGCCATTAACGAATACCGAGAATTATGGCGAGTGGGGCGTATTGCGCGTTGGCGCCGCAAGATGCGACGTCGAGCTGCTGCTGCAGCGCGATCGGCTGCGGCGACCGAAGCAGCCATGCGTGCAGCCGCTGAGGCGGGAGCCTTGGTGCCTGGCGATGTAACCATCTAAGGGTGTCATGATTCTGACGTTGCTTGGCTTGCCGCCGACAACCAATAACCTCTATGCGGTTATTGGCAGGCGGCATGTCCTGACTGAAGAGGGCGTTCGCTACCATCAACAGGTACGAGCGGTACTGGAACGTGTCCATTCGCTTCCTCCGGCGGATGGGCCGTTCGCAGTATCGATTACTTATTATCTAGGTGGATACGAGCGCGACGTCGAAGGTTCACACAAAGCTCTGATCGATGCCATGTCGGGCATGATCTGGCGTGATGATCGCCAGATACAGTTGATGTGTCTTCGTAAGCGCAAGGCAGCGGCGGGCATGCTGCCATACGTCAACATCGTTACCCGCAGATTGGCAATGCAACCAGCTTCGATGCTAAGCCTGCCCAGTGCGGTACGAAGCGTTCCGCGTGGGCTGACCTTGATTACCAGTGTCATCCCACCGACCACCAATAACATTTACTTTTCCACCGACAGTCGCATCAAGACGCCAGCGGCTCAGTTGGCGGGCCGTCTTTTTGCCCGAGCCTACGATAACTTGGCTGTTGCCAGTGACCTGGCATTGCCTTGGTCTGGTCATCTGGCCGGCAGGATCCGCTACCACTTTGCCGCTGACCGGCGCGACGTCGACGGCAGTCACAAATTACTCCTCGATGCGGCCAAAGGAATTCTATGGCATGACGACCGGCAGCTGACTCACATCTGCCTACGCAAAGGCAAAGCTGGAAAGAACATAACACCAACGATCTTTGCCTCCTTCTGGCCGATTGGCGAAGTCGTTGATAATCAAGTGCCCTTGACTAAGCTCAAGGCGCGCTCAAGTTCCAAGCGCCCCATCAATAACTTACGTAACGCACTCAATCGTCTATCGGAAGGAGGCAGCTGATGGCTGAAGTAACAGCGGGTCGCATCAGCGCCGAGCTGTGTGCAACGCTCAATGCCACCGCCACTGCCTGGTTTACCCAGCAGCTCGCCGAATCGAGCGAGGCCCAACGCCTATTCCGTGAGCGTGGCGTGACCGAAGCAGTAATGGCCGAATATCGCCTAGGGTTTGCTCCTGACACCAACGAAGGCTTATACCGGCATTTATCCAAGGCCGGATACAGTGATCGCGTGCTGATTGATGCCGGCTTAGCACGAGACTCAGAGCGCGGTGTTTATGACGCCTTCCGCTCTAAGCTTATCTTTCCTGTCATCGACATTGATGGCGAGCGGGTGCTGGGATTCCAGTCGCGCCAGCTGGGTGATGAGCTGCCTAAGTATGTGAATAGCCCCAAGACGGTTCTGTTTGATAAGAGCCGTATCTTGTATGGAATGCCACAGCTGGCAGAAATTGCTCGTAGCGGTGAAGCATTGGTCGTGGAAGGAAACTTCGACCTGCTGTCTTTGTTATCTCATGGAGTTCGCAATGTGGTGGCCGCTCTCGGCACGGCTTTGACGGCTGATCACATTTTCCTACTCAGCGAATATACGACTCACATTACACTGATCTTTGATGCTGACGCCGCGGGGCAAAAAGCAACCCAGACTACGCTGCTATTGCCAGGGGCAGCCGAATTTGATATGGGGGTGGTGCACTTGGCCGGCGGCAAAGACCCTGACGAAATTTTGCGTGATGCTCCCGATAGTTGGCCGACGTTGATCGCGGCGCGCATGACGCGCTGGGAAGCATTATGGCACACGGTTCGTGATGCATATCCTGAACAGCTGGGCCTTGAAGACAAGCTTGCCATTCAGCGTGCCTGGTTCCCGCTGGTTGCAGCCAATGCGCCGAATGAGATTGCCATGACCGAAATTGAACGTGGCGCACAGGCTATTGGCGTTGATGTGAGCATCGTCAAAGACGAATACCTGACTGGCCGCGCCAGCAGCACTCATATCGCCGCCGTCGACGAGCTGGCGCTGGCGGCCATCTCACTCAATTGGGAGTCGCTCAAGCCCATGCTCGAGTATGTTGCGCTCGAAGGTGCTGCCGCCGAAGAGCTGGCGCGCTGGCGACGTGTTGGTACGGCCGATGCCACCGCTTCAGTGCGTCACCTGGCGCGCAACCGCGCCGATCAGGCAATGGTGGTATGGCGCTCATTATGGGCAGCTCGAGTACGACCGGCAATTATTGCCCGCATGATCACTCTTTCCAAGTCGATTGCGGCGGCACCATTGAACGAGCGCGCTCGCCTCGAAGCGGAAGTAGCAATGCTCTCAGGCTGGCTGGGTCGGCCGGTAGGGCTCTAACTCAACATTCAAAGGAACTACTCAGCGTCAGCCGGCGTCTGGTAAGTATGTTCTCTAACCGCCATCTCGCTCCCGACCAACTGACCGGTCGCTTAAATCCGCTTGCTCGTCGTCATCTGCGCGGTTGCGATGTCTGCCGACAGTCCGCAGCCGAGTTTGACGCGCTGCGCCAAGCTTTAGCTTCTCTGCCTGATTTGCCCGATGGCCTATTGATACCTGCTCGCTTTGACGCTTGGCGCACGATGCCCATGCCGGAAACTGCGCCATCGCCATCACGTCGCCTGGTTGTGCGTCTTGGTTCGTTGGCCACTGCCAGCGCCGGCGCCTTGTTGCTATTGAGCACAGTCGCCATGCCGATGGCTTCATCGCCAGGTGCGATGAATATACAGGAACAGGACGGTGCTGCACCCGAGGCTCCTGGCATAACTAGTTTTAACGACGACTCCTCCCGCGAGGGGGCGGGTGATCTAAGTGCACCTCTAGCCGGCGAGGTGGAGAATGAGCAATATCCCATCGCAGTCTTCGGCGGCATCTTGTTATTGATGGGCGCAACCGGAGCGATTTGGTCAGTCCGACCACGCTCATCCCCCATTGCAAGCGACCGTAGGAAATGAATGCCGCCGACAAGCAGCGCCTGGAATCACTGTTTGCGAAACATCAAGCGCAGATATTAGCCTTTGCCATTCGTCGCACCGGCAATTTAGCTGACGCCGAAGAAGTTGCGGCCGAGACATTTGTCGTCGCCTGGCGACGCCTGCAGCAGTTACCCGAACCAGCCTTGCCTTGGCTCTATGGCGTGGCGCGACGTTTGATTGCTAATCAACGACGCGGAGCCAGACGCGCAACGCGTATGCAAGATAAACTAATACAGGAGTCGCAAGTTTCCTCGAGTGGGTCAAAAATGGGTATTGATGATCAACTTTTAGAAGCATTGTCGCGGCTGAAAATTCAGGATCGTGATCTACTGCAGCTAGTGGCGTGGGAAGAGCTGAGCCATGACGAGATAGCCGTCGTCATGGGAATATCTTCCAATGCGGTGGCCATCCGTCTTCACCGCGCTCGATTGCGCCTCAACCAAGAACTTTCCGATAGTGTCGTGAAAGATTCCGCCCTGATGCGGACATTACGTTGGTATAAGGGTAGAAGCGCGTCTCGACAAAGGGAGGCCAGACCATGAGCAAGCTACAGCGCGACGTCATCGCCGATTTGCGCGCAAGCAACCCTCAGTCCGTTGAACAGCTACCCTCGTATAGCAAGGCCCGCTTGTGGGCTCGTATCGAGGAGAAGATTATGACCGATTCGACTAAGCCCAGCGCAGTTCCGTTGCGTTGGCTATTGGCCTTTTCAGGAACGGCACTGGCCGCGGCCGCCGCGGCATTCATCTTTATCAGTAGCCCCACTCCGAGTTTGCCAACCGGCCCCAGTGTGCCGCTGGGTAATCCCACGGCCATATGCGCCGACATGGCTAGTATGGGCGGTTTGCAGGCGCGTGACTTCGCCTTTGATGGCACTGTTACCGCTATCGATGGCGATCAAGTCACTTTCAGCATCAATGAAAGCTTCATTGGTTCTGGCAATCAGATGACGCTTTCAGCGCCAGAGTTGACAGGGGAAACTGCGATCATGCTTGGCAGCCCTGCGTTGGAAATAGGTAGTCGTTACCTGGTGGCGGGCGATGATAATTTCGTATGGACTTGCGGCTTCACGCAAACCTATAGCACCGAGTTGGCGGCAGACTGGGCCGCGCAGACGCGCTGATGAGCTTCGCCCTCGAGCGGGACAACTTCTCGCTCGAGGGTTTATGGCTCACGAACGCTAACTGAAATCAACGCGTCCTGGCCTGATTCGCTATAGGTGGTGTGATAGGTATCTGTTTCGCCGGCCCAATCGGCGATCTGCCCTGTTTCTCCCAGGGCTACCTTGAAGGCGTTTTCAATCACATCGACGGCCATTACAACCGGATATGACTCGCCCTCGACAGTGATGGTAATAACTTGCTTAGCCACCAGATTTCTCCTTTACGACAATAGCATCATGCTCGCTACCCCGCGCCCCGCGTCAAGAGTTGACGAATTAGCGACTCGGCAGCAATCCTATTGGTCTGATGTCTAATAACTTAACTCCAACCTTCTTCCGCGAAGTAGCGGGCACATATCCCTCTATCGGCGAGCTCAACGAAGCGATGATTGCTGCTTACGACCGACATCTACACGAGTTCCCCGGCGGCTTCGGCGTCAAGCGCATGATTGAGGTGGGCCAGCTAAAAGGCTACATCGTCGTTCAGCCTGATGGCAGCTTACTGGTGCGCTCGCCGGCGCAGTAAGGCGCCTGGATCGGCTCAAGTGAATGTAATAAGCGAATCTAGCTGCATTCACGCGCGAAGGTTTGACACGACAGCATGCTCGCCCATGTTGCCGCTGTGCGTGTTATTGTTGATCTACTCCGTTCCTTGAATCTGATCGACCCGCTCCAGCCTTTGGAGCGGGCATCGGTGCTGCCGAATCTGTTTTGCATTGAAGGGGGCCCATACAGCAATTCCCTGATCAGCAGCATTATCTTGCGGCTGTCTGACGCGAAAGGATCGGCACAGCTAAATGAGCCACCGCTGCTCGAGCCACGCACGCCGATGAGTGTCAATGGCATTACTCTTTTGCAATTGGCGCGATACGCTGAAGTTGTCGACGGCGCCGATACATGGTCAACTACACAGTTGCTGCCAGGAGGGTCTCCTTGGGGCGCTCTGGCTCGCAGCGGGCTGCCTGAGCGAAGAGTAGACTTGCTAGTACAATTGGTGGCCGGCCTATTCGGTTCCCAACTGCCAGCCCATACCTATGTCGTGCCTGGAGACAACTTTCCCGACGCTTCACAACTCGATACCTATCGATTATTTGCACGACGTTTTCCGGCCTTGATTAGTATTAATCCAGCCGACCCGTGGATGATTGCCAATGATCTGCAAAAGCGTCGTGACCAATTCCGTCTCGGTGATACCAATCGTAAGGGCTCTGCTTCTTGACTCAGCCCACCGCTAAGCGGTACGCTAAGGGCTAACACTGACGGCAATGTGAACTAAATGCTCCGCCGTAATATATAAGGAACTGTCTAATGATCCCATCTCGCCTGCGCTCCTTTTTCAAGCGACATCGAGTCGCCACGCTTGTTGGTGCAGTGTTGCTGGTGGGATTAGTCCTCAATGGTGCGCTTTTTGTGGCCACCATGTCTCGCGCTGATGAGGCCAAGGACCCAGTTGCTTACTCGTTTGCTGATCAGTGGACCTTGTTTGATCTACAGAGACATCTGGATGCAGGCGATGTCGTTTCGCTGACCCTGGCCAATGTTCGCGTGACGACACCTGTTGAAAACTATACTGGCGGCAGCACAGATGAGCCGCAGATTGAAGAAGTCTTGGTTGCCCGCACTCGTGAGGGCCAAGATATTCGCATTGATCTCGACGTCGAAGCTGCTGATGCTGCGGCTGCCCTGCGCAGTCTGGGCTATTCCCGGCTGCTAACGACGGAGGCACGGGATCGTTTGCCCGAAGCGGTT
>Ga0299913_10000447_pt1 | contig 26241 bp, 28 predicted proteins | sample RVTome_9_FD_201360 | JGI IMG/M metagenome (GOLD analysis project Ga0299913, IMG submission 201360) | Soil microbial communities from uranium-contaminated site in the Upper Colorado River Basin, Wyoming, United States - RVT155D38 (version 2) ... | reverse complement strand
TACGAGTGGGAGGCCGGGCGGATCGGGGGCTCCCGGCGGATCGAGATCAACGAGCTGACGGCGCGGGCCGACTCGATCGCAAAGGACCGCCCGATCGTCTTCGTCTGCCGCAGCGGCAACCGCTCGGGATTCGCCGCCCAGGCGTTCCGCGAGGCCGGATGGGACGCCTACAACCTGGCCGGCGGCCTGATCGCCTGGGTAGAGGCGGGGCTGGCGCTCGAGCCCGAGGGCGGCTCGGTCGCCGAGGGCCTCCCGCCCTCTGCCTGACCCCGCGTTCCGGCTTGCGGCCGCGCTAGCCTGCTGCGCCGTGGAAGCGACCCCGCCCGAGAGCCCCGCGAACCCGCCCCCCGGAGAGCCGGATCCGGCCGCTCCGGCGCAGCCCGGCCCGCAGACCGCCGAGCAGGCGGGTCTCGCCACCCACGACACCAACCCGCACGAGCGGATCGACGGGCTGCGCGCGTGGCTCGCCCAGGTCGATCGCAAGCTCGGCATTCGGACCTACGCCTTCGCCGCCGCCGGCGTCCTGGCGTTGGCCGCCGCCGCGGTCGCGATCGTGTTCGCGCTCCAGCTTCAGGAGGACTCCGCCACGAACGAGGATCTCGAGGTCCTGCGGGGCCAGCTCGGCGTCGTCGAGGAGGAGGCGACCGAGGCGGCCGCGGAGGACCTGCGGTCGCTCGGCGAAAGGCTCGACTCGCTGGAGGAAGAGGTCTCGGCGCTGAGCCGCGACCAGAGGACCACCAGCGAGGAGCTTCAGGTCGTCCAGGACGACATCGACGACCTGCGAAGCGACCTCTCCGACCTCGAAAGCTCGGGCGACGGCTCGGGCTCGGGCGGCGTCTCTCCGTAACGGGTCCGCTACGGCTTCAGACGAGCCTTCGTCGTCATCCGCCCGCCAGCCGCCCGACCGGGCGGTTCGCCGCGCCCATCGGCCAGGTCGCGCTCGAGATCGTCGAGCGCGTCGCGCAGGACGCGTACCCGCCGGGCGATCGCGTCGGCGGTGTCGGCGGCCAGGGCCGCCTCGGCCTGCACCCCTCCCGCCTCGCGCTCCTTCACCCGGCGCTCCCGGGTGCGCTGGCGTTCGGCCGCCCGCACCTCCTCCATCGAGTTGATGATGATCGCGAGGAGGATGTTGATCACCAGGAACGAGGCGATCAGCACGTAGGAGACGAAGAAGATCCACGAGGCCGGGTGGATCTCCTGCCCCCGGCTGAGCAGGTCGGGCCAGTTCTCGAGCGTGAGGATCGTGAACAGCGTCAGCATCGCCTCGCCGATCGTCCCCCAGCTCTGCGGGTCCTCCTCGTGGAAGAGGATCCATCCCACCATCCCGTAGACGTAGATGAGGAGGACCGTGAGCATCGCGAGGCTGCCGATCGGCGGCAGGGCCCGGACCATCGCGCCTACGATCGAGCGCAGGTCGGGGAAGATGCTGACCACCCGGACGACCCGGAGCAGGCGCGCGAGCCGCAGCATGGTGACGTTCTCGCGGATCCCCGGGAGGAAGGCGGCGCCGATGACCACGAAGTCGAACAGGTTCCAGCCGTCCTTGAAGAAGTCCTGGGGCCGGCGGCCGTACGCGGTGATCCTGATCGCCAGCTCGACCCCGAAGATCCCGAGGAATAGGTCATCGAGCGTCCCCAGCAGCGAGCCCAGCTCGCGCTCGATCCCGTCGTAGGTGCCGAGCCCCAGGGTCGCCGCGTTGGCGACGATCACGAGCATGATCAAGCCCTGGAAGCGGGTGCTGTCGGCGATTCGCTTGCAGGCGACGGAGATCGCGGACATCAGGCGCGGCATCCTCGCACCAAAGCGCCGCCCTGCCAAGCCTGGAGGGAGATAGTGGCTAAACACACGAAGTCTCCGGCAAGCGTCCGCCGGAGGCACTACGGTCGCCTCAGGTTCAGTCACCCGGCACCGAGAGGAGTGCGTGCAATATGCCCGAGGGCTACTGCGTGAAGGAACGGAAGAAGGTCGAGATCAAGGACCCCCAGCAGGTGACCATGAAGAACGGCCGTCCCGCCATCCAGGGCTTCTGCCCGGACTGCGGGACCAAGATCTTCAAGATCGGCAAGCTCAACTAGACGGCCCCCCGAGGGGGGGACCAACCAACCTCGGGCCAGCCGCCGGCCGTAGGCGGTCGGCGGCACCCGGTGTTTGCCTAGACGGTCGAAAGCCCGGACTGGCGCCGGCCGTAGAGGTATCCGATCAACGCCTCGACGACTCTTGAGTCGAACTGCGTCCCGGCGTTGGCGTTCAGCTCCGCCATCGCCTCGGTGTGGGACATCGCCTTCCGGTAGGGGCGATCCGAGACCATCGCGTGGTAGGCGTCGCAGGCGAGGATGATCCGGGCGCCGATCGGGATCTCGTCGCCCCGCAGGCCATCGGGGTATCCGCCGCCGTCGACTCGCTCGTGCTCGTGGCGCACGACGCGGGCAATCGGCCCCAACCCGGGCATCGCCCGCAGGATCCGCTCGCCGATGATCGGATGCTGGCGCATGATCTCCCACTCACGGTCGTCGAGCGGTCCCGGCTTGTGGAGGATCTCGTCGGGCACGCCGATCTTGCCGATGTCGTGCAGCAGGGCGGCCACCCGCACCTGCTCGATCTCCTCCGGCGCCAGCGCCAGCGCCTCGGCGACTCGGGCGGTGAGGTCGACGACCGACTCGGAGTGCTCGCCGGTATAGCGGTCGCGCTCCTCGAGGGCCGCGGCCAGGGCGGTCGCGACGTCGGCGTTTCCGGACCCGGCCGGATCCTCGGCCGCCGACTGCTCCGCGGTCCACACGACCGTGCGCCCGCCGCCTCGCGAGCTGGCCGTCGTCGCCGCCTGTCGGGCCGCCGCGAGCAACCTGTCGGGGGGCTGCCCCTCGGTCAGCTCGCAGACCCCGATCGACGCCGAAAGGCCGCGAACCTCTCCGGCCTCGAACTCCTCGAGCGCGCGCAGCACTCGCTGGGCCGCCTGCGCCGCCTCCTCCCCGTCGGTCTCGGGCAGGGCGAGCGCGAACTCGTCGCTGCCCACCCGGCAGGTGACATCGTGGACACGAGTGGTTTCGTCGAGGAGCTGGCCCACCGCCGCCAGGACGATGTCTCCCGTCGCGAAGCCATGCGTGCGGTTCACCGTGGCGAAGTCGTCCAGGTCGAGCACCGCCACCGAGAACGGCCGGCGGTAGCGCTGGCTGCGCTTGACCTCGAGGTCGAGCTGGGTCCGAAAGGCCGTCAGCGTCAGCGCGCTGCCGACGAGGGGGTCGCGCAGGGCCTGGCGGCCAAGCTCCGATTCAAGCTCGACGATCCGCTGCTGCGCAGCGGTGAGTTGCGCCTCCAGGGCCTGCCTGCCGCGTGTAGCCAGCACCTCGAGGGTGCTATCGACCGTCGGGAGGTGGCCCTTGAGCGCCGGGCGCGCCTACCCGCCGCCGTCGCGAAACCTGGTCACACCCCCGAGGACGCCGACGTAGGCCGTGCCGTCCCGCTTGAGCGTGACCGGCGCGTAGTTGTTGTTGAACCCGAGCCCGCCGCCTGCCTGGCGCCTGAAGACCGTCTCGCCGCTGCGGAAGTCGATCGCGGTCAGGTACCAGGCGTCGTGCTCGGGGGGCCAGGTGTAGGTGTAGACCAAGCCGGCGCCGAGAGCGAGCTTCGGCACCACCGACGGGGCGCGCTCGTCGCTCTCCCACACGGTGTCGCAGCCGCGCCCGTCGCTCTCGACGTCGATCCTCGTCAGCCCGGGCTCGATCCCGTCGCCGCCGGACTCGACCTCGGCGACCGAGTACCCGTAGTTGTTCTCGGCGACGATCGAGCGGTCGAACGCGATCAGCGACTGATCGGTGGATGAGGCTCCGCGCTCGAAGACGCGCTCGCGGCAGATGACCCGGCGTCCATCTGGTCGGCGGGCGCGCTGAAGCACGAGCACGCGGATCGGGTCGGCGTTGTCCGTGATCGCGACCCAGCGCCCCCCGCCCATCATCGTGGGCGTCGTCCCCGAGCCCGCCTGGGTCTGGCCCGGCTTGATCTCGCCGTCGTTCGCGTATCCGCGCCGCCAGACCACCCGCACCTGCCCGCGGCCCGCGCGCAGCCGGTAAAGCGCCGCGTCGGTGACGACGTAGACGCTGCCGCGCTCGTCGACGGTGAACGAGTTTCCGTTGTGCTCCCCGAGGTCGAGGCTGTGGATCTTTCCCGTGCGCCGTTCGACGTAGCCCACGATCCCGTCGACCGACGCGAACCACAGCCGCCCATCCCAGTCGGGGAGCGCCGAGATCAGCTTGTCGTCGGCGCCGACGTGATCGGTGAGGTCGATGTCGCGCGCGAGCTCGAAGCCCGGGCCGTCCGTCTGGCGCACGACATAGATGTGCCGGGTCGTCGTCGGCGCCACGACCCGGTCGCGATGGTCGAGATAGAAGTAGCCGCCTCCCGAGAAGTCGGTGAACGGGTTGTCGGTGCCGGTCGCCTGTCGCGGCGGCAGCGGGAAGGTCGCCAGCGGCTCGAGCGTCACCGGGTCGAGCATCGCCAGCATCGGGAGATCCAGGCCGACGCAGATCGTGATCAGCCGGCCCTGTGCGTCGAACGTCTTCGACGCGCACTCGCGGAAGAACAGCGCGGAGGAGGCGGAGGTGTCCTCGCCCAGCGGTCCGAGGCCACGGTAGACATCGCTCTGGAACGCGTCAACGTGGATGTTGGAGCGCCCGTTGGGCGCCATGAACGGGTGGCGCGGGATCGGCTCGGCCTCCACCGGCTTCGGCTTCGCCACCCGCCCCTGGAACTCCGGCTCGTTCGTCAGGGGATCGGGGATCGGCGTAACCAGCTGCCCGGGCACCTGCGCCTGCGCCGGTGTCGCGCCGGCAACGGCGAATGCGGCGATCGCAGCCGCCGCGGCCCCCCATCTGCGGCCAGATGGCGTCATGGGTCGCAGCCTAGCGCCGCGAGCGCGAGATTGTGCCGATCGCCCCAACCCCGCCGCGAGAACGCGATCGGTGGAAGAATGGCCGGCGTGACCAGCGCGCAGAAGCCGCTCGAGTTGATCCTCGCCCGCAATCTACTGACGAGCATCTCGACCCCAGCGTTCCTGCTCGACGAAAGCTCCCGGCTGGTCTTCTACAACGAGTCGGCGGGCGCCCTGCTGGGCGTCTCCTTCGAGGACACCGGCCGCATGGATCCCAGGGAATGGACCGGTAGCTTCGGGCCGTTCGACGAGGACGGCAACCCGATCGAGATCGGCGAGCTTGACATCACCGCCGCGCTGGCCCGGGGGCGGCCCGCCACCTCGAGCTTCCGGATCCGCTCGGCGAGGGGCGTCGAGCATGGGATCGAGGCGGCCGCCTTCCCGATCATCGCGTCCGAGGAGGGCTCATCCGGGGCGATGATCTTCTTCTGGCCGCTCCAGGAGAACGGGGCCGGATGATCAGGGTCAAGGTATGGGGGGCGAGGGGCTCGGTGCCGGCGCCCGGGCCGGAGATGAACCGCTACGGGGGCAACACCTCCTGCGTACAGCTGACGCTCGCGAGCGGGGAGGAGCTGGTGCTCGACGCGGGCACCGGGATACGCACCCTCGGCATGCAGATGCTCGCCGACCCCCACGTGAGCATCCTGCTCACCCACCTGCATCTCGACCACATCCAGGGGCTGATGTTCTTCCCGCCCTGCTTCCGCTCCGAGTCGACGATCACGATCTGGGGCCCCGGGTCGCCCGAGGCGTCCCTGGAGGATCGGATCGCCCGCTACATCTCGGCGCCGCTCTCACCCGTGGAGGTGCGCGAGCTTCCCTGCGACGTCTCCTTCCGTGACACCCCGGCGACCGAGTGGACGATCGGCTCGGCGACCGTGCGCGCCGAGGCGGTGACCCACCGGGGCCCCACGCTGGGGTACCGGATCACCGAGGGGGACACCTCCGTCTGCTACATCCCCGACCACGAGCCGGCGCTCGGCACCTCGCTCGACGACCTCGAGCCGGAGTGGATCTCGGGCTTCGACCTGGCGCGCGACGCGGACCTGCTGATCCACGACTGCCAGTACAGCGACGACGAGTACCCCGAGCACGTGGGCTGGGGGCACTCGGCGATGAGCGACGCGATCAGCTTCGCGCGCCGCACCGCCGCCCGCAACGTCCTCCTGTGCCACCACGATCCCCTCCACACGGACGACTTCCTCGACGAGCTGTCCACCCAGGCGCGCGACCGGTTCGTGAGCACCGGTGGAGGCGAGAACGCCATCCGGATGGCGATGGAGGGCGGCGAGCTGACCGTGGACCGCGGGTCCACCCGCGCAGGCAGGGAACCGACCGCTCGTACAACCACGGTCGCGGAAATCTCGACAAGGGGATAAAGACCGGGCGGCGCACCGCCCTTACCTTCGCTCGCGATTCCTGGAACCGCGACTGCCGGTGGTGATCCGCCGGCGGGCAAGGAGGACAAATCCAATGAGTAAGAGGCTCGGCCTCGGCGTCTTCCTGGCGACCGGAGCTTCCCTGGCTTTGCCGGGGGCTGCGTTCGCACAGGGTGCCGTTGAGGCGGTCAAGACCGAGCTCGACATGACTTGGGTCATGGTCGCGACGGTCCTCGTCCTGTTGATGCAGGCCGGGTTCATGTTCCTCGAGATCGGCTTCTCGAGGCGCAAGAACGTCGGCACCGGCGTCGCCAAGATCCTGGTCAACCTCGGCGTGCTCTCGCTCGCCTGGTACATGTTCGGCCAGGGCATCAACGGCCCCGGCAACAAGATATTCGGGACCGATGGGTTCTTCTACCACTTCGGTCAGAACGTGGACGGTGCGGCCGTCGGCGGCGTGGACGTCGGGTTCATGCTGTTCGGCTTGGTCTTCGCGGCCGTGTCCCTGGCGATCGTCTGGGGTACCACGCTCGAGCGGATCAAGTTCGGCGTCTACGCGATCTACGCGTTCGTGTTCGGCGCCCTGATCTACCCGCTCATCGCCCACGCCGTGTGGTCCGGCGACGGCCTGCTCAGCGACGTCGGCGGCAAGCCGGTGCTCGACTTCGCCGGCTCCTCGGTGGTCCACCTGACGGGCGCCACCGCCGGCCTGGCGGCCCTGCTCCTGCTGGGAGCGCGCTCGGGCAAGTACGGTCCGGATGGCAAGCCGCGAGCGATCCCGGGGCACTCGATGCCGCTGGTGGGCCTCGGCGTGATCTTGCTGTGGATCGGCTGGTACGGGTTCAACGCGGGCTCGACGTTCGCGACGGATGACGTGTTCTTCGCCGAGGTGGCGCTGAACACGCAGCTCGCCGCGGCCGCGGGCGTGATCGGCGCGCTGCTCATCGTCTACATCAAGACGAGGGCGCTGGACGTCGGCATGGCCGGCAACGGCGCGATCGCCGCGCTCGTCGGGATCACCGCCGGCTGCGGCTACGTGGAGACGTGGGCGGCGCCGATCATCGGCCTCATCGCCGGCGTCCTGGTCGTCTACAGCGTGATCTTCATCGAGAAGTATCTCGATGACCCGGTCGGCGCCCTCTCGGCGCACGGAATGGCCGGGATCTGGGGCACGCTGGCCGTGGGGATCTTCGGATCCGCACGCCTCGTGGGCGACGCCAGCCCGGGCATCTGGTACGGCATCACCGACGCCGACGTCGCGCTTGGCCCGACCGTCGGCCAGTTCGCCGTCCAGGCCGTCGGTGTGGCGGCGACGTTCGTCGTCGTGCTGGGCATCTCGCTGGTCGCCTTCTGGGCGATCAGGCAGACGATCGGGCTCCGCGCCTCCGAGGCGCACGAGCTCGCGGGCCTCGACATCTCCTCGCACGGGATGTACGGGTACCCCGAGGCGTTCATCCCGCAGGAGGAGTACCCGAGTGCCGACGGGTACGAGCCCCACGTGGCAGGGACGCCGGTGGCGCCCGCAACCGCGGGGGCAGCAGTGCAACGCCCCACGAGCGCCTGAGGGAGGTGAGCTAAATGAAGAAGATCGAGGCATTCATCCGCCACGAGGCATTCGAGCCGATCCGGGCCGAGCTGCTCGACAAGGGGTTTCCCTCACTGTCGATCGGCGAGGTCAAGGGATCGGGACGCCAGAAGGGCGTGGTTGAGCACTACCGGGGCTCGACCCTCACAGTCAACGTCCGGCCGAAGCTGAAGCTGGAGTGCGTTGTCGAGGACAAGGACAAGTCCCTGGTGGTGGAGACGATCCTCAAGCACGCGCGGACGGGAGACGTCGGAGACGGGAAGATCTTCGTGCTCCCTGTCGAGGAGGCGATCCGGATCCGCACGGGCGAGGAGGGTGATCCCATCCTCCAGGCCCACACCGAGGCAGAGATCGCCGCCTAGTTGAAGGCTCACGAGGGCCGGGGCGTCCCAGCGCCCCGGCCCTCGTCTTCCTCACGACCACAGGAGAGGGGTTGCGGGACCTACGCGCCAGCGCTGGCTAAACGCCGCCCAGCGCGTCGCGGCGTGCCCGCTTCCCGGCCGCCTTCGCCTCCGCCTCGGCCCGCTCGCGAAGGCGCTCGCCCGCCTCGGCCCCGGCTTGGGCGCTGTCGCGGCGCGCCTGCTCGGCGGCCAGCCGCGATTCCTGCTTGAGCTCCCGCTCGAGCCGGGTCTGGAGCGCGTGCAGCCGCTGCTCGGCTTCCACGCGTGCGCGCTCCTCGGCCTCCTGGCGGACCTTCGCCTCCTCCTCGCGAAGGCGCAGCTCGAGCTGTGAGCGGCTGCGCCGGTCGGCCTCCTCGGCTGCTCGTTCGGCAGCCTCGGCGGCCTCACGCTCGAGGCGTTCGGCCTCCTCCTTCAGCCGCGCCTCCGCCTCCCGCCGCGCGGTCTGCTCGGCCTCGCGGACTATGCGCTCGACGAGCCCCTCCAAGCGCCGCTTGGTGGTCTCCAGACGCCGCTCGATCTCCACCCGCTGCTCGACCTCGGCCTGGAACAGCCGCTCCGCCTCGTCAACGCGCTCGGCCGCTCGCTGCTCCAGCTCGGCCACCCGCCCGGCAACCTCGGCGTCGGCCGCCTCCCGCGCGGCTCCTGCAGCCTCAGCCGTGGCCGCGCGCGCGCGCCGCTCGGCCTGTTCGCGCAGCTTGGCCGCAGCGATGCGCAGCTTCTCCTCGGCCTTGGCACGGAGTCGCTCGCGCGCCGCGGCCACGTCCTCCTCCGCCTCCGCGCGCGCCTGGGCCCGGGCGGCCTCCACCCGCTGGCTGATCTGAGCCTCGGTGAGACCGGCCGTCGCCTCCGCTCGCCGCCGCAGCTCCTCGGCATCTCGGGCGCGCACCTCGGCCTCGATCCGGGAGTTGTCGGCCTCGCGCGCCCGCGCCTCGGCGTCGGCGGCACGATCCCGGGCGAGCTGGAGCTCGGCGCGAAGACGGCGCACCTCTGCCGCCAGCGCGGCGACGCTCTCGAGCCGCGCCTCCGCCACGGCCTCGCTCACCTCCTCGGCCGCGAGCCGCGCGCCCGAAGCGGCCGCGGCCGCGGCCTCGGCGGGGGTGGGAGGCGCGACCGCGCGAAGCCTGGGCTTCTCGCCGCCGTCTGCGGCGGTGTCAACGGAGTCTTCGGCGGGCCCTCCAGCGGAGGTGCCCTCGCCGCGTCGGTCCGGTGCGTCTGTCAAGCGATCTCCAACCCGAGCGCGCACCCATCCGTGGTGGCGCGGTCGGAACCTCGAACCGCGCGAGCGTATCGCAGGCGAGAGGCGCCCAGCGGGCCCGGGCACAGCCAGTTGAGTCCGCCGGCCGCCATCAGAACGGCGAGTTCGAACCCGAGAAGTCGTTGGCCTCGAGCTGGAACAGGATCACGGCGCCGATGATCAGCGTGATCCCGAGCACGACCGCGAGCGGGACCCTCGAGACCTGGCCCCACGCGGCCACCAGGAACCCCAACGCGAACAGCCCCAGATAGGGCAGCAGATCGGAGAGCGTGCGCAGGGCCGCCAGATCGGAGACGGCGTCCAGCGCCAGAGCGAGCATGGACAGCATTATCATCGGCTGGGATGTCGGACTCGATCGAATCGGTCACGGACGTCCGCGAGGGCCTCGCCGAGGTCGGCTACCTGGCCGACGAATCGGCCGCACTGGTCGCCTACCTGGCGCAGAAGCTGGGCAAGCCCGTGCTCGTCGAGGGGCCTGCCGGCGTCGGCAAGACGGAGCTGGCGAAGGCGATCTCGCGCGCGAGCGGCCGCGAGCTGATCCGCCTTCAATGCTACGAGGGCCTTGACGAGGCCAAGGCGCTGTACGAGTGGAACTACCGCAAGCAGCTGCTCAGCATTCAGGCCCGGGCCGCCGCGGAGGAGGCCGGCACCGGACCCGGGACGGAGCCGCCCACGGGCATCGACTCCGAGATCTTCACCGAGGATTTCCTGCTCACGCGGCCCCTGCTCGAGGCGATCGCCACCTCCGACCCGGTCGTGCTCCTGATCGACGAGATCGACAAGACCGACCAGGAGTTCGAGGCGATGCTCCTCGAGGTCCTCTCCGACTTCCAGATATCGATTCCCGAGCTGGGGGTAATCGAGGCGCGCACCCACCCGGTCGTCGTCCTCACCTCGAACAACTCACGCGAGCTGACCGAGGCGCTCAAGCGCCGCTGCCTCTACCTGTGGCTCGACTACCCGGCGGTCGAGCGCGAGATCGAGATCGTGCGCCTGCACGCGCCCGATCTCGACGAGAGCCTGGCCCGGCGCCTGGTGGAGGTGGTGCACATGGTCCGCGACCTCGACCTGAAGAAACCACCCTCGATCGCAGAGTCGATCGACTGGGCGCGCGCGCTGCTCCTGCTCGGGGCCGACGATATCGACCGCTCGATCTTCGAGCGCACGATGAGCATCATCGTCAAGCACCGCACCGACATCGACCTGGTCGCGGAGCGGGTGGGCGTGAAGCTCTCGCCCGAGGGCAGCCTCGACCTCGGCGCCGCGAGCGGCTGAGGCCACCCGGCCATGGCCTCTGGGGCCTTCAAGTCGAATCTCCCCCCCGGCCTGGGGCCGCGAATCATCGCGTTCTGCGAGCAGCTCCGAAGCGAGGGGCTCGCGGTGGGCACATCCGAGATCCTCGACGCCTTCGAGGCGCTCGACCACGTCCCCTGGACCGACCCCGAGGACTTTCGCGAGGCCCTCGCCGCGACCATCGCCAAGTCGCAGGAGGACCGGCGCGTGTTCGAGCTGCTCTTCGACCGCTTCTTCTTCCGCGCCGCCGAGGCCGAGGCCCTCGAGCAGGGGATCGGCGAGTCGCAGCGCCACCAGGGCCAGGGCGACATCGACCTCGACGAGCTGCGCGAGGCGATCCGCCAGGCGATCGTGGCCGGCAACGACGGCGAGATGCGCGACCTGGCACGTCTCGCGATCGCCGCCTTCGGCCGCCAGGGCGAGGGCTCGGGGGTGGTGGGTGTCGATGTCCAGCGGATCCGCCGGGCGCTGGGTCTGCAGACGCAGCCGCGCCAGGCCGAGGGCGAAGCCGAGTCGTCCCGGCTCGATCGCCAGCAGATCAACCGCTTCGAGCGACACCTGCGCCGCGAGCTCGAGCGCGGGCTGATCGAGCGCACCGAGAGGCTTCCCCCTTCGCGGCCGCTCGCCGAGCTGGACCGAGCGCTTCCGACCAGCCCCACCCAGGATCTCTCCGCGGTCCACCGAGCCGTCGCGCAACTCAAGCGCCGGCTCGCCACGCTGGGCCACGAGCAGCGGGGACGGCGGCGCGCGTCGGTGGTCGACATGCGGCGCACGATGCGCGCCTCGCTCGAGACGGGTGGCGTCCCCCTGCGCCTGCGCTACCGGCCCAAGCGCCCCCGCCGCCCCGAGATCTACGTGCTCTGCGACGTCTCGACCTCGGTCACCTCGGCGAGCGTGTTCTTCCTCTCGGTCCTGCACGCGCTTCACGACTCGTTCCGGCGGCTTCGCAGCTTCGTCTTCATCGAGCGCATCTCCGAGGTCACCGACGTGTTCGAGCACGAGCGCGACTTCCACGCGATCTCGCAGCGGATCTCGAGCGAGGGCGGCGTGGCCGACGTTTCCGGCTACACCGACTACGGCCGCGTCTGGCTCGAGTTCGGCGAGCTGATCGCCGACGACCTCGACCCCCGCTCGACCATCATCGTCCTCGGCGACGCCCGGACCAACGGCCGCGAGCCGCACGCCGACGTCTTCGCCCGCGTCGCCGAGCGCGCGGGCCGGACCTTCTGGCTCAACCCCGAGCCGCGGCTGTACTGGAACTACGGCGATTCGGTGATGGCCGCCTACGAGCGCCACTGCACCGGCGCCTTCGAGTGCTGGACGACCAGCCATCTCGAGAACTTCGTCAACGTGATCGCGGGCGGCCAGCCGGCCGATCAGGGCTAGCCGCTTCGCGGGACCTGTCGGCGGGCTCTAGACTTCGCCGCGTAGATCAGGGGGGCTCGCGGGCAAGCGGGCTGAGATCGCGCCTCTGGGAACACCCACCCGGCGCCGACCCTCGGAACCTGTCGCGGTAATGCGCGCGAAGGGAGCAATGAGAGCCGAAGCCGAGGCCGTCGAGTTGAGCGGAGCCACGTTCCGCTTCGGTGACCTGAACGTCCTGGAACCGCTGGACATGCGGGTCGAACCGGGCGAGGTCGTCGCCGTGGTCGGGCCCTCGGGGTGCGGCAAGTCCACGCTGCTGGAGCTGATCTCCGGGCTGCGCGAGCCAGCCGCCGGGCGCGTCGCCGTCGGCGGCGACGACGCCACCCGCCTTCGGCACGCGGCGCTCATGCCCCAGCGCGACTGCCTCCTGCCATGGCTTCACGCCTTGGACAACGCCGCGCTGGCCCCCCGAAACCGTGGCCTCGGCCGCAGCGAAGCCCGGGCCAGGGCATCCGAGCTCCTGGCCCGTTTCGGGCTGGGCGAGTTCCTCGACGCTGCTCCCGGAGAGCTGTCGGGCGGGATGCGACAGCGGGTGGCCTTCGCGCGCACGCTCCTGGCCGAGAAGCCGGTGATCGCGCTGGACGAGCCCTTCGCCGCGCTCGACGCGATCACGCGCGGCGAGATGCAGGAATGGCTGGCCGGCGCGCTTGCCGAAATCGCGCGGACCGTGGTCATGGTGAGCCACGACGTCGAGGAGGCCCTCTACCTGGCCGACCGCGTGCTCGTGCTCTCGCGGCGCCCGGCGCGCCTCGTTGACGAGGTCGGCTCGCCCACGCCTCGTGCGCGCCCGCGCGCCGAAGCCGTCACCAACCCGGCCTTCCTCGCGGCCCGCGCCAGCGCAATGGCCGCCCTGGGGGGAGAGGCGCAGTGAGGGCGCGGGTCGCGAACGCCCTGGCGCCGCTCGCCGTCGTCGTCCTCCTGATCGCCGGGTGGCAACTGGCGGCACGGTGGGACCTCCTCGCGAACGCTCTCAACATCGAGGACTTCCTGGTCCCGGCCCCCAGCGAGATCGCCGAGTCGCTCTGGGAGGACCGTGCGCTGCTCGCCGACAACGCCTGGGTGACCCTCCAGGAAGTCGTGGCTGGGCTCGCGATCGCGCTGGCCGCGGGCTACGCGCTGGCGGTGGCTCTGCACCTTTCACCCGTCCTACGGCGGGCGCTCTACCCGCTCGTGGTCGCGTCGCAGACGGTTCCGATCGTCGCGATCGCGCCGATCCTGGTGGTCTGGCTGGGCTTCGGCATCGGGCCGAAGCTGGCGATCATCGCCCTCATCTGCTTCTTCCCCGTCACCGTCAACACGCTCGACGGGCTGCGGGCGGTGGACCCGGCGCTGGTGCGGATGATGAGGACACTTGACGCCGGGCGCGCGCGGATCCTGGCGCGGGTCGAGGCGCCCGCCTCGCTCCCCTACTTCTTCAGCGGCGCCAAGATCGCCGCCGCGGTGGCGGTGATCGGAGCGGTGTTCGGCGAGTGGTCGGGCGCCGACGAGGGCCTCGGCCACCTGATCCTGACCTCGCAGGCGCAGCTACAGACCGCGCGCGTGTTCGCGGCCGTGGCCGTGCTCTCGGCCATGGCGCTTGCGCTGGTCGGTGCACTCGTCCTGGCGCAGAGGCGCTTCGCCGGCTGGGCCATCCCCGCGGGCAGATGAGATACGAACCAATCAACCAGAGATGGAGGAACACGTGAAGACCAACCTGGCACGGACCCTGGCCCTGGCGCTCGTCCTCGCCGCCGGCTCGATCGCCGCCGGATGCGGCGAGAAGAGCGAGGAGGGCGGCGAAGCGAAGCCCGAGGAGTTCACGCTCGCGCTCGACTTCTTCGTCAACCCCGATCACGCCGGCGTCTTCCGGGCGCTCGAGCGCGGCGATTTCGCCGAGGCCGGCCTTGACGTCGACGCCCAGGTCCCCGCCGACCCCTCCGCCCCCATCCGCCAGGTCGCCTCCGGCAAGGTCGATCTCGCGATCTCGTACGAGCCTGAGGTCCTGCTCGCGCACGAGCAGGACCTGCCGGTAACCGCGGTGGGCGGGATCGTCTCGCAGCCGCTGACCTCGCTGATCTCGCTGCCCGAGGCGCGGATCAGGGAACCCGCCGACCTCGACGGCAAGACGATCGCCACTGCGGGCATCCCCTACCAGACCGCGTTCCTCGAGGCCATCCTCGACGCCGAGGGTCTCTCCCCGGGGGACGTCAAGCGGGTCGACGTCGGCCTGGGGCTGCTGCCGGCGGTGCTCTCCGGGCGCGCCGATGCGATGCTCGGCGGGTTCCTGAACGTCGAGGGAGTGGACCTCGAGCTACGCGGCAAGAACCCGCGGGTCGTGCCGGTGGACGAGCTCGGCATCCCCACCTACGACGAGCTGGTGCTGGTCGCGAACTCCGACCGGGTGGAGGAGGACCCCGAGCCGATCCGCCTGTTCATCGCCGCGCTCGAGCGTGGCACGCTCGACGCCGCCGAGAACGCGAGGGCCGCGACCCGGGCGGTGCTCGATGCCGGCGAGGGCCTGGAACCCAAGCTGACCGCAGCCGAGGTGAGGGAGACCCTGCCGCTGCTCCTGCCGAAGGACGAGGATCGCTTCGGTTACATGGACCCCGGCGAGTGGCGACGCTTCATCGGGTTCATGGCGGACGAGGGCCTGATCACGCGACGGCCGGCGTTCGACGAGGTGGCCACGAACGAGCTGTTGCCGTAGGGCCGCTCGAGGCGGGGGCAGCGTCCGGCGCCGTGAGAGGTCGCGCTCCGCACGGGAAGCGGGCATTTCGCGCTCGCCCGCCGGGACACATAGTCAATGAGGGCACGATCTCGGCCGCTGCGGCGTTCAGTGAACGCTGATACGGCCTATAGCCCGTATGAGCGTTCAACGAGCCGAATCGGGGCACTGGACCTCCGCCTCCGGGGCCGGAGCCCGAGCCGACGCCACCCTACCCAGCCAACGAACGCTGCAGGCGGCGGCGAAGCTGGCCGCTTTCCGTGCCGAGCGGAACAACCGAACCGCTACGCCGCCAGCCGCAGCGGGGGGCCGGCGCGCACGCCGAGGTGGTAGTGCGTCACGGCGAAGATGCCGGCGAGGCCGCGGAAGGGGGCGAAGCGGGCGAAGAAATCCTCGACCTCGGCGACGGTGGCGCGGCGGCTGAGCCCGGCGAGGCGGCCGACGAGCTTGACGTAGGCGAGATCGCCGGCGGGGAGGCTGTCCGGGTCGCCGCGGCCGTGGAGGCCGAGGCACTGAACGGTCCAGGGGCCGATCTCGCGGATCGCCAGCAGCCGCTGGTCGTGGTCGGCGCACGCCAGGTCGACGCGGCCGCGAGCGACCTCGCGCGCGCAGCGGATCATCGCGATCGCGCGGCCCCCGGCGAGGTCCATGCCGGCCAGCTCGGCCGGGGCGCGGGCAGCGATGACCTCGGGGGTGGGCATCTCGCGAAGCCAGCCCGAGCGCAGCGGGGGCGGGGCCTCGACCCCCCTTCCCCACCGCCGCACGATCCGCCGCTCGATCGCGGCGGCGCGCCCGGCCTCGATCAGCTGGCCGGCGATGGCACCCGCCAGCGCCTCCCAGGGCCATGGCCGGCGGCGCGGGCGAAGCCATGGCCGGCGTCGGAGCGCCGGCCCCAGCACCGGGTCGCGCTTGAACTCGTCGAAGAGCTCGGAGAGGTCCTCGTCCACCCCGAGGGTGAAGCGCATCCGCGCCAGCGCGACCTCCAGCTCCTCGGAGGGCGCGTCGCCGGCAGCGTGGAAGCGCACCTCGCCCGAGCGGATCTGCCACGCCTGGACGACGATCGGCCCGGTGCCGACGTGGAGCACCCGGCTGAGGACGCCGTCGTGAGCGCGCATGGTGCCGTTGCCCGAGCCACCGCGGGGCAGGCGGTACGGCCACGGCGGGCGCACCTCGGCTTCGAGGCAGGGGGTGCTCACGGTAGGTGAGGGTCTCAGCGGCCGAGGACGTGAACGTCGACGAGGAAGGAACGGCTCGCGACCACGTTCTGAGACCTGCGGCCGCGACGGAGGACCCCCCTGCGGGACTGCCGCTCGGGCCCGCGGACGGCACGCACGGCCGCGACGGTGGCGGCGCCTGCGACGATGCCGCCCGCCGCGGCAATGGCGGCGGTGCGCACGTCGCCCCGCCAGATGTCCACCTCGGAGCGGCGCGCCGGCTCGGGCAGAGGGCGCGGCGCCTCGGCCACGGCTTCGGCCTCGGGGCCGCTCATGGGCTCCTCCACCGCCTGCGCCTCGAGCACTTCCTCTCCCACGGCGGCGAGTGTATCGGCGCGGCCGCCAACCGTCAGCGGGCGTCCTCGCTGTTTGCGGCGTCGTCTCCGGCCGAGCTGGCCGCCTCGTCTCCGGCCGGCGCCCGGTGGCGCGCCGCCGCGCCGTCGAGCGGCCGCTCGTAGAGCCGGTAGCGCTGGACGACCTTTCCCCCCATGCCCTCCATGGCGCGGTTCATCGGCTCGTTGACCTCGAGGATCCAACCCATGTGTCCGCCCAGCGGGCCCACCGCGACCGCTGTCTGCACGTGCCTCTCGTACAGGGCCGCCGCAACGCCGAGGTGCTGATAGGCATGCTTCACCCCCAGCGCGAACACGCGCACGCGATCGATGTAGCGCTTGCGCCGGAGGAAGTGCCACCAACCGGTGGGTAGCAGCCGGCCGTTCATCCGCCGGAGCGCCTGATCGACATCGGGCAGGGTGAGGGCGGCGCCGACAACCTCCCCGTCCTTCTCCGCGATCATCGCCCAGTTCTCGTCGAGCACCGGCTTCAGCGCCTTCGCCTGGAAGCGCACCTCATCCTCGGTGATCGGGACGAAGCCCCAGTTGTCGCCCCAGGCCTCGTTGTAGACGTCCATGAATCGCCGCACCTCCGCCTCGAGGTCCGAGCGGCGCATGTTGCGCAGCTCCACCCCCGATTCGCGCGACTTCTCGGCCGCCGCGTGGATCATCGGGTGCAGGCTGGTCCCCTCCTTCAGCTCGCCGAACCACAGCGCCCACATCAGGAGGTCCATCGCCTTGGTCATCCCGAGCCCCTCGATCAGCTCGCGGTAGTAGGGCGGGTGCCAGGGCTCGAGGATCATCGACGGCTCGTCGTGGCCCTCGATCAGGAGTCCGCACTCGTCATTGGTCGTGAAATCCATCGGGCCCAGCAGCCGGGTGCGGCCGCGCTCGCGAAGCCACGCCGACGCCTCGTCGAACAGCGCCGCCGCCGTCGCCGCATCTCGCTCGGATTCGAAGAAGCCGAAGAGACCGTCACTGCCTCCCCGGTAACGGTCCCACCGCTCGTCGACCTGGGCGCTCAGCCGGCCCACGACCTCGCCATCGCGCTCGGCCAGCAGCAGCAGCACCTCGGCGTGGTCGAAGTAGGGGTTCTTCTGGCGATCGAGGAACTGCCGGCGCTCGAAGCGAAGCGGCGGCACCCACTGCGGGTCGTCGCGACGGAGCCGGTAGGGCAGCTCGATGAAGGCGTTCAGATCGCGGCGCCCCTCGACGGGGCGGACGGTGAGGCTCACGGCCCGGACGCTAGATGATCGGCACGACTGCCACACTCCCCGAGATGGCCGATACCGCGCAGGCGACAAAGGACGTCTTCGAGAAGGCCCGCACGCACGACCGGCTCGAGCAGCTCGAGGCAGCCCGCGACGCCGACCTGCTGCCCTATTTCCGCCTGATCGAGTCCGAGGCGGGCCCCGTGATGGAGGTCGAGGGGCAAAGCGTGGTCATGCTGGGCTCGAACAACTACCTCGGGCTCACCGGCGACGAGCGCGTGAAGGCCGCCGCGCGCGACGCGCTCGAGCGCTACGGCACCGGGCTCACCGGCTCGCGGTTCCTGAACGGCACCACCCCGCTTCACGTGGAGCTGGAGCGCGAGCTGGCGGAGTGGATGGGAACCGACGACGTGATCGTCTTCACCACCGGCCACCAGGCCAACGTGGGCTGCCTCGGGACGATCCTCGAGCCCGGGGACACCGTCATCTGCGACTCGGCCGACCACGCTTCGATCCTCGACGGCGTGCGCCTCTCGGGCGCCAAGCTGCGCCCTTTCCGCCACAACCAGATGGAGAAGCTCGAGCGAATGCTCGAGCGGGCCGCGGGCGACGGAGGTGGAGTCCTGGTCGTGGTCGACGGCGTCTTCTCGATGGAGGGCGACATCTGCGACCTGCCTGCGATAGTCGAGCGCTGTCGGCGTCACGGCGCACGACTGATGGTGGACGAGGCGCACGCCCTCGGCGTCCTCGGCGCCCGCGGGGCCGGGACCTGCGAGCTGTTCGGCCTCGAGGACGAGGTCGACCTGCGGATGGGGACCTTCTCCAAGAGCCTCGCCTCGTGCGGCGGCTTCATCGCCGGCTCGGCCGAGGTCGTGGACTACCTTCGCGTCACCTCGCGCCCCTTCATCTTCACGGCGTCGGCGGTTCCGGCCGCGGTGGGCGCTGCGCTTGGCGCGCTGCGGGTGATACGCGCCGAGGGACCCGCGCTGATGGAGCGCCTGCTCGAGAACTCCGCATACCTGCGCCGGGGCTACCGCGACCTCGGCCTTCGGGTGGTAGAGCCAGGCACCCTCCCGGACGGCAGCGAGGCCAATACCCCGGTGGTGCCGGTCGTGGTCGGCGAGGACTGGCAGGCGGTGCTGCTGTGGAAGGCGCTGTTCGACGCCGGCGTCTACACCAACGTCGCCCTGCACCCGGCGGTACCGCCGGGCGCGGCCCTGCTTCGCACCTCGCTGATGGCGACCCACGAACGCGAGCACCTCGACCGGGCGCTCGAGATCTTCGAGCGGGTCCTCGCCGACTTCCCGGAGGTGCCGCGAAGCTGAGCCGGGTTCCCCCCGGCCGAGACCGGGCAGTCTCCCCGCCGGCTCACCCTTGATGGGTAGTTTCCGCTTGACCGATCCCGCACAAGGGGTCGTGGCGCAGAAAAAGTGTGCTCTTAGCGAACGCCGCAGGCCCGTCGGGGGACCACTCGGTTGACGCTTTGCCTCAGGCTCGCGTAGGTTCCGCCGCACGCCGGACGCACCCGGGCGGGGAGCGGAAGGGGCGGAGAGAGTGCTTTGTCCCGGAACCCCCGAGCGGCACGCACAGCCGCAAGGAGGGCGCCGACGGTCCAAGCAAAGCCGCCAACCTCTAGCCACTTCAAAAGGAGGAGTGAGAATGGAAGCTGCCTCAACGATCGCCCCTGCAACGATGCCGCAACACATGCGCGCGCTCGCCGAGGCCAACCGAGTTCGGTTGGCCCGAGCCGCGCTGAAGCGCGACGTCGCAGCGGGGCGGACGGAAGCGGCGCAGGTCGCGAGTAGGTGCCCCTGGGAGGTCACGACCATGACGGTCGGAGAGCTGCTCCGCAGCCAGCGTCGCTGGGGACGAGCCCGAGCCCGCAAGTTCCTGTTCGGTCTCGGCCTGAACGAGAATCGCGAGTTGGGTCGGCTGACCGAGCGCCAGCGTCTGGTGCTCTCGGTCGCGCTCGAGGCCAAGAGCCGAGGGGCCGCCTAGCGGTCCGGCGCCGGACGGGGACGGGCGCGATCGCGCCTGTCCCTCGGCTCCTCAGCGCAGCTTGTAGGCAACGCCCGCTCGCCGCTCGAACAGCAGCATCAGGATCCGGGCCGACCCCGCGAAGACGACTCCCCCGATCGCCAGCCGGGCCACGATCGAGACGGCGTCCGGCGCCAGGTAGGAGAGCGCCGCCAATACCGCCGCGCCCGCCACCCCCGAGAGCAGCAGCGTGTGCGAGCGGTAGCCCCCGAAGTGCTCGCGGATCGACAGCTCGAGCCCCGCCAGCGATCCGAGCACGATCCCGACCACCACCATCACCGCGCCCTGCTCGCCCTTGACCACGAAGAACCCCCCGATGAGGAGAACGATGCCGACCAGCGTCGTCAGCTCAACCAGCGGCAACGAGCCCCAAGGCGCCGGTGGGCGCTCGTCGCGGCCGGCCGCGCGACCCCGGGCGAGCGTCCTCGCGGTCGCCGCCTCGCGCTTGGCCCCGCCACCGCGGCGTGACGCCTGCCTCTGGGGCGGGGGATGTCGGCGCTGACCGCGCTTCTTTCGCTTCTTGCTCTTCGCCAATGGGGGGCCGCAGCCCTAGGCTAACGGGCAGCCGGAGGAGAGCTTCACCCGCCACCAGCCGAGCAGGATCCCGAGGATGCCCCACCGTGGGCGGGAGTGCCAGTGGCGACACTCGCCCTCGCCGATGTGCTCGTTGGAGACCTTGACCCAGCGGTGCTGCTCGGGCTGGGCGATCATCGACTCGATCAGGGCGCGGTTCGCCTCCTCCGCGTCGGCCCGGCGGCCGACCTCGGCCTGGGCCTCGCGCAGGCGAACCACGAGCGCGTCGCGGATCCGCTCCAGGTCGCCGGCGTCCAGCACCCGCGGGCCGCCCACCGCGCCGACGCGCCACTCGATCCCCTTACGTGGGAAGGCCGAGGCGAACAGCTCGCCGAGCTTGCGTTCCAGCGCGGCGATCTGCCGGCGGAGGTCGTCGCGGGCGAGGCGCTCGGTGGTGACGGTGGCGGCGCCGCCCGCACCGCCGGCCAGCGCCGGCGCCTCGAACGGCATCCGTGGCCTGGCTTCCTCCGTGTTGCGGAGCTCCGGCATCGCCAACCAATTCTACCCACGGATGACCCCGGCCGCGAGCCAGAGGGCCTCCTCGACGGCCACGTCGGGCACCCCGGCAACGCCAACCGCGCAGAGCAGCATGCGGCGGGTCTTCGGGTGGACGCCCCTTCCCGCCGCGGTGGCGCCGAACAGCAGGCCCACCGGCCGCGCCTCGTCGGCGATCAGCAGCGTCCCGGAGGGCAGCTCGCCGGGGCGGCCCTCGAGCCCCTCGCCGGGGGCGCTCGGCCGCACCCCCAGGCGGCCCTCGACCATGTCGGCATCGAACGCGCGCAGGGCGACCCGCGATTCGACGATCGCAATCGTGAGCGCGTCGTCGAGCAGGTTCTGCGAGCGGAAGCCGCCTTTCTTGATCCGCTCGAGGGCGACCGCCTCGATCGGGGTGGGCTGCTCGTCGGGGTCGAGCCCGATGTGACGGTAGAAGACGCGGTAGGCCCAGGGGATCGACTGGTGGCGGAGGTTGATCGCCTGGCCACCGGTGAAGCGGTCGCTCAGCTTCCGCAGCCTCTGCTTGACCTCGCGCGGGCTGCGCCCCGAGCCGCGCTCGACGACGAGGTAGCGCAGGCGGAGCCCCTGAAGCTCCTGCGCGAGCCCGGGCGCGATCCAGCCGGCCTCGGGCACCGCCTCGCTCACCGCTCGCCCCCCGGCCCCCCGCGTCTGGCCAGTAGCGGCGCCAGCTCGGCCGAGATCCGGCGCGGGGCGGCCTCCTCGCCGATCAGCACGCTCTCGAAGATCCCGCCGGCCCGTGCGATCGCGACCGTGGGACAGACGCCGACGCGGTAGACGTTGGAGACGGCGCCGTCGCGGTCCCAGCCCACCGGGACCCCCCAATTCCTCTCGGCGGCGATTCGCTCGACCTCGTCCCGGCTGCCGCGGATGGCGATCGAGACGAAGTTCACGCGCTCCCGATAGCGGCCGGCGAGCGCGTACACGGCGTCCTGTGTGTCGATGCAGGCCCGGGGGTTCGTGAACCAGAACGAGACCACGAGCGGCCTGTCGAACAGGTCGCAGACCCTGATCGCGCCCTCCGGCTCGATCTCGCAGGCAGGCGTGCGCCGATCCTTGGGTGGGCATGGGTTCTCGGACGTCTCGCAGTCGTCCTGGGCGATGTTGGCGTCGAGGTCGAGCGAACCCTCGATGTCGGGGACGGCGAACTCGGGCAGCGGCCGGCCCCTCACGTCCTCCGTCCCGAGCAGGGTGCCCTCGTCGGTGCGCGTACCGTTGATCGCTGCGACAACGATCACGCCCACGAACGCGAGGCCGACGAACAGCGAGTAGCGCGCGCCGGGACGAAACGGGCCTGGGGACCTCGGGGGCTCGCTGCCCTCGCGGTTCTCCGGCTCGGCCGCGCCCCGGCCGGCGGGCTCCCCGCTCACGAACTACCTGCGGCGGCTTCGCCGCCCGAGCTGCCAGCTTCGGCGCCGAAGCACCTCATTCACACACCCGACTCGGCGGGACGCCCGCGGCGTCGCAGCCTCTCGACCAGGGGCTCGAACCCGCTTTCCGCCCACACCAGCGCAGCCGGCAGCACCAGCATCACCCCGGCGAGCGCGACCGAGAGGTCGAACACGGTGACAAGGCCGAAATCGCGCAGCATCCGCACATCGCTCGCCACCAGCACCGCGAAGCCGGCGATGGCCGTCGTGCCGGAGACCGCGACCGCGGTCCCCGTCCGCGCGTAGGTCCTGCGCAGCGCCTCACCGACCGACAGTCCCTGCGCCCGCTCCTGGTGGAAGCGGGCCGCAAGGATCACCGAGAACTCGGTCGCGATCGCGATCACCAGCGCCCCCAGCGTGGCCGACATCGGGTTCAGCGGGACGCCGGCGGCCTCGACCACCAGCGCCGACCAGCCGGTGGCCAGGACGATCGGGATCAGCGGCACCAGGGCACGGGCAAACGAGCGGTACAGCGCCAGCAGGACCAGGGCGATGGCCAGCAGCCCCGCGCCGGTCAGCAGGTAGCGGTTCGAGCCGAGAGCGGCGTTGGCGTCGGCCGCCAGCGCCGGGAGCCCGACGACCTCGACCTCGACGCCAGGCGGCGGGTCGGCCTCGGTCCCGGGGGGATCAAGCTGGGCGCGGATGTCGTCGATCAGCTCCTTCTGCTCGTCGAAGGGCATCACCCGGATGCCGAAGCCGATCAGGGCGGTGCCGCCGTCGCCGCCCTCGTCGCGATCCACGACCGCCCGCGAGAAGTACTCGGGCAGGAGGTCGAGCAGCTCGCGGATCTGCCTTCGCGGCGGCAGCTCCTGGCCGGCGAACAGCGTCGCCAGCGTCGTACCCGGACATACCTCGACGCCCTCGTCCTGGCAGCTGGAGGTCCCGCTGGCGTAGCCATGGCGCTCGAGGACGCGCTGCTCGAACGCGGCCATCCAGGCGATGACCTCGGGGTCGGTGAGATCCCTGGCCTCGACCGTCACGTAGACGTCTCCGGAAACGCCGGTGACGCGCTCGAGCTCGTCCACGTCCTCCAGCTCGGGGAGGTTGGAGGGAAGGAGCTGCCGGATGTCGGAGACCAGTTCGGTCCGGGTGCCGGCGATCCACCCGGCCACCGCGAGCACCAGCGCCGCGGCGAGCACCCTCCCGGGGTTGGTGATCGACGCCGCGAGGGCGGAGCGACCCCAGCCACGGAGGCGGCGGCCGACCGCGCTCACCCGGGCCCGCGAGGACTCCAGCAGGTGGCGGGTGCGGGCGGTCCCGGCCGCGCGGGAGCCTTTGGCGGGGACCATGGAGAGGGTCGCGAGGCCGGCGGTGAGCGCGACGGCGAAGGCGACCAGGATCCCGACCACCAGGAGCACGCCGAACCCTCGCACCATCGGGATCGGTGAGAGCAGCAGGACCAGGAAACCGGCCACCGTCGCCAGCAGCGCCGCACCGATGACCGGCCCGCCCCGGGCAGCCGCCTCAACCGCCGCGCGCGCCGGCGACGAGCCGGCCTCGAGAGCCTCGCGGAAGCGGGCTTGGAGCTGGATCGCGTAGTCGACCGCCAACCCGGTCAGGACCGGCAGGACCGCGATCGAGGCCATCGTCAGCGAGCCGCCGACCAGCGCCAGGAGCCCGAACACCATCCCGCTCGCGCCCAGGGCGATCGCCAGCGGCAGCAGCCGAAGCGGCGGACCGAAGGCCAGCGCCAGCACGATCGCCATCACCGCGAGCGCGACGGCGAGCAGGACGAAGATCTCGGTCGAGAGCGTCTCGGCGAGCCCGTCGAAGATCACCGGCACCCCGCTCACCACGTAATCCCCGTTCCGCAGCCTGAACTCGGGCTGCGAAACCGCGTCGCGGAAGAGCCCGATCGCCCGCTCGCGCTCGGCCGCGGTCAGATCGGGGCGCAGACGAATCGTGATCATCGCCGCCTCGGGGCTGGGGAAGAGGAAGTTGAAGCGCGCCTTGGGCGTCCCCGAGGGCTGGGCCGGATCGAAGACGACGGTGGAGACGAAGGTCGGGTCGCTGAGGCTGGGGACGCCGGTGAGGCCATAGCGCGTCGCCGCCTGGAGGAGCTGGTTCTGGAAGTTCGTCAGGACCTCGCGAAACGCGGCCTGCGCGTCGCGAAGCTGCTCCGCCTCCGAGAGGCCTAGCTCCTTGGCGCGCTTGACCGCCTGCCGGGCCGCCTGCCGGGCCTGGTCCCGGGCCGCCTCGGTCTGGCCGCGAAGAACGTCCTCCGCGGTGAGGATCGTCTGGTTGAGGAACGTGCCCGGCCCGAACACCACCTCGGCCGGCTGCTCCTCGGCCAGTCGCGCGCAAACCGCGGGCGCCGGCTGGCCCTCGCCGAACACCTCACCCTTCACCGGGCCCTGGTCGTCGCTGCCGGCCAGGCAGCCCTCGAGAGCGAGGATCCGCCCCAGGTCCTCGCTCAGCATCAGGCGCTGGAGGTCGCCCGCGATCAGGATGCGCACCGGCTCGTCGCCGAACCGCTCGTAGAAGTCCTCGGTCGCGGCGAAGCCCTCGGATCCCGAGTCGACCAGCGAGTCGGGGTTGCGGTCCGCCTCGAGGCTGAGCGCGCCGACGGCGCCGACCAGCGACAGGAGGATCACCAGCGCCACGACCGGCGCCGGGCGCTCCACCGCCCAGGCAGCGATCCGGGTGAGCAGATCCCTCATCCGGGGCCGGAGAGTAGGGACACCGGGTTAAGCGGAAATTGAGCCCGCGAAGGCGGCGAAAAGCAAGGCTGCCTAGGACGCAGCTTGATCGGCGAAGCGAGCGTAGTCGAAACCTACGTGAGCGAGGCGATCAAGCGAGGACAACGGCAGCCGCAGCTTTGCAGCCGCCTCAGTCCATTGCGAGGGGGCCTTCGGTCTCGGCGTTGAGGAACTGCGAGACGAACTCGTTGTCCGAGTCGAACAGCTCGTCGGCCGGGCCGGACTCGACGATCTTGCCCTTCCACAGCACCGCGAGGAAGTCGGCGATCCGCCGCGCGGTGCCGAGGTCGTGGCTGATCACCATGTAGCAGCCGCCGTTCTCGTCGTGGATCTCGCGGATCAGCTCGCAGAGCAGCGCGGTCCGCACCGGGTCGAGGCCCGAGTCGGGCTCGTCGAACATGACGATCGCCGGGTCGAGCACCAGCGCCCGGGCGAACCCGGCGCGCTTGCGCATCCCGCCCGACAGCTCGTTCGGCATCTTCGTCATCGCCTCTGCGAGACCGACCTCGAGCAGGCGCCGGTTGACGATCTCGGTGATCTCCTCCTCCCCCTTGTCGGTGTGCTGGCGCAGCGGGAAAGCGACGTTGTCGAAGATGTTCATCGAGCCGAACAGGGCGCCGTCCTGGAACAGGAGGCCGAACTTCTTGCGCATCTCGAACAGCTCGTCGTCGGTCATCCCCGGCACCGACTCGCCGTGAACGAGCAGGTCGCCCGAGTCGGGATAGAGCAGCCCCACGATGTGCTTGATCAGCACGCTCTTGCCGGTGCCGGACGGGCCGAGGACCATCGATACCTGGTCGTCGGGCATGCCGAGGTTGAGCCCGTTGAGGATTCGCATGCGGCCGAACTGCTTGACGAGGTCGATGATCTCGATCGCGTCCTCGCCGCCATGGTCGCGTTTCTCGCCGGTGTGCCAGCGGTACGGGTTCATCTCGTCCGAGGCGACGCCCGGGAGGACGTAGTCCTTGTGCAGCGCGCCCAGCTCGGGGGCGGGCTCGACGTACTGAGCGTCGGGGTCGCCGCCGCTCATGGGGTCGAAGCCTTCGGCCCCGGCATCCTCGTACTCGGCCTCGGCCGCCTGCTCCTCGTTCGTCTGCTCTTCAGCCACTTACATGCTCTCCTTCGTTCCGGCGCCCCCTCCGGGGCCGGGTCAACCTCCGATTGGCGCCCTCGGGTTGGCGCCCCAGAAGATAAGCGTTCCCATCATCCCGATGATGTGGACCAAGACGATGTTCAGGACCATCGACTTCGCGGTCGCGGTGCCGACCC
>Ga0299913_10000446_pt1 | contig 26250 bp, 26 predicted proteins | sample RVTome_9_FD_201360 | JGI IMG/M metagenome (GOLD analysis project Ga0299913, IMG submission 201360) | Soil microbial communities from uranium-contaminated site in the Upper Colorado River Basin, Wyoming, United States - RVT155D38 (version 2) ... | reverse complement strand
CGCTCCCGCCGCCATGCGGGCCAAAGGTCACCTTCTGATGCGATCCGGTGCAGGTGCAGCGATCGTCGTGAGCACTGCCTGGAGCGCCGATCTGGGTGCATTCGGCGGATGATTCATGCCCTTGCATGGACTCAGGGACCGCGCGCGGGAGCTGGCGAGGATAGATCACGACCACGCCATTCGCACCAGGATCTCGGCCTTCGGCAAGAGCCTGGAGCGTCGAGCGAGTGTCCAGCGGGAACGTCTGCCGCACGAGCCCGACGTGTTCCCGGAGCAGCGCTCGGTTCCGGGCTGTCCCCGCGACGAGCAGGATCATCCGATCCACTCCGCTATCCCGCTGTTTCGTGTTCATCGAACGTCCGATGAGCTGGAGGTCGTTCGGCCGTGTCTCGGCCTCAATGCCGATTCGGACGACTCCTCGCAGCAGCTCGTCCCAGGCTCGCAAATCGCCCGTCTGCGGCATCGGCGAATCGGCGATACGCTGCCAGGCCGGCGACAGGCGTGCATTGAATCGCTCGAGAAGCTTCGCCTGCCCTGCGTCGCGCAGCGGCTCGCCCGTCGGATAGGTGGTGATGACGAGCTTGTGGCCCAGGTGCGCCATGACCATGGTCGCCCGTCGCAGGTCAGCCGATCCGAGCCGACCGTGTTGTTCCTGTGCTGGCACGGTCGAAGGATGCGCCGATGCCCTTACCGCCCCCTTATCGCGGGTCGAGAGTCCCGTGTTGCGAGTGCTGCCCCAAACCGCTCGCCCACTCGTTGCATGCGAGTGGGTGCAGCACCCCAGGTCACTCTGCCGATGCTCCCGGACGGGTGCCGCTCCGCATGGTCGACGCAACTTCCGCATGAATCCGGGTGCGGTCCGTTGCCATGACCTGACGGCTCGCACGCCGACGGGCACAAGTTGCCGAGCGCGCACGCGCACGCCGCCTGAATCCGCGGCGCAACGCCGAACGTACCGATGGGCGACCCCGCACGATCCCGGCTAGCATGCGAAGCGTTCCATGACCGAAGCGATCAGCAACATCTGGCGCCGTCCGTTGCGGACGGCGCTCACCATCCTCGGCATCGTCATCGGCGTCTTCGCCCTCACCGTGATGGGAGCCTTGGCCGAGAAGCTGAACGTGCTCGTCGACGGCGGTGACGAGTACTTCCGCACGCGGATCTTCGTGTTCGACGAGGGCGCTGCATCGGGCTTCCAGGCCAGCGCGCGGCCGATCACCCGCGACCTCGTCGACGAGATGACGACGCTCGAGGGCGTCGACCGCGCGACCCCAGTGCTCCAGACGCTGCTGGACCCCGACGAGGTGGGCGGCTTCGACCTGCCGGAGCTGCTGACCGGGATCGAGCCGGAGACATGGTTCGACGATCGAGTCGACCTGCGCATCGACGCGGGGCGCTTCCTGGAGGCCGACGAGGAGGGCGTGACGGTCATCGGCGCCGATCTGGCGGAGCGCTACGACCTGCGGGTGGGCGACATGTTCACGATGCGCGCGCGCGACTTCGAGGTCATCGGCGTGCTCGAGCGCACCCTCACCTTCCCGGACAAGATCGCCTACGTCCCCCTCGCCGATGCCCAGCAGATCTACGTCGAGGCGGTTCCCCAGGGCCTCGACTACCGGACCGAAGAGCTGGCGACCCAGATCGAGGTTTTTCCGAACGACCTCGCCGACGCCGATGCGATCGCCGCCGCGATCGAGGGGGCCGTCGACGGCGTGCGAACGGTGACGCCCGAGCAGGTGGCCGACCAGATCGGGCAGGCCAGCATCGTCTTCAACCTGATCATCGTGGGGGCCAGCGTGATCGCCGTCATCGTGGGCGGCCTGAGCGTCATCAACACGATGGTCATGACCGTCTCGGAGCGGGTGCGCGAGATCGGCATCAAGAAGGCGGTCGGCGCGCCGACCGGCGCGATCCTCCGCGAGTTCGTGATCGAGGCGACGCTGCTGGGTGCCATCGGCGGGCTCATCGGGCTCGGGGCGGGTGCGCTGCTGGTGGTGGTGCTCAATGCCCAGACGTCCGGCTCCGGCACGACCGTCTTCCTGCTCACGCCGATGCTCCTGCTGCGCAGCTTCCTGTTCGCCACGATCCTCGGCGCGCTCGCCGGGATCTACCCGGCACTGCGAGCCGCTCGGCTCGACCCGGTCACGGCGCTGCGGAGCACATGAGCACGATGCCGATCCTCGAGGCGCGCGGGCTCACGAAGGTCTACCGGCGCGGCGCGTCGGAGGTGCGCGCCGTCGACGGCATCGATCTGGATGTGGCGGCGGGGGAGTTCATGGCGATCATGGGCCGATCGGGGTCGGGCAAGACGACGCTGCTCGACCTCCTCGGCTGCCTCCTGCGGCCGACCGGTGGCGAGCTGGCGATCGACGGGCGCAGCGTGATCGGTGCCACGGACGGCGAGCTGGCCACGATCCGCCGCGAGCGGATCGGCTTCGTCTTCCAGGAGTTCAACCTGATCCCGACCCTCACCGCGATCGAGAACGTGCTGCTGCCGCTGCGCTACGGCCCGCGCCGGCCGGACGGGCGATCCCGCGCACGCGAGCTCCTGGAGCTGGTGGGCCTCGGCGAACGGGCGGCGCACCGTCCGACCGAGCTGTCTGGCGGCGAGCAGCAGCGGGTGGCCATCGCGCGGGCGCTGGTCAACGAGCCGGCGGTGATCCTGGCCGACGAGCCGACCGGCGAGCTCGACTCGACGACCTCGGAGCAGCTCATGGGGACCCTGCGCCGGCTCAACGGCGACCGCGGCGTCACGATCATCATCGTCACCCACGACGCGGCGATCGCCGGTGCCACGGACCGGGTCGTCAGGCTGTCGGACGGGCGCGTGGTGGCCGACGAGCGGCGCGACTCGCGGGCCTTCGAGCGTGCCCTGGGGGGCGTGGAAGCCGGCGCGAACGGCGGCGGGCGGGTGTGGGCACGGCTCGGCGACCTCCTCGACCGTGCGCGCGGAGCGAGCCGGTGATCGAGGCCATCGACCTCGGCAAGCGCTTCCGCTCGCTGACCGCGGTCCACGACCTGTCGTTCACGGTCGGCGACGGCGAGATCTTCGGGCTGCTCGGGCCGAACGGGGCCGGCAAGACGACCAGCGTCCGGATGCTGTCGGGCCTGATCGCGCCATCGGCGGGGAGCGCGAGGATCAACGGCATGGAGCTCGGCCCCGACTCGCAGCGGATCCGGGCGATCACGGGGATCCTGACCGAGGCACCGGGCCTCCACGACAAGCTGACCGCGCGCGCGAACCTCGGCTACTACGGCCGCCTGTACGGGCTCCGGGGCGCGGCCCTGCGGAGGGCCGTCGATCGGTATCTCGGGGTCGTGGGGCTTGCCGACGAGGGTGATCGTCGCGTCGGCGGATTCAGCAAGGGGATGCGGCAGAAGGTCGCCATCGCCCGCGCGCTCCTCCACGAGCCAGACGTGATCTACCTCGACGAGCCGACGTCCGGACTGGACCCCTCGGCCGCCAAGCTCGTGCGCGACTTCGTCGCCACGCTCCGCGACGCCGGCCGCTCGATCGTGGTCTGCACCCACAACCTGGACGAGGCCGAGCGGCTCTGCGATCGGATCGGGATCATGCGCGGGACGCTGCTGCGGGTCGACACGCCCGCGCGGCTGCGCCGCCAGAACGGCACCGCCTCGGTCCGCGTCGAGCTCGTCGGCGCGCGGCAGCCCGCCTCCTTCATCGATCTCCTGGCCGACCTGCCGTTCGTGGCCGGCGCACGCGTCGCGGACGGCGCATTGTTCGTCGAGGTCGCCGATCCCCGAGGCGACAACCCGGAGCTGGTGCGCGCGCTCGTCGAGGCGGGGGCACGGATCGTCGGGGTCCGCGAGGAGGCGATCACCCTCGAGCAGGTCTACCTCGACCTGGTCGGCGAGGCGGGGGAGCGCGATGGCGGCATCCGCGGCGCTGCGCGGGAGGTGGCCTGATGCGACCCGGCTACATCTGGGCGGTCATCGTGAAGGAAGCGCAGGACCTGCTCGCCAACCGGCTGCTCCTGGCGGCCGTCGTCTTCCCGGCGCTCGTGTTCGCCTCGATCCCGACCGGCATCGTCGCCTTCATCGAGATCAATGACCTCGATCCGAATCAGATCGGCCAGATCGAGCAGTACATCAGCCAGTTCCCGGGCCTGTCGGTGAAGCGGGCGGCCCAGGGCTTCATCGTCCTGAACTTCATGGCCTACTTCCTCCTGATCCCGGCGATGGTGCCGATGGCGATCGCCACCCAGTCGGTCATCGGCGAGAAGACCTCGCGCGCCCTCGAGCCGCAGCTGGCCACGCCGATGGAGGTCAGCGAGCTGCTCATCGGCAAGGCGATCGCGTCGGCCATCCCGGCCATCCTGGCAACCTGGGGCGTCTTCCTGCTGTACGGCTTCGTGAACGGCGCGATCACCGACCCGGATATGACGAGTCTCATCTTCAACGATGTATGGCGCGTGGCGATGCTCACACTCGTGCCGCTGATCTGCCTGCTCAGCGTGCTGCTGGGGATCATCGTGAGCTCCCGGGTCAATGACGCGCGCACGGCGCAGCAGATCGGCGGCTTCATCGTCCTGCCGGTCATCGGCGTCGCGGTCGCCGGCTTCTTCAGCGGCCAGGCCACGTTCAGCCTCGAGCAGGTGCTCATCGGCGACCTCGTGGTGGCGGGCCTCATCGGCGTGTCGCTGGCGATCGGCAACTGGATCTTCGACCGCGAGGCGATCCTCACCCGCCTGGGCTAGAGCGGTCCTCGATCTCCCACGCGTGGTCGAGCGCGTGCCAGGCGGAGCGCCGGATGGCGTAGCGCGGCTCCCAGGGCGAGTGAACCTTGTTCGGCTCGGGCAACGGCGTTCCGGCGGCCCGCAGGCGCAGCGCCTCGACGAACGAGCGGCGCAGGTCGGCCATCGGCGGCCGCGGGTTGGGCACCTTCCATCCGAGCTGGTGCAGGTAGGCGGCCTCCGCCTCGTGGACGTGGCCGACGATCTTCGGGACCTGCCTGCCCCCGCCGCGCGGCCCGAGCCGAAGGTGCACGCCCTCCGCTGCCCCCGCGGCGCGGTCGAAGGTGGTCCATACCGCCTCCAGCAGCGCCACGAGCCGCTTCAGCTCCCGGGGCGCGAGCGGCTCCGATTCCACCGAGGCCGTTGCGCCGGGAACCCCGAACTCCGTCCCTCTGCCGCCGCGGACCCGCTGCACGACCTCCAGGTCGGCAACTCCGGTCGACGCGGGGAACCGGACGTGCGCCCGTGTTGCGACCACCGCGTATCGATCGGCATACGCCGCCAGCCGCTCCAGGGCCTCGTCAGGGCTCCGGCCGCCGCGTGACCAGCCCGGCCACTCCAATGCCGATGCGAAGGAGCGCTTCGCCGCGACCTCGAGAACGACCTGGACCGCCATGGTCTCGCCCGATCAGGCCCCGTGATGCTCGCGGCGGTGGAGCCTGGCGATGAGCTCGCGCATGATCGGCATCGCCAGCTCGGGGTGCTCCGCCAGGAGGGCAGTGAACTCCCAGGCCGGGAAGAGGAGGCAGTCGGTCTCCTCGGTGGCGATCACCGACGCCGATCGGGGATGCTCCTCGATGAGCGCCAGCTCGCCGAAGAAGTCCCCGCCCGAGAGCTGGCCGAGCACCTCGCCCCCGCGCTCCACGCGCGCCCGGCCGGAGAGGACGATGTAGAAGGCGGTGCCGGTCGAGCCCTCGGTGACGATCGCCTCCTCGGCGGCGTACGTGCGCCGCTTGCCCGTCTCGGCCAACCGTCGACGGACCTTATCGTTCAGGCCCGCCAGGAGCGGCACCGTCGCGAGCTGCTGCTGGAGCTCCACCGTTGTTCCTCCGTATCGTCGAACAGGCGAGTGGCGGCGAGTGTACTGCGGGTCAGAGGCTCTGGCGCGGGCCGGCAGCGTCGAGGATCTCGACGCGTCGGGCGGCCGTCTCGCTGCGCCGGAGCTGGAGCGTGGCGATCTCCGCGGGGCCGAGATCGACGGTGATGCCGCCTTCGTGGACCGCGATCGGCTCGCCCGGCTCGCCGCGCAGGCTGGCGGATCGAGCTTCAAGGATTCCGCCATCGATGCCGGCGGTCCGCCGCTCGCCGGCGAGGTTGACGACCCGCGCCTCCAGCCAGTCCCCGTCGCGGCGGCGCAGGCTCGAGAGCACCACGTCGGTCCCGCTGAGGGTGAAGGCGTCCTCGCCAGCATCCGCCGGCGGCCAGGCGGCATCGGCCGCATCGGTGCCGAAGGCGACCACCGGGTCGTGCCGGTAGCGCTCCGCCGCGGCCGCGACGTCGCCCTCCTGCCAGTCGCCGGCATGGGGGAAGAGCGCGAACGTCATCCGCCACCGACCGCGCATCTGGGCGTTCGGGATCGCGATCTCCGGTCCGGCCGGATCCTGGCGGTACGGGTTCTCGTTGCGACTGATGAGGCCGGTCGATCGCAGCAGCGTGATGGCCAGCTCGCCGCCGTCGTCGGTGAGCTCGTATTCGGTGAGGTGGTCAAGGAGAATCGCCAACCCGCCCGCGTCCACCCATCCGTGCGCGGGGTAGGTCGCCAGGGGCTCCTCGTGGTAGCCGCCCTCGCCGGCCATGCCGCGTTCCACGACGGCGAACTGGCCCTCGGCGTGCGACCGCTCGCCCGGGCGGGGGAGCGGCGCGTGGAACCGGACGCGATGGTCGTCGGAGCGGTTCTCGAACGCGACGGCGACGCGGACGAACGGCTCGCCGGCCCGCAGCTCGACCTCGGTCACGACCTCGGTCGTCTCGGTCTCGGCGGCGCGGGCGCTGCCGTCGGCGGCGACGCCACGCGGCCACGCGTAGGTTCGGCCGATGCGGAGCCGTCCGCGGGCCGGGCCGAGCAGGTCCCAGTGGACCTCGGTGGCCGTCGGTCGGTCGACGACGGTATCGGCGGCCGGCGGGCCGTAGTTGTACGAGTCGCCGAAATCACCGCCGTCGACGATTCGGCCCACCCCGGCCGTCGCCACTCCGTCCGCCACGGACAGGCGAAGTGTGCCGTCCTCCTCCACCGACACCGACAGCAGGCCGTTGGCAAGGGTTCTGCCGTCGCGCGCCGCACGCACACCGCCGGACCCGCCCCCGTGCCCCTCGACGGCGCGCAGCGCCGTCCAGCCGAGCGCCGGCAGCGGCACCGATGCCGCGAGCGTCCGGCGCGGGCTGGCCACGATGCGGATCTGCCAGCGCTCGTCCGGCGCGGCGCGCATGGCGGCCGTCACCTCGGCACGGAGGCCGTCGACGTCGAGCCACAGCGGGTCCGGGTCGCTGTCGACGAGGAACGTGATCGTGCGCCCCTCGAGCGCGTAGCCGTTCCAGGCGTGGTCGAACACCTCGCGGCCGTGGAAGCGTCGGAAGAGCTCGTCCACCTGGTCGCCGCGCAGCTCGTCGTCGAACAGGATCGGCGCCTTGCGCGCCAGCTCCTGGGTCCCGACCCGCGAGCCGTCCGGCAGCTCCAGGGCCACCTCGGTCCACGCCTCGGGCACGAGCAGCTCCGCTTCCACGAGGCCGACGCGGCGGTGTGGGGTCGGGTTGAGCACGGCGAGGGCTCCGCGCGGCACCGCGGCGGCCACCGCGGCCGCGGCCCGCCGGGTGAGCGTGGTGGCGATCTGCTCCGCCTCGGCGAACCGGACCAGCACCTGGTCGACGACCGGGTCGATGCTGCAGCCGCAGATCGAGTCGTGCGCCGAGTTCTCGATCACCTTGCCCCACGCCAGGCGAAGGAATGCGTGCGGCCAGGCGTCGGAGGCCACGTGAAGCGCGGTCAGCGGCTCCGCAAGTCGCTCCAGCAGCGTCTCGGCGCGACCCGCGGCCTGCTTGATGTCGATCCGGGCGCTCGCCACCCCCATCAGCACGTTCGCCCGCGCGCCGGAACGCATCTCGCCGCGCCAGCACGGATCGTCGGCAGTGACGGGCGCCGCCTGATCGATGTACTCGGCCAGCGTCGAGATGCGCATGGCGCTCGCCTCGTGCACCTCGTTGAGGCGGCTCACGAGGGACGCCAGCTCAGGCACCGGTGCGGTGTGGTCGGTGCCGTACATCGCGAGGACTGGGTGGCCGTCGAACCAGGGCTGGCCCCAGTCGAGGAATCGCTGCGCCGCGGCACCGAGCGCCTCCGGAACGGCGAACAGCCCGGCGGCGTTGCCGTACCCCGACGAGAGGTACTCGGCGCGCACCCAGGATCCGTCCGGGGACTCCCAGCGGAACGCGTGGCGGTCGACCGAGGAGGGGACGCCGCGCCAGACGACCGCATCGGCGAGGCCGGCCTTCCGAAGGATCTGCGGCATCTGCGCGACGTGTCCGAACATGTCGGGCAGGTAGCCCACCTTCATCGGCCCGCCGAACTGGTCCGCTCGGGCCCACCCGCGCTCGAGGTTACGGACCAGCGTCTCGCCGCTGACCAGGAACTCGTCCATGAGGATCTGCCAGGGGCCGATGGCCAGTCGCCCGGACCGAACGTGGCCGCGGAGGCGCTCCTCCTGGTCCGGTCGGATCTCGAGATAGTCGTCGATCGTGGCCAGCTGCCCGTCGAGGGTGAAGGCGAACGCGTCGTCCGCCTCGAGCATCTCCATGACGCGGTCGACGAGGTCCACGAGCTGCATCCGGAAGGACTGGAACGGCCGATACCACTCGCGGTCCCAGTGGGTGTGTGGGACGAGATGGATGGTGGTCGGGCGGGCAGTCGGCTCGTACGTCATCTCTGACAGAGCCTAGCCGCTGCCAGCCGTCCGCCGCCTACGACGAATGACGTAGCGCGATGTCCGCCGTCACCGCCATGAGGGCCCGTACCTGCGGTCATGCGAGTCGGAAGCTCATCCGCCGTGCCGCGCCGGGGAGCATGCAGTGGTAACGCTGAGCTGCTGGCGCGGTGCCTCGGTAACGACAGTTCGCGATTCACTTGCCGGGCTGCACGCACACGGGCACGCTCAGGCCTCAGGCGAGAATGTCGGCCACCACCGGGTAGTGGTCACTGAGGTCCCCGGAATGCCTCAGCACTTGCGCCGGAGAAGCCGATGCGCCCCGCACCAGCACCTGGTCGATGCGATTCCCGTCGTCGGTCGTCACGCGCGCGGGATCGCCGGGCGGCTCGGCGAACGCATCGGTCCAGGCGGCGAACGGCGCGAGCTCGGGTGCCTCGATGGCCGCGTTCAGGTCGCCCAACAGCAGGGATACGGGCGAGCCCTCGAAGGCGGCGACGGTCGCGTCGGCCTGGAGGCGCCGCTCACCTGAACCGATGTGGCTGAAATGGGCGGTACCGATCCGAAGCCCGCCGAGCTCGCCCAGGAGGAGGCAGCGCGGCTCGCGGATGACGGCGGGCGCATCGGTGTAGGAGATGCCGGCGGCCGGATGGTCGGCACCGGGCGGTTCGACATGCGCATTGGCGTCCGCCGCAGGGAGCGCTAGGCAGCGCACGTCGGTCAGCGGACGGCGTGAGAGCAGCGCGTTGCCGAACGTCCCGACGCCACGCACTCCATCGGCCTCCCGGACCTCGAAGGTCCGTACGGCGCCGTAGTGGACCCCCATGCCGAGCTGCCGGGCGAGGTCGCCGGCGTTGTCGACCAGGTCCCCGTCCCGCGACAGGACCGCCACCTCCTGGAGGGCGACGAGGTCCGCGTCCAGGCCGGCAAGAAAGGCGCCGATCGCCCGGAGGCGATCGGCGTCGATGCTGCGCCACCATCGGTCCGGGAAGGGCCCGGGCCCGATGGTGGCGCGGATGTTCCAGCTGACGACGCGCAGCCGCGTCGCCGCCACTACTTCACGGAACCCGCGAGGAGGCCCTGGACGAAGAAGCGCTGGAGGCTGATGAACACGACGAGCGGCACGACCATGATGACGAAGGCCGCCGCCGCCAGCAGGCTCCACTCGGACGCGTATGTCCCGAGCAGCCGCGTGACCTCGACGGTCATCGGCTGGAGCTCGTTGCGCTGGGTGTAGACGAGCGCCATCAGTAGGTCGTTCCAGACCCACAGGAACTGGAAGATCCCGTACGCCGCGATCGCCGGCACCGACAGCGGCACGATGATCATGCGGAAGATGGCCAGGTTGCTGGCGCCATCGATCCGCGCCGCCTCGATGAGATCCTTCGGCAGCGTGATGAAGAAGTTCCGCAGCAGGAAGATCCCGAACGGCAGTGCGTAGGCAGTATGGGCGAGCCATACGCCTCCGTACGTCGTCAGCAGCGGCACCCCGCTCTCGCGCATGGCCGTCACCAGCGGGATAAAGCCGATCTGGACCGGCACCATGAGCGCGGCCACGATGAGCAGGAAAATCGTGTCCCGGAACGGGAACTTCACCCAGGCCAGCGCGAAGGCAGCCATCGCCGCCACGACGAGTGGCAGGAGCGTCGACGGCACGGTGATCCAGATGCTGTTGAGGAACGCCTCGCCCATGCCCTCGCCGGCGAGGACGCGCTCGTAGTTCGCGGTCGTGAAGCGCGGCTCCACGAGGACGGTCCACCACCCGGTGGAGCGCATGTCGGCGCTCGGCCGGAACGAGGTGATCAGCAGGCCGATGGTGGGCACCATCCACACGAGGCCGATGAGCCCCAGGATGATGTGCGTCGGGCTGCGGCTCACGAAGCGCGCGAGCCGCTCGCTCGCCGTCCGCGGGGGAGCCTGGACCGAGGTGTCCTGGAGCGCCGTCATTGCTGCACCGCCTCTGCGCGGAAGCGCCGCACATTGAAGATCATGACCGGGATGAGCAGGAGCAGCATGATCACGGCGATCGCCGCCCCGTAGCCGAACTGACCTGCGGGGAACGCCTCCTGGTACATGCTGAAGGCGATCACCCGGCTGGCGGCGCCCGGCCCGCCCGCGGTCATGACGTAGATGAGATCGAAGAGCTTGATGACGTTCACGATGAGCGTGACCGCCACGACCGAGATCGGCAGGCTCACCATCGGCACGATCACGCGCCAGAAGATCTGCGTCTCGTTCGCACCGTCCACCCGCGCGGCCTCGAGCACCTCCGAGCTGATGCCCTTGATCGCCGCGGACAGGATCACGGTCGCGAAGCCGACCGAGCCCCAGACGCCGACGGCGATGAGCGCCCAGTTGACGGTGTCCGGGCTGCCGAGGAAGGCCACCGGACCGGCCCCGAAGATTCCGAACAGGGCGTTCACCAGCCCGGTGTCCGAGTCGGGGAAGTAGACGAAGCGCCAGATGATGGCGACGGCCGTTGCCGCGATCGCCATCGGCAGGAAGACGATGGCCTTGATGATCCCCTCGTAGCGTACGCGGGTGGCCATGACGGCAATGATCAGCCCCAGCAGCACGCACAGCGACGTGTAGAAGATGAGCCAGAGCACGTTGTTCCACAGGGCGCCGGACGGCGGGAAGCCGAGGCGCAGGAAGTTGGGATCCTCGGTGAAGAGCCGGACGTAGTTGTCCACGCCAACCCAGTCCGTGAACTCGCCGCCGCGCCCGCGGTTGAACGAGAGCACGAAGGTGTAGATGGCTGGGAAGACGAGGAAGACGAGCAGGAGCAGCGCGGCAGGCCCGAGGAAGAACAGCGCCGCCCAGCTGAACCCTCCGCCTGGCTTCTTGGCCGTCGTGACCGTCGTCGTTTCGGCTGGCGGGTTCGCGACCGCCATGAGCTCCTCCTCTCTGCTGCCCGCGCCGTGCGAGATCGAAGACGAAGGGGAGGGGCGTCGGCCCCTCCCCTTCGGTCAACCGGTGGTTACTCCGATTCCCAGGCCGTGGTGACCGCGGTCTGGAACTCCGCGAGCAGTCCCTCGACGTCATCGCCGCGGAACGCCGACTGGAGGAGCGCTCCGAGGTCGGGTCCTGCTGGCAGCAGGTCCGAGCCGTCGAAGTGCGCCGAGGTCGCGTTCGCGATCTGCTCGGCCTCCGCCTGCACCGACTCCGGATAGACGCTGGTCTCGACCCCGGCCAGCGGCGAGATGATCGTCCCGCCCTCGGCCCAGGTCGTCCCGGCCTCCACCGTCGCCATGAAGCGCAGGAACTCGCCGACTTCCTCACGGTTCGTCAGCCCGGCGATGATGTCGCCGCCATAGCTGATGTCACCGATCGCGCCCGAGCCGCCCTCGATGGTCGGGAACGGGAACCAATCGATGTCGTCGGGGTACGACAGGTCCGGGTTGACGTCGTCCGAGGCGGCGATGCCACCCACGAAGGCGCCGCAGCAGTACATCTCCGCGGACGGAGAGGTGCTGAAGACCTTGGCGATGCCGTCGACGAAGGCCGTCGCCAGCGCGCCGTCGATGCCGCCCTCCACGTTGTCCGCGGTGAGCAGCTCGCCGAACAGCTTGTCGATCGTCTCCTGGACCGTCCCGTCGGTCCAGTCGCCATCGACGCTGAACAGCGTGTCGTACGCGTCCGGCCCGTGCATCTTCAGGTAGGTCGCCTCGAACCAGTCGGTCAGCGTCCAGCCGTCGAGGCCGGCCACCGACCACGGAGCGGCGCCGCCGCCGGCGATCTCGTCGCTCAGTGCGACCAGGCCCTCCCACGAGTCCGTGGGCTCGACGCCCAGGTCGGTGAAGCGGGTCGGGTCGTACCAGATCGTGGCCTTCGAGTTCAGCTTGGCCATGAGGCCGTACTGGACGCCATCCACCTCGCCCGCGTTGAGCGTGCCCGGCACGTAGTCGCCCTCGATGTCGGAGACGGCGATGTCGTAGCACTCGAGCGCGACGATCGAGCCATCACGCGCGAAGCTGCGCAGGAAGCCGATCCCGGGGATGATCGCCACGTCCGGGGGATTGCCGCCCTGGATGCGCGTGCGCAGCACGGTGGCGTAGTCGGTCCGGTTCGGCTCGTAGGTCGCCTCGATGCCGGTCTCGGCCGTGAAGGCGTCGAGCACGGCCTGGAACGCCGCCTCTTCAGCGCCGCCCCACAGGGACGTGACGATGATGCCCTCGCCGCCTTCCGACGGTGCATCGGGGCAATCCGCCGTCCCGCCGCCGCCGTCGCTGGCGCCGCCGCTGGCGCCAGGATCGTCACCGTTGCCGCACGCGGCAAGGGTGAGCGCCGCCACCATGGCGGGCGCTAGAAATCGGTACTTCCGCATAGGTTCCTCCACCTGCTCCATGAGCGTGGGCCGTGGCCCACGTCGCCTGTGACTGTCGGGACGGGGGAGCCGCATCGGCGCCCCCGGCCGCATCGTCCCATTGCGATTGAATGTACGCCGGGCGCTACCCGGCCAGGGTCTTCTCCGAATCCGGATCGAAGATGTGCAGCTTGTCCATCGGCACGGCGAAGTTCACCGTGTCACCGACCGAGACCTTCTTGTCCGACGGCAGCAGCGCCACGATCTCGTTCCCCTCGGTCTGGGCGTGGATCAGCTCCTCGTTGCCGAGATACTCGACGACGTCGACCTTGGCCGGGAAGCGTACTGCGTCGCTCTGCTGGCCGTTGGCCAGCTCGATGTGCTCCGGCCGGAAGCCGATGAGGACGTTCGCCCCGTCAGCCCGCGAGTCCGCCGCCTTCGCCTGCTGCCCCGAGAGCTCGAGCTTGACGCCGCCCAGCAGGAGGTCCTTGCCCTCCGACTTCGCGGTCGCGAAGTTCATCGACGGCGAGCCGATGAACCCGGCCACGAAGATGTTGATCGGGTGGTCGTACAGCTCTTGTGGCGTGCCGACCTGCTGGAGGATGCCGTCCCGCATGACCGCGATTCGGTCGCCCATCGTCATCGCCTCGACCTGGTCGTGGGTGACGTAGACCGTCGTCGTCCCGAGCCGCTGGTGCAGCCGCGCGATCTCGGCGCGGGTCTGCACGCGCAGCTTGGCGTCGAGGTTGGAGAGCGGCTCGTCCATGAGGAACACCGACGGCTCGCGGACGATGGCGCGCCCGAGCGCCACGCGCTGCCGCTGGCCGCCTGACAGGGCGCGCGGCTTGCGGTCCAGGAACTTCTCGAGGCCGAGGATGCCGGCCGCCTCCTTCACCCGCCGGTCGATATCGGCCTTGTTGATCTTGCGCAGCTTCAGGCCGAAGGCGAGATTGTCGAAGACGGACATGTGCGGGTACAGCGCGTAGCTCTGGAACACCATCGCGATGTCCCGGTCTTTTGGCGCGACGTTGTTCACGACGCGGTCGCCGATGAGCAGCCGCCCATCGCTGATCTCCTCGAGGCCCGCGACGCAACGGAGCGCGGTCGTCTTTCCGCAGCCGGACGGTCCGACCAGGCAGATGAACTCGCCGTCGCCGATCTCGAGGTTCAGGTCGTTGACGGCGATGACGTCATCGCCGTACCGCTTGTACATGTGGTCGAACGTGACTGTCGCCATCGTCTGTAACGCTCCTGTACTCAGGCAGGCTCACGGCGGGCCTCGCGGCCTCGGCTCGGGAAAGGCATCATAGTACGGGGTGCAACCCACCGATTCCGCAGCAGGTGCACGCTCCTGGCCTCCTCGACCCTCTCCGACGCTGTCCGCCGAATCCTGGCGCGCGGCTCGATCATCCTGCTGATCGGCGCGCTCGTGGGACGCGTGCGCGAGGTCGTCCGCCGTCGGCTCGACGCGTCGGGGGGCCGGCGAGCGGCCGAACGCGGCACTCTGCCCTCCCTCTTCGAGCGGCACGCGGAGGCCTCCCGGGCGCCGCGGCGTCCGATCGGCCTGCGCAGCGTGGCGCTCGACCGGATCGTCGGCACGATGCGCCATCCGTCCCAGAACACCGCCGACTTCCTGCCGCTGCCTCGCCTTCGCGGCGAGAACTGGCGGGCACGGTGGCAGCGCATCCTGCGCGCCACCGATCGCCTGGCGACCCTGCCGCCCGTCGACCTGGTCCAGGTGGGCGACGAGTACTACGTGGCCGACGGGCACAACCGGGTGGCGGCCGCTCGGCGCGCAGGCGCGGTCGAGATCGACGCCGACGTCGTCCAGCTGCTGGTTCCCGGCGTGACCCGGCCGGCACCGCTGTCCTTCGACGCGGGGTCGCTCTACGGTGCCGAGGAGGTTCGCCAGGCGGCCGGCGGGCGGCTCTCGCGCACGGTCGAGCACCGGCCGACGGGGGACTACCTCACACGCGAGGACCTCGTGCGCGACGCCGACCATGCTGCCGAGACCGACCGAGCGGCCGAGGCCGGGGCACGCGCCGATGCGGATCACGAGTCACGGCCGTGACCGATCGGCTGCGCGTGCGCTGGCCGGATCCGCGGCCCTTCGTCGGGCGGGACGGGCGACCGATCCGGCTGCTCGCCGTCTCGGACGAGCCAGACCCGTCGCTGGATTCCGCCGCGACCCGCGAGGCCATCGGCCACGTCGACCTCGTCATCGGCGCGGGCGACCTCGAGCCGGAGTACCTCGGCTTCGTCACCGATGCGTTCCACGCCCCCCTGCGCTACGTCCGCGGGAACCACGACGTGGGCGCCGCCTGGGGGCATTCCGAGGACCTCCTGCTGCCGGAGCCGATGACCGACGGGCAGCCGGTCCGGGAGGCCGGCCTCCACCTCATCGGGTTCTCGGGCTCGCCGCAGTACAACCAGCGCGGGATGCAGGTCAGCGGCCTCGGGATGTGGGCGAAGGTGCTCCGCTCCTGGTTGCGCGCCCAGCGCGTTCGTCCGCTGATCGTCGTGACGCACGCGCCGCCGCGCGACGTCAACGACGACGACGACCCACCCCACCGGGGCTTCACGTCGTTTCGCTGGCTGGCCGAGCGCCTCGATCCACCGCTCTGGCTCCACGGGCATACGGCGCTGGTACGGCGGGGGATCGACGATCGGATCGCCACCCACGGCGGGACGACCTTCTACAACTGCACCGGCTCGACGCTGGTCGAGCTCATGCCGCCGGACACCGCGGTGGACTGCCATGTCTCTTGACGATCCGCCGCCGATCCGGCGCGCGGCCATCGGCTGCCTGGTGCTGGCGATCGTGGGCTTCGGCTTCGCGGCCCTCGTCCGGCCGCTGATCTTCAGTGTCGCCCCGCCGCGCGACGACAGCGTGGTCATCGTCGGCACCCTGTCAGATACCGCCACGGGACCGATCCGCCGGGTGCAGCTTCTGTCGCGGTCCTACGGCCACGAGGGGGAGGTGGACGCCGGCGACGGACGCGTCGAGGTGGCGGTGATCGCGACGGCCACCGAGTTCGGGGGCGTGACCGTCGTGAGCGCCGCCAGCCCGGGTCGCGAGGACTGCCCGGTCGACCTCGGGGCCGACCGCCTGGTGGACTGCGACGGGCGCACCTGGACCTACGAGGGACTGCCGATCGACTCGGCGGACCCGCCGCTGCAGCGGTTCCCGGCGACGATCGAGGACGGGGCCATCGTCGTCGACTTCACGCGCTCGCTGGATCCGTAGCGCCGGCCGTCGGCACGGAGCGTGCAAACGGTTGGTTCGCGCGCCATGATCGGCGCGCACATGAGGAGGAATGAACACGCATGCCTGAGCTCGGCATCTTCGGCTGGATCATCATCGGACTCGTCGCCGGCGCGCTGGCGGGATTCTTCGTTCCCGGGCGGGAGCGCATGGGCTGCATCGGCACGATGCTCGTCGGCATCGTGGGCGGCATCATCGGCGGCCTGCTGTGGGAGAACGTGCTCGGCATGGGCGAGGCGTCCGGCTGGCTCGGCGCGATCGTGATCGCCACCATCGGCTCCATGCTCGTCCTGTTCGTGCTGCGCACGATGGGCGGCCGCCGGGACTGATTCCGGCGGTTGCGTCGATCTGACCGATCGGCGACGATAGTTCGCGCCGCGCTGCGACCACGCGCGGCTTTCGTGGTGGCCTTAGCTCAATCGGCAGAGCATCGGATTGTGGCTCCGAAGGTTACGGGTTCGAGACCCGTAGGCCACCCCACCACGCCGAAGCCGGTTGACGATCAGCCGAGCGGCCCGACCAGGGCCATCGCGTCGGCGATCTCGACCCCGAGCGGGGCGAGGGCGCGAGCCGTGGCCAGGTAGGGCGAGCGGTCGGCACCGAGGGTCGGTCCCTGAGGACCGTCGACCGACACGAGCCATCCGGCGGCGAAGCGGACCATGCGCATCCGGCGCTGAATACCGCGCACCGTGACGGAGCGGTGCTCCGCGACCCAGCACCCTTGCGGAGGATCCAGCCGCGCGGCGATCAGGCCGTTCACGGGTATCGCCCGCGGATGCGGCTCGCTTCCGCGACGCGCGCGACGGCGATGGCATGGGCCGCCAGGCGGGCGTCGATCCGATCCGCGTCCCGCAGCCGTGCGACCTCGTCGTACGCCCGGTCGATGACGCCGCGCAGCCGCTCGGCCACCTGGTCGGCGGGCCAGGCGAAGGACTGGAGGTTCTGGACCCACTCGAAGTAGCTCACGATGACGCCGCCGGCATTGCACAGGATGTCCGGGACGGTCACCACGCCGCGCTCGGCGAGGATCGGATCGGCGTCCGGCGTGACCGGCCCGTTGGCGCCTTCGGCGATCACCCGCGCGCGGACCCGGTCCGCGTTGGCGGCGGTGACCTGGCCCTCGAGCGCGGCGAGGACGAGCAGGTCGACGTCGAGCGCGAGCAGCGCCTGGTTGTCGATCGGCTCCGTGCCCGGAGCACCGGCGATCGAGCCGGTCTCTCGCAGGTGGGCGCGCAGCCGTGCCGGGTCGAGGCCCGCGGGGCTCGCCACGCCCCCGCCGACGTCGGTGATCGCCACGAGGCGGCCGCCGCGCTCGTGGATCAGGCGAGCCGCCGCCTCGCCGACGTTTCCGAAGCCCTGCACGGCGACGGTCGCCCCTCGGAGGGAGAGCCCGGCCTCGGCCAGCGCCCGCTCGACGGTGAACGTGACGCCGAGCCCGGTGGCATCCGCGCGGCCCTCCGAGCCGCCCAGCGAGACGGGCTTGCCGGTCACCACGCCCGGGACCGTGTAGCCGGCATGCATGCTGACCGTGTCCATGATCCAGGCCATGGTCTGCGCGTTGGTGCCGACGTCGGGGGCGGGGATGTCGACGTCCGGACCGATGATGCCCTGCAGCTCGGTCGCGAAGCGGCGCGTCACTCGCTGCAGCTCATCCGGCGACAGCGCACGCGGATCGACGGTCACGCCACCCTTGGCGCCGCCGAACGGCACGTCGGCGAGGGCGCACTTCCAGGTCATCCACATCGCCAGCGCCCGGACCTCGTCCAGGTCCGTGGCCGGGTGGAACCGCATGCCGCCCTTCGCGGGGCCGCGCGAGACGTTGTGCTGCACCCGGTAACCGGTGAGCACCTCGAGGCGCCCGTCGTCCATGGAGACGGGGAAGTTCACCGTCCACTCCCGCTTCGGGACGCGGAGGATGGCTCGCGATTCGGCGCCCAGGTCCACGTGGTCGGCGGCACGGTCGAACTGCGCCAGGGCGGACTGCAGCGCGTCCTGGGCCGGCAGACTGGGTGGCAGCTCGGTCATCGTCATGGCGGGGATCGTGCGCGCCTCGCGTGACGTTCCGGGTTGCGCAACATGAACGGCGCATGAACGACGGGTATCCTCAAGCCGATGCCGATCCCGATCCCGGCCGCCCTCGACGACCTCCTCGCGATCCCGATACTCGGCCTCCTGGAGGAGCCGGTGAGCGCATCGGCGCTGGCCGCGGCCGTGAGCGGTGATGGGCTGCGCCTCGACGTGGGGCGTGCCGGCGACCTGCTGGCGCGGCTCGAGGCGCTCGGCCTGGCGCGCGTCGCCGGCTACGAGGAGGACGAGGCTCGCTACGTGCGAACCGGTCTCGGGCAGCGCGCGGCCACTGCCGTCGTCACGGCCGATCCCGAGCTCGCGCTCGGCCTCGAGGATCTGGAGCGGCTGCGGGGGGACCTGCTGGCGACCGTCGGCCACGAGCTGCGGACCCCGCTCACGGCGATCCGAACCAGCGTGGGCCTGCTCCTCGACCCCGGGCTGGAGCCTAGCGACGGCCAGCGCCAGCAGCTGCTCGGCGCCATCGGGCACAGCGCGGACCGCATGCAGCAGCTGCTCGGCGAGCTCCTCGACCTGGCCCGCTTGCGCGCCGGACGGTTCGAGATGACGCGCGAGCCATTCGACGCCCGGCACCTGGCGCGCGACGTCGCGGTCGCCGTGGAGCCGATGGCGTCCTCTCGCAACCAGCTGATCCGGCTCGACCTGCCCGATGCTCCCGTGCCGGTGACCGGAGACCGCCGCCGGCTCGAGCAGGCGCTGCTCAACCTCGTCGCCAACGCGCAGAAGTTCTCGCCCAACGGGGCGGACGTGACGATGCGGGTCTCCGCCACCCACGAGCGCGGCGCTCGCTGGACGGTGAGCGACGAGGGCCCCGGCATCGCCCCCGGCGACCAGGCGCGCCTCTTCGAGCGATTCTTCGTCGGGTCCTCCACCGGAGCAGCGGCCGGTGGCGGCGCGGGGATCGGCCTGCCGACGGCCCTCGCCATCGCCCAGGCCCATGGCGGGACGATCGAGGTGGAGAGCGCGCCGGGTGCGGGCAGCACGTTCCACCTCGTCATCGCCGGCGGTGCGTCGTGATGCGGCTCCTGCTCGTGGACGACGACCCCGACATCCGCACCTCGGTCCGCGTCGCCTTCGAGCTCCAGTGGCGCGACCTCGAGGTCCTGGAAGCGGCCTCCGGCGCCGAGGGCCTCAGGCTCGTGGAGGAGCGGCGGCCCGATCTGGTGCTGCTCGACGTCGGCCTCCCCGATCTCGACGGCTTCGCCGTGCTGCGCGAGATCCGTTCCTTCACCGCGGTCCCGGTGATCATGCTGACCGCGCGAGACGAGCCGATCGACACGGTTCGTGGTCTGGAGGCCGGCGCGGACGACTACGTCGCAAAGCCATTCGACCACCTCGAGCTCACTGCACGGGTGCGGGCCGTCCTGCGCCGGCTGGACGTCAAGGCCCCCGTCGCGCGGTCTGCAGCGTTCCGTCGCGACGACCTGGAGGTGGACGTGGACGCCCACGAAGCGCGTGTCGCGGGACGGCGGGTTGCCCTCACTCACACGGAATGGCGAGTCCTCGAGCTGCTCGTCGCGAACGCCGGCTGGGTCGTCCCGCACGAACGCATCCTGTCCCGGGTGTGGGGCCGCGACGAGCCGGGCGATCTCGACTCGCTGCGCGTCTTCGTTCGCCGTCTGCGGGCGAAGCTGGGCGATGACGCCGTCCAACCTCGCTGGATCGAGACCGTTCGGGGTCTCGGCTATCGGCTCATCGCCGGCGATTGAGCTCGCGCGGTCGCACGGATCGGGCCCTCGCCGACTGGGCACGCCGCTTGCGGGAGGGACTGCCGAGGCAGTCGCCCCGGTGATCGGCACCGGGGCACCTCGGTATGGCGTGCGAGGGCTCGTGTCGGACCGTTCGGTGCTGGTGGTCGAGGACGACCCCGGATTGCGGGAGATCTACGCGGACGTCCTCCGTGACGAGGGCTGGTCCGTCCATGCCGCCGAGGATGGCCTCGAGGCACTGAACGCCCTCCGCAGAGGGCTCCAACCCTGCGTCGCCCTCGTTGACCTGCGGATGCCGCGCATGGACGGCTGGACCTTCATCGACGAGCTCCGGCGCGGCGGATGGGAGACAGTCCCATTCATCGTCCTCGCCGCGCACTACCAGCTGCAGGACGAGGCGCTGCGCATCGGCGCGCGCTGGTGGCTCCAGAAGCCGGTCGGCATCGATCGACTGCTCGCGACGGTCGCGGAGGCGTGCGCCTCACGCCACGACGCCTGATGGTCGACGGGTCGAACGACGGGCCACCGGCGCGAAGCTGGACGGGGAGCACCGACGACCTCGAGCAGGTGCTTCGCCTGGCCGCAGGCCCGATCACCGTCCAGGACGCGACCGGGAGGTTGATCTATGCCAACCAGGCTGCCGCGCGCCAGGTCGGCTTCGCCAGCGCCGAGGAATTCCTGGCCGCGCCGATCGAGGAGGTGGTGGCCCGGTACGACCTCATCGATGAGGCGGGCCGGCCCATGGCGTTCGACGCGCTGCCCGGTCGCCGCGCGCTGCGCGGAGAGCCGGAACCGGCCGCGATCGTCGGGTTCCGGCTCGCGGGCGACCCGAACCCCCACTGGTCGGTGATCCAGGCCACCGCGGTGACCGAGGACGGGCGCGTCCGCTTTGTGATCAACGCGTTCCAGGACATCACGCGCCTGAAGGACACGGAGGATCGGCTTCGCGTCCTCGCGGATGCCGGTGCCATCCTCGCCGACTCCGTCGACTACCCATCCACGCTGCAGTCGCTGGCCGAGCTCGTCGTCCCGCGCCTCGCGGACTGGTGCGTCGTGGACATCGTCGAGCCCTCCGGCCTGCGTCGTGTCGCCGTCGCCCACCCCGACCCGCGGAAGCGAGCCCTCGCCGAGGAGATCCAGCGTCGGTACCCGTCCGACCCGGACCGGCCCGGCGGTGTCGGCGACGTGATCCGCACCGGCCGGACCCAGCTGATCTCCCGGGTCAGCGACGAGATGCTCGTGGCGGCCGCCCGCGACGACACGCACCTCGACCTGATCCGGGGGCTCGGCCTGCGCTCCGCGGCCATCGTCCCGCTCATCGCGCGCGGCCAGGTGCTCGGCGCCATCACCCTCGCCGGCGAGAGCGGCCACATCTTCGAGGAGGCCGAGCTCCCGTACCTCGAGGATCTCGCCCGTCGAGCCGCGGTGGCCGTCGACAACGCCCGGCTGCTCCACGAGGCGAAGGAGGCGATTCGGCTGCGGGACGACTTCCTGGCCATGGCCTCGCACGACATGCGGACACCGCTCCAGGCGATCCTGGCCAACATCCAGCTCGCCGCCCGGCGCCTGGGACGCGAGGACGCCGATGGAGCCCAGCGCGAGGCGATGCGGGACAACCTCGCCCACGCCGAGCGCTCGACGGGTCGCCTCGCTCTCCTGGTGGGTGACCTGCTCGACGTCGCGATGCTGCGCAGCGGCCACTCCCTGAACCTCGAGCGCTCGGAGGTCGACCTGGCGGGCCTCGTGCGGCGGGTGGTCGCCGATCACCAGGCCGCGACGCGGATCCATCGGATCGAGGTGACCGTCGCACCCGACCTGTCGATCACGACGGACCCGGTGCGGCTCGAGCGCGTGCTCGACAACCTCGTCGGAAACGCGGTGAAGTACAGCCCCGACGGTGGGGAGATCGTCGTGGACGTCACGGCGACCGATGGCTCTGTCGCTGTCGCCGTACGCGACCAGGGGATCGGCATCCCCGTCTCGGACCTGGCGTCGATCTTCGAGCCCTACCGTCGTGGGTCGAACGCGGCCACGCTGCGAGGGATCGGGCTCGGGCTGTCGGGGTCGCGGGACGTGATCCGCGAGCTCGGCGGCGAGCTCACGGTCGAGAGCACCGAGGGCGAGGGCTCGGTCTTCACTGCCCGACTGCCACGCTGACCTGCGGAGACGTCAGACGCGCTTCACGACCAGGGCGGCGTTCAGCCCTCCGAACCCGAACGATGTCGACAGGGCGGCGTCGGGCGACGCGCGCACCGGTTCGGTGAGCACCGCGAGGTCCAGCCGATCGTCGAGCTCGACGAGGTTGCAGGTTCCCGGCAGGAGGCCGTGGTGGAGGGCCAGTGCGACGATCGCCGCCTCGATGGCACCGCTGGCGCCCAGCGCATGTCCGTACAGACCCTTCGTGCCGGACACCGGCACCGAAGCCGCACGCGGACCGAGCGCCAGGTGGAGGGCCTTCGCCTCGGCCAGCTCGTTCAGCTGGGTGGAGGAGGCGTGGGCATTGACGTAGCCGATCGCGGCGGCCTCCAGGCCGGCATCGGCCAGGGCGGTCGTCACCGCCGCCGCGGCGGCCTCGCCCGACGGCAGCGGGGCGGTGAGGTGGTGCGCGTCGGTGGATGCTCCGAATCCGGCGAGCTCCGCCAGGATCGTGGCGCCCCGGGACTCGGCCAGGTCCCAGCGCTCGAGAGTCAGCATCGCCGATCCCTCGCCCATGACGAACCCATCGCGACCCACGTCGAACGGGCGGCTGGCGCCGGCCGGATCCTCGTTGCGCGAGGAGAGGACGCCGATCATCGCGAAGGCGCCGAAGGTCAGCGGGGCGAGAGGCGCCTCGGCGCCCCCGGCGATGGCGGAGTCCACGATGCCGGCCCGGATGGCGTGCGCCGCCTGGCCAATGGCCATGGCGCCGGAGGCGCAGGAGTTGGCGTTGCCGACGGCCGGACCGCGGAGCTGCTGGTCGATGGCGACGTTGGAGGCGCCCGCCCCGCCGAACACGGCCGTCGCCAGGGTCGGCGAGACCGCCCGCACGCCTCCGGCCACGTATGCCGCGTGCTGCTCCTCGCCGAACGCGACGCCGCCGAGGGCGGAGCCGATCCACACCCCGGTCCGGGCGGGATCCCGTGGCGACCGGTTCCAGCACGCCTGCTCGACGGCCATGCGCGCGGCCACGACGGCCAGCTGGCTGAACCGATCCAGCCGTCGCGCGCGCTTTGCATCGAGATGGTCGGCGGGATGGAAGTCCGCGATCTGTGCCGCCACTCGCGACGGGAACGGCGAGGGATCGAACCGGTCGATGGCCCTGACGGCCGAGCGGTCGGCGAGGACGCCCTCCCACAGCCCGCTGGCGCCGTGACCGATCGGCGTCACCGCACCGACGCCGGTGATCGCGACCCGGTGGCCGCTCATGCTCCGGCCTCGGCCAGGGCCTTGATCGTCCGCAGCGTGCGGCCGGCGATGGCGTCGATGAAGTGCGGCCCGATCACGCGCTCCGCGGCAAGCGCGCCGATCACCGGCCACCCGAGCTCGAGATGATGCTCGATGCTCACATCCCAGCCGTCGCCGTCAGGCTCGAAGCGCCAGGCGACCTCCATCCCGCGAGTCACGCCACCGGTGTGATGGAACTCGATGCGCCGCTCCTCGGGCAGCGGCCGCTGCACGGCGGCCCATGCCACCGGGATCGGCCCGCGACGCGCGCCCATGGCGAAGTGACGCGCGCCGTCGGGCGCCGGAAGCGGGCGCACGTAGCGATAGTGCGGGAGCCGCTCCGGCCAGCGCTCGATCTCGGCCGCCAGCCGGAAGATCCGCTCGTACGGCGCGCGGACGTGGACCCGCATCACGCTCTTCACGGCCGGAGCACCCGGGCGATGAAGGCGGGGGACAGGGCGTCGCTGGCCGGCCGGCAGTCGCCGAGCGCCGATCCCAGCCGCGCCGCGAGCTCGGGGCGAGCGGCGAGCCGCCGGAGGGCATAGCCCAGCACCGGCCGGGCGGCCAGCAGGGCCTGGATCGTCCAGGTCAGCGCATCTTTTCCGGCGAACACGGCGCGCCGGGCCGCCAGGTATCGCTCGTCCGCGCCGTCGTCGCCGGCGGCCAGCGCCTCGGACGCGGCGCGGGCGGATCGGAGTGCTCGGTAGATCCCCTCGCCGGTGAAAGGGTCGACGAAGCCGGCCGCGTCGCCGACCAGCATCCATCCGGGCCCCGCGGCGCGGGCGACCCGGTGGCCGATTGGGCTGGCGCCGCGGATCGGCGTCAGCCGGCGCCGCCCCGAGAGGCGCGCGGCGACCGCGGGCAGCGCCTCGATCGCCTGGGTGAACCGGGCCTCGGCCGGCCCGCGACCGTCGCCGGGGAGTGCCATCCCCACGTTGAGGCGGCCACCGGCGAGGGGAGCCAGCCCGACGTAGTGGCCCGGCCCGACGTGCATCTCCCCGTGATCGGCGAGCTCGGGGTGCGACTCGTAGTGAGCCACCAGCCCGAGGCGGAGCGGCACCCGGACCGGGCGCTCGACCCCCAGCCGATGTGCCACGCGCGAGCGGGCGCCATCGGCACCAATGAGCCAGCGCGCCCGGATCTCGCGCGCCATCCCCTTGTCGCCGACCGTGACGCGCCAGCCGTCGCCGGAGCGTTCAGCACGCTCGAACGACGTCCGCTCCAGGAGGCGGGCGCCGCGCTCAGCGGCGTTGGCGGCCAAGAGCGCGTCGAAGCGCGTCCGATCGAGGCCCCAAGCCGGTCGTGGCCCGCGGACGTCGACGTAGCGGACGTCGACGGCATCGTTGCCGCGGATGACCCGCATGCCGCGCACCGCGAGGGCATCGGCGCGCCAGGCGGCCGCCCCCGGCCCGAGCCGCTCGAGCTCCTCGACGATCCGCGGGCTGGCGTATTCCGCGCACGCCTTGGGCCGCGGATGGCGGACGGCCTCCACGAGCGTCACGGACCGACCGGCGGCCGCCAGCGACGCGGCTAGCGACGATCCGGCCGGCCCCGCGCCGACGACGAGCACGTCACACGCCTCGGCGGTCACCGGTATGTCGTCGTGACCCGTGGCCACCATGCCGCCGTGCGGGCGACCGGCCGCAGGCCGGCATCGGCTGCGAGGTCGTCGAGCTCGGCGACCGTGTACGCGCGGCGGGCCGACAGCAGCCCGTCGTGACGCGTGGAGCGGGCACGCGCCAGCGCCAGGATCGGCACCGCGGTCATCGCGAAGGCGAGCCGCGAGCGGCGAAGATCGTTCACGACGACGCCGTGGCTCGCCACGCGGCGCATCTCCGTCAGCGCCGTCACGGCATCGGCCGGGTCCAGGTGATGAAGCAGGAGGGACGAGTGGGCGACGCCCACGGCGCCGTCCTTCAGGGGGAGCGCGCGCACATCGGCCTCGAGCAGGGTCACGTCATCCATACCCGCGACGTTGCTGCGGGCCACGGCGAGCACCTCCGGGTCGACGTCAGCCAGCACGATCGGCGCATGTGCCCGACGCCGCATCCGATGCGCGAAGTCGGCGAACCCGGTGCCGATGTCCAGGACCGGCGACCCGGGGCGCAGCAGCCGGAGCACGGCCGACACGCTCGAGGCGACACCGCCCGGAAGGCGGTTCAGCATCGCCATCTCGCCAAGGTTCCGCCGCAGCTCGACCGGGTCCAGCCTTGAGTCGTCGAGGAGCTCACGATCGCGTGAGCGGGCAGGCTGGCGCACCTGCTCATGGTACGTCCCTCGTCCCTCGGGCACCGACGGCGCCACGGCCGGTCCGGAAGTCGCGTCGGCGGCAGTCGAATGGGAGTATCGTGCTCGCCGCCGTCAGCCTGACCGATGCGGTCGACTCCAGGAGGCTGACGGAGCGGAGTGAATGGCATATGGGGATCTGGTCGCGCGTGTCGCGCACCGGGGGACAGGCGTTGCTGTCCCCTCGGCTCCTCATCGCCACGGCGATGTCCGTGCTGGCCATGGCCGCCGGCGCCGCCGGGTACCCGGTCGACGCGGCCATCCTGACCTGGGATGGGGGTGGCGCCACGACCAACTGGTCGGAGGCGGCCAACTGGTCCACCAACGTCGTGCCGGGCGCCGCCGACGTGGCCCGCTTCGACAGCACGAGCGCGAAGATGGCGATCGTCAACGCCAACGTCGCGGTCGGCGGGATCGAGATCGATGCGGCCTATGGCGGCTCGATCACCCAGGGCGTGGGACGAACGATCACGATCGGCGCGTCGGGGCTGCTCCAGCAGGGTGCCTC
>Ga0299913_10000444_pt1 | contig 26275 bp, 17 predicted proteins | sample RVTome_9_FD_201360 | JGI IMG/M metagenome (GOLD analysis project Ga0299913, IMG submission 201360) | Soil microbial communities from uranium-contaminated site in the Upper Colorado River Basin, Wyoming, United States - RVT155D38 (version 2) ... | reverse complement strand
AAGGGGTTCTTGATCCATACCAAATCGCCGGTGCCGTACGGTATGCGTTGCTGCCGTCCACGTCCATGTGGTACGAGACGAAGGAGCCTGGGACGGTTCCGGAATCCTGCATGAAGAGGGAGACTAGTCCCTGCTATAGGCTGCTCTTCATGGACCGGACGAGGCCCGATCCGAGGAGGAGTCACCATGAGTGGGAAGAAACGCCGGCCGCGCGGGCCGCGCGGTGGAACGACGACCGTCACCGCGAGCGGCATGGTCAAGAAGAACCTGTGGATCCCCTCCGAGATGGCGGAAGAGCTGCGCGCGGTCGCCGGCGGATCGCCTCGCCGCCGCCGGTCGCTCAGATCTCGTGCTGGCGACCGTCCACGAGCGGGCGCTCTCGCTGTGCGGTCTCGACCGCCACGTCGAGGCCGAAGCGCTCCTCGCGCGCCACCTCGACCTCTACGAGGCGAGCGGCGATTCGCGGGCCGGGAGCCTCTTGCGTCTGCTCCAGGGTCGGATCGCTGTGGGTCTCGGGCGATTCGCGGAGGCCGAGGAGGCGTGCGCCGCGGCACGCGACGGGTTCCTCGCCCTGGGCCGATCCTACGACGCGATCCTCGCCTCGCTCGAGCTCGCCACGGTCTACCTGGCGGCGGAGCAGCGGGAGCGGCTCGAACGGCTCGCTGTGGAGCTCGTCGCCCAGTTCCGCGCGCGGGAGGTCCCCCGCGAGACGCTGGCCGCGCTCCGCCTCCTCGCCCGGGCCGCCGCGGAGCGCCGCGTGACCCGGGAGCTCGTCGAGCGCCTGCGCCGCCGTATCGAGGCCGCGCACGCTCCAGCGGACCGCCTCCGACCGAGTCTCCTCTAAGACCGCCGGTCCTCTCGGTGACCGCTCCCGGTCCTCCCCTCCGACCGCTTCTCCCGGCAGGAGTACGTACCTGCATAGGTCGGGACCGTTTTCCGCTCCGAGGCGCCGAATTCGGGACCGATAGCGCTCACGGTGGCCCCCGGGAGGGACCGTTTCGGCCTACCCTGGACACCCAGACGGGGCGCCGGCGGCGGCATCCGGCCGCCGCACGACCGCGTCCCGGGAAGGAGGATCCGATGCTCCACCAAGGCTCCAGCGACCGCGCGCGCCGGCTCGTCGTCGGCGGGCTCGTCGCCCTCGTCCTGCTCCTGCCCGCCGCCTCGGTCGCGGCCGCACCGCCGGCCGCCGAGGCCGGCCGGCTGGCGCTCTGGCTCGACGGCCTCGCCGACCGGCTGGGCCTCGCGGACCTGGCAGAACGGCTGGGGCTGCGCACCGCCCGCGCCGGCACGGAGGGCGAGACCGCGCCCGGCTGGGACCCGGACGGCTTGACGGCCGCGCCGCCGCCGACCGACCCTCAGACGGGCGACGGCGGCGAGGCCGCACCCCACTGGGACCCGGACGGCTAGGCGCGGGTAGCGGCGGCTGTCCCGCTTCGGGGCACCTGAGGCACTAATTCCTGGAAGGGAACCGTCCCTCTTCCGGAAGGAGAGACTCGCGTGCACGTGCCCCACGACGTCCTGCTGCTCGCCGCGTACGGCCGGCTGCCGCCGGCCCGATTGCTGCGCGCCTTGCACGCGCACCTCCTGGAGCTGTGCCCGCGCTCGGCCTTCGAGTGGGAGGTCGAGTGTGACCGCCGAGGAGGCGGCCAGACCCTGCCGTTTGCGGGCCTCGGGGTGACGGCCGAAGACCTGGCCCCGCTGCCGGACGACGACGACGAGATCGACCTCGAGGCCGCGGAGCCGCCGCGCCGGCGCTACCTCGCCGCCCTCCGCGAGGCCGAGCGCAAGTCGCGCCGCGACCTCGCGATCCTGCGCCGGCTCGCACCCGACGAGCGGGAGCGGCGGGTCAGCGAAGCGACCACCGGTTTCCGGTTCCGCTCACGGGCGCTCGTCGAGTTACTCGTCGACGAGGCGCGCCGGGCGCGTCGCGGCTCGCCGGGCGAGGCCGCGGTCTGGGCTCGCCTCGCGCTCCTGGTCCTTCGCCAGGTCCCCGCGACCGGCGGGCAGCCCTGGCTCGGGCCTCTCGCCCTCCGTGCGGCGGAAGAGTGGGAGGAGGCGGCCTCCGATGCCGAGGCCGGCGCCTGGGCCACCGCCCGTGGCCTCGCGGCCGTCGACCGCTTCCGGCGGGCGGTCGCCGCGGGCCGCGCCGACGGCGAGCGCCTCGACGCCCTCGTCCAGCCGCTCCGCGCTCCGGCGCTCCCCCCTACAGCTTCACCTCCGTCGTCGACGCCACGACCTCGGCCTGGTCGCCCCAGTAGAGCTGGCGATAGGAGTCGGCGAGGACGAGGATGCGCTTGACGTAGTCCTGGGACTCCTGGATCTTGAGGCTCTCGAGGAAGTAGTCGAGCTCGGGGTCGGGGCCGGCCTCGCGCCAGAGGCGGCGGATGCGGTTGGGGCCGCCGTTGTAGCCGGCGAGCGCCAGCTCGACGTTGCCGTCGAAGCGGTCGAGGGTCTCGCGGAAGTAGGTCGAGCCGAGGAGCACGCTGTAGTCGGGGTCGAAGAGGCGCGACGGGTTGTGCGGGCGGCCGAGCTTGCCGGCGACCTCTTTCGCGGTGGCGGGCATGAGCTGCATCAGGCCGCGGGCGCCGGCCCAGCTCTCGGCCCGCGGGTCGAAGGCGCTCTCCTGGCGGATGATGCCGGCGACGAGATGGGGCGGGAGCCGGGTGCGCTTCGCGTTCTCCTCGATCGCTTCGCGGTAGAGGAACGGGTAGTAGGCGGCGAGCACCGGGCCCGGGACGTCGCTCTGGTAGGGGCCGCCGAGCTGCGGGAAGGCGCCGCGCAGGAGCGTGACCGCCTCGCGCGGCTGGCCCTCCTGGACGCGGAGGACGCCGGAGAGCGCCATCAGGTCGCGCTGGTCGACCGCCTCGTCGTCGCCGACGAGCTGGAGCTCGGTGCGGGCGAGGCCGACGAGGCCGAGCTGGACGAGCCGCAGGGAGCGCTGGAGCAGGGGATCGATGGCCCACGGCGGGGCGGCGGCCTCGCCGGTCGCCTGGGGCGGCCGCGGCGCGCCGGCGAGCCGGGCGGCGGCGCGGCCGTAGTAGAAGTCGGCTGCGGCGGACTCCTCGAGCAACCGCCGGTAGCCGCCCGCCGCGCGCTCGCGCTGGTCGAGCGCCTCGAAGGCGCGCGCCTTCCAGTAGCGGCCGCGGCGGGCCTCGCGGTCGTCGGGATAGAGCTCTTCGAGCTCGGTCCAGTAGCCGATCGCGCCGGTGGGGTTGCCGCGCTGGTAGTCGACCCAGCCGCGCTCCCACAGGTTCTGGGCGCCGGTGCGGTCGGTCGGGTCGAGCCGGCGGAGCAGGCGCAGCTTGGCGACCGCCTGGTCGAACAGGCCCTCCTCGGCGAGGTAGCCGTAGAGCTGGCGCAGCGCCTCGATCGAGAGCTCGCGGTCGCCGCCCGACTCGACGACGTTCTCGAGGTGCCGCTGCGAGGCGCGGAGCATCCGGCGCCGCTCGGCGGACGAGAGGTTGGCGCGGCCGCGGCGGGCGGTGGCGAGCTCGGCGGTGGCGCGCGCCTTCTGCCACTCGACCGCCGCCCGCTCGGCGGCGTTCGACGGCGTCGCGCGCTCGAGCACGGCGAGGGCGTCGCGCCCCTGGCGCTGGAGGGCGAGCGCCTCGGCCATCAGCAGCCGCCACTCGAGGCCGCGATGGGCCGGGGCGACGGTGTCGAGCGTGGCCTCGGCCGAGCCGCCGTCGCCGAGATCGATCCACGAGCGGGCGCGCTGGCGGACCTCGGCGAGGGTCAGCACCCCCTCCCAGCTCTCGATCCGGCCGCGCTCGTCGCGGAACAGGTCGGCGACGTCGAGCTCGCCGGCGAGCGGCGGGGTGTAGATCAGCAGCCGCTTCGCGGCCTCGCGCTGGACGGCGAGCGAGCCCGTCTCGCGGCCGATCCTCCAGGCCAGCCGGTCGGCCTGGCCGGTGACCCGGCGGGTGAGCTCGCGGCGGCGCGCCTCGTCGAGGAACGAGAGCGCCCGCTCGGCGTCGCCGCGCGTCCAGGCGAGCTCCGCCGCCTCGACGTAGGCGCGGCCGAGGAGCGGCGAGCCGGGGTGCTCGCCGATCAGCCGGCCGAGGCTCTCCGCGGCGAGCTCGAAGCGCTCCCGGTGGAGCGCCGCGTCGGCCAGCGCGTAGAGCCGCCAGTCCTCGAGCTCGCCGCCGACGGCCCCGGGCTCCGACAACGCCTCGATCGCCACCTCGGTGAAGCCGCTCTCGTAGGCGTAGAGCCCGATCAGGGTGTTCGCCAGCGCCGCCTGCTCCGGGTCGGTCGTCGCCAGCCGCGCCAGGATGGCGCGGGCGGCGTCGACGTCGCCGTCCTGGAACGCCTTCGCGGCACGGTGGTACTCGACCGCCGCCGGGTCGGGACGCCCGTCCTCGTCGAGGTCCTTGATCGAGGGCAGCGGCTTCTCCACCTCCGGCGGCGTAATGTCCCGCAGCAGGAAAACCAGCGCCACAGGAGCGGCTGCCAGCAGGAGCAGGACCAGCACCAGCATCCCGGCGTGACGACGCTCCATCTTGCGGAGTCGGGAGAGCGAGGCTCGCATACGAGGGGGTACGGTCTGCAAATCCGACTCCACGCGGGCGGGCGGACTCGAAAAGGCGGGCCGCGGCGACAGGTGGCGGCCCGCGGCGGGCTTCGGGTAGCCTTGCGCGGCCATGGAGATCCACCCGGACATCCTCGACACCCTGGGCGACACCCCGCTCGTCGCGCTGCGGCGCTATCACCCCGAGGGGGCGCTGCTGGCCGCAAAAGTGGAGAGCTTCAACCCGGGCTCGAGCGTCAAGGACCGGATCGGCCTGGCGATGATCGAGGCCGGCGAGCGCTCGGGCGACCTCGAGCCGGGCGGCACGATCGTCGAGCCGACCTCCGGCAACACCGGCCTGGGACTGGCGATCGCGGCGATCCTCCGCGGCTACCGGATGGTGTGCACCGCGGCGGACAAGATCCCCAAGGAGAAGGTCACCCTGCTCGAGGCCCACGGGGTCGAGGTCGTCCTCTGCCCGACGAACGTCGAGGCCGACGACCCGCGCTCCTACTACAAGACCGCCGAGCGGATCCGCGACGAGCGCGGCGCCTTCCTCCCCTACCAGTACTGGAACCAGGCGAACCCCGAGGCCCACTACCGGACGACCGGCCCCGAGATCTGGCGCCAGACGGACGGCAGGATCACCCACTGGGTGGCGGGGATCGGCACCGGGGGGACGATCAGCGGCGCCGGCAAGTACCTCAAGGAGCAGAACCCGGACGTCCGCGTCGTCGGCGTCGACACCGTCGGCAGCGTCTACGCCCACTACCACGAGCACGGCGAGCTGCCGCCGGCCGAGCAGATCCACCAGTACCTGATCGACGGCATCGGCGAGGACTTCCTCCCCGGCAGCGTCTGGATGGACGTGGTCGACGAGGTCGTCACCGTCGACGACGCGTCCGGCTACCGCGCCGTCTTCGAGCTCGCCCGGCGCGAGGGAATCTTCACCGGCTCGTCCGGCGGCGCGGCGGCGGCCGGCGCCCGCCAGGTCGCCCGCCGCCTGCCGGACGACGCGGTCGTCGTCACCCTCCTCCCCGACTCCGGCGAGCGCTACCTCTCGAAGCTCAACGCCGCCTGGCTGCGCGAGCAGGGCCTGCTCGGCCCCGGCGAGTCGATCGACGACTTCGTCGCCGCCGGATGACCTTTCCCGACCTGCGCGCCTTCCTCGACCGGCTGCGCCGCGACGGGGAGCTCGCGGTCGTCGAGGCCGAGGTCGACCCGCGGCTCGAGGCGGCGGAGATCCACCGGCGGGTGATCGCGGCCGGCGGCCCGGCGCTGCTGTTCACCCGGCCGCGCGGGGCGGAGGTGCCGCTGGTCACCAACCTGTTCGGGACGCCGCGGCGGGCGGGGCTCGCCTTCGGCACCCGGCCGGCCCGGCTGGTGCGCCGGCTGGTCGAGACCGCCGAGACCCTGTTCCCGCCCTCGCCGGGCAAGCTGTGGGCGGCGCGCGACCTCGGGCGGGCGGCGCTGTCGCTCGGCACCCGGCGGTCGCGGGGGCGGGCGCCGGTCACCGAGGTGGTCGACCGCGCCCCGGACCTCGGGCGGCTGCCGGTGCTGACCACCTGGCCCGAGGACGGCGGCCCGTTCGTCACCCTGCCGCTCGTCTACACCGAGCACCCCGACGGGCGCGGCCACAACCTCGGCATGTACCGCCTCCACGTCCACGGCCCGCGGACGACCGGGATGCACTGGCAGATCGGCAAGGGGGGCGGCTTCCACTACGCGGTGGCCGAGGAGCGTGACGAGGCGCTGCCGGCGACCGTCTTCCTCGGCGGCCCGCCTGCGCTGATCCTCTCGGCGATCGCGCCGCTGCCCGAGAATGTGCCCGAGCTGGTCCTCGCCTCGCTCGTCGCCGGCCGGCGGCTGCGTCTGGTCGACGGCCCCGGACCCCACCCGCTCGTCGCCGACGCCGAGATCGCGCTGGTCGGCCGGGTGCCGCCGCGGACCCGCCGGCCCGAGGGCCCCTTCGGCGACCACTACGGCTACTACTCGCTGGCCCACGACTACCCGGTCTTCGAGATCGAGGCGATCGCCCGCCGCCGCGACGCGATCTACCCGGCGACGGTCGTCGGCAAGCCGCGCCAGGAGGACTTCTTCCTCGGCGACCTGCTCCAGGAGCTGCTGTCGCCGCTGTTCCCGCTGGTCATGCCCGGGGTGCGCGACCTCTGGTCGTACGGAGAGACCGGCTACCACTCGCTCGCCGCGGCGGTCGTCCGCGAGCGCTACCGGCGCGAGGCGATGGCGAGCGCCTTCCGCATCCTCGGCGAGGGGCAGCTCTCGCTGACCAAGTTCCTGCTCGTCACCGACCGGCCGGTCGACCTGCGCGACTTCCCGGCCACCCTCGAGCACGTCCTCGCCCGCACCCGGACCGAGACCGACCTCTACGTCCTCGCCAACCTGTCGATGGACACCCTCGACTACACCGGCCCGAAGGTCAACGAGGGGTCGAAGGGGGTTTGGCTCGGGCTCGGCGAGCCGGTGCGCGAGCTGCCGCGCGAGTTCCGCCCGGCCGCCGGGCCGCCGCCCGAGGTCACCGACGTGCGGGTCTTCTGCGGCGGCTGCCTGGTCGCCGGCGGCCCGCCCGCCGCCGAGGACCCCGGGGCCGCGGCCCGGCTCGCCGCCCACCCCGCCTTCGCCGGCTGGCCGCTCGTCGTCCTCACCGACGAGCCGGCCCGCGCCGCGAAGAGCCCGATGAACTTCCTGTGGACGACCTTCACCCGCTTCGAGCCCGCCGCCGACCTCCACGCCGCCGGCCGCGAGGTCGTCCGCAACCACGTCGCCTACCGCGCGCCCATCCTGATCGACGCCCGCCTCAAGCCCGGCTTCCCCGACGAGCTCCGCTGCGACACCGACACGGCCGCCACGGTCACCCGCCGCTGGCGCGAGTACTTCCCCGCCGGCGGCGTCGAGATGGGGGATTCCGACGCCGCCCACCTCGACTAGGCGGCAGGCTTAGAAGTCGACATTCGCGATTACCACTGAGGAAACAAGCCGATGAAAGCGATCGCGCGCAATCGTACGCCGACGACGCCGGGAGAGATCCTGCGCGAGGAGTTCCTGGTCCCTCTCGGCATCACCCAGAAGCAGCTCGCGCGTCATCTGGGGTGTGACCTCAAGGTGGTGAACCGGATCGTCAACGGCCGATCGGCGGTGAGCACGGAGGTGGCGATGAAGCTCGGCGCGGCGTTCCGCACCACACCCGACTTCTGGCTCAATGCGCAGAAGGCGGTCGATCTGTGGGAAGCGTCGCAGCGCCAGGTCGAGCTGCCGGCCCCGCTAAAGCTAACCTAAGATCAGCTCAGCTCAGCTACTAGGGCGCCGGTAGCAAGCGCTTGATCAGCAGGTGAAAGACCCCGTCGCCGAGGTAGCCGCCGAGGACGCCGAGCGCCACGGCCGGCACCGGCCCGTGGATCCCCCGCAAGGTCACGAGCCAGCCGGCCACGAGGGCGGCGTAGAGCACCCCGGCCGCCACCATCGACGTCAGCACCTCGAGCCCCGCCGCCAGTCTGCCGCGCTCGAAGAGCTTTTTGCGCCGGGCGACCAGAACGCCCAAAGCGCCGGCGGCGACGGCGAGGAGAAGCTGCAGCCACGGATAGGCGAAGTGGACGCGGGCGGCGGTCGAGAGCCCGAACTCGAGGTCCTCGAACTCGATCGCGGCGGCCGAGAAGCTGCCGTCTGCGTAGGCCGCTGTCCACCATACGCCCGCGTCGTCGAGCCGCGGCGTCAAGGGGTCGAGCTCCACTCCGCGCGGCGGGTTGGCGGTCAGAGTGGCTCCCGCAGGGGGTCGCACCCGGCTGCCCGCCAAGCTCAAGAAGAGATGCAACCGCGCCGGGTCGGATCGCGAAGCGAAGCGCTCCTGGTTCTGAGGACTGACCTGGAGGGCGAGGTCCGGGCCATGGGTCTGCCAGGAGATCTCGACTTCGGGAGACGGCTCGCTCCCGTCCGCCACGGCGACCAAGCGGTAGCGAGTGCGCGGCCGCAGCGGCACCATCAGAGGGTCAGACATCAGCCTGCCGGCCGGTAGCTCGATGCGGCGCGGCTCGAGGTGACCTTCGAGATCGCGGACCAGCACCTCGACGGGCTCTTCGATTTGGTAGGAAACCAGGCGCCCGTTCCGCTCGACCTGGGCGAGCACTCTCACCGGGACCTCGAAGAAGCGCTCGCCGCGGTAGGCGGCGTCGGCCGTGTCGAGACGCCACTCGACGACCCGGTCGAGCGGACCTTCGGCGTTCCAGGCGGCGATGGCCCATGGCTGGCTCGCCCGCTTCTGACCGTTCACCCACAGCTCCACGTCGACGACGCCGGGCGTCGACGAGCCGCTCTGCTCCTCGCGAGCCGTGGCGATGTAGCGGGCGACATCACGCACCGTCACGAGCCGCTCCGCGTCCCGGTCCGGGATCTCGATGCCGAACGCTTCCTCGTACGCCATCAGCAACTCCGTGTGGTCGAGGCTCTCGGCACCGAGATCTCCAGTGAGCCGCGCCTCGCCGGTGAGCTGATCCCGATCGACGCCGCCTTGCTCGACAGCGATGTCGCGTACCCGCTCCTCGATACTCTCGTTCGATCTCCCTGGCTGGGTAGCGTCGACCGCTTCGATCAGATCTCCGCGCTCCACCCGGAAGCGAGGATCGAGCCTCGCGTCGCTGGTTTCGGGCACGATGGGACGGCCGACACCACGGCCGAGCTGTGGCACCCGCAGTTCGACGGAGGCACCGGCGGGGAGATCTGCGAGCTCCTTGGCGAAGACCGCGAGCTCGGAAGCTTCGCCCTCCGGCGGCAACACGACTTCCTCGGCCCCGACCTCCGCGGAAGGTAGCTCCTCCGGCAAGCCGACCGGCGCAAGCGGCGGGCCGGCAGCGGGGAAGAAGGCAATGGCGACCACGACGGCGACCACTGCTCCGGCCACCAGGACCATGAGCTGGCGAATGCTCATAAAAGACCTCCTCGTGTACTCCCGGTGTCCAGCAGATGCTACCTCACTGGCAGGCCACCCGTAGTCCCCGCGGGATCGGGCGTGAACGGAGATCTGCTAAGGCCTTCAGCGGTTGGTTCCTTTTCCACGGTCCGGGCAGAACCGCCGCTGTTGAAGGTGTGGCCGAGCTCGTGGACCGACGGCTGGCCGACTCCATCGCCGCTCGACAGCATGGTGGCCGCGCGGCCCGTTGGCGATCAGTCCGACGGCCGGTGCTGGTCCGTGTCCGCGGCTTCCAGCAGGTGTTTCGCGTCTGTCAGGAACTCCCGGGCCTGGGCGAGGCCGGTGTCCACGTCCTCGTCCGTAACGTCGACCCGAGCCTGGTAGTCGCCCTGGAGTCTCAGATCGGACGCGGTGAGCAGCCAGCGGTGGAACTTCGGGTTCAACTCACCTGTCTTGGCGAACTCTCTGCCGAAAGCCGCCTGGACAGCCGTGTGCTTCCGGAAGACGAGCCCCCTTTCGAAGAGCAGGGCCTCTGCGACGTATCGCATTGCGTAGTAGACACGACCGGCGGCGAACTCGGATTCCCCTCCGTCACGCAGCACTTCGGCGGCGTGAACTGCCCGCTCCGCCTTGTCGAGCAGAAGCCGGGTCGTGTCTTTCACGCGGCGATCGCATCCCGCCGAACCGTCGTGAGGAAGGGCTCGTCGCCGTGCTCCCACTGATCGACGGACATCAGGGTCCGGCTCACGGTCACGTCATGCGCGAGGGAGAGGTCGGAGACGAGCTGAGCGGTCCGCTCCAGCTCCTCGAAGTAATGAGGAACTTCGTCCAGCACGATCAGCACGTCGACGTCGGACCCGACGCGATCGTCACCGCGCGCCATCGAACCATACAGGAAGAGACCCCGGAAACGCCTGCCATACGTGGACTCGAGACCTTTCCGGAGGCTGGAGAGGAGGTCCCGTAGCCAGGCTACCGGCTGCCGAGTATCGCTGAGAGCCTCGATCCGCATGGGATCAGTCTACCAATGAGCTAGGCGGCGAGGTGCGAGAGCGGGCGAGGATCTGGTGTCCAATCCGCCGCCCGGGAGGACAGCGAGCGGGCACCGCCCGCCGGTCCGCCGGGCGATCCGGCGACCGCGCCCTAGGCGGATCGTAGACTGGCCGGTCTCCATCCCTCGGACCCGGGCCGGGCAGGAGGGGACGGCCGGTCTTGCCTCCGCCGTCATTCGAAGACGGCGACCTCCACGCCGCCCGGCGGCACCGGCTCCGGCACGCGGTTGTGGATCGGCGGGATGGTCCTGGCCCGGGAGACCCGGTCAGACGAAGATATCGGCCGTGAGCTCCTGCTGGCGGGCTTCGGGGATCTCGAGGGCGGTGCCGAGGCGGGCGAGCCAGGCGCGCTCGAGCTCGCCGATCTCGGCGTCGGCGCGCAGGACGAGGCAGGCGAGCTCGAAGAGGAGCTCGCGCTCTGCGGGCGGCTCGACGAGGGCGGCGAGCTCGTCGACGGTGGGCGGGAAGACGAGGTCGCGGTGGACGCGGGCGGCGTCGTCGGGCGGCAGGTCGGAGTCGGCGAGGCGACGCTCGATGGCGGCCTTCTCCTCGGCCGCCAGCCGGCCGTCGGCGAGGGCGGCGGCGATCATGGTGCGGACCGCCGGCAGGAGCAGGTGGGGCGGCAGGTCGTCCTCGATCTCCTCGAAGGCCTCCGCGGCGGCCGGGGGCGCAGGCGGCGGCGGACCGCCGGGGCCCGGGGGCGGCGGGATCGGCGTCGGGCCGCCCGGGCCCGGGGGCGGCGGGATCGGCCCGGGGTCCGGGCGGGGCGGGACGGGAGAGGGGTCGGGACGCGGCGGCCGGGGCGGCGGGGTCCGGGCAGCGGCGCCCCCCGCGCCCGGGGCGGTGCCCGACCCCTTGGTGAAGGCGTAGCTCGAGGAGCCCGAGGCGGCGCCCGCGCCGCCGGAGGTCGCCGCGCCGGCCCGCTTCTGCTGGGTGAGCGCGCCGGCCGCCGCGAGCCCGCCCATCAGGAGCAGCCGCTTGCCGCCGATCCGGCGCACCGCTCGCCGGGTGTCGATCCCGGTGGCGTCCTTGAGCAGGTCGGAGACGAGGTTCTCGAGGAAGCGCATGGGCGGCTCCTTCCGGGGGAGCCGTCACTCTACCGCGGCGGAGAAACCCCGCGGCGGCCGCGCCCCGGCCGAGGAGGAGGAGAAGCCGGAGCGCGGCCGCCGGAGGAGACGGGGGGCGGGCACGCCGTGGGCGGGCACGCCGCAGGCGGGAGACGGCGGCCCGCCCTTGTGCTCAGAACCGCCAGGAGGCGCCGCCGACGATCTGGCGGCCGCCGAGGTCGAGGTCGCCGAGGCCCTCGAAGTCGCCGGAGAGCTCGTCCTCGGCGTGGGTGAAGCGCGCCTCGCCGAAGACCGACCACCGCGGGCCGATGGGGACCTCGAGCCCGGCCATCCAGAACCAGCCGACCGCCGCGCCGTCGTCGTCGAAGACGTCGAAGACGATCTCGGGCGGGTCGACCCCGAAGTCGATGAAGTCGCCCTCTTCCTCGAGCGACCAGAGGTAGAAGCCGCCGCCGACCCCGACGTACGGGACCACGCGCGCCCGCGGGCCGGTCAGGTTGAGGGTGTAGGCGGCGGTCACCGAGGCGACGTCGAGGGTGGTGGTGTGGAAGATGTCGCGGTTGCGGTCGTCGACGAAGTCGAGGTACGCCTGGTCCTCCTGGCCGGAGTAGACGTCGCCCGAGATCAGGATGCCGCTCCGCGGGCCGAAGCCGTAGCGGAAGTCGATGCCGACGACGACGTCCTCGAAGTCGTCGGGCTCGCCGGTGAAGTCGAGCTGCTTGTCGTCCCAGTAGGCGGAGTCGCCCTCGGGGTGGAACAGGCCGGCGCGGAAGCGGAAGGCGTTGTCGGAGCCGTAGCGGGACTGGGCCTCGGCGCTGCCGGCGGCGAGTGCCGCGCCGAGGGCGAAGACGGTGAGAAGGATCGGGGCGGTGCGTCGCATCGGGGGCTCCCTCCGGATCTCGAGGTGGACTCGACGGTTCACGTCGCGGAAGGGGAGAGCAACCGCGGTGCCCGGCCGCCGGCCGCCCGGGAGATGTCCTGTAACTCGTTGTCTCGAAGCGCTTTACGCCCCGCCGGTTCGCTCGCGCCCAGGGCGCGGATCGACCTCTGTAGGGGACACTCCCGCCTCTCCTACCGCCGCATGGTCGGGGAGGTCGCCCTCCACCCGGCGCACGACGGGCCAGGCGGAGCCGCCCAGGGTGACCGCGAGGGCGAGAGCCGCCGCGCCGGCGACGAGCAGCCCCATCCCCGCACCCGGACCGGTGCCGACCAGCGCGCCGAACGGGCCGGCGAGCCCGCCGCCCGGGGCCATCCCCGGCTCGAACACACGGTCGGCGAGCGGGCCGGCGACGAGCATGGCCGGCAGCAGGGTGGCCTGCGCGATCAGCCGCCGGGTGGCGAACACCCGCCCCTGGACGTCGGGCTCGACCTTCGACTGCCAGATCGCCTGGTTGAGCCCGTTGGTCAGGGTGAGGAAGAAGGGGTAGAGGAAGCCGCCCACCGCCCACGCGGCGACGCCGCGGCCGAGCCCGAAAACGAGATTGCCGACGGATGACAGCACCAGCCCGCCGAGCACGCCGCGGATGCGGCGCGCCGGCCCGCCCCAGGCCGCCAGCACGACACCACCGAGCACGCCGCCGGCGCCGGCCGCCGCCATCACCTGGCCGAGGGCGAGCTCGTCGCCGCCCGAGCGCGCGAGGACGAAGGGGGCGCGCAGCACGATCCCGAAGACGAGCAGGAAGTTGGCGCCGGCGAGCAGGAGCTGGAGGCCGAGCAGACCCCGCCGCGCGGCGATGTAGCGGAAGCCGTAGGCCATCTGCCGGACGAGCCCGCCGACCACCCCGGCCCCGGCGGCGCTCGCCGGCGGCGCCGGGATGCGCACCAGGGTGAGGGCGCCGACGGCGACGAGGAAGGTCGCCAGGTCGATCAGCAGGATCGGCAGGTAGCCGGTCAGCGGCAGCAGGGCACCGGCGATCGGCGGCCCGAGGATCAGCGAGCCCGACTGGGCCATCGACACCAGGCCGCTCGCCCGCGCGTAGTGGCGCCCCGGCAGGAGCAGGGTCACCGCCGCGGAGTAGGCCGGGAACTGGAAGGTCTCGAAGGCGCCGGCGAGGGCGGCGAGGACGTAGACGTGCCACAGCTCGAGCCGCCCCGCGGTCATCAGGGCGACGAGCGCGACGGTGGACAGCCCGGCCCCGAGGTCGCTGGCGATCATCATCCGCTTGCGGTCGAAGCGGTCGACGAGAACGCCGGCGACCGGGCTGAAGACGACCGTCGCCCCGATGCCGAAGAAGAGCAGCAGCGACAGCGCCGTCGCCCGCCCGGTCGTCTCCCAGGCCCAGACGAGGAGAGCGAAGCGGGTCATCGAGGTGCCGACCAGCGACACCACCTGCCCGCCCCAGATGGCGAGGAAGGCGCGGTCGCCGGCGAGGCCCCCGGGAGGGCCGCCGCCCGAGCCGCCGCCGGCCGGCCCGCTCAAGCGCCGGCGACCTCGAAGGCGAGCCCGACGACCGCGCCGCGCCCGAGGTTGACCACCGGGCCGGCGGCCGTCGGCAGGAGGCGGACGAAGAGCCCGGCGTAGTCCTGGCCGAAGACGAACGGCCCCCACACCAGCCGGTGCGGCGACCACCCCTCCTCGCCCGCCTGGAAGGGGTAGGTGGGCGTGTCGACGTACTCCTGGGCAACCCAGCTCCCCTCGGCGAGCGCACGCTCGACCGCCGCCCGCCAGGCCGCCGCCTCCTCGCTCCGCCCGACGACCACTCCCCGGCCGCCGACCGCGGTCGCCTGCTTGAGGACGAACGCTCCGCGCTCTGTGGCGAGCAGCTCGGGCAGCGGCCGCTCGGCGCCGCCGTACGCGACCGGCCGGCGCTCGACGCGGCGGGTCCACGGCACGTGCCGGCGGATCAGCTCGCGCTCGGCGGCGTCGAACGTTCCGCCGTCGCAGCGTTCGGAGAGAAGCGCCAGGTTCCGCTTGTCGCCGAGGACCAGCGGGCCGATCGGTCCGGTGAACAGCTCGAGCCGGCCCGCCTTGTGCGCCCGGAACAGCTCCCGCGGGGTCACCCGGTCGAGCTCTTCGATCACCCCGTGCACCGGGGCGCCGGCGACGACCAGCCGGCCGCGCTCGAAGACCAGGTCCTCGGCGCCGACGACGTGGACCTCGCCGCGACGGCCCGGCGCGAGCTCGGCGAGGGCGGCTGCGAAGCGGTCGCGGTAGACCGGCACCGGGTGGTTGTCGAGACCGTAGATCCCGCCGGTCGCGGCGACGACCGCGAGGTCGAGCCGGCCGTCCGCCCCCGGCTCGCCCTGGAGAGCCGGCCGGGCGGCGCAGGTGGCCACCGCGTGGCGGAACAGGCGGCCGACCGTGTCCTCCCAGACGAGGTCGAGCCCGGCCTCGGCGACCCAGCCGGCGATCGGCGGGCTCGCCAGGTAGGCGGCGGAGACCGCGTTGTCCTGCCAGCTCGCGACGTTGCCGAAGTTGAGCTCGACGCAGACGACGCCGCCGGGGCCGTCGACGAAGTCCCCGCGGCAGATCGTCGACTCGAGCGCCGTCGGCTCGGCGAGGAGCAGGGCGGCGAGGAGCTCGCTCTCCAGCCCGTAGTAGGCCGCCACCGCGGCCGGGTCGCCGCCGAACATCCGCGCCGGCAGGGTGCGGACGATGCGCGCCAGCCCGACCGCCGCGCGCGCCAGCTCGCGCCGCCGCGAGGGGGTGAGGAGGACCGGCCACGGCTGGAGGCCGTACGGCCTGGCCGGGTCGAAGCCGACCAGGGTCGGGATCACCGCCCGGCAGGCGGCGAGCAGCTCGCCGAACCGGTCGCGGCGGAGGAGCGAGGGGTCCGCCGCGACCCGTTCGAGGAAGGCGCGCGCCGCCGGCGACAGCCGGCCGGCGGACTCCCACGCCGTGGCGGGAAAGGTCACCGACCGACCTCCGTATGTCCCGCCTCCGCGAATTCGCGACACTCTGGTCCTAGGGATAGTTGTGCGCTCATCGACTCAATTACCTATATCCATGACAGATCGAGATCCTAGCGGACGGACGCCGTCCCCCTCGCTCGCGGCGCTGCTCGCCGCCGCGCTGCTCGCGGTGGCGGCCGGCTGCGCGACCGCCCCGAGCCCGGAGCGCGACGCCGCCGCAGCCGCGCCCGAGCCGGGTGACACCGACCCCCGGCGCTTCGCCGGCCTGTGGGACGGCGCCATCCACTACGTGCCGGGATCGGCCGAGCTCGAGGCGACGGTCGAGCTCGGGGTCGACGCCGAGGGACGGCTCGCCGGCACCATCGACATGCCGCCGTTCGACATGCTCTATCACCCGCTCGAGGACCTGCGGGTCGAGGGCGCGCAGGTCTTCTTCTCCTACCGCCGCGACTCCGAGGTGCGCGGGCCGAACGCGCTGTTCGCCTTCGAAGGCCGCCTCGACGAGGACGGCGACCTGGTCGGCGAGTTCCTCGAGAGCCGCGGCCGGATCCCCTTCCGCTTCGAGCGGATCGGCGATCCGGGCGACCCCCGGCCGGTGCTCGAGCGGCGGCCGCTCGCCGACCTCTCCCCCGAGGGCGGCGAGCTCGTGCAGGCCTTCAACGAGGACGAGGACAAGGCGCGGCTGGTCTTGCTCCTCTCCCCCACGTGAGGGGTCTGCCTGTCGAGCGCCAGGTTGGTGCAAAGGCACGTGTTCCAGCGGATCGACGACGAGCGGCTCACCGCCTACGTGGTCTGGGGGCCGATGCTCGACGAGGAGACGCGGCCCGACGCCGTCGAGGCGACGCGCTACCTCGAGGACCCGCGCAGCCGCCACTTCTGGACCGACGCCGACCGCGTCGCCGAGCGGTTCCGGGAGGTCACCGGCCTGCCCGAGGGAGAGCTCGCCTGGGACACCTTCCTGCTCTACCCGCCCGGCGTCACCTGGAACGGCGAGCCGCCGGAGCCGGCGGTCGTGATGCACGTCGACAAGCCGCTGCCGGACGAGCAGAAGCTCGATGCCCACGCCCTGCGCGAGCGGGTGCGCGAGGCCCTGGCGGGCGAGTGAGGGCGCGGATGCGGTAGGCGGACGGAGGGACAGCGACACACGGCGGGCGAGGGACGCGTCCGGCGCCGGGGGGGGCGCCGGCGAAGGGATCTCTCGCCCGGCGGCAGATGACGGTTGCGCTCGGGACGGGGACCGGGAGGGACTGGGAAAGGTGCCGTGACGATCGTCGAACAGGACCTGCAGAACGCCGCCGACGCCGACCGGGGCGCCTTTGCCGCCGGTCGGGCGATCTCCGGGCCGCCCCTGCCCGAGGTCCTGCCCCTCGACGCCCGGCTCGAGGAGCTGTTCGCCGCCCAGGCGGCGCGGTCCCCGCAGGCCGTCGCGGTCGCCGGCGGCGGCGAGCGCTGGACCTACCGCGATCTCGCCGAGCGCGCCACGCGGGTCGCCGGGGCGCTCCGCCGCCGCGGTCTCGGCCCGGGCGCGCGGGTCGGCATTTTCGCCGAGCGGCGGCCGGCGATCGTGGCGGCGATCCTCGGCACGCTCGAGGCCGGCTGCGCCTACGTGCCGCTCGACCCGGAGTACCCGGCCGAGCGGCTGCGCTTCATGCTCGGCGACTCGGGCGCCGGCGCGGTCCTCGCCCAGGGCGACCTCGCGCCCCGGCTCGGCGCCGACGCTCCGCCGGTCGTCGAGGTCGACGAGGCGATGGCCGGGGAGGCGCCGGCCGGAAGGCGCGTGCGCCCGGCGGACGGCGCGGCGCGGCTCGCCTACCTGATCTACACCTCGGGCTCGACCGGGCGGCCCAAGGGGGTGGCGATCGAACACCGGAGCGCGACGGCGCTCCTCGCCTGGGCGTCGACCGTCTTCTCCGCCGACGAGCTGGCGGCCGTCCTCGCCTCGACCTCGATCTGCTTCGACCTGTCGGTCTTCGAGCTGTTCCTGCCGCTCTCCCGCGGCGGCACGGTCGTCCTGGTCCGCGACGCGGCCGCGCTGGCGGAGGGCGGGCCGGACGGGCGGCTCGACCCCGAGCCGACGCTGATCAACACCGTCCCCTCGGCGATCGACGAGCTGCTGCGGGCCGGCGCCGTGCCCCGCTCGGTACGCACGGTGAACCTCGCCGGCGAGCCGCTGCGCCGCGACCTCGTCGAGCGGATCCACGACGAGGCGCCCTGGGTCGAGCGGGTGCTCAACCTGTACGGGCCGAGCGAGGACACGACGTACTCGACGTGGAGCGAGGTCGAGCCCGGCGCCGGCCGGCCGGTGACCATCGGCCGGCCGGTCGCCGGTACCCGTGCCCACGTCCTCGATCCCGATCTCCGGCCGGCCGGCCCCGGCGAGGCGGGCGAGCTGTGCCTGGCCGGCGCCGGTCTCGCCCGCGGCTACCACCGGCGGCCGGCGCGCACCGCGGCAGCCTTCGTGCCCGACCCGTTCGCCGGCCCTCCGGGCGGCGGCCGCCTCTACCGCACCGGCGACCTCGTCCGCCTGCGCCCCGACGGGCGGCTCGACTTCATCGGCCGGCGCGACCACCAGGTCAAGCTGCGCGGCTTCCGGATCGAGCTCGGCGAGGTGGAGACCGCTCTGTGCGCCCACCCGGCGGTGCGCGAGGCGGCGGTCGTCGTGGGGCGCGGAGCGGCGGCGGACGGCGAGTCCGGCGAGCCCCACCTCGCCGCCTACTGGACCCCCTCCGGGTCGGCCGACGGCGTCCGTCCGCGCGAGCTGCGCGACCACCTCGAGCGCACCCTGCCCCGCTACATGGTGCCGGCGCGCTGGGTGCGGCTCGACGAGATGCCGCGCACGCTGACCGGCAAGGTCGACCGCGAGGCGCTGCCCGACCCGGCCGCCGACCGTAGCGGCCTGTCGGCGGAGCACCGCGCGCCCTCCACTCCGACCGAGCGTGCGCTCGCCGCCCTGTGGCGGGAGCTCCTGGGCTGCGGCGGTGTCGGGGCCGACGACGACCTGTTCGAGCTCGGCGGCCACTCCCTGGTCGCCATGCGGATCGCCGCCCGGGTGCGCGACGACCTCGGGGTCGAGCTCCCGCCCGAGGACCTGTTCGAGCACTCGACGCTGGCCGCGCTCGCCGCCCGCATCGACGAGCTCGCCGGCGGCGGCAGCACGGCCGCCCGGGCCGGCGAGCCGCCGCCGATCGTCCGGCGCGCCGGCGACGGCCCGGCGCCGCTCGCCTTCCAGCAGGAGCAGATCTGGCTGATCTCGCGCCTCGAGCCGGACAACCTCGCCTACAACTTCCAGTACACCGTCCGCCTGCGCGGCTCGCTCGACCGCGGCGCCCTCCACGCCGCGCTCGACGAGATCGTCCGCCGGCACGAGGTGCTGCGGACGACCTTCCCGGCGCTCGACGGAACGCCGGTGCAGCGGGTCCACCCGCCGTGGCGCGTTCGGGTGCCGGCGGTCGACCTCGCAAGCCTGCCCGCGGGGCGGCGGGAGGCCGAGAGCGAGCGGCTCGTCGGGCGCCTGGTCCGCCACCGCTTCGACGTCACCGAGCTGCCGCTCGTCGCCTGGCGGCTGCTCCGCCTCGGACCCCGCGACCACCTGTTCGTCCAGGCCGAGCAGCACTTCGTCCACGACGGCTGGTCGATCGGCGTCTTCCTCGGCGAGCTCGAGGCGATCTACGCAGCCGTCACCGCCGGCCCCGCGCGTGCGCGTTCCTCGCCGCTGCCGGAGCTGCCGATCCAGTACGCCGACTACGCGGTCTGGCAGCGCGAGGGGCTCGCCGGCGAGGCCTTCGAGCGCCAGCTCGCCTGGTGGCGCGAGCGCCTCGCCGACCCGCCGGCGCCGCTCGAGCTGCCGGGCGACCGGCCGCGCCCGCGCCGGCAGAGCTTCCGCGGCGACCGGCTCGACGTCGACGTCCCGCCCGACCTCTACCGGGCGCTCCTCGCCGCCGGCCGCCGCGAGGGGGCGACGCTGTTCATGCTGATGACCGCCGCCTTCGAGGCGCTCCTCGCCCGCTACACCGGGCGCGACGACTTCCTCCTCGGCAGCGGCGTGGCGAACCGCCGCCACTCGGAGGTCGAGCCGCTGATCGGGATGATCGTCAACACCCTGGTGCTGCGCGCCGACGTCTCGGGCGACCCGACGCTGTCCGAGCTCGTGCGCCGGGTGCGCACCGCGGCGCTCGGCCTCCAGGCCCACCAGGACCTGCCGTTCGAGAAGCTCGTCGCCGAGCTCCAGCCCGAGCGCGACCTGTCGCGCAACCCGCTCTTCCAGCACATGTTCAGCTTCCACGACGCTCCGGTGCCCGATCTCGTCTTCGCCGGCCTCGAGGGCGAGCTCGTCGAGCGGCACAACGGCTCGGCAAAGGCCGACTTCAACGTCATCGTCAAACCGCGCGGCTCGCAGCGGGTGGGCCGGGCGCCGCGCCCCGAGGACGAGGTGCTGCGGGTGCTGTGGGAGTTCAACACCGACCTGTTCGACCGCTCGACGGTCGAACGGATGTGGCGGCACTACCTGCGGATGCTGCGGGCGGTCGCCGAGCGCCCCGCGGAGCGGGTCTCCCGGGTGGCGCTGCTCACCCCCGGGGAGGAGCGCGAGCTCGCGGCCTGGAACGACACCGTGGCGGCGGTGCCGGAGGAGGGCGTGCTCGCGGCGGTCGCCGCCCGGGCGGCCGACACACCCGGGGCGCCGGCGGTCGTCGGGCCGGGCGGGACGCTGACCTACGGCCGGCTGGCCGCGGAGGCGGGACGGCTCGCCTGGCGGCTCGCCGCGCGCGGCGTCGGCCCGGAGACGGTGGTCGCCGTCGCCCTGCCGGCCTCGCCGGAGACGGCCGTCGCCCTGGTCGGCGTGCTCGCCGCCGGCGGCGCCTACCTGCCGCTCGACCCCGAGCACCCGGCCGACCGGCTCGCCTACGTCCTCGCCGACTCCCGCGCCCGGGTGCTGGTGACCACCGCCGAGCTGCGCGACGCGCTACCGCCTTTCGACGGCTGGGTGCTGACGGTGCCGCCGGCCACGGAGGACCCGGCGCCCGGTCCGGACGGTGCTCTCCCGCACGCAACCGGCGCGGACCGCTCGCTGCCGCTGCCGCGCACCGCGCCCCACCCGGACGCCCTCGCCTACGTCATCTACACCTCGGGCTCGACCGGCCGGCCGAAGGGCACGGCGATCCCCCACCGCGGGCTCGCCAACCTGGTCGCCTGGCACCGCCGCGCCTACGGCGTCCGGCCCGGCGATCGCGCGACCCTGGTCGCCAGCCCCGCCTTCGACGCCTCGGTCTGGGAGCTGTGGCCCTACCTGGCGAGCGGCGCCGTGCTCCACGTGCCGCCACCCGAGGTGCGCCGGACGCCGCGCGAGCTGCTCCGCTGGCTGGCCGCAGAAAGGATCGACCTCGCCTTCCTGCCGACGCCGCTCGCCGAGGCGGCGCTCGAGGAGGAGCTCCCCGCGGACCTGTCGCTGCGCGCGCTGCTGACCGGCGGCGACCGGCTCCACCGCCCGCCCGCGCGGCCGCTCCCCTTCCAGCTGGTCAACCACTACGGGCCGACCGAGGACTCGGTGGTCACCACCTGCGGCGAGGCGGCATCGGAGGTGGGCGGCCGGAGCGGGCCGCCGCCGATCGGCCGGCCGATCGCCAACGCTCGGGTCCACCTCGTCGACCGCGACCTCGCGCGGGTGCCGGTCGGCGTGCCCGGCGAGCTGGCGATCGCCGGCGACGGCCTGGCCCGCGGCTACCTCCGGCGGCCGGGCCCGACCGCCGCCGCCTTCGTGCCCGACCCGTTCGCCGAAGGGCCGGGCGGCCGGCTCTACCTCACCGGCGACCTCGCCCGCTACCGGCCGGACGGGGAGATTGACTTCCTCGGCCGGATCGACGACCAGGTCCAGGTGCGCGGCTTCCGCATCGAGCTGGGCGAGATCGAGTCGCTCCTCGAGGAGCACCCCGCGGTCCGCCACGCGGCGGTCGTCGCGGTCGGCGAGGAGACGGCCGGGCTGGCCGGGTTCGTCGTGGCGGCCGCCGCCACGCCGGGCGCGGGACCGCCGTGCGCGGAGACGCACGACGGCGGCGCGGCGGCCGAGCGCCTGACGTCGGACCTCCGCGCCCACCTCGAGGCGAAGCTCCCCGGCTACATGGTGCCGGCGGCGCTCCACCTCGTCGGCGAGCTGCCGCTGACCCCGAACGGGAAGGTCGACCGGCGGGCGCTCGCCGCCTGGGCCGCGGCCGCGCCCTCGGCGGCCGCGGCGGGGACCGACGGCGGCACCGCGCCGCGCGGCCCCACCGAGCGGGCGATCGCCGAGATCTGGTCCGGCGTCCTCGGGATCGAGCGGCCCGAGTCCCTCGGCGCCGACGACGACTTCTTCGCCCTCGGCGGCCACTCGCTGTCGGCCGCCCGCGCGGCGGCCCGGGTGGGCGACGCCTTCGGGATCGAGGTCGGCCTGGCGGTCCTCTTCGAGCGGCCGACGGTCGCCGGGCTCGCCGCCTGGGTCGAGGAGCGGCTCGGCGACGGCGGGGCGGCTGCCCGGGTCCCGCGCCGCGCCGAGGCCCGCGAGCCGCGCGGCGACGAGCTGCCGCTCTCCTACGCCCAGCAGCGGCTCTGGCTGGTCGACCGCCTGATCTCCCGGCGCTCCGCCTACCACGTCGCCCGCGCCTTCGCCTGCCGCGGCCCGCTCGACCGGGGCGGGCTCGCCGGAGCGCTCGCCGGGGTCGTCGCCCGGCACGAGGCGCTCCGCACCGCCCTGGCCGCCGTCGAGGGCGCGCCGCGCCAGCGGGTGGCGGCCGCCGGCGAGGCGCGCCCGCGGCTGCCCCTCGTCGACCTCTCGGGCCTCGCCGAGGCCGGAGGCGAGGAGCGGCGCCTGCTCCGCCGCGTCGTCGAGGCGCCCTTCGACCTGGCGCGCCCGCCGCTCCTCCGCGCCGCGCTCGTCCGCCGCACCGCGGACGACCACCTCTTCGCCCTCGTCCTCCACCACGTCGCCGCCGACGGCTGGTCGCTGCCGATCGTCCTCGCCGAGCTCGGCGAGCTCTACGCGGCCGCCCGCGCCGGACGCGCCGCCCGGCTCCCCGCCCTGCCGGTGCAGTACGGCGACTTCACGCTCTGGCAGCGGGAGCGGCTGGCCGGCCCGGCGATGGAGCGGCTGCTCGGCTTCTGGACCGGCCACCTGGCGGGAGCGCCGCCCGTGCTCGACCTGCCGACCGACCGGCCGCGCCCCGCCGAGCGCAGCCTCGCCGGGGCCGCCGTCGACGCCTCGCTCGACGCCGAGACCACCGCCACGCTGCGCCGGCTCGGCCGCGAGCGCGGTGCGACCCTGTTCATGGTGCTGCTCGCCGGCTACGCCGCGGTCCTCGGCCGCTGGGCGGCGCAGCGCGACGTCGTCGTCGGCACCCCGGTGGCCGCCCGGCTGCGCCCCGAGCTCGAAGGGCTCGTCGGCTTCTTCGTCAACACCCTGCCGATCCGCGTCACGCTGCCCGAGGGCGCGAGCTTCGGCGAGCTCGTCGACCGGGTGCGGGCGACGACGCTCGCCGCCTACGCACACCAGGAGATGCCCTTCGAGCGGCTGGTCGAGCGGCTCGCCCCGCAGCGCGACCTCGGCCACTCGCCGCTGTTCCAGGCGTCGCTGTCGCTCGCCCCGGCCGAGGAGCAGGCGCCGCCGCTCGCCGGGCTGGCGGTCGCGCCGGTCGAGCTCGAGCGCCGCGAGAGCCACTTCGAGCTGATCCTCTTCGCCGGCGAGCGGGGCGGCGGCGGTCTCGACCTGCGCTTCCGCTACGACCTCGACCTGTTCGACCGGGCGACCGTCGAGCGGCTCGCCGGCCACCTCGTTCACACCCTCGCCGGCGCCGCCGCGCGGCCCGCGACGCCGCTCGCCGAGCTGCCGCCGGTCAGCGAGGAGGAGCGGCGCCGGCTGAAGGCCTGGAACGCCGGGCCGGCCGGCGAGCGGGGCGCCCGCTCCCTGGCCGCGACGGCGGCGGGCGTGGCCGCGGCGACCGGCGGCGGGCTCCACCAGCCGGTCGCCGCCCGGGGGACCGAGCGGCCGGAGGCGACCGCCGTCGTCTGCGGCGACGCGTCGTGGACCTACGGCCGGCTGGCGCGGACGGCCCACCGGATCGCCCACCACCTGCGCTCGCTCGGCGTCGGGCCGGAGACGCGGGTGGCGGTGTGCCTGGAGCGCTCGCCGCGGCTCGTCGCCGCGCTCCTCGGGGTGCTCGAGGCGGGCGGTGCCTACGTCGCCCTCGACCCGGCCTACCCGGAGGCGCGCACCGCCTTCACCCTGGAGGACTCGGGGGCGGCCGTGGTGCTCACCGAGCGGGCGGCGGCCGGAGCGCTCCCCGCCGGCGGCCCGCCCCGGGTCGTCCTCGACGAGGACGGCCCCTGGTCCGGCGAGGCGGAGCGGCCGCCCGCGGTGCGGGTCGATCCCGACCAGCTCGCCTACGTCCTCTACACCTCGGGGTCGACCGGCCGGCCGAAGGGCGTGGCGATCCCCCACCGCGGCGCCCTCGCCCTGGTCCGCTGGTCGGAGGGGGTCTTCTCGGACGAGGAGCTCGCCGGCGTCGTCGCCGCGACCTCGGTCTGCTTCGACCTGTCGGTCTTCGAGCTCTGGGTGACCCTCGCCCGCGGCGGCCGGGTGATCCTGGTGCGCGACGCCCTGGCGGTCGCCGAGCTCGGGCCGGCGGCCGGGGCGACCCTGGTCAACACGGTGCCCTCGGCCGCCGCCGAGCTGCTCGCCGCGGGCGGGCTGCCGCCGACCGTCCACACGGTATGCCTCGCCGGCGAGCCGCTCCCCGCCCGGCTGGCCGCCGGCCTCCACGCCACCGGCACCGTCCGCCGCGTGCTCAACCTGTACGGGCCGTCGGAGGATACGACGTACAGCACCTGGGCCGAGGTCCCGGCCGGCGGCGACGACCGCCCACCGGCGATCGGCCGCCCGATCGCCGGCAGCCGCGCCCACCTGCTCGACGAGCGCGGGCGGCAGCAGCCGATCGGCGTCCCCGGCGAGCTCTGCCTCGCCGGCGAGGGGCTGGCGCGCGGCTACCTCGGCCGCCCCGGGCGGACCGCGGCGAGCTTCATCCCCGACCCGTTCTCCGAGCGGCCGGGCGGCCGCCTCTACCGCACCGGCGACCTCGCCCGCCATCGCCCGGCGGCGGGGAGCGCCGGCGACGGGGAGGAGCCGGGGGAGCTGGTGTTCCTCGGCCGCCGGGACCGCCAGGTCAAGCTGCGCGGCGTCCGCATCGAGCTCGGAGAGGTCGAGGGCGCCCTCGCCGGCCACCCTGCGGTCGCCGAGGCGGTCGCCGCGGTGCGCGAGGAGGGCGGCGACGCGCGCCTGGTGGCCTACTGGACCGCCGCGCCGGCGGGCGAGGCCGCGGCGGCGGGGGGCGGGCCGGCCGCCTCCCGCCCCGCCGCGGAGGTCGGGCCTGCGGCGCTGCGCGACCACCTCGCCGCCCGCCTGCCCGCGGCGATGGTCCCCGCCGCCTTCGTCCGCCTCGGCGAGGTGCCGCGCCTGCCGAACGGCAAGGTCGACCGCGACGCCCTGCCCGCCCCGCCGGCGCCCGCCGAGGCCGAGGGACGTCCGCCCGCCGAGCCCGCGACGCCGACCGAGGAGCGGCTCGCCGGCCTGTGGACCGAGGTGCTGCCGGCCGCGGCCGGCGGCTCCGGCGACGACTTCTTCGCCCTCGGCGGCCACTCCCTCCTCGCCTTCCGGCTGCTCGCCCGCATCGAGGAGACCTTCGGCGTCGATCTGCCGCTGGCGACGGTCTTCCGCCGCCCGACGCTCGCCGGGCTGGCCGCGGCGATCGACGACGCCGGGGCGGAGGGCGGGCCGGCGGAGCCGCCGGCCGCCGGGCTGCGCCGGGTCGACCGCTCGGGGCGCCGCCGGTCCCGCGCCGAGCTCGGGAGGGGCCGTGACCGCTGAGGGCTTCGGCGCGACGGGAGGGGCGGCGGTCGCCGAGCCGCCGCCCCAGGCCTCCGAGCGCGAGGTCTTCGTCTTCCCGGCCTCCTACGCCCAGGACCGGCTCTGGTTCCTCGACCGCTACGCGCCGGGCACGCCGCTGTTCAACGTGCCGGTGGCCTGGCGGCTCGCCGGCCGGCTCGACGCCGACGCCCTGGCCGGCGCATGCCGCGACCTGGTCGCCCGCCACGAGACGCTCCGCACCACCTTCACCGTCGAGGACGGCGAGCCCCGGCAGGTGATCGCCGACGAGGTACCCGGGCGCGTGCTCGCCGAGGTCGACCTCCGCGGCCTCGGACCCGAGGCGCGCCGGGAGGCCGCCCGCCGCCGACTGCGGCGAGAGGCGCGCACCCCCTTCGACCTCGCCCGCGGCCCGCTCTTCCGCGCCACCCTCGTCCGGCTCGGGGACGAGGAGCACCTGCTCCTCCTCACCCTCCACCACACCGTCGCCGACGGCTGGTCGCTCGCGGTCCTCGGCCGCGACCTCGCCGCCCTCTACGCCGCCCGCCGGGGAGGCGTGGCGGCGGACCTGCCGGAGCTCCCGGTCCAGTACGGCGACTACGCGGTGTGGCAGCGCGAGGCGCTCGCCGGCCCGTCCCTCGAGCGCCTGCTCTCCCGATGGCGGGAGCGGCTCGACGGGGCGCCCGCCCTCCTCGAGCTGCCGGCCGACCGCGCCCGCCCGGTGGAGCAGGGTCACCGCGGCGGCACCGCCGAGCGCGACCTGCCGGCGGAGGTCGGTCCCGCCCTCGAGCGGCTCGCCCGCACCGCCGAGGCGACGCCGTTCATGGTCCTCGCCGCCGCCTTCGCGGCCCTCCTCGGCCGCCAGACCGGGGTGCGCGACCTGGTCTTCGGCACCGCGGTCGCCAACCGGCGTGACCCGCGGCTGGCCGACCTCGTCGGGCTGTTCGCCAACACCCTGCCGCTGCGCCTCGCGGTCGACCCGGAGCGTCCGTT
>Ga0299913_10000443_pt1 | contig 26276 bp, 17 predicted proteins | sample RVTome_9_FD_201360 | JGI IMG/M metagenome (GOLD analysis project Ga0299913, IMG submission 201360) | Soil microbial communities from uranium-contaminated site in the Upper Colorado River Basin, Wyoming, United States - RVT155D38 (version 2) ... | reverse complement strand
CGGCGGAGGCGCTGGCGCTGTTCGGGCGCGTGCGCGCGGCGCGCGACGGCTGGGTGAACAGCCAGGGAGGCGACGTGGCGTCCTCCGGCAGCGAGCGCTCACTCGTCCGCCACGCGGCCAACTACCTCGCCGCTGCGTCGCTCGCGGGCGCTGCGCCCGAGGGCGCCCGGCTGGTGGACGTGGGTGGCGGCGTGGGCGCCTTCAGCGCGTGGCTCGCCGACCGGCTGGGCGCGCCTGCCACCCTGGTCGACGCCGATCCCGACATGCTGCGCGTGGCGGCTGCGGCCTTCCCGTCCCTGGCCCTGGAGGCGTCACTCGACGCGCTGCCGGACGGGTGTGCGTGGCTCGTGACCGCGATGGAGGTCGTGGAGCACGTGCCGACGGCACAGCAGGAGGGCTTCGTGCGCGAGCTGGCGCGGCTGGTCGCGCCCGGCGGGATGCTGGTGCTGTCCACCCCCGACGAATCGCGCTACCTCGGCGGCTGGTCGGGCTACGGCCCGCACGTCGGCGTGCTCGACGCAAAGGGACTCGAACGGCTGGTCGGCGGCGCGACCGACCGGCCCGCGCGCGTGTGGCGCCTGGAGGGTGAGGCCTTCCACGTCGGGACGGTTGAACGTGTGCTGCTGCCGGTAGCCAATCGCGCGATCGGGCTGTTGCGCGCGCAGGTACCGTCGGCGCTTGATGCGCTCGGCCACACCTTCACGCGTGTGGGTGGACTGCTGCCGGCGCGACCGCCACGCACGACCCACCGGGTGGCGGCGCTGCCGCCCGAGCAGGGTCGGGGCAGCGGCCTGCTCGCGGCCGTCCACTTCGCCTGAGGCTTGTCCACAGCTCGCCAGATTTCTCGCGGCACGCCCTGCTCAGCGGGTGAGAATGGCGCGACCGCGCCGGGGAAGTCCTCGGGCGCCAACATCGCATTGGTAATGGCAGTGCGCTGATCGTCCACACCACCTGAAAACATCTCATCGCGGGCTGTGTAATCTTTAGTCGAGTATGATTTACTAAAGTCTACTCGACTAAGGCTTTTGGATATGCCAGAGACCGCTCCCGAAGACATGGGCATGGTGGGGCGCCGCCAGGATTGGCGGCTGCTCACCGACTTCGCCACCACGGCCACGGCACATCCTGGCCTCGGCCTGGTGTGGGGGCGGCGACGGATCGGCAAGTCCTACCTGTTGTCGTCCTTGGCGCAGCAGACCGGTGGCTTCTACTTCGGGGCGGTGCGCGGCTCCAAGTCCGAGGCGCTGCGCGAACTGGGCGAGGCGTTGGCGCTGGACCAAGGGGCGCCTGCGCCCCTCACGCTCACGGATTGGACGCAGGCGGTGGATGCCCTGCTGCACCTGGGCAATCAGCGGCCGCGACTCGTCGTGCTCGACGAGTACCCCTACCTCCGTGAGCACTCGCCCGAGCTCGACTCGGTGATCCAGCGTGCCTATGGTCCGCGCGCCGCCGCCGGCACGCGCAGCCAGGCCCGGCTGGTTCTGTGCGGGTCGGCGATGACCGTGATGCGCGAGCTGCTCAACGGAACCGCGCCGTTGCGCGGGCGGGCGGGCCTGGATCTGCGCATGCTGCCGTTCGACTTCCGCGAGGCACGCGATCTGCACGGCATCGCCGACCTGGAGACCGCGGTGCGTACCTATGCCGTGATCGGCGGCGTGGCGGCCTATGCACGCGACATGGTCGACGGGGACCTGCCGTCGGGGCGTCGGGACTTCGACCGCTGGGTCTGCCGCCGCGTGCTGTCCCCCGCGGCACCGCTGTCCAACGAGGTGGGGCTGCTGCTGAGCGAGAACCCCGAGACGTCCAAGGCGCGCAGGCTCAACCTGTACCACGCGACCCTGGCCGGGATCGCGGGCGGCAACCACGCGCACAGCAAGCTGACCCGCTACCTCAAGACTTCTGGGCCGTCGCTGGCGCCGGTACTTGATGCGCTGATCTCGGCCGAGCTGGTGCGCCGCATCCCCGACCCGCTGCGCGAGAACCGGCCGACCTACCAGCCGGGCGATCAGATCCTGCGGTTCCACTACGCGGTACTGCGCCTGGGCCAGGGGCGGCTCGCGCGCGCGGGTGACGGGCTTGCCGCCGAATGGTCGCGCTTGCGGCCGACGTTCGAGTCCCGCGTGCTGGGTCCGAGCTTCGAGGACATGGCCCGTTTCTGGACCGCGCACTTCGCCGAGGCGGAGACACTCGGCGGGAGCGCGGATCATGTGGGTTCCTCGGTCATCGAGGCCGGCCCCGGTCCCGTGCAACTCGATGTGGTGGCGACCGTGGACGACGCCGAATCACCGTCGCGGCGGACGGTCGCGGCGATCGGCGAGGCGAAGGTCGGCGAGACGCTGACCCCGGTGCATCTGCAACGCCTGGAGTCCGCGCGTCAGGCTTTGGGGCGTCGAGGCGAACAGGCGCGCCTGCTGCTGTTCGGCGCGCGGTTCAGCGCGACGCTGCGCAGAGCCGCGGCGGCGCGCACCGACGTGGTCCTGGTCGACCTGGAACGGCTGTACGGCGTCGGGTGACCGGATCTGTCCACAGGTTCGGCGCCTGTGGCGTGGCGCTCGTCGGCGTCCGTCGCCAGACTCGGGGCCAGGCCCTTGGCAACCCGATCAGGAGCACGGAGAATGCTGACCGACCAGCGCACGAGGCACGAGCTGTTCAAGCGCTTCGAGGAACTGCTCGGCCCGGATCTCGCAGGGGCCTACATGGAGCTCCACCCGCCCATCGACTGGACGCAGCTCGCCACCAAGGCCGATCTCGCTTTGCTGGAAGCATCGACTCAGGCGGAGATGAGCGCCATCCGCGGCGATCTGCGCGACGTCGAAACGCGCCTGCGCGGCGATCTGCGCGACGTCGAAACGCGCCTGCGGGGCGATCTGCGGGACGTCGAGACGAGCCTGCGCGGCGATCTGCGCGACGTGGAAACGCGCCTGCGCAGCGGCCTCCAGATGCTCGCGATCGCCACGAGGGGCGGCCTGTACGCCTTGCTTGCGGAAACACGGGGACAGTTCGCGAGTCTCAGGATCGAGATGGGAACCCTGCGCAGCGATTTCAGCGCCGAGTTGGAGCGCACCGTGAGGGAAGCGTTGACCTCTCAGTCACGCCACATGGTGCTGACGATCAGCGCCATGATGCTCTCCCTGATGGGGATGATGCTGACGCTCGTCGGGCTGCTCTCGGGCTGGTTCCCCCGGTAGCTGCTACTGCGTCACATAGCCGTCGAGAGTGCGGGCCGTCTCCGCGCTGACGGCACCCTCGCCACCAAGCACCACGATGCGCCGCGGACGCAGCCGACCGAGTTGCGCGCCGATCACCTCGGGCACCGCGTCGCGCTGCACCAGCAGCAGCGGTGCCTGCTGACGCGCCGCCGCCGGCACGCCGGCCAGCGCGTCGGGGAAGTTCTCCCCCGTCGCGATGTACACGGTGTCGGCCGTGCCGGGGAAGCCGTGCGCGGCGATCGCCGCCGAGGTCGCGTAACGGTCACTGCCGGACAACCGCTCGACGGCGCCGTCGATGAACTCGTCGAGCTGTGCCGCGACATCGGGCGGCACAGCCGAGGATCCGCCCAGCACGACAATCCGGCTCGGCGCCAGGCGCCGCAGCTCGTCTGTGGTCGGGCCGGGGACACCCGCGCCGTTCACCAGCAGCACCGGGCCACGGTTACGCGCCGCCGCCGCGCCGCCGCTGAGCGCGTCGGCGAAGCCGTCGCCGGTGGCGATGTACACGACACCGCCAGTGCGGGTGAAGGTGCGCTGCGACACCGCCGCGGCGGTGCTGAACCGGTCGCCGCCGCTGACCCGATCGACCTGCACGCCGAGCGCGGCGAGCTGTGCGGCGACCGCAGGCGACACCGCGCCGTCACCGCCGAGCACCACGATGCGGCTCGCGCCGAGGCGCTCGATCTCCGCGCGGGTCGACTCGGGCAGGCTGTCGGTGTTCACCAGCAGGATCGGACTGCCCTCGCGAGCAGCCGCCGGTCCACCGGCGAGCGCGTCGGCGAACCCGCCCGAGGCGACGATGTAGACCACGTCCGCACCGTCGGCGAAGGTCGATCGGGACAGCGACGCCGCCGTGCCGGTCCGGTCACCACCAGACACGCGGGCTGAACCAGGATCGGGTGCTGGCAGCGGGGCAGGCGCGGGGGCCGGGGACGTACTCTCCGATGGGCTCGGCGCAGGGGCCGGGCTCGCGGAAGGCGAGGGGCTGACGACGGGAGCCGGAGCACCGCTGCCGCCACCGCCGCCGCCCCCACCGCCGCCACCACCGGTCCGGCGCGCCGCGGTGGACGCCACGGGCTTGGCCGTGACGGATCGCTCGATGGACGCACCGACACCATTTCTGGCCACGATCGACAACGTGTACGAGGTGTCATTGGTCAGGCCGGTGATGGTCCGGGCCGACTGATCCGCCGCGACATCGAATACGGTGGTGGCCTCCGCGAGACCAGGCGTGACCGTGATCCTGAAGCCGGTCAGCGGCTCTCCGCCGTCATGTGCGGGTGCATTCCACTGGAGCGCGACCTGTCTGTCTCCGGCGGCCGCCGTCAGGGCGGTCACCGGACCCGGCGTCGTCGCCGGCCGTGCGGACACCCCCGCCGACTGCGCCGATTCCCCGACCTGGTTCACCGCCGCCACGGTGAAGGTGTACTCGGTGCCGTTGGTCAGACCGTCGAAAGTGAATGGAGCGGCCAACCCGGCGCTGCGCGTTGTCGCACCCGTCACACCGGTCGCCGGTGAAACGGTGACCCGGTAGTCGGTGATGTCGTAACCCCCGTCATTGGACGACGGGGCCCAGCTGACGGTGGCCTTACCGTCGCCGCGCTGCGCGGTGACACTTTCTCCTTCCGGAGCGCTCGGCGCAGTCGGCGCGTCGAACGCCACCGACACGGTATCGACCAGCGCGTCGCCGTCGACTGTGGCCGCAACGGTGGCCGTGCCGGCCGTCGTCGAGGGCTCCAGCGTGGCGGTGTAGGTACCATCACCGTGGTCGGTCACCGCACCTATGACATAGGGCGGCGCGTTGACCGACATCACCACGGTGTCACCGCCCACCTCGCGCGCAGTGCCGTCAGCCAGCTTGGCCCGGAGGGTGACGACAGCGGCATCGATGCCGTTCGCGTAGATCGACGCGGGGCTGGCGGTGAGTTCGCTGTCCGCGAGATCGGTGAGGGTACGGAATCGGACGTTCACCGTGTTGGACAGTGGCTGTCCGGCCAGCGTCCCGGACACCGTCGCGATGCCCTTGGTCGTCGACGATGTGAGCAACGCGGTGTACGTGCCATTGCCGTTGTCGGTGGCCAGGATCTCGTCGTCGCCGTTGCTGAACGTCCCGAGTGTGGTGAACAACCGCACGACATCGCCGCCGATGGTGCGCGGCTGCCCACCACCGACAGCCTGTACCGTGACCGCCGTGGTCGTCGTGCCGTCCGCCGGAATGACGATTGGGTTGGCGGCGAGGGTGGATGTCCCCGGGTCGCTCACCGGCTCGAACGTCACCGAGTCAGCCTGGGACGAAGCGAGGCCCACACCGTCGATGCGTCCGGTCACGGTTGCCGTGCCGGCCTGCGCCGACTTCAGGTTCGCGGTGAACACGCCATTGGACCCGCTCACCGCGCTGAGCGTCCCCTTTGACGTGAGAATGCGGATCTGCGTGGTCGTGCATGGGTCCACGCTGCAGCGAACCGTGTCATTGCCGTACTGATCGCGCAACCGGAACGTGATGGTCGAGGTGCTCACGTTGTCCGCCGTGATGACCTTGGGCGCCGCAGTGACCTGGGAGCGTGCCGTGCTGGCCGCGCCGGGAGTGAACGTGGCCGTCGCGTCGTCGGCCACCAGGTCGCCGTTCAGCAGCGCCGTGACGGTGAACGTTCCGGCAAGGCTGCCGGACAGCAGGGTCGCGGTGTAGACGCCGCCACTGCCGCTGTAGGCCGCCTCTACTTCTCGCGGCGTGCCCGCACTCGCGCCCTGGAAGCTGCCGCCGGTCGCGACCAGCCGGACCGTGTCACCGCCGGTCGTGCGCGTTCTGCCACCCGCGGTGATGGCCTGGAACGTGATGGCGATGGCATTGCCGCCCACGACGACGCTGGTGGGTGATGCCGTGAGCGTCGACGCCGCCGGCGAGCTGGGCCCGTGAATGTCGACCGTCGTGGCGCTCGGGGCATCTGTGCCGTTGACCTTGGCACTGACGGTCGCGGTGACATCGGTTGCGCTCTGTCCTGTCAGCACCGCCGCATACGAACCGGTGAAGTCGCCCGCCGGCGAGGCGATAATCGTCTGCGCGCCGTTGGAGAACTGTCCCGCCGTCGTGGTCAGCTCGACCACATCGTCGCGCCCCCGGCGATTGGCGGTACTCGCGTTCTTTGTCTGGACCGTGATCGTGGTCGCGTCGATCCCGTCGCCGTACACCGCCGACTTACTCCGGGTAAGCGTCGTGTTCCGCACATCGGTGGGCAACTCGAACTCGAGGGGGAGCTTCGCCGTCGGAGCGCCATTCACCGTCGCACCTACCTGCGTGCTGCCCGGGAGCTTGCTTGCGACCTTGAAGGTGTACGTGCCGTCACCGATGGCCGTCACCGGCCCGACCACCCTCACCCACGGGTCGGACACTTGTGCCGTCACGGTGTCACCCGGATCGGAAACCGAGATGCCGGCTGCCATGCTCTGCACCGTGACCAAGGCTGTGTGCGCATCGTCAGCAGCCACGAACCGATCCGAGCTGGACAGCGTGCTGGTACCGTCGCCCGGCGCAGAGAACGTAATGATCGCGCGATTGGCCTCAACGATCGCATCGTCGGCGATCGATCCGCCGATGGTGACAACACCCGGCGTCCCGGTCGCGACAGTAGCGCTGTACGTGCCGTTGCCGTTGTCCGTGACCGCGGAGAGGCTGACGAGGTCACCCCCAGAATGCGTCGCCGTCAGCTCGGGCAGCTCCCTTCCGGTGGTGCGGTTCTGGTTGGATGCGTTGCGCGCCTGAACCGTGATGGCAACCGCGCCGTTGTTGGCGACGCGCCGAGCCAACGCGGCGGACACCGTGGTGAACGCACCGGATGCCGGTGCATGGAAGACGACCGCGGGCGCGGACTGACCTGGAGTGGTGATGGCGTGGGCCGCGTCATCGGCGTTCAACCGGCCGCTGACGACGATCGTGCCGGCGGTGTTCGACTGCAGGGTGGTGGTCGCCGTGCCGGAGGAGCCGGTGATGAGCTCGATGGTCTCCTGATCGTTGGAGAAGACCGCACCGCTGGTATCGGTGGACAGGAAGATGCGGTCCCCCGCAGCCGACATCGGGGAATTGGTCACCGTCATGGCGGTAACCGTGACCGTGATCGCGTCCACGCCGTTGGCGATTCGGTTGCCGACATCGGCCGCGGGCGACACAGCGATCGTCGAGTGTTGCGGTGACGCGGTCGCCTGGAAGACCACCGAAGCCGAGGCCGACCTTGATGTCCCGCCCAGGATGGCCTCGTTGTTGATCGTCCCGGTGATCATGGCGGTGCCGTCGGCCGTGGACTTGACGCGCGCGACGTAGCTGCCGTTCCCGAGGTCGCGCGCAGCGACGGTCACGCCGCTCTCTACGACATCACCTTCGGAATCGACCACCTCCAGCGTTCCCAGGGTCGTCGTCAGCCGGACGACATCGCCTCCACCGGAGCGGTTACCGCTCGCGGCGTTCTTCGCCTGGACCAGGATGGTGGCGAATTCCAGGCCGTCCGCACGACGAGTGCCCGAGGTTTCGGTCGCGTCCCGCGCGACAGTGGTCGTGGCGGCTGAACTAGGCGGCTCGAACGTGATACCGACGCTTCCGGCCGGCACATTGTTGACCGTGACGCTGACCGGGCTCGGCGCTGTCCGCACGACGCGCGACCACACCTGAAAGGTCCACAAGCCTCCTCCCTGATAGGCCGGGCTGCTCTTCTCGACGCCCTGTTCGGTCGTCACGGTGACGGTGTCACCGATATGGGTCTGGCGAGGTTCATCGGCAAGGTCGTTGAGCTGCACGGAGATCGTCGCCGTCCGTACACCGTCAGCGCCGACGACGGTGCGATTCGTCGTCACGACCGTCGAGGGCACATCGGTGGGCGGATGGAAGCGCACCTGAGCGGTCGTGGCGACGACCTGTCCCTCGATCACGGCACTGATCACGGCAGTTCCGGCAGTTGCGGATTTGAGCGTGGTGGAAATCCGCCCGTTCACGTCAGTGGACGCCGTGGGCGCCGTGAGGGTCCCCAGAGTGGAGGACAGGGTTATTGACTGGTCGCGGAGCGCGTCAGTGGCTCCTGACGCGGTACGCCCCTGGAACGTGATCGTGACAGTCGATGTGTTGTCTGCAGTCGATACCGCGTCACTCGTGGTGACGGTCGATGTCGCGGTCGACGAAAGGTGGAAGTCGACCGAGGCATGTCCGCTGTTCGCTCCACCCGTGACATCGTTGCCATTGATCTTCGCCGTGACGTCCGCGATTCCCGAGGCCGTGGCCTTGAGTGTGGCGGTCGCCGCCCCGGACGCGGTGGTCGTCTTCGTGAACGTGCTCTGGCCGTTCTCGAACACACCGTGCGTTGCCGAGAACACCACCTCGTCGCCGGCAACGGTCCGGCTGGCACCGCTGCCGTTCACCGCCTGGACAGTGATGGTCACCGGAGACCCATTCGCAGCCCGCTGCGCGTCGCTGCTCGCCACCGTGCTCTGCGTGGCGTCGGCCGGGGCGGGCGCGGTACCGAACGACGCCGACGCGGTCGCGACGACAGGCACGCCGTTCAACGTGCCGGTCACTCGCGCCTCGCCTGACGACGAGGCCGAGAGCACCACGGTGAACACACCTGTTTGCGGGTCCGTGACGCCCGTGACTTGATGAACGCGGTTCTCCAGGGGCCCAGCCCCGAAACTGTCAGTGCCCCCCTCGAAACTGCCGTGCGTGGTGAACAGCACGATGTCGTCGGGATCGGTGCCATCGACGATCGCCCTGTTGTTGCTGAACACATCCTTGACCTGCAGCGTGATGGTGACCGGCTCTCCGAGGTACTGCGTCGCCGGTGAGGCGGAGATCGCCGAGCGAGCCGCGCTGCCGTCTCCCGGATCCAGCCGGATCTCTGCGGCGTCCTCGAGCAGGATTCCCTCGTCCTCCACCAGATCCTGACGAACTCGCGCGGTGACGACACCCGTACCCGTAGTCGTGGGTGCCACGTACGTGGCGGAATATGTGCCGTTGCGGTTGTCGACGACCGGCCCGAGCGTGCCGGCATTCGTGCTCAGCGAAACGAACTCCCCGCCAGGACGCTGGTTGCCCCCACCGTCGCGCAGCGTGACGACGATCTCCGCCGTGCTCTTGCCGTCCGCAGTGAGCTTGGATTGTGTCGCGACGACGGTGGATCGCGTCACGGAGGTCGGGCCGACCTCAAAGGTCACGACCGGCGTGTCGGCCAGCCACTCGCCGTTCACCGTGGCACTGATCTCGGCCGGGCCTGGGGTCGTCGCGGTCAGCTCGGCGGTATAGGCACCGAGTTCGCCAGCCTCGACGTCACTCAGCGCCCCGTGCGTGGTGTAGATCTCCACCGAGTCCGCGGCCTGGGGCCGGGGGGATCCATTGGCTGTGCGGACCTGGACAGTGATGGTCGAGGGAGTCTCGCCATCGGCAGGAACGGTGAGCGGGTCGGCGGTCACGTCCGAGTCGGCAGGAGAGGCGTCAGACGTGTCGGCACTGGTGAGGGTCAGATCAGCGTCGGACCAGACTTCGTCGTCGATCGTGTGCGACGTGGGCGCGGACGACCACGCGTCCTTGCGGGCAGTGAGCGTCAGGTCGGTCGCGCCCCACGGCAGCGCCACGTCGAGCCGGTAACGGCCAGTCGCCGTACTGGGGACGGACAGGACGTCGGGGTGGCCCGCGCGCTGGGCCGTGACGATCGCGCCCTCGACGACCGCGCCGGCCAGGTCGGTCACGACGCCCTGCACCACGAAGGGCGCGGGATCGCACTCCGCGTCAGCACACCATGGGTCGAAATCCACATCACCACTGACACGCTGTCGCCGGGCGTCACGCTGTACTGCCTCGGACTCATCGGCGGCCTCGTCCCCGACGACCGACGGATCCGGGTCGTCGGCGTCGAGCGAGGGACTCGGGCTGGGGGTGTACATGGCATCGCTGGTCTTCGGACCGGACCCGTCACCCCACCAGTTCTGATACGCAGTGACGTGGACGTCGTCGTTCGCCCACATCGCCAGATCGTTGCCCGAGAAGCGATTGCCCCGGACGATGCTGTCCTCGTTGAACTGGTGGACGGCCACCCCGAGACCGAAGTTGTCGAGAATGTCGTTGTCCTCGACCGAAACCGGCTCACTCGAGTTGATCGCGACGGCCACGTCCAAGGTGCGGCTGATGCTGTTGTCCTCGATCGCGGCAACGGCGTCGTTGTTGACGTAGATGCCGAACTGGACATTGCGAATCGTGTTGCCGCTGATGGTGGATTGGCTCGGTGATGTGTCATTGGTTTGCAGCCCGCGCGTCTTGATGTCGTTGTCGGCGCCGGCGCCGTCGACGATGTTGTCGGTGATCTCGATACGCTCGCCCGACCCAATGAGAATGGCTTGCCACGAAGTCAGGGGCTCGCGGTCGGGAAGTCCGAACACGAAGCCGTCGACGATCACCTCGTCCGCGTACACCTCGACCGTGCCACGCACCACACCGTCCCAGTTCGCACCGGAGACAGATACGTCCTCGCGGTTGACGGCGCGCAGGCGGACAGGGTGGCGAATGTCCACGACTTCCGTGTAGACGGCAGGCCGGACGTTCACCGTACCGTCGTCAGCGACCGCCTGGACGCCCTGTCCAATGGTGCGAAACGGGTGCTCAGGTGAGCCGTCCGCTGTTTCCCCGGCATCATCGATGACCGCGGTGCCGTCGACCCAGACCGCTTCAGGCGCCACGTCGGACGGCACGGCCAGACCCAGGCCGTCGCCCGCAGGTTCCTCGACCGCCGGGGCGTCCGCACTCGAGCTGCCGCTCGGCTCGGGGGACGGGCCGCTGGTCGGATCGGTGGTGGGTTCCTGGGAGGGAGCAGGGGACTCAGTCGGCGTGGGCTCCTCGGCAACGAGCGCGGGCTCGTCCGTGGCGGTCGGCGTCGCCTCAGGCGACGGCTCAGTGGTCGATTCCGGCGACGGGTCGCTGGTGGGCTCCTCGGTCACGACCGGAGTCGGCGTTTCCGTCGCCTCGGGCTCCTGCGCACTGGCCGGCAGCGAGCCGAGCAGCAGCGTGATCAGCAGCGAGCACGACAACAGGCGCACGATGCGCGAATCGACGGCTCCTGGAATTCGCAGCATGAGGTCCCGCTCCCGTGGCGCGGCAAAGCCCGCGCAGTCCCTGTTTGCTCCCGCCAGACGGGGAGATCCGCTCCCCCGCAATGTCCGTCGAAATACGCAGGGCTGGGAAGGAATCTAACGGATCGGGGGAAGATCGTTCTAAACCGAACCAATATCCGGACCAGGGGATACGACCATCCGCGGCAGCGCTATTCCGCGGCGGCGGGCTCCATGGGCTCGTCTGATTCGAGGCCCGGGACGAACTCGAACGACACCACGCGCGGCGGGTCGCTGTCGTCCAGCTCCACCTTCTCCTCGCAGAAGCCGCACACGGCGACGGGGAGTTTGGCGTTCTTGCGCGGCGGCTTCAGCGGCCCGCCGCAGTTGGGGCACGGCTGCGCCAGCGGCGTGCTCCACATCGCGAAGTCGCAGTCCGGGTAGCGGTTGCAGCCGTAGAACGGCTTGCCATAGCGGCTCATGCGCTCGGTCAGCTGCCCGTCCCCGGGCGTCTCGCCCGCCGCGGCGCGCTGCGCGCATTTCGGACAGCCGAAGCCGATCCGCCGCTCGACGTTCACGATCCCCTTGCAGTTGGGGTAATCGACGCAGCCGTAGAACACCCCGTAGCGGCCCGTCTTGCGCAGCGTCGCCTTGCCGCACTCGGGGCAGCGCACGCGCTCCTCGGGCTGCAGCTCCTCGATGCTCGTGACGTTGCCGTACTCGTCCAGCGGCAGCGAACCCTTGCAGTCGGGGAAGCGCTCGCACGAGGCGAACCACTGCCGGCTCTTGCCGCTGAACACCTTCTGCATGCCGCTGCCACAGTCGGGGCACTCCGCACCCTCGATGGGGATCCGCGGCCGCTCGGGCTTGCGCTCGGCGATCCACTCGTCGACCTCGTGCAGGAAGTCCTGCACCATCGGGCCCCACTGTTCGGTGCCCTCGGCGATCTCGTCGAGCTCCTCCTCCATCCGCGCGGTGAAGCCGACGTCGACAATCTCGGAGAAGTGCTGCTTGAGGTAGGCGGTCACCACCTCGCCCAGCGGGGTGGGAAAGAAGCGGCGCGATTCCAAGCGCACGTACTCGCGGTTCACCAGCGTCTGGATGATCGACGCATAGGTCGACGGGCGGCCGATGCCCTCGGCTTCGAGGATCTTGACCAGGCTGGCTTCCGAGAAGCGCGGCGGCGGCTCGGTGAAGTGCTGCTCCGCGTCGACCTGGCCGAGCGTGACCGCCTGGCCGTCGGTCAGGTCCGGCAAGCGCCGGTCGCCCTTCGCGCCCTCACCCTCTTCCTCGTCCGACGACTCGACGTAGACCGAGATGAAGCCGTCGAACTTCAGCACCTGCCCGGTGGCACGGAAGCGCAGCTCCGCCCCGCCGCCGTCGGTGCCCACGAGGTCGGCGCGCACGTTGTCGAACACCGCCGGCACCATCTGCGTCGCCACGGTGCGCTTCCAGATCAGCTCGTACAGCGCGAGTTGGTCCTTGTCGAGATAGCGCGCCACCTGCGCCGGGCGCCGCTGGGCGCTGGAAGGCCGGATCGCCTCGTGCGCCTCTTGCGCGCCCTTGGCCTTGGACTTGAACACACGCGGCTCGCCCAGGCCGTAGCGGTCGCCGTAGTCGGTGCGCACCAGCTCGGCGATCTCACCCAGCGCGGTCTCGGAGATGTTGACCGAGTCGGTACGCATGTAGGTGATGAGGCCGACCTGCTCCTCGCCCAGGCTGACGCCCTCGTACAGCTGCTGCGCGATGCGCATGGTGCGGCTGGCCGAGAAGCCGAGCTTGCGCGCGGCCTCCTGCTGCAGCGTCGAGGTGGTGAACGGCGGCGCGGGGTTGCGTCGCGTCTCGCGGCGGGTGACGTCCGCGACCGTCCAGGCGCCGACCTCCAACGCGCGGGCCCGCAGCGAGCGCGCCGCGGCCTCGTCGGCGATGAGCAGCGCGTCCTCGGCGGTGCCCTTCTCCTCGCGGTCGGCGAGCTGCTTGGCGCTGACCACACGCTTGCCACCCACCGACCACAGGTCGGCGACAACGTCCGGGGCATCCTTGGCGGCCTGGAAGCGGCCGTGGATGGACCAGTACTCCTGCGCGGTGAAGCGGCGGATCTCGTCCTCGCGGTCAACGATCAGCCGCAGCGCCACCGACTGCACCCGCCCGGCCGAGATGCCGCTGGACACGTTGCGCCACAGCGTCGGCGACAGCCGATAGCCGACGATCCGGTCGACCGCGCGGCGCGCCTGCTGGGCATCCACGAGCGCGTGGTCGATCTGGCGGGGGTGCTGGAAGGCCGCGAGGATCGCGTCCTTGGTGATCTCGGTGAACACCACGCGGTTCTCGAGCGTGGTGTCGATGCCGGCGACCTCGGCGACGTGCCAGGCGATCGCCTCCCCCTCGCGGTCGAGGTCGGTGGCGAGGTAGACGCGCTCGGCCGCCTTGGCGGCGGTCTTGATGGCGGTGACGTGCTTCGTGGCTGTCTTGGGCACCTCGTAGGTCAGGTGCACGCCGCCGTTGTCGATCTCGATCGCGAAATTGCTGCGCGGCAGGTCGCGGATATGGCCGACCGAGGCCAGGACCTTGTAGTCCTTGCCCAGGTACTTCTCGATCGTCTTGGCCTTGGTCGGCGACTCGACGATCACCAGGTTCTTCGCCATCGGGTGCTGTCTATACCCCCTCCAGCGGCGTCGATCGCCCAGCTGGAACGTGTCGTGGAATGCGGCCCACCGTACTCGGGACGGCGGCGGGCGCCGTGTCACCGATCCGTTTCGGCTCGGGACGCTAGCGGGTGAAGAGGCGCTCGTGGAGCGCGACCGCGTAGCGATCGGTCATGCCGGCCACGTAATCGACGACCTGCGTCAACGGGTCGGCCGCGGTGTCGCGGTAGGTCGCGGGCAGCAACGCCGGGTGCTCCAGGTGGTATTCCGCCAGGCGGCGGACCATGGCCTGCGCCTTGCGCTGCTCGTCCTCACGATGCTCCGCCTGGTACACGGCGGCGAACATGAAGTCGCGCAGTTCGTCCATCACCGCGGCGACCTCCGGCTCCATGGCCAGTTCGCCACGCTGCAGGCTCTCGTCGACTACCGCGAGCACCATGATGTGGATCCAGTCCGACCCGGGCTCGTCGCCCAGGACCTTGCGCGCCGACGGCGGCAGGTCCTCCACGCGCAGCGCCCCGGCGCGGGCCGCGTCCTGCACGTCGTGGGACAGGTAGGCGATGCGATCGGCAAAGCGCACCACCATGCCCTCGACCGTGGCGGGAGGCGGGGCGATCTTCCACGAATGCGCGCGGATGCCGTCGCGCACCTCCCAGGTCAGGTTCTCGGGTTCGAGCACCTCGAAGATGCGCACGCTCTGCGCGGCGTGGTGCCAGCCCTCAGGCATGAAGGCATCCAGCGCCTCCTCGCCGATGTGCCCGAACGGCGAGTGCCCGACGTCGTGGCCGAGCGCGATCGCCTCGGTCAGCGGCTCGTTGAGGCCCAGCGCCACCGCGAGCGCGCGGGCGATCTGCGTCACCTGGAGGGCATGCGTCAGCCGCGTCATGGTGTGGTCGCTGTCGGGACGGATGAACACCTGGGTCTTGTCGCGTAGGCGGCGGAACGCCTTGGAATGCAGGATCCGGTCGCGGTCGCGCTCGAACGCGGTGCGGAACGGGTCGGGGTCCTCGGGCAGGGCGCGCCCTCGGGACGCGGCACTTCGCGCGGCCGCGGGGGCCAGCGCCGACTCCGCCGCCTCGCGCGCCGCACGGTCGTGCCGCCGCAACTGTGGTGATCCGTCCATCACGTCTTCGACGGTAGCAGCAGCCTGCGACGCTCCCGTCAGTCCTCCAGCGGCACCAGACGGTCGAACTCGGCCGTCCAGCCTGGCAGGAGCGGCGTGCTCACCGTGTCGCCTCGTCCGAAGCGCTCGGGCGCGGCGTATGCGCCATCCACCAGGCGGTACGCCTCGAGCACGTCGTTGTCCAAATCCACGATCCAGAACTCCGCAACCCCGAACCGCTCGTACAGCGCCCGTTTGCGAATGCGGTCCACGCCCTTCGTCGACGGCGAGCTCACCTCCACCGCCAGGTCCGGCGGCCCTTCCACCCGCTTCCGCCCGATTCGATCGAGGTGCTCTGGCAAGAAGAGCTGTACATCGGGCTGCACCACGTTCAGTTCATCGATGCGGATATCGACGTTGACATTGAAAACCTCACCGCCCCGTGTGCTCAGGTAACTCACAAGAGCACTCCCCAAGCGCATGACCACACGCTGGTGATGGACGACCGGGGTCGTCACGACGATCTCCCCGTCCAGGAGTTCCACCCGTCGGGTGTCCTCTGGCAGACGAAGGAACTCGTCCGCGGTCCACCGCCGCGCGGCGTCGTGGCCCATGCAGGTCCTCCCGAGGAACGTGAGTTGTCCATGCCGCAAAACAGTAGTCATGATGCGCCGCGAGGCCCCCGGTTCGCCAGGCCCGCCTGTGGACAGTCGACGAGACTTTGTGGGCGGGCGGCGCATCCCTAGACTGCCGCCGACATCCCTGTCACGCCGACGGCCACCGCATGCGCCGATGTGCGAGGCCCCCACTCGTCCGGGAGACGACATGGCAGAGAGCATCCCCTACCTCAGCGCCGCGAGCGCGATCGCCGGGCTGGTCCTGGCGGCGACCTTCTTCGGCATCGTGAAGAAGGCCTCGCCCGGCAACGACCGCATGGTCGAGATCATGGAGGCGATCCAGCAAGGCGCCCGCGCGTTCCTGCGCCGCGAGTACACCTGGGTGGCCGGCTTCGTGGTGATCATGGCCGCGCTGATCGCGATCTTCCTCGACTACGGCCGCCCCTGGGGGGCGATCGCCTACGTCACGGGCGCCATCCTGTCGGGCCTGGCCGGATTCATCGGCATGACCGTGGCCACGCTGGCCAACGCGCGCACGGCCGAGGCCGCCCGCAGCGGCCCGCAGGCCGCGCTCCCCCTCGCCTTCCGCGGCGGCGCGGTGATGGGCTTCACGGTGGCCGGCCTGGCGCTGCTCGGCTTGTCCGCGGCCTACATCGTCTTCGAAGTGATGATGGACCACGACCAGTCCGCCCAGATCATCACCGCGTTCGGCCTGGGCGGCAGCTCCATCGCACTGTTCAGCCGCGTCGGCGGCGGCATCTACACCAAAGCCGCCGACGTCGGCGCCGACCTGGTCGGCAAGGTCGAGGCGGGCATCCCCGAGGACGACCCGCGCAACCCCGCCACCATTGCCGACAACGTCGGTGACAACGTCGGCGACGTCGCGGGCATGGGCGCGGACCTGTTCGAGAGCTACGCAGGCTCGATCGTCGCCCCGATCGCGCTGGCGGCGTTCGCGTTCACCTCGATCGGCCAGGAGTTCACCCATCGCGCACTGGTCTTCCCGCTCGCGATCGGCGCCATCGGCATGGTCGCCTCGATCCTGGGCGCGTTCACCGTCCGCACCAAGGCGAACGCCACCGGCAAGCAGCTGTCCTCGGCACTGCACCGCGGCACGAACCTGGCAGCGGGGCTGACCACGCTGGGCACGCTGGCCGCCGGCTACGTGCTGTTCAACGACCTCGAGGGCATCGCCAACTGGTGGGGCTTCCCCGTCGCCGTGGTCGTGGGCCTTTTGGCCGGGACGCTGATCGGCAAGGTCTCGGAGTACTACACGTCGGACCACTACGCGCCGGTGCGCAACATCGCCAAGGCGTCCGAGACCGGTCCCGCGACCAACATCCTCGGCGGCATCAGCTCGGGAATGATGTCGGTCGCCTCGGCCGTGATCCTGGTGATCGGCGGCCTGGTCGTCGCCTACTGGGCAGCCAACGGCGTGGTGCCCGGCAACGACGTGACCGGCGTGTACGGCATCGCGCTCGCCGCGGTCGGCATGCTCGCGACCACCGGCGTGGTCGTCTCGGTGGACGCCTACGGCCCGATCGCGGACAACGCGGGCGGCATCGCCGAGATGGCGCACCTGCCCCCGGAGGTCCGCGAGGTCACCGACTCGCTCGACTCGCTGGGCAACACCACCGCGGCCGTGGCGAAGGGCTTCGCGATCGGCTCGGCGGCGATCACCGCACTGGCCCTGTTCAAGGCGTTCGAGCAGGCGGTCAACCAGGCCGCGACCGGCGGCTTCACCCTGTCGCTGGACATCGGCAACGTCGCGGTCTTCTCGGGCCTGTTCCTCGGCGCCATGCTGCCGTTCCTGTTCTCCGCGCTGACCATCAGCGCCGTGGGCCGCGCCGCGAACAAGATGATCGAAGAGGTCCGCCGGCAGTTCCGCGAGATCCCGGGCCTGCGCGAGGGCCGCGAGGGCGTCGTCCCGGAGTACGCCAAGTGCGTCGAGATCTCGACCGACGCGGCACTCAAGGAGATGCTGCTCCCCGGCGCGCTCGCCATCGTCGTCCCGCTCGTGATCGGCATCATCGACGTCAACGCGCTCGGCGGCTTCCTGGCCGGCGCCCTGGTCAGCGGCTTCGCACTGGCGATCTTCATGGCCAACGCGGGCGGCGCCTGGGACAACGCCAAGAAGTACATCGAGGCGGGCAACCACGGCGGCAAGGGCAGCGACCCGCACAAGGCGGCGGTCGTCGGCGACACCGTCGGTGATCCCTTCAAGGACACCTCGGGCCCGGCCATGAACATCCTGATCAAGGTGATGACGATCGTGTCGCTGATCTTCGCCAGCGCGTTCGTCTGACCAAGGCTCGCTGGGTGCATCCGCGACGGCATGCCGTCGCGGATGCACCCAGCATCAGGGCTTCAGGCGGCCCCAGCCGTACAGCCACGTGACGTCGCGCCGGTCGAGTGGGTCAGGGCGCTGCTCGACCTCCACCTCGACGTAGCCGACGCCGAGCAACAGCGCCTTGAGCTCGTCGGCGGACACACTCGAGGCGTAGACCGCACCCGCGGGAGGGTCCTCGACCTCCTCGAGGTCTCCCGCACCCTGGCGGAACGTGACAAAGATCGGTCCCTCGCGGTGCACGCGACGCAGCTCACGCAGCGCGGTGAGCATCTCGGCCCGCGGCAGGTGCTGCAAGGTGGCCGGCGCCCACACCCCGCCGAAGGTCGCGTCGAGGAACGGCAGGTTGCAGAAATCCCATCGCGCCAGCGCACCCTTGGGGTGCAGCATCTTGCCGAGTTTCATGACCTCGTGGGAAAGGTCGCCCGCCACCACGCGCAGGCCGGCGTCGCGCAGCAGGCGGACGTCGACCACAGGCCCGCAGGCCGGATCGAGGATGGTCGCGCCCTTGCCGGCAAGCGCGGCGAACTTCCGCACGGCGTCGAGCGGCCGTCGCTGGCGCCAAAACTCCTGATACTCGGCCGCCGCCTTGTCGTAGGCCGCCAGGGTCGCCTTCGTTCGGGGATCCACAGCACGGTCCTCGCTGTCGCGTCGAATGGGTCGGTGCGGCCCCGGCGATGGGGAAGCGGCGGCCTGTGGCGGATGGTAGCCAAGAGAAGGCGCCTCGCGGGCCAAAAACGGGTGCGATTTTCGGCGGGTCTCAGCCGGCCGGGCGGCTCGCTGCGGACACGCCCGCCACCCCGCCCAGGTCGGCCATCGCGAATCGGAGCACGAGCTGGCTGCGGGATTCCTCGGGAAAGCGCACCTCGTCGGCGAGACCCTCGATCAGGCGGAGCCCCATGCCGCCCACGGCCGGCCACTCCCCGAGCCCCTCGGCCGCGGACAGCAGGGGACCCAGCACGTGCACCTCGAACGCGTCGTCGTGCACGCCGAACGCGAGCAGCAGCGGCCCGCCGTCGGCGGTGGCCGAGATCGCGTACGCCGCCGCCTCGCTCACGGCGATCTTGAGGTCCTCCAGCCGGCCCTCGGCCATGCCGTCCAGGCGAGCCCCGGCGGTGACGATCGAGCGCGCCAGCCCCACGTACGCCGCGTTGCGCGGCAGCTGGAGCTCGACCAGGCCCATCAGGCGTCCTGCAGCGCCTCGTCGAGCGTCTCGTGAATCGGGAACACCTTGGTCAGGCCGGTGATCCGGAAGATCTTGAGGATGCGCTCCTGGTTGCACACCAGGGCGAGGTTGCCGTCGTGCGAGCGGACCCGCTTGAGACCGCCGACGAGCACTCCCAGGCCGGTGGAGTCGAGGAACTCGACCTTCGTCATGTCCACGACGATCTGGTAGTGCCCTTCGCCCACCAGCTCCACCAGCTTCTCGCGAAGCTTCGGGGCGGTGTACACGTCGACCTCGCCACCGACCTCGAGGACCGTGCGGTCGCCTTCCTTGCGGTGGTTCAGCGTCAGTTCCACAACGACACTCCTTGACGAGTTGACCGGCTCCGCGCACACAGCGCACGGAACGCCCCTTGATGTGCCCGCCCGGGGAATTGCCGAAACGCACATCGTCGAAGTCGTCCGCAGCCTACCGTCGGCGCAGGCCGCGGTTAGCCTGGCGCCGCATGGACCCCGACCAGCTGCTGACGAGCCTCGACGCCGCGCTGCGGGAATCCCTGCCGGCGGCCGACGGGAGGCCCCGGCTGGCGCATCTGCATCACCTGCCCGCCCGGCGGGGCCAGACCGTCGCGCTGCCCGCGGACCTCGCGCCACTGCTCGCGGACCGGCTGCGCCTGGCCGGCGTGGACAGTCTGTACACCCACCAGGCCGAGGCGCGCGACCTGGCGAAGGCCGGCCGCCACTTCGTGGTCGCGACCGGCACCGCCAGCGGCAAATCGCTGTGCTACCAGCTGCCGCTGCTGGAGCAGGTGCTCGCCGACGACCGCTCGACCGCGCTGTACCTGGCGCCGACCAAGGCGCTGGCGCACGACCAGCTGCGTGCGCTGCGTGCCTTCAAGCTTCCCCACGTTCGCGCCGCGGCCTACGACGGCGACACCCCGCGCGCCGAGCGCGACGCCATCCGCCGCACCGCCAACGTGCTGCTCACCAATCCCGACATGCTGCACGCGGGCCTGCTCCCCCAGCACAAGCGCTGGGCGGACTACTTCCACCGGCTCAGCCTGGTCGTCGTCGACGAATGCCACGTGGCGCGCGGCGTGTTCGGCGCGCACGTGGCCGCAATTCTGCGCCGCCTGCGGCGGGTGTCCGACCACTACGGCGCATCGCCGGTGTTCGCGTTCGCCAGCGCCACGATCGGCAACCCGGGCGCACACGCGGCCGCGCTGAGCGGCCTGGACGTCGCGGAGGTGCTGCGCGACGGCGCGCCCAAACCGCGCGTGGCGATGGCGCTGTGGGAGCCGCCGCTGACCGACGAACGCAGCGGCGCGCGCCGCTCGACGCTGGCCGAGAGCGCCGACGTGCTCGCGGGGTTCGTCGAAGGCGGCCTGCAGACGCTGTGCTTCGTGAAGTCACGCAAGGGCGCCGAGCTCATCGCCTCCCACGCCCGGCGGGTGCTCGGAGGCGACGACGTGCTGGCGTATCGCGCGGGCTACCTGCCCGAGGAACGGCGCGCCGTCGAGCAGGGACTCATCGACGGCTCGATCAAGGGCGTCGCGGCCACCGACGCGCTCGAGCTCGGCGTCGACGTCGGCTCGCTGGACGCGGTGGTGATCGCCGGGTGGCCGGGGACGGTCGCCTCGCTATGGCAGCAGGCGGGCCGCGCCGGGCGGCGCGGCCAGGAGGCCGTGGTCGCGTTCGTCGCCGAGGACAACCCGCTCGACCACTACCTGCTCGCCAACCCGATCGAGCTGTGGGAGCGACCGCTCGAACACGCGATGGTGGACGTGACCAACCCTTACATCCTCGGCCCGCACCTGGACTGCGCGGCGTGGGAGCTGCCGCTGCACCCCGGCGAGCAGGCGTTCGCCCCCGCCGACATCCAGCCGTTTCTCACCGACGGCGTCGAGGCCGGGCGTCTGCGCGAACGCGGCGGCTCCTACTACTGGGCCGGGCGCACGTCACCGACCGGTGGCGTCAGCATCCGCAGCGCGGGTGGGCAGCCGTTCGCGATCGTCGAAGCCGGCACGGGTGCGCTGATCGGCGACGTCGACGAAGCGCGCGCCTACCGGACCGTCCACGAGGGCGCCGTGTACCTGCACCAGGGACGCACGTTCCGCGTGCGCTCGCTGGACCAGCGCGACCGCGTCGCCCTGGTCGAGGGCTACGACGGTGACGAGTACACCCAGCCGCGCGCCGACACCGACATCCAGGTCCTGGCGGTCGGCGAGCAGACGGCATGGGGGCGCTGCCGCATGCACCTGGGCCGCGTCGAGGTCTCGACGCAGGTGCTCAGCTACGAGCGCAAGCGCCTGATGACGAACGAGTCGCTCGGCCTGATCGAACTGGACCTGCCCGAGCAGCGCCTGATGACCCAGGCGCTGTGGCTCACGATTCCCGAGCCGGTCCTGGAGATCGCCGGGCTCGGTCCCGAACGCGTGCCCGGCGCGGCGCACGCTGCCGAGCACGCCGCGATCGGCCTGCTGCCGCTGTTCGCGATGGCGGACCGCTGGGACATCGGCGGCGTCTCCACGCCCTGGCATCCCGACACCGGCGAGGCCACGATCTTCATCTACGACGGCTACCCCGGCGGGGCGGGCATCGCCGAGCGCGGCTATCGCAGCGGCACGGCGCACCTGCGCGCGACGCTGGTCGCGGTGGCCGCCTGCCGCTGCGCCGACGGCTGCCCGTCGTGCGTGCAGTCGCCCAAGTGCGGCAACGGCAACCACCCGCTCGACAAGGCAGGCGCGATCGCGCTGCTGGAGGCGGTGCTGTCCGAGCACGGGGCAATGTGAACCGTTACGCCACCCCAGTAGCGCAACTGCTCACTGTGGCGGGTTTTAGGAGGGGACGCGGAGGAAGCGGCGGACGTGCACGGCGCTGAGGGTGAGCAGCAATCCCGCGGCAACGGGCACCAGGACCTGACGCAGGTCGATCGACCGGTCGCTACCGTCCACGCTGAGCGTGCCCTCGGGCACGTCGCCGACCTCGCTCAGATCCGGCGCCTCGGGACCGCTCGCGACCGGTGGTTCCGCGCCGTACTCGAGCACCGGCTCGTAGGTGTCCGGCCCGGTGAACAGCGGGGGCCGGCGCGCGGCGCCCCTGGTCACCCGCAGCACCGGCGGTCCACCGCCGGTCGACGTGCCCGGCCCGGCCGCGGGGCCGCCCGCCGTCGGCGGCGGCCCGGACGACGAGGCCGGCTTGCGGACCTGGACGGACGACGGCGCGGACCAGGCCGACTTGCGTTCGGACGACCCGTCCGCGGCCGTGCGCACGGTCTGGACGCGGTAGGCGTACTCGCCGTCGGTCGGCACCACGTCGGCCCAGCGCGTGCGGTCCATGGTCGGCACGACCTTGTAGTCGAGCCAGCCGCCACCGTTCAGGCGCCGCTGCACGACGTAATGCTTGAAGTCACCGAGTGGCACGGCCTCCCAGGACACCTCGACCCGGCGCTGCGCCGCGTCGAGCACCTTGGTGGACACCGTGGTCGCCGGCGGATCGGCGTCGACCACGACCTCCACCCCGCGCCACGCGGTGGGCTCGCGCGGGACCCCCTGGAAGGCGAGCTGTCCGCGCACCTCGAGGCGATAGCTGCCGTTGCGCAGCGGTTCGCCCTCGTCCCACGTGAACAGGTCGATCGAGCCGTTCCAGCGCGTGCGGCGCATGCCCGGCCCCGCGTCGATGACCTCCATGAAGTCCAGGGAGCGCGCCGCGCCGACCTGCTGCCCGTCGTCGACGAGCCGCACGTCCATGCCGCGGACTTCCTCGCCCGCGGAGGCGTCGATGTAGGCAATCACCAGATAGGGGTTCGCCCCGGTGATGCGCTCACCCTGCGACGGGCGGTCCAAGCCCGGCTCGCCGGCCGCCGCCGCCGGCAGTGCCGCGGCCACCAGCCACACGGCGCCGAGCAGCAGCGCGAGGGTGCCCCGCGCGACGGTGCTCATTGCGGTGTGCAACTGGGTGGTGTGCATCTGGCCCACGGGTGATCGATGTCCTGTCAACTGGTCGGACGCGGCTGCGTCTGCACGAGTTCCGCGCGCACGATGATCCGCTGGCGCGCCGAGCCCTTCGGATGACAGCTCGTCAGCGTGAGGAACCGGCCTTCCAGCGGGGCCACCACGCTCCAGTCGCTGGGAATCGTGATCCAGCAGCCTTTCCCGCCGCCGCACGGCGTCGGCACCCCGGCCGGGGGCGCCACCACCTTGTAGGTGTGCACCGCCAGCGGCGTCTCGAGCTGGACCAGATCGCCGACCATCAGCTCGTCGACGCGGTTGAACGGCTTGCCGTAGGTGGTGCGGTGCCCGGCGATGCCGACGTTGCCCGCCTCGCCGGGCAGCGGCGTGTTCGGATAGTGACCCGCACCGGCGCGCAGCGCCGACGGGGACGTGCCGTTCACGACGATCGCGGCCACGCCGATCTTGGGCATCACGATGCGGGTGAGGGGGTCGCCGGCCTTGAGGGTGCCGGCCGCGTACGCGTCGCGGATCGCGTCGGAGGCGAGCTGGTCCTCCAGCGGCTTCTGCAGCACCTGCTGGGCGTAGATGTCCGTCACGAACGGGTAGGCGAACATCCCGGCGCCGACCAGGAACAGCATGATCGACAGCGCCGACAGGACCCGCCGTCCCGCAGGGCGCAGGCGCAGCGCATCCATCAAATAGCCGAACGCTCCGCCACGGTCGTCGCGTCCCCGCAGGGGATCGGGCATGACAAGGCCGCCCTCGGGGGGCGGCGTCAGCGTGGAAACTCGGTCGGCCATCGGAAAGCGGGCCTCGGCAAAGACGGCGGGGCGGTAGTGGCAATCCTAGCGCCGGGGCCCTGTTTCGGCCCCGTTGTCCTGACTGTTCGGCACATCCGGGCGCAAACCTGACGCTTCTGCGCCTGCGGACGGCCGCAGCGAGGCCCGTGCCTCGGCGGTCCACCTGTTTCCCCACGCGCGCCCGGCCAAGCCCCGCGGCCGCGCCACCACCACGACCCGCACGCGCGGCGGCACGGCGGCGATGTCCCCGCAGCAGGACCGCAGGTCCACCCCGAACCGAGCCGCCGCCTCACCCGCCGCCACCGCGGGCGACCCTGGGGACGGGCCGAGGGCGGTCGCACCGGCCGCTGCGAGGGCGGCGGCGTCGGCCGCCGCCCTCGCACGCACGGCGGCGCCGAGCGTCTGGATCGCCACGGTGGCCACGGCCAGTCCGAGCGCCGTGGCCGCCGCGGCGACCGTGAGCGTGAGCAGCGCCGCGGCGCCGTGTTCATGGGTGGCCCGGCTCATTCGGCCCGGGCCCATCCACGTCCGCGCACCTGCAGGCGCGCGCCGAGCACCCCGAACGCGCTGCTCGGCGCACGGAGCTCGGCCACGTACCAGTCGGCGTCGTCGTGCACGCCGGGGCGCCGCCGCACCTGGACCGACGCGCCGCGTGGGCCGTGACGGGCGACCGCCGCACGTGCGGCGTCCGGCCCGTCGACCGCTGCGGCACGCGCCGCCTGGGCGGCCAGCGCCTCGGCCGCGACGAACTCGCTGCCCAGCACCGCCACATGCAGCAGCAGCATGGCCAGCAGCAGCACCGCGGGCAGGATCAGCGCAAACTCAACCGCCTGGCTGCCACGCTCGCCTACATCCACTGGCCCACGAGCCGGACGAGGCCGTTGAAGACCACGTCCACCAGGCGCGACATGGTGTCCCGGTTCTTGAGCAGCGCCACCAGCGCGCCGCACGCGGCCGCGCTCACGCCGCCGAGCATGGCGTACTCGGCCGCCTGCGCGCCGCGCTCCTCCAGATGAAGCCGTTGCCACAGTGCACGCATCACGATCTCCTTTCGTCGCGCCGCCGCTCATCCGCGCAGGGCCGCCCACAGCAACGGGGGGACGACCACGAGCCCGAACGAGGGCAGCGTCAGCAGGGTGGTGGGGAAGACAAGGTGCAACTCGGCCCGCTCGGCGGCGGCATCCAGGGCGGCACGGCGGTCCGCACGCACCGCCTCGGCGTAACCGCGCAGCGCGTGCTGCGCCGGCGCCCCCCAGCGCAGCGCCGCGTCGAGCGCCAGCCCCAGCGGTGCGAGCGCACCGTCCGCGAACGCGTCGCGGGCGGAGGAGCCCGCATCCATGCGCCCGGCCGCGGCCCGCAGCGGCGGACGCGCGGCATCGGGTGCGAACCGCGCCGCCATGGCGACCGCGGCGGCGGGCGCCAGGCCGGCGGCCAGCGCGGTCGCGATCAGCTCGGCGACACCCGCGGCGCCGCCCGGCGCCGCGCCGAGCGGATCGGCGGCGGCCGCCTCGCGGGCGACCCGCGCGACGATCGCGGCGGCCCAACGCCGTGCGGCGATCGCCAGCACGACAGCGGACAGGACCATCCCCCGCCCCAATGGCTGGAAGTAGAACCGCACGGCCACCGGCTGCACCACGGCGATGAGGCCGGCCGACGCGGCGGGCACCATCGCCAGCACGCGCAACGTCGAGCGCGCCTGGGCCGTGCGGACCCCGAGCCGCCGCCGCAGGTCCGCCTCTTCACGCAGCGCGTGCTCCGCCTGCCCCACGGCGTCGAGTGCGCCGGCGCCGCAGGTCTCGGCGATCGCCAGCGCGCGCACGAGCGAGCCGGCCAACGCGTCGTCGGCGGGCAGCAGCCCGACGGCAGCCGCGATGGGCGCACCCAGGCTCAGGGTGCCCGCCACGGGAGCCAGTTCCGGCAGCGCATCCGGGTGGCGGCGCACGGCGTGCGTGAGCGCCACGCCGGGCGCCACCCCCGCGGTGACCGCCGCGCGCAGCTCGATCAGCAACCCGCCGGCGGCGCTCATGCGCGCCACCGCCGCACGACCACGGGCCCTTCCGCGCCGCGCTGCACCTCGGCGATCTCGCGCAGGCGCCGCGTCCCGTCGAGGTCACGGCCGAGCACGACAATCAGGTCCAGCACCGCCGCGAGCTGCGCGCGCACCGCCACCAGCGGCAGGCCGGCGATGAGCGCCATGCCCTCCAGCCGGACAAGCGCCTCGTCCGCCGAGCGGGCGTGCACAGTCGTCATGCACCCGGCGTGCCCGGTCGCCATGGCCTGCAGCACGTCGACGACCTCGGCCCCGCGAACCTCCCCGACCACGATCCGGTCGGGACGCATGCGCAGGGACTGACGGACGAGATCGCGCA
>Ga0299913_10000442_pt1 | contig 26285 bp, 19 predicted proteins | sample RVTome_9_FD_201360 | JGI IMG/M metagenome (GOLD analysis project Ga0299913, IMG submission 201360) | Soil microbial communities from uranium-contaminated site in the Upper Colorado River Basin, Wyoming, United States - RVT155D38 (version 2) ... | reverse complement strand
CAACGTCGCGGAGGTCCCGGCCATGGCGATGTCGAGGATGCCGCCCGCGTCGATCTGCATCATGTGCGAGCCGTTATAGGCGAGCACCGGCAGGAATGAGACGAGCTCCTCAACGGCCTTCTCAGGGTTCGGCTCGTTCGGCGACAACCCGATGGAATAGTCGGCCAGCTGCCGAAGTGCGCGCGTTGGGGCGAAGTCGAACACAAAGCAGGCAGGCTTGAGTATCTCTTCCTCGTCGAGGTCGTCGCCGTTGGGATTCGTGATCGACCAGGGCGACTGGACGCGGAACGCGGCCTGGAAGTAGGTCTCCGGCGACTTGAGGTTGCGCAGCATCAGGATCGATGACCACTGCGGAATGGTGACTCCGGTCGTCAGTTTGCCGCACGACAGCGTGATCGTCTTCGTATCGAATCCGCTTCCGATCGCCTTGCGGACCGGCGGTAGGGCATCGAGCCCGATCCCGGCAGACGCGCCGGCAACGGTCAGCACCACGTAGTCGTGCCAGAAGGTGTTCTGTTTCTCGGCGAGCAGGTTCGCCATCGCGTGGCATGAGGCGACCTTCGGCAAGAACCAGAAGGAATGCTGCAGGTAGGGCAGCAACCGAATGTCGGAGTAGGGGAACGGCGGGCGCTGGCTTCCGAGCTTGAGGTTGTCGACCTGGGTTGGCGCGTAGGAACCCCGGATGATGTCGAGCCACTTCTGGACATCGCTCTTGTGCTTGAACTCTGCGCTCGTACCTGTGCCGGTGGTAGCGAAGAACTCGTTCAGGTCGAACTCGTCGAACTCGCCGCCGCTCGCGATCGCCAGCAGCTCATCAGGCATCTGGTAGGTGAGGAGGCGCATCTGCGGGAGCGCGCCGTAGGGGTTCCAATCGCCAGGGTGCTCGGCGGCGAACTCCTCCTTCGCACGCTGTTCGTCGGTGTAGGTCCAGTTGAAGATTTGTTCCTCGATGAACTCGCCGGTTGCCAGCGCCCGGAACGGCGTCCCCGACATGTAGAGGTACGCGCTCGTGGTGATCGGAAGGAACTCGGTCTCGGCCGCCGACAGCTCGCTCAAGTCCTCGTTCACCGTCTCGAGCCCGGCGGTGTACTCAAGCCCCTCTTCCTTCTTGGCGACGGCGTCGTCCTCACCTTCGAACAGCTCCTTGGCGGTCTCACGCCAGGCGCCGAAGTGGTACTCGTCAAAGACGACGAGGTCCCAGTTCACTGCGTGGAGCCATTCGTTCTTCGCCTTGATGTTGCCCATTGCGTCGCGGCCGAGGAGGTCCTGGAACGAGCCGAAGTAGACGACTGGCTTCTCGGCGTCGATCTGCGTCGGATCGTTGCCGGAGGAACGCGAGAGGTACTGCCACCCGTCGAAGTCGACGTGGGACTCGAGATCGGTCTTCCAGGCGTCCTCTACCGCCGGCTTGAACGTGACGACGAGGACGCGCTTTGCGCCGAGCCTCTTGGCCAACTGGTACGCAGTGAAGGTCTTGCCGAAGCGCATCTTCGCGTTCCACAGGAAGCGTGGAACCGCGTCGGCGTCCTCACCCCAGATCGAGGCGTAGTAGCCGAACGCCTTCTCGACGGCTACTGCCTGCTCGTGCCGCATCGGGAACGTCAGGTGATGCGTGCCCGTGAGCTTGAGGCCCTTCTGCAACTCGGTGACCGCGGTCTTGAGGTCCTCGACTGTGCAGCGCATCCACTCACGTGACGCACCGATGACGACGTTCTCGAACCCCTTATCGATCAGGCGCTGGCGTACATCGCCGTCCCGAAACAACGACCCGTCCTCGCGCTCGGCGAGGGCATCGAGGTGCAACGTGTAGGACTGCTGCATCTGCCCCTGGGACTGCTTGATGCGGACGTTGACATCCTCCTGCGTTGTTTGCCCGACCTTGATCAGACCGACGTACGCGGCCGGCGGATCGTTCGGCGTCCAGACATAGATGCGAAGACGCGCCTCCGGCTTCGGCGCGAGGATCTCCTCGATGGGTCTACTCATCGTCCGCCGCTGGCGCCGATTTCATCGGACGGATCATCGACTCGATGAAGGCCTGCTCGTCCTCCGTGATGCCGTATTTCTCATAGAGGTCGGGGTCTGTCCAGGCTCGGTCCCAGGTTTGCTGTGGAACCCAGGTGTAGGTGGCCCGCGTTGCGTCTTGTGTGATCTTCCGGAGAGAGATAAGGAAGCGCGCAAACCTGGTGCGCAGGTACGACTGCACGCTCTCGGCCGCTGCTTCGTCGTTCACGAACACGAACAGGTACGTCTGCGTGCACACCGACGGCGGCGCGGCAATCAGCGTCGGGCCGAGCACGAGGTCAACGCCGGTTCTCTCCCGCTCCCGGCCTGAACCAGCCTTCGGTACCAGGACCTTCCAGGTGTCGATGAGATGGCCGCTCTTCGAAACCTCATCACGTTTCATCCATCCGACAAGTCGCTTTCCCTTGTCGTTGTAGTGCAGAGCGATATCGGCCTTTGCTGGTGTCGATCGGAACCCGCTGAAGTTCGAGGTCATGCCGAACTCCTTGTCAGCGGCCAGAAGTTCAGTCAGAGAGGGCTCTTTGTAGGCGAGCACCTTCCGGAGGATGGCAAGCCCGCGAACGTCACGTACGAGAATGTCGAACTCGTCCAATCGCCGCATGTGGGGCCCGAAGGTCTGACCGTCACGGACCAGCGTCGTCGAGCAGTCGCCGTTGTGCTGGGCATTCCAGAGGAAGTAGCTGATACCTCCGTTGATGCCTACTGAAGGGAACAGCTCGGCAGCGTTCGGATAGTCCACCAGAGTGGCGATACGCCGGTCACTCAGCATCGACTTACGGAAGGCATCTAGACCCAGCCCGCCCGCAGTCCAGCGCGACGGGATGATCATCGACAGGAAACGAGGTTCGAGTCTCTTCGCTTGCTCCACGAAGTGCTGGTAGATCGGCACGTCGCGGGTGCCCCCATCCGATCCGAGTTGATACGGCGGGTTACCGATGATGACGTCGAACTGCATTTCGGCTCCAAACAGCCCGGCGATGCGAGCCCTGATGTCGTCGGTGTGGATGAACGCGTAGGCATGCGTCTCGAAGCCTGCGCCGCGGTCGAGGACTTTCTGGCTCGCCCCGCAGTACTTGCACTTGCCGTCCTTGAATTTCTTGAGCTGCTTTCCGTCATCGCCGATCGTCAACACCCACTCATTGCCGCCTACCCAAGTGTGCTCCATCCGCTCGAACCAGACATTGCCCTGCGGCGTCGAGAACGATTTGCCGATCGAGTGGGGACCGTTCGCAAACTTCGAGCAGTAGATGCTCCGGCGAGCGAGCAGGCTGGTGAGGGATGTGATGCCTATGCCATATACCTGCGTGGTCAGGATGTGATCAACCCGCGCTTGCAGATCGGGGATCTCGTCCCCAAGCCCTTGGGTCAGACGACTGGTGATCTCGCGGAGGAAGACGCCCGACTTGGTGAACGGGTCCAGAAACCTGACGTTGGCGTCGGCCCAGATGTTCGCGCCGCCGTTGTTGGCGGCCCATGCATCGGCGAGGGCGTCGAGCATCTTGTTGGCCAAGTCGGGCGGCGTGAAGACCTCGTCGTTCGACAAGTTCGCAATGCAGGTCAGCACGTCGGGGTTTCGCCCCCGCAGCGCGAAGCCCGCCTGCGGCACACTCACGCTGCGAGCTCCTCCACCGTCATAGCCGGGTGGGTCTTCGTTGGAGTGAAGATCTCGTGGTTGCCAAGCTCGGCGAAGAGCGTGCCTTCTTGACTGAAGGCCGACGATTGAGTGAGGACATCGAGGCGGAAGTCCCGCCTCTGGAACTTTCCCTTGCCGAGGTAGCCCCACTCCGCGAACGCGATCGGTTGACCGAGATTGGTGCGCATCGTGAGCGCGTCACCGTGGACAATATTCTGCGACAGGACGTACGCGGCTGCCCTGTAGAGATCGTTGGACTCGTCGAGGTTGAGGTACTCGGCGAAGGTCTCCAGAAGGATCTCGCGGCACTCGGCGATGTTGTCCTCCAAGAGCTCGATGCCGTAAATGCACATCAGCCCGAGCAGGGCGTAGTGGCGCTTCTCGAAGGCCGATTTGCTGAACTTTAGCTCGACGGATGCGAGCTTGCGCCGCAGCACCTGGACGAGGAAGTTCCCGCTCCCGCAGGCCGGCTCGAGGAAGCGGGAGTCGATCCGCTCAGTCTCCTCTTTGACCAGATCGAGCATCGCCTCGACCATCCATGCCGGGGTGAACACCTCCCCGTGGTCAGCCACCCTCTGCTTCGACCTCACACCAACCAACTCCCTTGTCCCAGACTGGGCAGTTCCGCAGCGCTGGCCTACGCCGGGTCGTCCGGGCCCCGCCACATCGTCGCACGAGGGCGAGCGACCCATTAGCAATGTTCGTCTACCGCTTCGTCGGTCGTGGGCGATTCTAAGTCCATGCTGGTGGCGGGTGACCGTGGACAAGCGGTGCGTCCCCGACCTGGGCTCGGCGCAGGGTGCTCACCGGCAGGAACGGGAAGGCCGTAGCGGGGCTGCGCCCTGACGGTCGTTCGACGTCTGCTTGCCAGCCCGCGCCGTTCGTCGAGGTCGTTGCGGACGTGCTCATCGCCGACGAGCTCGCTGACGTACTGGATGGTCGAGAGATCACTCAGCTTCGGCGACCGGCCTACCAGGGGTATCGGACCTCAGGCCCCTCAGGTGGATGACCTGCATGGGATCACCGGCCAGCAAGGCCCAGATCCCCGTCAGGAGCGCGTAGATCGGGAAGCCGATCACGAGCGAGATGAGCAGCCAGCCGACCCATCGAAAGAACCTGTCGATCGGGTTTTCCGGGCGGCGACCCCCTTCGGACATCATTCGCCCACGGCGCGCTCGGCCGTCCTTCGTGGCTGAAGGGGCGCAGGGGTGTCTTGCCGGTCGTTGCGCATGGAGTCCTCCAGGGTCGTCGCGTCGGGGCTGGCAAAACGGCGGCGCCGCCCACCCCGCCTCAGCCGCATCATAAGGAACCGACGGATCAAGTCTCGCCTGTGGATAACTGAGACAAGGATGCGGCGCGTCACTGCCCCAGCGAACCATTCCTGGATATCTCGATATGAGAGGGGATGGGGACGATGGCTGGTCGATGGAATCCCGAGGACACGCCGTACGTGTTCAACCTGCTTGGTCCGCGTCCGGAACAGGACGCCACACGTGCATGGTGGGACGCTGCGGCGGAGGTGATCGAGGGTTACCGCCGGCGGTGGGGGGTCACTCACCCGGGCAGCGCGTTCGGGCCGCCGCCGACGGACGTGCGGCAATGGCAGGACCGCAACACGGCGACGGACCAGGTCCGCGCGCACGTGCAGGCGCTGCAAGGCGCCCGGCGTCGACAGGCATGGGACGTGCCTGCACCCTCGGAGCCGGGCCGAAGCGGCGGGGTAACAGCGGGTGCGGCCAAGCTGCCCCTCAAGCCTTTGATCGATCGGCTCCCGATTAACGACGATGTCGCGCATCACCATGGGCAGGGTCCGGGTCGGATCAAGCAGGCGGCCATCATGCTCAACATGAATGTCGGAGTGCTGTACCGCTACCAGCGCATGGGGCTGGACCCTTGGGCAGCGGATCGCTTGGCGGTCAAGGCGGGCCTTCATCCCTTGCTGGTGTGGGGGGAGGCGTGGGAGGCCGCTGCGCGAGCCAAGGGGCTGCGCGGCCCGGCGGTCGAGCGCGGCCTGGCGTGACGAACTCAACAACCCGATCCCGCTGACGCTGGCCTGTGGATTGCCGAGCCGATTCGGTCACACCCGCGGCGCATTATCCCCTCGACCCGCATAGAGCGGGGTGCCCCGGCGACTGCGTCAACAGTCCCGGGGCGTGGCCGACACCAACGGAGGGTGCCGACATGTCCAACGCTACAGATCTGCCCGTCGCCAGTCCCGGTCGATCCGCTTGTGATGATTCCGCGTCGGGCGGTGTGGGTCGCGCGAAGGTCCATGTGTTCGGCCGGTTGCGGGTGGTCGATGCGGCCGGGGTCGAGCGAATCCCGGTCGGTGAAGCGCAACGGTCGTTGTTGTTGCTGCTCGCGTTGCGCGGCGGGGCGGTCCATCTGGAACAGGCATTGGACGCCTTGTGGCCGGACACGAACACGGACACAGCGTTGGGCAAGATGCGCAACACGTTGCTGCGCTTGCGGCAGTCCTGCGGGCCGATCGTGCATCGCGAGGGCACGAGCCTGATCCTGGACGCGGACACCGACCTGGCCGACTACGAGGCCGCCGCCGTCACGATGCTCGCCCTGGCTCCCGCCGAACTCGCCCCCGACGCCCTGTATGCCGAATGGGCCGTCCCGACCCGCCGCCGCCTTGAAGCCGTGCGCCACCACCTCTGCGCGAGCGTGTGAGATGCCTGCCGTTGACGCACGGTGGCTGCATGCCACGGGCGGTGGGACGGAACGCCGTCGGCGTTGGCGCGGTGACCGGGGGTGGCGCTGTCACGGGAACGCGCGCGAGACCCTGCGGCTGTGGGCGCCTGCGTGCCATCCCTCCCGACGGCAATGTCTGTATCCCGTCCGGCGACGCGCAACGGTCTATGCCGCCGGTGTGCGCGCTGCTCGCGCGGCGCGGCGCCGCCGCCCACGTTGAACCGTTGCTCGGCTTGAGGAAGTAGTGGCGGCTGTCCTTCGCCCCGCAGTGAGGGCAAACAGGCTCGCCGTTCCAGCGAAGACGCTCCAGATATTCATAGGCCGCAGCCTCGTCAGGGAGCATCGCAGCCAGCCTCGGAAGCGTCGTCTTCATGCCTTCATTTTCGCAGAGGGGCGAGACATTCCTGTCCGGACGTACATGTAATAGCGCCTTTGTGATTTACGAGACGTGGAGTATGTTCAATCGCTCGGTGGTGAACCGTGGCGGGCTGAACTTCCCCGCTCCTGCCCGGTTCTCCCCGATGGAAGGGCATCGTCACGGGGGCGCGTATGTGCCCCTTAACTCCCGGCGGTGTCGGCGTCTCGTCTTTCCCCTTGGAGGCGCGGGGTTCGATTCCCCTGCCCTTCACGCCGTCCAATGGCGGCACCGGAGTCCCCGCCTGGCGCGACTGGCAAGAAGCATCCAGGCGGGGAACCGGGTCCAACGAGAGAAAGGGTAGCGCCATGGCGCGCTGCACCCCGTTTCGCAGCAAGCTCCCGGGCACCCGGGTGCATCACAACAACACCTCCTGCCAGGAGGGCAATAACATCGAGTCTTACAACAGGATCTCGGGAACGGGCGGTCTCCCGCTCTGCTCTCGGTGTGCCTCCCTGTAGGGCCGAGTAACACTCACCCGATCCTTGGGTGATCAACCTAGGTCCATGGTGGGGGCGAAGGTCAGCTCCCACCATGGACCGGTGGGTTCATCTTGAAGGATGTCCCAAACACGCCTAACGCCACGCACCGATAGTCCAGCGGCTTGCACTACAGCAAGCGCACGGAACCCTTCTGCTGCCTCACCGTGGAAACGCACTGTCGGCTCCGGCATCGCGTGACCCTCGCCGCCCTGGCAGGACTCGAACGTCTCCACGCCTGCAGCCTGGAGTGTTCGCACTGCATGAGCGATCCCAGGGTCCAGCGGCATGGGGTCTAGAGGCTCGCCATCCGCTCGCCACTCTCGGACCAGGGTGTCCATAGATTTGGACATACCTCACCTATCCCCTGGGTGTGTCAGGTGACACATCGCCCGCAGATGCGCAGTACGCGGACTGGGCCGCTCCGGTGCAGTTAGTCTGCTCGAACTCTTCGTGAGGTGTCAGCCTGAGAGGCCATGTCGCACCTCGCACGTAGTGTGATGCTATGAACGGAGGCCCGCGGGGCTGGGTAAAAAAAGACAATTCCAGGCGCACTGACGGCGGAGGCCGTCCATGCCGTACCCTTCCTAACGACAGGAACGACCTACGGAAGCCCTGCAAGATGGGGCGATGCGCGGGGGTATGGCGGGTACATATGCGTGAAGCGTTGTACGACGCAGCGATTGTGCGGGAATTGCTCGGCAAGGGCGGGATGCGGCTAACAGGCCGTACATCGTGGAAGCGCAACCGCACTCGAGTCCGGGCCACGTGGCTGTTGGAGGGCGGACAGCCCGACTTTGATTGCTACCTTGACTTTGGCGTGTCAGTCCGAGTGCCCGCGAACTACACCGTTGGGTTCAGGATCGGCGAGGACCCGCTGGAGGTCCGGGTGGACGTCCGGGGGGCGCACCGTCAGCCTGACGGCGAGTTCATCAATAGGTCCCACGTGCACGACGTGCGTACACGGGGGGAGGAGAACTGGGCGTTGGTCCCCCCGCCGGTTCCGCCTTTCTGGCGCTTAGAGGACTTGGATTTCACCCCAGCCGAGTACTTCAACACGCTCGGGGCATTCTGTCGGTATCTCCAGATCGACATGCTGTCGTTTGTCTGGATGCACCCGCCGTTGGACCGCTTGGATCAGGTCCCTATGCTGGCAGGGGGTGAGTGATGGACTGTAGAGAGGCACTGGAGGCGCTGCTTGCCGACGGCGAGCGCACTTTGGGCTGCGCTAGCACCGGCAGGACCGGCTCTTGGCTTATCACCACTACCGCTCTCTACAGCGACCTTGACGCGGTCCAGGTCGTCATCGAGCCGTTGAACGAGAACCTTGTTCTTGTGTCCGATGGAGGGATGACGCTTCTCAGGCTCGACATGCAGGGCGCGCCCTTCAACACGGAAGCGCGCAGGAAGCGGGTGCGCCGTATTGTGACGAGCTTCAATGCAGACGTCGTAGACGATGTCGTGCAGGTGGCGGTTCCTCCCCAGCAGCTAGCTGGGGCGGTGCATCGAATCGCCTCGGCGTCGGTGCAGGTCGACTCCTTGATGCATGACGAAGCATGGAAGCGCTATCCCTTCGCAGATCGGGTTGCAGATTGGCTCAAGCAGGCCAGTCCGGCTCCGGTTGAGTTGAAAGCCACACTTCCAGGCACGGCATATTCGGCCACTGCCGCGGTGCGAGGGCGGCTATCGGTGTACATCATGGCGGTGACTGGCACGGATGTGACTGCTCGGCGCACGGGACTTCAGGCGGCGGGTTGGCAACTTGAGAGCGCCACGTCGCTTAGGCCGGAGCAACGGCTAGTCCTGCTCGAGGATCGGTTGGAACGGTATCCATCGCCTGATATTGAGCGTGTGTTGGAGTTCGGGCTGGTGGGCTTGTGGCTGGACCGAGTTGCGCTTAGCGAATATCTCGCATCCGTGAATTCGGACTCTGCTGCGTCCCCGATGCAGTCCCGATTGCTCCTCACCGCGGGAAAGTTGCCGGATATCTGATATCACCCCCTCCTGCATGGAGGGCGCGGGAATACGACGCTGGCCGGGCGCTTCTGCGGTCGATTTCGTAGCGTCTCACTGCTTTAGATCCACCTCATCAAAGGCCGCGATCATGCGCGCCCTTGTGGTTGCGGAGCGCGATCGTCGCTGTCGGCAGCGCCCCGTACACCAATAGCCCGTGGCCGCGTGGGAGTTGTCGGAGTGCGTGGTCGGGTGCGAGGCGTTGGCGTTGGGTCGCTTCGGTGGTGCTGGTGGCGCCGTGGGGGTCGCGGCTGGTGGAGGTGCGGGTGACATCGGTGTCGCCGGTGAGGCGGGAGAAGTAGTCGAGGGTGCGGGGGTCGCTGATGCCGGACAGCGCGAGTTTGGCGCGATGGTTGTTGACGACGGTGGCGGCGCGGTCGCCGTAGCGGGTGTGGATCTGGGCGAGGTCTTGCCACACGGTGAGGAGCTGGATGCCGACGCCGGCGGCGGTCGAGGCGATGGTGTCGAGGTCGGGCAGGGGGGCGATGTTGGCGGCTTCGTCCAAGACGATGAGCAGCGGCCGCGTGAGGCCGTCAGAAGTCCCGGCTCGCCGGTAGGCGGCGGTGATGAGTTGTTGGAGCAGGGCGGTGAACACGGGCCGTAGGCGGGCTTGTTCGTGTGAGGGCGCGCAGACGTAGAGCGTGTGGCTCCCGCCGTCGAGGAGGGTGTCGGCGGTGAGGTCGCTGGCGGTGGCGGAGGCGGCGACGGCGGGGTCGGCGAAGGCGGCGAGGATCGTTTCGGTGGTGGTGTAGACGCTGGAGCGTTGGCGGTCCTCGCGTTGCCAGGACGCTTCGGCGGCGTGGACGGCTTCGGGGACACCGGCGAGTTCGAGTTCGAAGCGGACTTCTTGTTCTTCTTGGGTGTCGACCCAGCGGACGACGTCGGCCATGGTGCGCTGGGAGGTCGCGGCGGCGAACAACAGCGGGGCGAGGAGTTTCGCGGCGGTGGCGTACCAGAAGTCGGCTTCGCGCATGCTGGGGTCGCGGGCGGCGGTGGTGAGCCAGGCGGCGGTGGCTTGGGCGCCTTGCCAGGTCCGGCAGCCGTCCAGCGGGGTCCAGCGGGCGGTGGGTGTGTCGGGGCTGAGGCTGGCGGTGGGGTCATACACCCACGCCGTCCCGCGTTGCTGGCGCTGGGTGAGGGTGTCGCGGACAAGGTCTTTCTTGACCGAGGTGGCGATGACGGGCCCGTCCCATTCGATGATGGCGGGGATGGCGAGGCCGGTGGTCTTGCCGGACTGGGATGGCCCGAAGACGATCACGGATTGGCGCGCTTCGGCGGCGAGGAGGCCGCCGTGGGGGCTGTGGCCGAGGGTGAGCCGTCCGGGGGTGGGCGCCGCCACGCGCAGGGGCCGCAGGTCGCGGCGGCTCGCCCACGCGGCGGGTTGCGGCTGCTCGTCGCGGCGGGCGTGGCGTCGCCACACCCACCAGGCCGCGCTACCGACAGCGGCCGCGACCACGGTAAACACGGTCCAGAACATCCACGGGCCGGGGATGAGCGCAGCGACATCCGGCGGCCACGCGGCGGCGGGTGCGGTGAGGGTGTCGGGCAGGCGCAGCAGCACCCCGCCGATCTGGGCAGGCGGCATGGCCGGCCACTGCCCGGTGGACATTAGGGCGGCGAGTTGCCCGGCGGCCCACACGAGCAGCCCAAGAGCAACGACGGCGCCGAGGACGCAGGCGGCGAGGAACTCCCACGGGCTGGCCGCGAGCCCTGGACCTGACGCCGATGGCGCGCGGGGCGGGCGGGTGGGGCGCATCAGTGCATCCGCGTGTCGGTGTCCACGATCGCGGTTTCGGCGGGGGAGAGCAGGTGGTGGACGTGGAAGCGGCGTTCGCCGACGCGCCACAGGGCCTGGCCGCGGCCGAGGCGGCGGAGCAGGTCGGCTTCGGCGTCGGTGAGGTCGAGGGGGTCGCGGCTGGCGGCGACGACGTCGGCGGGCTGCTGATACAGCACGTGGGTTTCGGAGTCCGACAGGAGCCCTTCGGCGAGGCGGGCTTGTTCGGAGCCGTCGGCGCCGACGGCACGCAGGTCGGACAGGCGGTGCACGACGGCGATGTTGGCGACGCCGTAGCGGCGGCACAGCTTGTAGGAGGCTTGCAGCCACCGGGCGGTTTGGAGGTCACGCAGGATCGCCCACGCTTCGTCCACGACGATGATCCGCTGCCCGTGGCCGGTGCGGGTCAGGGCGGCTTGCAGCCACGCGGTCGCGCACAACATCAACAGGCCCAGCGCGGGCGAGTCATACACGGCGGACAGGTCGAGCACGACGAGGTCGGCGTCAAGGTCGATGCCGGGGCTGGTGGGCGCGTCGAACATCCCGGCGAGGTCGCCTTGGCACAGCCGCCGCAGCTCGAGGGCGACCGCGCGGCCGTCGGCGGCGACCTGTGTAGGCGTGCAGGCGAGTTCAGCCGCGGCGTCGGCGGTGGGATACAGCAACGCATGCACGACCGCGGGCAGCGTCGGCTCGCTCGACGAGTTGCTCGCGGCGCGCAACGCGAGTTCGACGGCGGCGTGCTCGGCGGGCCCGAGCGGGCGGCCCAAGGCGGAGGCGGCGAGGGAGGCGAGCAGGCCGACGCGGCGGCGTAGCAGTTCGTCGCGGTCCCATCCGCCGCCCCCGCCGGGTGCCGCGTCGAGGGGGTTGAGCCGCACTGGCGAGCCGGGACCCAGCCGCAACGGCGTCACACCGCACGCCGCAGCCAACGGGCCGTATTCGCCTTTGGGGTCCACGACCCACGCGCGGCGGCCGAACACCCGCTGGCGCCACAGGTAGGTCTTCACGAACGCGGACTTGCCGCGCCCGACCTGCCCGGCGACGAGCATGTTCGGGTTGGTCAGCACCCCGTCGCCATACAGGGTGAACGGGTCGTAGCAGAACGCCCCGCCGAGGACTTCCCGGCCGATGAGGACACCGCGGGCGCCCAGGCCGCCGTCGCACACGAACGGGTAGGCGGCTTGCAGATGCGCGGTCGACACGCGGTGCGCCGCCACGCCCCCCACACGTCTCACCACCCCGGCGGTCATCGCAGGCCTCGGGCGAGAGGGAGGGTGTAGGTGAACGCGACGTCCTGCTGCCCATACAACCGCCGCAAACCCAGCCGCGACCGTTCGGCAGCCTGCTCGACCTCGCCGCACGCGACCGCCAGCGCGTCAAGGTCGGCGGCGGTGACGGTCACATAGCCCGACAGGCGGTAGTCGGCGTGGCCCGCGGCGAGTTCTTCCTCGCGGCGGGTGAGCGCGTCACGGCGGGACCGCTGGCGGGCCGTGGCGAGAAACCCGGCACGCTCCCGCAACGCGTCATCGGCCAGGCCCTCGGTGATCGCCTGCTCGACCTCGCGAGCCGCCCGGTCCGCCGCGACCGGCTGCATCGTGAGGCTGACCGTCCGCAGGGCCGCGGTGCCCAGCAGCAGGTGGGCGAGAAAGTCCGGGCCGACCGCCAGCCGCGGCCACTGCGCGATCCAATAGGTCGCATGCCACGCGCCCTCGCTGCGATAGGCGCCCCACGTCGTCTGCGTCGCCAACGGCCACGCCTGCGCCTCCCCCTCGTCGGCGAACACGGTCGCGTCCGGACGCAGGACGTCCGCGCCCGGGTCAAACGCCACCCGCAACGCCCGCGCGACCGCGCGGGGCGTCAGCGCCCCATCCACGGAGATCTCCGCCGCGCGCAGATCCCGCCGCAACGCCGCGACCTCCCGCAACAGCACGACCGCGGCGCCACGGTCCCCGCCGCCGGCGGCGCGGATCGCCCGCCGAGCCGCCACCGCCGACACCGCCACGACCAGAAACGCCTCGTGGGGCTGGGTCGCCGCACCCGCGTCGGCGACCAGCGCCGCATACGAACGGTGCGCCGGATGCTCCCACCCCAGCACCCCCTCGCGGGCGAGGAACTCCACGAAATCGCCATCGTCCGCGGCAACCGTGCGCTCCACCCACTGCAACCGATACACCGGAGAGGCGGCACGCGCCAACCCGGCCAACAGCGCCCCCCACGCATCCAAGCGACGGACCTTCTCGTCGAGGTCGGCGAGCTCGAACGACGCGCCGCGCACCGCCAGCACCGCCGTATAGGTGCCCGCCGCACGGTCGTGCACGATCCCGACCCGTTGACCCGAAGCGGTCACGTCCGAGGCGAGGATGCGCACCCCCGTCAACGTCGGCGGCGGCGTCGGTGACCCCGCACCGTCCACCAACCCCAAAAGCGGCGTCGCCGCACACAACCGGTGACGGCCCGCCAACCGGCCCCACAGCCACCCGACTGCGATCGGTGTCCACTGCGCCGGAGTGCGGCCCGCGATCGGCCACCACGCCGCCGCGACCCCGACCACCACGACTGCCGCCGCGACCGCGAACCCAGCCGCGTCAGCGGCCGCGCGCACCACACCCACCGCGACCAGCAACGTCGCAGCCACCACCGCGACCTGCACGCCGCTGACCCCCGCCACCATCGCGGGCTGCTCAACCGGACCGAACTCATACCGAGGCGACTGCACGCTCATCGTCCCCACTCCTCTCCCGCGGGCCGCTCCGGCGGCAACGGCAACTGCTGCGGCGGCATGGGCGGCAACGGACGCCGCGGCGGCATCGACGGCGCCGCCGCCGCGCCCGAAACGCCCGAAGCACTCGATGGGGGAGCGGTCGTCTGCGGTGCGGGCGGGCCTGCCCACGGCGGGGACTGGCTACCGCTCGTGCTCGCCTGCGCGGCCGCCTGCCCGGCCGGTTGCGTCCCGCCGCGTCGCGGCGCGCAGGCGGGCTCATCCAACGATCCGCCCGCGCCACCGGCAGCCCCGGCCGCAGCGGGTACCGCCGGAAAGGCACCGCCCCCGGCCGAGGGAGCAGCCGCGGCGTCGGCGGCTTGGTGCTGGCGCACCGCCCGGTACACGTTCGCGGCGACCCCCGAGCCGCCAAGCGTCGTCCGCGACCGCAACCCCACCCCGTCGAAGTGTGACGCGGCCCCGGCCTCGAACACCGGCAGCCAGCGCAACAGCACGAACGGCGCGAACGCCGCCAGCACCAAGAGCGACCCGCCCGTGATCACCGCCGACATGCCTTCCTGTCCGGCGGCCGCGAGCGCGCCCGACGCCATCGCCAGCACCGCGACGATCACGAATTTCGCCATGATCACCGCGACCAGGCCCTCGGTCAGCCGCCGCAGCCAATGCGCGGTCGCGGGCCACACCAGCGCGGCGAACCCCAACGGCAGAAACAGCACCGCCGCGTAGATCGCGGCCTGGCGCACCACCAGCAGCACCCAGATCGCGAACGACGCGAATGCGACCACCAGTGCGGCGAGGAACACCGCGAAGCCGGGCAGCGCGACCGGGTTGCCCCACGACGCCAGCACCAACGTGTCCAGCCCGCCCCCCAGCGTCGTCGCGAATGTCGTCAGGTCCGCGCCCAGCGACCGGCCCACCCACGCCGACAGCGCATCGGTCACCACCACGAGCTGATCGACGACCGCGACGGCGGCGAACATGCCGACGCACGCGACCGGCACCCCCACCAGCCACGAACGGACCAGTTGGCCTGCCGACTGGCGCATCAGCGCCTGGATCACCGACAGCAGCAGCAACGGCACCAGCAGCACCAACGCGACCCGCGCCATGTCCGCGTAGGCCACCGAGAACCAGCCCTGGCGGACATCAGGGCGCGTCGAGGTCGCGATGAACCCCATCAGCTCGCCGAGCAGCCAGCCCGCCCCGCCGACCACCCACTCCACCACTACCCGCAACGCCGCGTCCGCGCCGCGCGCGACCCACCCGCCCACCAGGCCCCCGCCGGCGTCCATCAGCCGACCCCGCGCCCGGCGCCGTAGAAGAAGTTCACCAACGCCGGCGCCGCGCCGATCACCAGCGCCGCCATCCCCGCCACCATCACGCCGCGCTTGCCCGCCATCGTGTACTGGTAGTTCTGACTGTTCGCGCCCAACGCCCACAACGCCGCGGACACCAACAGCGCGATCAACGCCAACGCGATCGCCCACCCGCCGATCCCGTTCGTCAAGCTCTGCAACACCGCGCCACCCGGCAACGCCGACACGTCCGGCGTCATGCTCACCTGCGCCAACCACCCGTCCATCGCCGTCTCCTTGCTCACACCCCCCACGCGGGGGCACTCGAGACAGACGTTGCGGTGAGACACCCCCAGCGCCCAACCAGGATTCGCGGCCTGTGGACAACCCCAGCGCCGGAGTTCTCCACAACCCCCCAAACACGCCTCGCCACACCACGCCCCACGGGCATCCACTGAAAGGCGTGACCAGCCAGCCCTACCCCCGTGCCCGCCGCCCCCGCAACCGGCGACGCGGCACCGCCCGCGCCCTCACCGCCGCAGCTGCCCTCCTAGCGACGGCATGCCTCGCGCTGCTGCCCGCCGTCGCGTTCCTCGCCACCACCGACACCCCCACCGCGAACCCTCGACCGTCAGGACGCGGCGCTTGGGGCGGCTACACCAACGGCCGCATCCCCCTCGTCGCGCTGTGTCCCATCGACCGTGCCGGGCGTCACCTGTTGCGCTGCGACGCGGCCCAGGCGTTCACCGCCATGGCCGCCGCCTACCACGCCGAGCTTGGCCGTCCCCTCGGTATCACCGACGCCTACCGCGACTACGCCGCCCAAGTCGACGTCCACCGCCGCAAGCCCCGTCTCGCCGCCACCCCCGGCACGTCACGCCACGGCTGGGGCCTCGCAGTCGACCTCGCCGTCGGCGGCTGGACCAGCCCAACGTTCCGCTGGCTGCAAACCCACGCCTCCCGCTACGGCTGGCACCACCCACCCTGGGCCGCCCCCACTGGCCCCAAACCCGAACCCTGGCACTGGGAGTTCGAGTCCTGAAACGTGGAGAAGGCGGTGTGTTATTCGAACCGCTCTCGGCGCCGGTCGCCATCGGCGGTTGTGGTCAGGTCATGGTGTCGTCGTCGAAGAGGTGGAGTTCTTCGAGGCGGCGGCGCAGTGCGCGGTGGTCGCGGCTGCCTCGCAGGCCGAGCTTTCTGCGCGCGCGGCCGAGGTGGACTTTGACGGTCTGTTCGCTGATGTACAGGGTTTGGGCGATGGTGCGGCGTTGGCCTCGTGCGGCGAGGCGGGCTATCTCGAGTTCCCGTTCGGTGAGGTAGACGGTTTCGGGGCGTGGGTCGGCCAGGACCAGCATGCCGGTGAGGGCGGCGTTCACGGTGGGCCCGTAGAACGGTTTGCCGTCGGCGACGCAGCGGACCGCGTAGGCGAGCTGGCCGTTGCCCATGTCGTCGTTGGCGACGAGCAGTCCTGCGACGCCGGCGCGGTAGGCGGCCACCACCAGCACCTGCGGGTCTGTGCCCGGCGGGACGATCCCGACGGTGCGCGCGGGCGGGTGCAACCCGGCGAGCAGGCCGCCGATGTCGGCGCCGTCGAGCAGCCCGAGGTCGGCGCCGTCGAGCAGCCCGAGGTCGGCGACCACCACGTCGGGTCGGCAGTCGGTGATCGCGCTGCGCAATGCTGGGATCGAGTCGACCGTGGCGAGCACTTCGCAGTGCTCGGAGGCGGCGAGTTTGCGGGTGACGATCTCGGCAAGTTCACGGCTGCCGGTGGCCACGACGACGCGTGCGGTCACGTTCTCCGCTACCGCCCGGGCGGCGCCGGCGACCCTCGGGCGTTCCAGCACGGCTGTGGCACCGCCCGCGGACGTGCCGTCTGCGGACGCGCCGCCTGCGTGGAAGGCGGCCAGTGTCGAACCCGCCGGTCCAGCCGACGTCGGGGGCACGGGGCCGGGCGTTCCTCCCGGACCGCTGCCGGAAGGCCGGTGGGGCGGGAGGCCGGCCGGGGGCGGCAAGGTTGGCGGGGGACCGCCGCTGAACCCGTAGGCGGCGGCGGTCAGGGTGCCGAGCAGTTGGCGGCGGCGCACCGCCAGCAGTGCCAGGCTGAACAGGGCGAGTGCGGCGGTCCACGCGGCGGCTTGTTTGGGGTCACGGGACAGCAGGCGGAGTGCGTCACCGGGCGCGCGGATGACCCGCACGATCGTGCCGCCGACCGCGTCAGGCAGACTGACCCGCGGCGCGTCGACTGTAGCGGGTGGCGCGTAGTCGACGACGGTCTCGACCGGGGGGCTGACCGCGACCGGGTCGGTGTAGACGGGCGCCGCCGCCGGTTCGGGCTGGGGGACGTCGCTGTCGGCCGGGTAGTTGACGATCCCGACGGCGGCGGTCTGCCCGCCCGTAGCGAACGTGAACGCCACCGGCTCAATGCCCTCAAGGCCGCCGGGCGCTGCGGTCTGCACCAGCACATACGACCCGGCCGGCACCGACATCGAACACGTGCCGTCGGCGCCCGTCGTACACGTCGCGGCCGGTTGCGTGTCCGGCGCGATCTTGCCGTCGGCATCGGGGTCGGGATACACCGCGAACACGGCGCCAGCCACTGGGCCGCCGGCCTCGTCGGCCGCCGACACCTGGATCACCGACATGTTGGAGGCGTTGGTGAACGCGACCGTACGCGCCTCACCCGACGCCAACTCCACGACGAACGGCTCGGCGGCCTTGGCGTAGCCCGCCGGCGCCGCGACCTGCGACACCAGATACCCGCCGGGCTGCAGGCTGTCGAACCGGCACGTGCCGACACCGTCATCCGCCGTGACACAGGCGCCGTCCGGCAGCAGCGTGTCCACCAACCCGAGCACCCCGTCGCCGTCCACATCGGCGCGGACCTCGAACGCCCCGCCCGCCAACGCCTTACCGTCGGCGTCCGCGAGCGACACGACGATCGAACCCGGCGGCTCCGCCACCTCCGCGCACGTGCCCGCCGCCTCGTCATACACCAGCAGACACGAGATCCCGTACGAACTGGACACTTCCACGCCGGCGAACTGGTAGATCTGCCGGCCGCGCGGCCCCCCACCCGACGGCACCCGGTTCGCCGCGGCGTAGCGGATGATCTCCAACGTCGGCAGCACCGTCTGCATCAAATCGTTGTTCAACACCAGATCGCTGAACCGCTCCTCGGCCTTCTTCGTCACCGCCGCCGTGAACCCGTTATCCGCCCCCCGCGCCAGCACCGGATCCGGCTCACGCAAGGTCGCCTTGCCGTTCACACCGAACGCGCGGTTCATGCCCGCGACCGCCCGCGCCTCGTCCCCGCACGGCCCACACGAATACACCGGCGTGCGGACCCCGAACAGGTGCCGTCGGAAACACGTGCCCGCCGTCCGCTCCACATCACAATTCGCCTCATACGCCTGGTCTGACTCCGGCGGGGTCCACCGTCGCCCGTTCGCCCACGACTCCGCCGTCCCCCGCACCGTATCGATGCGCACCACCCCCGCCACATCCACGCCGCGGGCGACCGACTCCACCCGCGACACGATCCCACGCCCCGGATCCCGATAAATCCGGAAGCTCGACAGGGCTTCGGCGACCGCCAGATCGCCCACCTGATTGCCGCGCACATACGCAAACCCCGACGACTCCTCCCCCTCGCACTGCACCGCCGCCGAGAACACCCCCGACACCGCATCCCCCCCCCCCGCACCGTCCGTGCCTTCCGCGTCGTCTCGGCCCGCCGCGCACTCCGCCGACCGGCCCTTCCACGGCGACTCCACCCGCGGCTCACCCACCCCGCCCAACAGCTTCACGCCGCCCAACACCGGCAGCTCACCCACCTGACTCCAATCCGTGCCGGAACAGCGCGACACCGGCGCCTCCGTGTCCGCCGCCGTCGCCGAATCCACCCGCACCGGCTGCGCCGCCCCCCGCGCACCCGTCCCATCCACCACATTCGGCCCCTCAGGACCCACAAACCCCAACACCACCTCCGGCGACGACCCCACACACCCCTCCGGCAAACCCGGCAACATCCCACCGGTGGGAACCACGGGATTGGCCGCGTCGAGGAAGCCGGCGAACCAATGCTCGCTACTTCCACATGGCATGTAGGCGACACCGCCGTCCCTCGAGGGTAGGAGGGCGCCGCTGTTGCACTGATACACCAGCCCGACCGGGTCGGCCGGGCCGACCCGCGCCGCAGCCTCCACCCCGCCGACGAACAGGGCACGCGCCGCATAGCCGCGCGCCGCGCCGTCCAACGACGTGCCCGTCACCCCCACCGCCTCCTCCAAATCCAACGTGCGACCCTCGAAACCCCCGTCCGGCGGATCGACCGTCACCGGCACACGATCCAACACCACCCGGTACTGCGCCTGCCAGGTCTGCCCGCCCTGAGGTGGCTCTGGCGTCAAAAGCCATGCGGGTTCGCCCTCAGCGGCGGGCTGGGCAACGCCCATGTTGACCACGTAATTCCCGCCAAAGTCCACCGCCCAATCCGCGGCGTCGGGGAACACCAACGCCTGCGGGATCGGGGTGCGCCGGATGTCCGCCATGAACAGCCCACCCGCGAAGCCCCGCGACGACTGGGGCGCCGCCATCACATAAAGGCGGCCGCGCACCGTGTCCAACACCGCGTTGGAACTGGAGAGCGTGGCCGGGCCGATGCCGATCGTGCCCGCGAACGTGCCCATCGCCACGTCGAACACCCACCACACCTCGGCCAGCTGCTCCGACGGACCCGACACCACCTTCAGTAACACCCGGTCCGAGGCCGGGTCGGCGATCATCTCCCACACCTTGTCCGGCCCCACCGTCACCTGTGGCGAGGCCGCTTGCACCACCCACGTCTGCGGCGACGCCCCCGGGCCGTTGGCCGCAACGTCATCGGCGACCGCGCCCGGCTCCGCCACGCTCAGCGGCAGCGCGGCGGGCATGCCGTGGGCGTCCAGTGGGATGCGCACCAGCGCGCCGATCTGCGTGGAACCCGAATGACAGGCCACCACCACCATCGGATCGGTCAGGGACGCCCGCCGATACACCGCCCCCGGATGCGGCCGATTCCGCGTCAACTGCCAGTCATCGAAATTGCTGGGATCACGGGTGCCCCGGCACGCGTCCACCTGCACCACCCAGTCCTGCCGCCCCGACGCCATATCCATCTGCACCACATACGCCGGACTGTGACCGGCGTACACACGGGCGTTGACGTTCGGGCCCTCGGCACCGGTAGGTGTGGTGTGCAACACGTAGTCGGTCACCAACAGCAGCACCTTGTCGCTGTCGCCCGCACCTCGCGCCGGGGAGTACTGCATCGCCAGCAACTGCGGCGCCGCCAACGGCACCCCCGCACCCGACGTGACCCGCAACGGCATCAACGGCCCCACCCGCTCCAACGACGCCGCGTCCAGCACCATCACCCCACCCACACAACCGCCAGCGCGTACGCCACTGGCCGCTACACACGTCTCACCGCGGGCCACCGTGCCGTCCGGAGAGGCCGACGTGACCCCGTCTTGGAACCACACGGGCGGCTGGTACCACGGGGAGTTGTAGGCGACGAACAACCGGCCGCCAGCCTCGTCCACCTCCACAGTGGCCCTGTGCCCCAGACCGGACGTGCCATGACCCCCAAGCGCGCGCGGACTCAACGGCACCGGGTCCGCAGCCTCCCGACTGTCCAGATCGTACGCCTGAATCGACGCGAAGCCCTTCTGGCCCGGGCCGCTGTTCCCCGTCAGGTAGTAGGCGCGCCGGCCGCGGTTCCACACCCACACCCCGGTGCCCGTATCTTGAGCGGCTGGCCGTGGGAAAGCACCCGCGAGCTCCACCGACGCCGACGTGTCCTTTTCCTCCTGGCTCTCCGACGCCGACACCGGCCGCGGCAACAGCACTAGCACGAGGACAGCCACGAGGGCGGCACTGATCCCACCGAGCGCCAAACGCCTCGACGCGTCGCTCGACAGACTCTTCAGGGACCAGTCGCGAAACTGCAGCATGTCCTACTCCTCGTGGCACCGAACCAACCATGTCCTGTATCCAGTACGGATCTGGTTACCGGGGGCTGACACGAAACTCGTCCTATCTTTGGACTACACCCCGAAACCCGGGCAGTCGCCTCCTCGGGCTCGGCATAAGGGGAACCGAGTCCGAAGAGGAAGCCTTGGAGGTGATGTCCCAGCATCCGAACCGGACAGCCGTGCCGGGGGGACTCCTGCGGCTCTGACGTATCGGACCAGCCGGGTGGGACCGTCGACCCCGCAGTTCGCGCGGCCGTCCGCGTCGGCAGGCAGGGCGCACCCGCGCGTCGATAAGCTCGGCGACACCGAGACGCTGCGACAGCGCCGCCGGTGCGTGCAGCTCGCCGTTGGGCACGACGTTGTCGTCGTCGAAGGTCGTTTCCACTAGGGCGAGGTTGTGCGAAGATCGTATCTGCGAAATGCCTCCTGATTCTGGAGTTCCTGCGGATCTAGACACCGCATTTTCCCAGGTCAGGAGGCATTTCCTTGGAACCCACCCCACCGTGAGGTGTGACTGTTCGGTGGATCCACGCTAAGACCACACCAGCAAGCGGAGGCTTACGCAGACCCGGCAGCGTTAACAAACTATGGCGGTAAGCTACTTAAGGCCAACGACGCTCCATCGCGAGTCCCGGGGGAGGGCCGCAGATCTCCCGAGCGCGCCCTGAGCCCATGCAGGGCCCTATACGCGGCTTCTCAGGGCGTGGTGAGATCCTCCACTGACTTCTCGGTGATGAGGAAACGCATAGTGAATGTATTCCTGGCACCCCCGTGGCACAGGGAAGAGAACTCGTTAGTCATTATTTCGGCATAGAAGGAATGGCGTGGGGTCATCGCTGCCGCCGCTGCCGCATCCGCCGCTGCGACGACATCACCCCGGATGATCGTGGTATAATAATTCGGACGCCCTACATCGTCCGGAAGATCACCATTGTTAATCGCGTCGTATGATTGTACGTTCCGCAACCACAAGATCTGCTCGCCCACCATTTGGATCGAACCCTTGCCGTTGTGGACGACGCATGTGGGTGCGAGAGAGTCGTAGTAGTCGTAGTCGAGCTCACCGCAGAGGAGAAAAGCCCCTTGCCTACCGTCCACCGAGTCGACCCACGCGTAGCTCTGTCCGAGCTCAAAGTGTGACCACGAATCAGGCCGCTCTACAGGGGTTGAGGATCCTGACACGTAGCTTCTGCCGTCGTCGGCGCAACCGGTCGTGCTGCTGCCGCGAGACAGGGCGCCCCTACCGATCCCGGCATCGATGAGCTGATGATGGTAGGCGACCGCTGGGGTCGCCAGAGTTCCGATGGCCAGAGCGGCCACCAGCATGAGCGAGAGCATTGTTCGCTTCAAAACGTGCCTCCGTGTCCGGGCCTGCTTGGTTCACCGGTGACTGGCAGCGAGCGTGATGTCGCCGCGCACTGGTGCACGCATTCAGGACATTGAATGGACGCAACATACGGCGAGCACAATACGTTGACCAGGCGAATCATGAGATATACGACAAATATAATACCAGCGGCCGTTTGAATGTTGTTGCCACAATAATCAGCTCTCCCGCTTGGCCCGGCTTGCCGTCCACCCGTAGGGACGGATCGAACAGACAGCGTGATACGCGTCGCCGCATGCGTTCCGTCAGTGCGCCGCGGGCTGCCATGCGTCAAGCTGTCGGCGGAGTCCCACGTTCTGCGCCGCCTCGCCTCCGGGCGCTTCGACGCGCAGGACGCGATCAGCCTCGCCGAGCTCGCCGAGCTCGGCTCGCCGCGCTCGGCTCGACGGCCTCGGCCGCGCGGTGCTCCCGCCGGGCGAAGCGGTGGCGCACTACCCGCGCCGCTCGCCCGCTGGCGCGCGCCGCATCCGCTCCAACCGGCCGAGGCCGAGGTGGCCGAGGTCTGCGCGCGCGCCCGTCCACTTTGCCCGACCCGGCGGTGTGGCGCTGCGTCGAGCTCTCCAGCGGCGGGCACACGTGGGCGTGGCAGCTCGACGAGCGTCTGCTGTGGGGGCGACGGCGGTGGTGCTCGGCCTGATCGACCCGGACTGGTCGGGCGGCGTGTCGCCCGGCGCCTTGGGGCCGGAGCTGCGGCTGCGGCCGTGGGAGGGTCCCGCCGTGTCGGCCGTGCGGGCGGCGTGCTTGCACGGGGATGCCGGAGGCGGCGCTGGAGGACGTGGCGCCGCTGCTGCCGGGGGCGTTGCGCGGCGCGCCTGGCGACGAGGCGCTCGCGATCGCCGCGCGGGGCGTGGAGGGGTCCGTCAAGGGTCTGCTGCGGGAAGGGGTGCGGCCGGGCGGGGTCCTCGTCCTGGTCGGCCGCGGCCCGGCTTGGTCGACGCGCTCACGGCTGGCGGGCTCGACAGCCGTCTGCGCAGCCCGGTCTTGGAGGTGGTGCTGGCGCTGCGGCATCACTCGGTGCCGGTCGTCAGCGTCGATGTGCCTCCGGCCTGCACCCGGAGCGCGGGCTGCTCGGCGAGGCCGTCACGGCTGACGTCACCGTGGCGATCGAAGGGCTACGCCCGGTCATGTTCGCCGCCGGCATCGAACCGTTCGTCGGCGACCTCTATCTCGCGGTGGACGGCGTGCCGCCCCCGCTGCGGCTCGTCCGCGACCGTGCCGCAACGGCCTGGGCCGAGTGACGCGACAGCGGGGCCGCTTACGTCGTGGTCTCGTCGTCGAAGAGGTGGAGTTCTTCGAGGCGGCGGCGCAGTGCGCGGTGGTCGCGGCTGCCTCGCAGGCCGAGCTTCCGGCGGGCGCGGCCCAGGTGGACTCTGACAGTGTCTTCGCTGATGAACAGGGTCTGCGCGATGGTGCGGCGTAGGCCTTGTGCCGCCATGCGGGCGATCTCGAGTTCCCGTTCGGTGAGGTAGACGGTTTCGGGGACTGGGGCGGCCAGGACCAGCATCCCCGCGAGGGCGGCATGCACGGTGGGTCCGTAGAAGGGTTTGCCGTCGGCGACGCAGCGGACGGCGTAGGCGAGCTGGCCGTTGCCCATGTCGTCGTTGGCGACGAGCAGTCCTGCGACGCCGGCGCGGTAGGCGGCCACCACCAGTACCTGCGGGTCTGTGCCCGGCGGGACGATCCCGACGGTGCGCGCGGGCGGGTGCAGCCCGGCGAGCAGGCCGCCGACGTCGGCGCCGTCGAGCAATCCGAGGTCGGCGACCACCACGTCGGGTCGGCAGTCGGTGATCGCGCTGCGTAGCGCTTGGATCGAGTCGACCGTCGCGAGCACCTCGCAGTGCTCGGAGGCGGCGAGTTTGCGGGTGACGAGGTCGGCGAGTTCGCGGCTGCCGGTGGCCACGACGACGCGTGCGGTCACGTTCTCCGCCACCGCCCGGGCGGCGCCGGCGACCCTCGGGCGTTCCAGCACGGCTGTGGCACCGCCCGCGGACGTGCCGCCTGCGGACGCGCCGCCTGCGTGGAAGGCCGACAGTGTCGAACCCGCCGGTCCAGCCGGCGTCGGGGGCACCGACCCAGGCGTTCCTCCCGGACCGCTGCCAGAGGGCCGGTGGGGCGGCCGGTGGGACGGCCCGCCGGCCGGTGGCAGTGGCGGGCTGCCGCTGAACCCGTAGGCGGCGGCGGTCAGGGTGCCGAGCAGCTGGCGGCGGCGCACGGCGAGCAGTGCCAGGCTGAACAGGCCGAGTGCGGCGGTCCACGCGGCGGCTTGTTTGGGGTCACGGGACAGCAGGCGGAGTGCGTCACCGGGCGCGCGGATGACCCGCACGATCGTGCCACCGACCGCGTCAGGCAGACTGACCCGCGGCGCGTCGACCGTAGCGGGTGGCGCGTAGTCGACGACGGTCTCGACCGGGGGGCTCGCGGCGACCGGGTCGGTGTAGACCGGGCTCGCTGCCGGTTCGGGCTGGGGGACGTCGCTGTCGGCCGGGTAGTTGACGATCCCGACGGCGGCGGTCTGCCCGCCCGTAGCGAACGTGAACGCCACCGGCTCGATGCCCTCCAATCCGCCCGGCGCGGACGTCTGCACCAGCACATAGGACCCGGCCGGTACCCGCATAGAACAGGCGCCATCCGCGCCCGTGGTGCAGGTCGCGGCGGGCTGCGCGTCCGGCGCCACCTTCCCGTCGGCATCCGGATCCGGGTAGGCCGCGAAGCTCGCCCCCGGCAACGGCGCCCCGTTCTCGTCCGTCGCCTTCAGATCGATCGTCGACACGTTGGACACGTTAGTGAACGCGACCGTGCGGCTCTCACCGCTCGCGAGCTCCACGACGAACGGCTCGGCGGATTTGGCGTAGCCCGCCGGCGCCGCGACCTGCGACACCAGATACCCGCCGGGCTGCAGGCTGTCGAACCGGCACGTGCCAACACCGTCATCCGCCGTGACACAGGCGCCGTCCGGCAGCAGCGTGTCCACCAACCCGAGCACCCCATCAGCGTCCACATCGGCGCGCACCTCGAACGCCCCGCCCGCCAACGCCTTACCGTCGGCGTCCGCGAGCGACACGACGATCGAACCCGGCGCCTCCGCCACCCCCGCGCACGTGCCCGCCGCCTCGTCATACACCAACAGACACGAAATCCCGTAGCTGGACGACACTTCCACGCCGGCGAGCTGGTAGATCTGCCGGCCGCGCGGGCCGCCACCCGCCGGCTGACGGTTCGCCGCCGCGTAACGGATGATCTCCAACGTCGGCAGCACCGTCTGCATCAAGTCGTTGTTCAACACCAGATCGCTGAACCGCTCCTCGGCCTTCTTCGTCACCGCCGCCGTGAACCCGTTGTCCGCCCCCCGCGCCAACACCGGATCCGGCTCGCGCAACGTCGCCTTGCCGTTCACACCGAACGCACGGTTCATCCCCGCGACCGCCCGCGCCTCGTCCCCACACGGCCCACACGCATAGCCCGGCGTGCGCACACCGAACAGGTGGCGTCGGAAACACGTGCCCGCCGTCCGCTCCACATCACAATTCGGCTCATACGCCTGCTCTGACTCCGGCGGGGTCCACCGCCGCCCGTTCGCCCACGACTCCGCCGTCCCCCGCACCGTGTCAATCCGCACCACCCCCGCCACGTCCACGCCGCGGGCGACGGACTCCACCCGCGACACGATCCCACGCCCCGGATCCCGATAAATCCGGAACGAACTCAACGCCTCCGCGACCGCCAAATCGCCCACCTGATTGCCGCGCACATACGCAAACCCCGACGACTCCTCCCCCTCACACTGCACCGCCGCCGAGAACACCCCCGACACCGCATCCCCCCCCCCCGCACCCG
>Ga0299913_10000441_pt1 | contig 26285 bp, 27 predicted proteins | sample RVTome_9_FD_201360 | JGI IMG/M metagenome (GOLD analysis project Ga0299913, IMG submission 201360) | Soil microbial communities from uranium-contaminated site in the Upper Colorado River Basin, Wyoming, United States - RVT155D38 (version 2) ... | reverse complement strand
CCAGAAGCTGCCGTCCTCCTCCACGAGCCGGAGCGTGGTGGCCCCCAGCGCCGACAATCGCTCCACCTCTTCGCGCATCGCGGACGGAGGCGAAAGATCGAGGTGCAGCCGGTTCTTCACGGCCTTGCCCTCGGGAACCATCTGGAACAGCAGCGGCCACCCCTTGCCCGCCGGGTCGCGGATCTCGACGTCCTCCTCGTCCTCGTCGCTGATCTCGTAGCCGAGGACGCCGCACCAGAACTCGGCCACGCGGCGCGGATCCGCGCAGTCGACCGTGAGGGTCTCGACGAGCGAGGCCACGGTGGCGCTACGCCCCGGGAGCGGTCTCGGCGACGACCTCTTCGAAGATCTCGAGGGCGACGCGCACCTGATCTTCGCGGAACACCAGCGCCGGGGACATCCGGATGGACGACTCGCCGCACCCGAGCACGAGGAGGCCGCGGTCGAACGCGCCGCGTTCGACCGCGGCCGCGGTGTCGTGGTCGGGTAGCTCGATCCCGATCATGAGCCCGAGCCCTCGGACCTCGCGGATCGCGTCGTATCGGCTCTGGATGTCGAGCAACCCGTTCATGAGGAGCTCGCCGACCTTGGCGGTGTTCTCCAGCAGGTCCTCCTGCGTGATCACGTCGAGTGTCGCGATCGCCGCGGCGCAGGAGAGCGGGTTGCCTCCGTACGTGGACCCGTGGGTGCCCTTCGTCCACGTCATCACGGTGTCTTTCGCGATCATCGCGCCGAGCGGCATCCCACTCGCGATCCCCTTGCCCGACAGCAGGATGTCCGGCTCCACGCCTGAGTGCTCGACCGCCCACATCTTCCCGGTGCGGCCCATCCCCGACTGGACCTCGTCGGCGATCAGGAGGATCCCGTGCCGGTCGCAAAGATCGCGGAGCGCTTGGAGCCAGCCCTCGGGCGGCACGATGTAGCCACCCTCTCCGAGCACGGGCTCGACCACGATCGCGGCCACCTCCTCGGGGGCGACGATCTTCTTCATCAGGAACCCCTCGATGTGGTCGATCGTCGGGAAGCCCTCCTCGTCGCCGCGAGGTGGGACCGGCATGTCTCGACCGTCCCCGTAGTAGGCGTGGACCACGCCGGGGAGCAGCGGTCCGAAACCCGCCCGATAGTTCACCTTCGACGCGGTGAGCGACACGCTGCCGTAGGAGCGGCCGTGGAAGGAGTTGTAGAACGCGATCACGTACTGGCGGCCCGTGGACCATCTCGCCAGCTTGATCCCCGCCTCGACGGCCTCGGTCCCCGAGTTGGTGAGGAACGTCCGGACGGCGCTCCTCATCGGGGCGACCTCCTTCAGCCGCTCGGTGAGCTCCGAGTAGATCGGCAGGTAGAAGTCCGACGCCGAATAGTGGATCAGCTCGGCCGCCTGCCGCTGGATCGCCTCCACCACCGTGGGGTGGCAGTGCCCGGTGGACGTGACCGCGATCCCCGCGTTCACGTCGAGGAAGACATTGCCGTCCACGTCCTCGAGCACCGAGCCGGCACCGCGCGCGGGCACGAGCGGGTAGGCGCGCGGGAGCGACGGCGACGTCGTGCGCGCGTCCCGCTCGAGGACTTCCCGGGCCTTCGGCCCGGGAAGCTCCGTGATCAGTTTGGGCGCCTCGGCCGCCTCGAGACCCTCCGGCGTCACTCCTCGATCACCGTCCGGGACTGCTCGCGGAGGTACTGGGTGACGTAGTAGGGCCCGCCCCCGGCCTTGCCGGTCGTTCCCGACCCCTTCCAGCCGCCGAAGGGCTGGACGCCCGGCCACGCGCCGGTCGTCGCGCCCGCACGCCGGTTCACGTAGACGACCCCGGCCTGGATCTTGTCGAGCCACTCCTCGATCTCGTGGCGGTCTTTGCTGAAGAACCCGGCCGTCAGACCGTACTCGGTGTCGTTCGCCTTCTCGATCGCCTCGTCGAGCTCGTCGAACGGCGCGACGGCCAGGAACGGCACGAACAGCTCCTTCTTCCAGAGCCAGCTGTCGTCCGGGGCCTCCACGATCGTCGGCTGCACGAAGAGCCCCCGTTCGAGATCGCCGTCGGTGAGCCGCTCGCCGCCGGTGATCACGTTGCCGTTCTTCTTCGCCTCCCCGGCCGCCTGCTCGAACGTGTTCATCGCCTCTTCGTTCACGACCGGGCCCATGAAGACATCGCGCTCGAGCGGGTTCCCGACCTTGATCTTCTCGGTCTTCTCCTTCAGGAGCATCACGAAGTCGTCGTAGACCTCGCGCTCGACGTAGACGCGCGAGTTCGCCGAGCACTTCTGTCCGCCGAAGCCGAAGGCCGAGCGCAGGACACCGTCGGTCGCGATGTCGAGATCGGCGTTCTTCGTCACGATCGCGGGGTTCTTGCCGCCCATCTCGGCGATCACGGGCTTCGGGACGTCCTGGACGAAGTTCTTGAGGATGTCCATGCCGACGGCGTAGGAGCCGGTGAACGTGACGCCGTTCACCTCGGGATGACGCCAGAGGTGCTCGCCGACGACGGAACCCTTCCCCAGGATCAGGTGGAACGCGCCTGGCGGCACGCCGCCGTCCCGGTAACACTCATAGAGCTTGTAGCCCATCAGGGCGCCCTGGTTCGAGGGCTTCAGCACCACGGCGTTGCCGGCGACGAGCGCGCCCGAGGACGGGCCGCCCGCCAGCGCGAACGGGAAGTTGAACGGACTGATCACCGCCCAGACGCCGTAGGGACGCATCACGTCGTAGTACTCGCCGGCGGCGCCCATCCCCGACATCGGGACCCGGAACCCCTCGTGCTTCTCGACCTCGTCGCAGTTCCAGCGGATCAGCTCCGCCGTCTCCTGCACGTCCCCGAGGGCCTCGAGGCGGCTCTTGCCGACCTCGAACGCCATCAGAGCGGCCAGGTCGAACAGGCGATCCTCCATCACATCGGCGACGTTGCGGAGGATCCGGACCCGCTCCTTCCAGCCCATCCGATCCCATTCCAGGGAGAACTCCTTCGCCGCCTTGACCGCGTCGTCCACGTCCTTCGGCATCGCCTGGGAGAAGCGGCCCATGATGATGTTGGAGTCGATCGGCGAGGGCTCCTCGTACTTCTCGTCGGACCAGCGCTCCTCGCCGTTCACGACGAACGGCCACTCCTTGCCGAGCTCCGCGCGAGCCCGTTCCACCGCCTCGTCGTAGTTGCGCTGCAGGTCCTCGTTGTCCGCGGAAAGGGTCGCGTAGGTGATGCGGAACTTCTCGTCGGTCATCGGGTAGCTCCTTCGGTCTCTCGGGCTGAGGTGACGTGAGCGATGGTATCGCCGGGCGCCTCGAGCGCGCACGGCTTTATCCGGCGCAAGTTGTCGCCCGAACCGGAGATTCCCGGGACGGCCGGGCGTATGCTCGGGCTCCTTATAGATGAGGCTCGTGACCTACGACCGGAGGGGGCACCGGCGTCTGGGGGCGATCCTCGATGGAAGGGTGGTCGATCTGCCCGACGCCGTCGGGCACCCGGCCTTTCCCACCACCCTCGAGGCGTTCGTGCAGAGCAGCCGGGGAACGGTGTTGGATGCCGCCCGCGTCGCCCTCGACCGTCCAGACGTGAAGAACCACGTCGTCAGGCAGGCGCGCGTCTTGCCACCTCTGTTCCCGAGGTCCCTCCTGATCCCTTCCGCTCCCGGGAGCGTCTCGGGTCAGGGCATCGACCTGGAGCGCAGGATCGCCGGACCGGAGGAGGAGATCCCGTGGCCAGCCGGCGCGGCGTGGCTCGACTACGAGCCGAAGGTGGCGGCGGTGCTGGGTCTCGAGGCCACCGACGTCGCCGTGGAAGACGTCCGCGATCACGTGTTCGGCTACACGCTCGTCAGCGACTGGGTCGCGAAGGACGCCTCCGGGGATCCGCTCGGGACGTCCGAGGGGGTCCCGCTCGCGATCGGACCGTGCGTGGTCACGACCGACGAACTCGACCCCCAGGCGATGTTCCTCCAGGCCAAGGTCGAGGGCGACGAGATGGCGAAAGGGAACCTGAACGGCGCGGCGCGGAGCCTGTTCGAGCTGATCGCATTCGCCTCCAAGGGGACGACGCTCGAGCGGGCGGATGCCTTCGCCCTCGGACCGTTCCCGGCTCGGGACGACGACCCGGGACGACGGCTGTGGCCCGGCGCGGTTGTGGAGCTCGCGGCCGAAGGGATCGGAACGCTCAGGAACCGGCTGGGCGCGCGCCCGTAGATCCGGCCTCGCGCGCTACTTCTTCTTCTTGGCCGCCTTGCGAGCGGCGGCGCGCTCGGCTGCCTGTCGCCCCTCGCGCTCCTTCTTCTTCCGCCCGCGGTCGTGAGCGGAACGCACCTTCGCCAGATCGCCTCGTCCCATGTCTGCTCCTCAGTCGTCTTCGTCGCCGCCACGCGCGAGCTCTTCGCTCCGCTTCCTCGCCGCGTCGATCGCGTTCAGGAAAGCGGCGCGCACGCCGGCCTCCTCCAGGTGCCTGATGGCCTCGATCGTCGTGCCGCCCGGCGAGGTCACCATCTCACGCAGCTCCACCGGATGCGTCCCCGTGTCGCGGAGCATCTTGGCCGAGCCGAGCATCGTCTGGATGATCAGCTGGCTCGCGACGTCGCGCGACAGACCCAGGAGGATGCACGCCTCGATCATCGCCTCGGCCAGCAGGAAGAAGTAGGCGGGCCCCGAGCCGCTCGTCGCGGTCACGGCGTCGAGATAGCGCTCCTGGAGACGGAGGACCTTGCCGACGTAGCCGAGCAGCTCCTCCGCGACGGCGAGGTGCTTGTCCTCGGCCTGCTTGCCGGGCGCGATCACGGACATCGCCTCGTCGACCATCACGGGCACGTTGGACATGACCCGCACGACATGCACGTCGTTCGCGAGGTGCTGTTCCACGAACGAGGTCCGGATCCCGGCCGCGAAGCTGATCACGAGATGCTCGGTCGTCACGTGATCGGCGATCTGCTGGAGGAGGGTCTCGAAGTCCTGGGGTTTCGCCATCAGGACGAGGACATTCGCGAACCGGCAGGCCTCGGCGTTGTCCAGCGTGGCGGCGACGCCGTGGCGCTCGGTGAACTCCTTCGCGCGCTCCTCGCGCCGGCACGTCACGAGGATCTCGTCGGCCGAACGCCCGCCGGAGCGGAGCAGCCCGGCGACCAGCGCCTCGGCCATCCGGCCGCCGCCGAGGAATGCGATCGAACGTTCCGTCATCTGGTCCTCAACAGGTTCGAAAGGAAGAACCACACGTTGGCGGGCCGCTCGGCGAGCCGACGAGTCAGGTAGGGATACCACTCCGTGCCGTACGGGATGTACACGCGGACCGGATACCCCTGCCCGGCGGACCTGCGCTGCAGGTCGCGGCGGACACCGTACAGCATCTGGAACTCCACCCGAGACCATCCCTCGCCGGACGCGTCCACCCGCCGTCGCACCCCTTCGAGGAGTCGGGGGTCGTGCGTGGCGACGTCGATCGAGTGCCCGCGAGCGAACAACGTCGTGAAGAGCCGGGCGAAGTTGGCGTCCACTTCACGCTTCGTGGTGAAGACGACCTCGGGAGGCTCGAGGTACGCCCCCTTCACGAGGCGCACCCTGCAGCCCGGCGGAAGGTTCTGCACGTCGCGCTCGGTGCGACGCAGATAGGACTGCAGGGCGATGCCGACCTTCGGGTACCGCGCATGCGCTTCATGGAACACACGGAGGGTCGGATCGACGTACCCCACGGATTCCATGTCGATCATCACGACCGTCCCTCTGGCTTCGGCGGCGTCGAGGATCGGCTCGACGTTGGCCAGGCACGCCTCGTACGACATGTCCAGGCCCAGCTGGGTGGGCTTCAGCGAGATCGCGCAGTCGAGATCCTCCGCACGCTCGATCGCGGCGAGCGCCTCGAGGTAGGCGGCCCGTGCCTTCTCGGCCTGCTCCTCGGTGCGAACGTTCTCACCGAGGAGATCGAGCATGGATGTGGTCCGGCTCCTATCGAGCGTGGCGGCCGCCCGCATCGCGTCCTCGAGCGACTCGCCGGCGACGAACCGAGAGGCGACCGCTCGACCGGGACGGGTCCCGGTGACGATACGGCGCGACCACGGGTGCTCGGCGACCTGGAGGATCAGCGGGCGCAGGACAGACGTGGAGAACGACACCGAACGAGGATAGCGAGGGCGGACCTCACTCCGGTGCGGGTGCGATGCCGCTGCGGAGCACCTCGACGAACTCCTTGATCCGCATCGGGCGCCGCTCGGGACGCCGATGGATCAACCCGGGGTCCAGCTCCTCCGACACGAGGGCGTCCTGGAAGCGCTCGGCCATCCAGTCCAGGATGGACGCGATCATCTCGGGATCGACGTCGCTCCGGATCTCCTCGCGCCCGACGCCGAACTCCACGAACTCGAGGGTCCCGTAGGGATCCTCGCTCCGCATGAACCGATCCACCGGCCGGCGGATGTCGAGCCCCGTGTCGTACCGAGCGATCAGCGCGACCCGGTTCGGCACGGGATCGGAGGCGACGGAATCCTCCGCGCGCTGGAGCCACCAGTCGAGCACGGCCCAGAAGCCCTCGCTCACGACCTCCTCCGGCGCGTCGAGCCACGCCGGCAGCGACGAGACGGCCCGCTTGAAGGCTTCGAGGAAGAGGCCCTCCTTCGAACCGAAGTCCAGGAAGACGGTGCCCTTGGCGACGCCGACCTCGTTGGCGACGTCCTCGACGCGGGTCCCCCGGTAGCCGCGATCCGCGAAGTGCCGCATCGCCGCTTCCAGGATGCGATCGCGCCGACTCGGGGCCTCGGTCATGGCGCGGACGCTAGCGGAAAAAAGAACCCGAGAGACCTCCGGCTCGCTGAGAACCGAAGCTCTCAACCACCTTCAGCCTCTCGGGCTCTGTTGCCCCAAGCAACCTCCGCACTCTTCGCGCGGCCGCCGGACCGCCGGCGGTGGATCGCCTTGCGGCTCACCTCCGCCTTTCGCGGGTTCCGGATCGCCTTGCGGCGTCCCGTCTCCCGCGGACCCCCCGCCCTGACTCGCCTTGCGGCGTTCCCGGCGGGGCCCACCGGGTCCGGCCTCGCGGCCTTTTCCGGTGGTCGGGGTCCCGATCGGATCCTCGCGGATCCTCCCGGGTCCCTCGCGTCCGGTTCATCTTGCGATGTCCCGGCCGCTCGTCCGGCCCTTCGCGTCGAGCACCTCGACTGCTTGGAGCGAGGCGAACCATACCGGCGGCCCCCAGGCGGGTCAACCTCGTGTTCGTGCAGGTCAGGGCATGAACGTGCAGGTAGAGGACGTGGAACATCGAGTGACAAAAGAAGGGCGCGAGGAGGCCAGAGGGAGGAGGATCAGCGACCGCGGTGTCGTCGCAGGTCGGCGGCCGCGTCCGAGGCGGCGAAGCCCTCTCGCGTCACCGACATCACGACGCGGTCGACCCACGCGCCGCCCTTCCACGATCGCTCCGGGAGCCGTCCGTCCAGGACGAAGCCGCTCTTCCCGTACACATGGATCGCGCGTTCGTTGTCGGCCGTCGACCAGAGCTCCACCCGGTGCAGGTCGTAGCGATCGAACGCTTCGTCCACGAGCGCCGCCACCGCGTCGGTCCCGTATCCCTGCTCCCAGGCCGAACGTTCCCCGATGAGGATGTAGAGCGAGCAGATGCGGTCGCGTCGCCGGAACGCGTTGAGCCCGATCCGTCCGATGGGCGCTCCGTCGACCTCGATGACATAGGGGTGACCCTCCTCGCGGGCACGTTGTTCGCTCTCGACGATGTCCTGCAAGGAGAACGGCCCCTCGTAGTCCATCAGCCACCAGACCTCGGGGTCGTTCTGCCAGGCGTGGATCTGAACGTGGTCGCGCTCCTCGACGGGCCGAAGAAGCACGCGCGCACCCTGGATCACGCGGCGGCCTCGAGGAGCTCCCCGTAGACCGCGCGAACCTCGTTCGTCGTGGCGTCCCACGTGAAGCCCAAGGACTCCCGTGCGCCGGCGCTCCCGAGCTCCGCCGCGAACAGCGGATCGCCGAGGACGGCGAGCACCGCCGCCGCGTGATCGGCCGGGTCGTGCCCCTCGACGAGCAGTCCACCGCCGCGGACGACGGTGCGCAGTCCACCCACCGCGGCCGCGACGACGGGCGTGCCGCACGCCTGCGCTTCGAGGGCGACGAGCCCGAACGACTCGGATCGCGAGGGCACGAGCACGACGTCGGCGGCCGAGTAGAAGTCGGCGAGGCGCGCGTGCGGCTGCGGCGGGAACAGCATCACTCGGTCCGCGACACCGAGGGCCGACGCGAGCTCCATCAGCCTCGCGACCTCGGCGCCGGCATGCTCTCCGCTGGGGCCTCCGACGATCGCGAGCACCAGGTCTCGTGCGGTCTCTGGGTCGGCCCTGTGCGCCTGGGCGACCGCCTCCGCGAGCGTGCGGATCGCGACATCCGGACCTTTGTGGGACTGCAGCCTGCCCACGAACAGCGCGAGCCGGAGGCCGGACAGATGGAGCCGCGCGCGCGCCTCGGCCCGATCGGACGGTAGGAAGATCGAGTGGTCGACGCCGGGCGGAACGATCCGGATCCGCTCCGGATCAGCACCGTAGAGGCCGACGAGCTGCCCCGCCTCCTCGGGCGTAGGCGCGAGGATGCGGTTGGCTTCGCCGATCACCCGCTCCTCGCCTCGCAGTCGTTCGATGGGCTCCGGCGACTCACCTCGCGCGAGGGAGTAGTTCTTGACCTTGCCGAGCGTGTGGAACGAGGCCACGAGGGGCACGCCGAGGATGTCCTTGGCCGCCCGCCCGACCCAGCCGGACAGCCAATAGTGGCTGTGGACGATGTCGTAGCGGTTGCCCTCCTCGCGCGCCACGCGCAGGACCCCACCGAGGAACTCCGGCAGGTAACGCTGCACCGCGGATTTCGGCAGCGGCTGGCACGGACCCGCCTTGGCGCTCACCACGCGGATGCCCGGCGCGATCTCGCGGACCTCGTGGGTCGCTCCGCCCCGACACCTGGTGAACAGGTCCACCTCGATCCCCTGTCCGGCGAGGCGCTCGGCCACGGAGCGGATGTAGACGTTCATCCCGCCGGAATCACCGGTTCCCGGCTGATCGACGGGAGAGGTGTGCACGGCGAGCACGGCGACGCGGGGAGGTCGGACATTCGAGCTCACAGACAGGTACAACCTCCGACCGGGTCTCGTTTCATCCCGAAGATGCTACGGGGCGGCCTCTCATCGGCGGCGGAGTCGGACGACGGCTTCGACGGCACCCTGCGGCTCCTCACCGCCGAGGACGGGAAGCTGCTCGTGATGCCGCAGGCTCTCGGAGGCGTATGCGGGGACGACGTCCAGGTCCCGGAGCACCTTGATGAAGGCGGGAGCAAGACGCCGCCAGTTCCCGTCGGTGACCTTGAGCGCGATGCCGATGCCCTGGGGCAACGAGGTCGCGCATACGAGCCCCTCGGCCCCTTCCTTCGCGATCACCTCGCCGGCGCCCACCGTCATCACGTCGGTGTCCAGGCGCCGGGTGCCCCCCAGCATGTGCGGGGCGGCGAGCATCCCGCGGACGATCCGGTCGGCCGCGGGCGCGAGGCGCCCCAACCGCTCCGGGCGCCCCAGGCGCGCGAACATCGTCGCCATCGCGCGGATCGGGACGCCGTGCACCGGGATCCCGCACCCGTCCACCCCGATCCTCGGCCGCTCGACGTCGGTCGTGGCCGTGACCGCCCGGAGCACGCGGCGATGGACGGGATGGTTCGGCGTCCGGTAGCTCTCGAGATCCCAACCCATGTGCGCGGATGCGACCAGCAACCCGGCGTGGTTGCCCGAGCAGCCGTCCCAGATGCGGGAACGCGCGCCCTTTGTCGCGCGGTCGCGCGGCGTCCGGAGCGCGGCGACGGGAACCGGACCACGGCGCAGCAGGCGCCGGACGGCCGCGATGTGGACCGGCTCCCCCGAGTGGGACGCGCACATCACCGCGATCTCGTCGTCGGGAAGATCCGGCAGGTCCATGGCCGCGAACGAGACCGCTCCCTGGAGCGGCTTCTCACACGAACGGCCGAACAACATGCGGTTCGGGTCACCCGCGAACGCGAGCATCCTTCCGTCCGCGTCGCAGACGGCCACGTCGCCGGTGTGCACGGACTCCACGAGTCCGTTGCGGACGACATGGACGAGCTCGGCGGGGGCGGCCATGGGCCGGAAGCCTAGCGACACCGCCCCGAAGCGACGCGGCTCAGCTTGCGGCGAACGTCGGTATCGGTGTGAGCCGCCTGTCGCGGAGAACGAAACCGTCGTCTTCCGCGGCGAGGACCTCGAATGCCTCGACACAGCGTGGATCGAACTGCGTCCCGGATCCGGCGATGATCTCGGCGACGGCCTCGTCGGCGGAGAGCGCGGAGCGGTACGGCCGGTCGCTGGTCATGGCGTCGAAGGAATCCGCGATCGCGAAGATCCGCGCGGCGAGCGGGATCTTCTCCCCGCTGAGTCCCCGCGGATAGCCCCCGCCGTCGAACCGCTCGTGATGGCTGCGGACGATCTCGACGGCCTCGCCCATGAACGGGATCGGCTCGACGATCCTCGCGCCCTGGTTCGGGTGGGACTTCATCACGATCCATTCGAGGTCGGTGAGCGGGCCCGTCTTGCAAAGGATCGACTCGGGGATCCCGACCTTCCCGATGTCGTGGAGGAAGAAGCCGTAGGCGACCTCCGGCCTGGCCGCGAGGTCGGGATCCACCTTGCCCGCGAGGGCGAGCCCGTAATGGGCCGTCCGGTCGAGATGTCCTCTCGTCGTGGGGTCCTTCGCCTCCACGACGTGGGCGAGCGACTTCATCGTGGCCATGTACATGTCCCGAGCGTGATCCAGAGCTTGCTCGAGCTCGCGCGTGCGAACCCGCTCGGCCGTGTAGAGGACACCGACCTCGCGCGCGAACACCTTCAGCTGATCGTGGAGGGACTGCGCCTCGGAATCGGAAGGGTCCCCCCCGACGTCCCCTGATGCTTCGCGCTCACGATCGTTCATCCCATCGCCCCGGTCCCGGCTCGCCCCGTCCGAGGCGAAGTGGCGGACACGTTCTCAGGGAATCCGGCCGCCGGGTATCGGGCGACCGGGGGAATCACCGGCGGCGAACGGGGGACGACGTGTGCGGGAGGGTATTCAGCTGAGAGCCAGGCTCGGATCTTCCTTGTACCGCCGTTTGAGCTCCTCCTGGAGGGCGTCCAGCACGCGGTGCACGTCCGTGCGCTGCGCCGAGACCTCGCGCTCTTCGCCGGCCAGCACCTCGATGGCCTCCTGCAAGCGCTCGTCGTCCAGGTCGGAGGGATCGCTGATGCCGGCGTCAGCGACGAGACGCTCGATCCGGCGGCGCGCGAGCAGCATCTCCTCTTCGGGCAGCGAGACCTTCATCGCCTCGCCACGGGAGGTCACCGGCTGGTCGGACGCGAGGATCTCCGAGAGCCGGTCCACCAGGGGCCGGTCGTCGCCGCTGCCCCGTGAGGCGAGCTCGGCCTTCAGGATCTCGGCACGGCCTTGCACGAGACGACGGAGCAACGACAGGTACTCCCGCTCAGCCATGCACTCGTCACGGCGTGCCCGGACGTCTTCGAGCGACTGGCTCTCGATCCCGTCGAGATAGGACGGCTCACGGATCCGATCGATGCGGCGGTTCGCCGGGCGACCATCGTTCATCGCGGCGATGCTACTACCAGGCCCGCCTCAGCATACGGCGAGCAGCATCGAGTACGGGTTGACCGCCGCGCCGCCGTTGGGGTGGTACTCGAAGTGCAGGTGGTCTCCGTTGTAGCCGATCACGGTCCCGGCGGACACCGAGCCGAGGTTGCCGTACGAGGACAGATGGGCGTAGAAGGTCCAGTCGCCGTTCGCGTGCTCGACGACGGCGCCCAGACCGCCGATGCTCCCAGCGGAGCGAGCGATCCCGGGGGCGACCGCGACGATCGGCGTGCCCGGGGCAGTCATGAGGTCGGTGCCCGCGTGCGACCGGCCCCCGGGCCGCGGGTCGCCGAATGAGTCGACGAAGGAGTTCGGGCCGGCCACAGGACACGTCTGGATCGCGCCGGTCCGCACCACGACGTTCACATCCCCGAGCCCGAGCGTGACCTCCTGCTGATCGTCGAGCTCCGCCTTGAGGTCGGCAACCAGGTCCTCGAGGTCGTCCAACCGTGAGAGCAGGTTGGCCCGATGTGTCGAGAGCTCATCTGAGGCCACGGCCTCGCTCCGGGCGGACTCACGGAGGCGGGTTCGCTGCCGTCGCAGCTCCTCCGCCATGACGCTCACCTCCGTCGCCAGGTCGGCGTCGCCTTGCACGACATTCTGGGTGTACTGGAGGCGGTCGGTCGCATCCTCGATCGAGTCAGAGGTGAGGAGCGCGCCGATCGATCGCGAGCCGCCGGACATGAAGGCCGCGGCGACCCGGGCGTTCAAGCTGGCGCGGATGCGGGTGAGCTCTGCCTCCAGGCCCTCGATCTTCGTGCGGGCGTCGGCGACGGCGTCCAGCGCCTCCGCGAGCCGACCCTCGGAGTCCTGCCACTCCCGGGTGACGTTGGTCAGCTCCTGGCGTGCGGACTCCAGCCTCTCACGGGCAGCCGCGAGCTTCGACTCGGCGCCCGCCAACGTCGGGATCGCGGTCATCGCGCCCACGCCCAACACGAGGGCGAGGGTGAGTCGTATGGGTGTACGGGGAGTGGCCGTAACGGGTGCCTCCTGACCGGCGTCGACGGCGCGACCGAGGCTACCAGCGAGTCCGGTTGGGGCTCAACCCGCCTCGCCGCGCCGGCCGTCCGTTCTCCTTCGGCATCTATCCTTCGCCGGTGAAGCTTCATCCTGCCTTCCTGACCGGCCGGCTCGTCCGCCTGCGAGCGCCCGAACAGGCCGACGACACCCTCAACGAGCTCTTCAACGACCATGCGGTCCGAAGTGGCCTCGGGATGCCCTTCCCGCAGCCGAAGGAGTCGTTCCACGCGTGGGTCGAGTCGGCGCGGAAGGATCCGGAGCACATCAACCTGGTGATCGAGCGGCTCGAGGAGCCGGGCGCGATCGGCATGTGCGACCTCATGAGGATCGAAGCCTCCACCCGGGTCGCGGAGCTGGGGATCTGGGTCGCCCGACCCTGGTGGCGAGGCGGATACGGCACCGATGCCGTCCGGACCCTCTCCCGGTTCGGCTTCGACCACGTGAACCTGCATCGCATCACCCTCTACGTGAACGCGGACAACGCGCGGGCGATCGCGGCCTACGAGAAGGTGGGGTTCGAACACGAGGGTCGCCTCAAAGAGGCGGCGTTCGCGCACGGTGGTCGTGTCGACCTGCTGGCGATGGGCCTGCTCGCCGAGGACCTGACGCTCGGTGACGGCGAGAGCTAGCTCTCGCCTCGCAACGCCGCGATCAAGATCTCGGCGACCTCCGGCCGCGAGAACTCCTGGGGCGGCTTCTCGCCGGCCCGCAGCATGTCCCGCACCTTCGTGCCCGAGAGCGACACGCGCTCCGACTCGTCGTGCGGGCACGTCTTGGGCGACGCCATCCCCTCGCAGCGGTTGCACCAGAAGGAGTGCTCGAACATCAGCGGCGTGATGGCCAGCTCGCCCGGCTCGAACCGCTCGAAGATCTTCTGGGCGTCGTAGGTCCCGTAGTAGTCGCCGACGCCGGCGTGGTCGCGCCCGACGATGAAGTGGGTGCACCCGTAGTTCTTCCGGCAGATCGCGTGCCAGATGGCCTCCTTCGGACCCGCGTATCGCATCGCCGCCGGGAACACCGAGACCATCGCGCGGTCCTTCGGGTAGTAGCCCTCGAACAACGCCTCGTAGCAGCGCATCCGGACGTCAGGTGGCACGTCGTCGGCCTTGGTCGCGCCCACCAGGGGGTGCACCAGCAGTCCGTCCACGATCTCGAGCGCGCACTTCTGGATGTACTCGTGGGCGCGATGGATCGGGTTCCTCGTCTGGAAGCCCACGACGGTCCTCCACCCGCGACGTTCGAACTCCGCCCGCGTCTCGGCGGGCTTCAGCCGGTACTGCAGGAAGTCCTCGTGCGGCGGCAGCGCGATCACCTCGAGGGTTCCGGCCACGCAGCGATCCCCGGCCTCGTGCAACGCCTTCACGCCGGGATGCTCGAGGTCCTCCGTCCCGAAGACGGACGTGGCCTCCTTCGACCGGTCGCGCTTGAAGAGCTCGGAGATGCGAAGAACCGCGAGCGGCTCGCTCCCCTCGGAGGCGACGAGCGCCACCGCGTCGGCGCCGCCGAGCCGGTGGGCGCCGTCCTCGTCGACGGACAGCGTGACGGGGATCGACCAGGGCAGGCCGTCCTGGAGGTGCATCGTCTCGAGCACCGAGTGGTAGTCGGCCTCGCCCTGGAACCCCGTGAGGGGTGAGAGCGCGCCGACGGCGAGCATCTCGAGGTCGGAGAGCTCGCGCTCGGAGACGACGAGCTTGGGGAGGTTGCGGGCTTCATCGCGGAGCGCGCCCGCCCGGGAACCTTCCGCGAGGAGCTGCACGAGGGTTCCCCCGTGTGGATCGAGAGTGGACATGGCCCCAGGATACGGGTTGACCAGCTGCGCAGCCTTTTCCGAGGCGCGTCTCCAGAGGCCCGAGGGTAGACTTGGTGTTCCCTACCGAGGCGTCCGGTGCCCATGCAGACCCTTCTTTCGGATGACGAGATCGCTTCTTTGAACCTCGATCTCGAACGCTCACAGCCGAGCGACATCCTGGCGTGGGCGCTCGAGAAGAGCGGCCTCGAGCAGATCGCGATCGCCTCGGCGTTCCAGACCGAGGGCACCGTCGTGATCCACATGGCCACCCGGATCCAGCCGGACGTGCCGATCCTGTTCCTGGAAACCGGGTTCCAGTTCGCAGAGACGCTCGCGTTCAAGCAGCAGCTGACCGAGCGGCTCGGGCTCAACGTTCGGGACCTCGTCGGCGAGTACTCCAACGAGCGTCAGGAGGCCGAGTTCGGGGCGCGGCTCTTCGAGAGCAACCCGGAGATGTGCTGCGAGATCAACAAGGTACGGCCGATGTTCGAGGCGCTCCGCGGGCTGGATGCGTGGGTGACGTCGGTGCGCCGCGATTCGTCTCCGACCCGCGCGGAGACCCCGATCGTGGAGCGCTACTCGCTCGAGCCCGGGAACGACATCGTGAAGATCAACCCGATGGCGAACTGGACCAAGCCGCAGGTGTGGCGCTACCTGAAGGAGCACGACCTGCCCCACAACCCGCTCTACGACCTGGGCTACTCCTCGATCGGCTGCGCGCCGTGCACGCGGCTCCGCTTCGCCGGCGAGCCGGAACGCGCGGGCCGATGGGCCGGGATCGCCAAGTGGGAGTGCGGGATCCACGTCGGTGAGGCCGCCCGCCAGCGTGACGCGGCCCCGTCAGCTTCCTGACGCCGACCGGTCGGGCTTCCTGTCGCGAGCCTGTCAGCTTCCTGACGTCGTCCGGTGCAGAAGCTCAGGCGACGACCCAGAGCGCTTCGGGCGCCAGGGTGATCTCGAGCCGACGATGCTCCCCGTGCGCGTCACCGTCCACTTGCACGGGGAACGGTTTGTCGGACGTCACCATCACGCTCGACGCGTCGTGGATGTAGTCGATGTCGCGCCCCAGGACGTGCCGGGCCGACCCGAAGACCTGCCAGGCGATCCTCGGGATGCTCCGGCGCGCGAGCTTCCGGACCGACAGCACGTCGAGGCCCTTGTCCAGCGACGCGTCCGGCGTCATCCGGAGGCCGACGCCCTTGTAATAGGTGTACGGATCGGTGCGCCCCACCATCACGGAGAGCGACGGTGTGGGCTCTCCCCCGTCGACCGACAGACGCAGGTCGGGTCGGCGGCCCGCGTAGCCGACCATCAGCTCCCAGGCGACCGCCCGGAACGCCACGCGGTCGAACTTCTCCTTCGTCTTGGGGAACTTGTTGTCGAGTCGCTTCATCGCGGCCGCGTCGACGCCCGCGCCGCAGTTGACCGCGAAGTAGCGACCGTCCGCCCGTCCGAGGTTGAGCTTGAACACCTCGTCGTCGAGCGCCTTCGATATCAGCATGCCGGTCGCCTCGACGGGATCGAGGGGCAGCCCGAGCGCGCGCACCAAGATGTTGGTCGCACCCCCGGGGAGCGGCGCCAGCGCCGTCTCGGTTCCGGCCAACGCGTTGACGGTCTCGTTGATCGTCCCGTCACCCGACAGCACCGCCACCATGTCCACACCCTCGGAGGCGGCCTGGGCCGCCAGCTCTCGCGCGTGTCCGCGCCCCTTGGTCTCCGCGACCTCGAGCCGGAAGTCCGCCGACAGTGCCTTCTCGATCACGGCGAGGACCGGCTTCGAATAGGTACGTGCCACGGGATTGACGATGAGGAGGACCCGGTGGAAGCGCATGAGGTCCAGGCAGTATGCCTCAGCCGCGGAGATTGCGCATCAGGGACCCGCCCGAAACGGGAGGGAGCAGAGCGACCTCGTCTCCGGGGACGACAGGGGTCGAGCGCGAAGCACGCTCGCCGTTCACGACCACCGAGCCCACGGCGGCGATCTGAGTGAAGCGTTCGCCGTAGCGCGAAGAGAGGACGTCGATCACGTCCCCTGCGCTCTTCCCCTCGGCCTCCACTTCGGAGGCGCCCGCAAGCTCGCGGAGAGCGGCGAAGAGCCTCACCCTGATCATGTGTTGCGCCGCTCCTTTCCGCCACGCCGCTCATCGGCGCTGATCAAGGGTACCGAGGCCGATGCCGAACCGTTATCGTGCGGAGGAGGATCCGACGATGCCCTTCCTAGCGTTGCTCAGCGACCGATCGCCCGAGGCAGCCCTCCCGGCCCTGCTCGAGGTCGCCCCGGATCTGAAGGTCGAGCCTCTTTCGATGGCGTCGCTCGCACACGTCCTCGAGCTCGAGCCGGAGAGCATCCTCGTGGACGCCGGGGAAAACGCCCCGCAGGCGTGGTCGGTGCTGACCGAGCTCCGGGCTCGCGACGCCCGCGTCCCGGCGATGGTGGTCCTCGAGCGCGATCAGCTGGAGCGCTACCCCTGGCACGAGGTCGCGGACGAACTGGTGTACCCCGGCGCGCCGGCGGCCGAGCTGCGCGTGCGGCTCGCCATGCTGCGCCGGCGCGCCGGGGCGGGCGACGGAACCGTCATCCGTCTCGGTGCGATCTCGATCGACACCGAGACCTACCACGTCACCGTCTCCGGGCGGCCGCTCGACCTCACCTTCAAGGAGTTCGAGCTCCTCCGGTACCTCTCGCAGCATCCGGGCCGCGCCTTCACGCGGCCCTCGCTGCTACGCGAGGTGTGGGGCTACGACTTCTACGGAGGCACCCGCACCGTCGACGTCCACGTCCGGCGTCTCCGCGCGAAGCTGGGGCCGGAGCACGAGTCCCTGATCGAGACCGTGCGCAGCGTGGGGTACCGGGCCGCCGAGCAGGACGCCTGAGGCGCGCTCGTCGGCAACCGGCGGCGTTCCCCGGCACGGGGGAAGCCTTCCGGCCTCCGCCGCCGCGGAAGACCTAGCCACGCAGGGCACGCGGAAATGACTCGCATGGGCTCTGCGCCGTAACGCCTCTGCATGCCGATGATGGGAACACAACAAGAGCAAGGCTCGGAGCCGGCTCAGTCCCTGTCCCCTCGGGACGCCTCATCCCCTCGGTCGCGGCTCCGGTCTCGCTCGCAGCCCGGGCCGGCGCCCGGGGCGGGACCCACCGCCCTCGGTCGCCGGCTCGAGCCATTTGCGAGCCGAGTTCACGCAGAGTTAACGCTCGGGAAACAGCGCGCCTTCGACGGTCACTTACCCTGGGCTCGGCGCCATAAGCCCGCGCCATAAGCCCGACAGACAACAGCGGCCAGCCGACCAGCACAGGGGGTGCATCGCACGTGACCACGCCCAAGGAGGTCGTCGCACTCGCGAAGGAGCGCGACGTCCAGATCGTCGACCTGAGGTTCTGTGACCTTCCGGGCCTCACCCAGCACTTCTCCGTCCCGGTTTCGGAGCTCACCGAGGGAGTCTTCGAAGACGGACTCGGGTTCGACGGCTCCTCGATCCGAGGCTTCCAGGAGATCCAGGAATCGGACATGCTCCTGGTCCCCGACCCGGACACGGCCTACCTCGATCCGTTCACGCAGCACACCACGCTGAACATCCACTGCTACGTGAAGGACCCGGTCACGGGCGAGTGGTACTCGCGCGACCCGCGCTACATCGCTCGCAAGGCCGAGCTGTACCTGAAGCAGACCGGCATCGCGGACATCTCGAACTGGGGGCCGGAGGCCGAGTTCTACATCTTCGACTCGATCCGCTTCGACCAGAACCAGCACGAGGGCTACTACCACATCGATGCCGCGGAGGGCGTGTGGAACTCCGGGCGGGAGCGCAACGCCGACGACACCCCCAACCTCGGCTACAAGCCCCGCTACAAGGAGGGCTACTTCCCCGTGCCGCCGATGGACCACTACCAGGACCTCCGCTCACAGATGGTGCTGAACCTCGAGGAGGTCGGCGTGAAGATCGAGGTCCATCACCACGAGGTGGGGACGGCCGGCCAGGCCGAGATCGACATGCGCTACGACACGCTGCTCCGCGCCGCCGACAACGTCATGAAGTACAAGTACGTCGTCAAGAACACGGCGTGGCAGGCGGGCAAGACCGTCACGTTCATGCCGAAGCCGATCTTCCAGGACAACGGCTCAGGGATGCACACCCACCAGAGCCTCTGGAAGGACGACGAGAACCTGTTCTGGGACGAGGTCGGCTACGCGGGCATCTCGGACATGGCCCGCTGGTACATCGGAGGGCTCCTCCACCATGCGGCCTCACTGCTGGCGTTCACGAACCCGACGACCAACTCCTACCGCCGCCTGGTCCCCGGCTACGAGGCGCCGATCAACCTCGTCTACTCCCAGCGGAACCGCTCGGCGTGCGTGCGGATCCCGGTCTTCTCACGGCTGCCGGCCACCAAACGCCTCGAGTTCCGGACGCCGGATGCGGCGTGCAACCCCTACCTCGCGTTCAGCGCGATGCTGATGGCGGGGATCGATGGGATCAAGAACAAGATCGAGCCGCCGGAGCCGATGGACAAGGACCTCTACGACCTCCCGCCCGAAGAGAAGGCATCGGTGAAGCAGGTGCCAGGTTCCCTCGAGGAGGTCCTCGACACGCTCGAAGCAGATCACCAGTGGCTGCTCGAGGGCGGGGTCTTCACCCAGGACGTGATCGACACCTGGATCGAGTACAAGCGGGCCCACGAGGTGGACGCGATCCGGCTCCGGCCGCACCCATACGAATTTCACATGTACTTCGACGCGTAAGAGCGGAACTCGGCTGGAGCTGAGTGCCCTCAGTCCGATGTCGGCATGTCGCTCCCGTCGGTCACCATGGAGGCGTGACCGACGAAGGCTGGACAGGGGTCGATCGCCGTCCTTTTGAAACTGCAGTTCTGCCGCCGAGGACATCGCCTCGGTGCCAAGAGGAAGGCCTGTCCTCGATGTACCGCGGAGTACTGGGCCCGATACCGCGCGACTCACCCGCCGCACAGGAGACGCTCGAGCCGCCTCTAGATGCGAACGAGCGGGCCCGCTTCCCCGGGGGCCCGCAAACCTTCAGACCGCGTACCGTTTCTTTCAGCCCAGATGTCGAAACGGGGGCGCCCGCTCCGACCAAGTCGTGAGAGCGCCCCGATCGGGGCGCCGGAGGAGGAAGTGGTGAGATGAAGTACATCATCATGATGTTCGGGGACCAGAACACGATGATGGAGACCCGATCGCCGGAGTGGATCCGGGACATGATCGGCTTCATGAACAGCCTGGATCAGGAGATCCGGGACGCCGGCGAGTTCGTCGACGGACAGGGGCTCGTCGATCCCAGCGAGGCGAAGACCGTCCGGCTCCAGGACGGGGTCCCCGTCGCGACGGACGGACCGTACGCCGAAGCAAAGGAGTCGCTCGCGGGCTGGTGGACCATCGAGGCGGACGAGGCGCGCGCCATCGACCTCGCCTCTCGGTGCGTCGCCTTCACGGGAGAGCCGGTCGAAGTTCGACAGGTCGCCGACGCGCCGCCCGAAGTCTGATATCCACCGACCGGAACCGATCCCAACCCGAGAACAAGGAGAACCGACATGCAGAAGGTCACCCCGTTCCTCTGGTTCGACGACAAGGCCGAAGAGGCCGCCGAGTTCTACGTCGAGGTGTTCCACAACCGACCTGGTGGCTCTCCGGGTGGGGAGTCCAAGATCGGCAACGTCGCACGCTACGGCGAGGCCGGACCGGGCACGCCCGGCGCGGCGATGACCGTTTCGTTCGTGCTCGAAGGACTCGAGTTCACGGCGCTGAACGGCGGTCCCGAGTTCGCGTTCACCGAGGCGACCTCGTTCCACGTGAGCTGCGACTCCCAGGACGAGGTCGACCACTTCTGGAAGGCGCTCACCGACGGTGGCGAGGAGAGCCAGTGCGGGTGGCTGAAGGACCGATACGGCCTGTCCTGGCAGATCGTCCCCACCCGCTTGCACGAGCTCCTCGGTGACCCCGACCCCGGCCGGGCCCAGCGGGCGATGCAGGCGATGCTCCAGATGCAGAAGCTCGACATCGCGGAGATGGAGCGGGCGGCCGACGCCGCCTAGGAGGATCGTCCGACGGTCGATACGCCCCGCATCGAGGACCTGCTGCGCGACCTCGCGCCGCAGGTCCTCGGCGCGCTCGTGCGGCGCCACGGGCAGTTCGACGCCTGTGAGGACGCGGTGCAGGAGGCGTTGCTCGCTGCGGCCCAGCAGTGGGCCCAAGACGGCATCCCCGAGGAGCCGCGATCGTGGCTCGTCACCGTCGCCTCACGGCGCCTGGTCGACGAGTGGCGCAGCGAGAGCGCCCGACGGCGGCGTGAGGAAACCGCCACCGCCTTGGAGCTCCCCGCCCGGGTTGAGCTCGTAGCCCAGGACGACACGCTCACGCTCCTGTTCCTGTGCTGCCACCCTTCGCTCTCCGTGCCCTCGAAGCTGGCCCTCACGCTTCGAGCCGTCGGCGGGCTGACGACGGCGGAGATCGCGAACGCCTTCCTGGTGCCCGAAGCAACGATGGCCCAACGCGTCAGTCGCGCCAAGCAGAGCATCAAGAGCTCGGGCCTCGGGTTCGACCTTCCGCCGGAACGGGAGCGGGCCGAGCGACTCCGCGTCGTCCTGCACGTGCTGTATCTCCTCTTCAACGAGGGCTACACGACGAGCTCCGGCACGGCGCTACACCGCGCGGACCTCACCACGGAGGCCATCAGGCTCGCGCGGACGCTCCACCGGCTGATCCCGACGGACGGCGAGGTCGCCGGGTTGCTCGCACTCATGGTGCTGACCGACGCACGGCGAGAGGCCCGCACGAACGCCGACGGATCCATCGTGCCGCTCGCCGAGCAGGACCGTGAGCGGTGGAACGCAGCCCAGATCGAGGAAGGCGTCGCGCTCATCACCCGCACGCTCGGCACGGCTCCGGTGGGTCCGTATCAACTGCAGGCAGCGATCGCCGCCGTGCACGACGAAGCGGCGAGTGCCGATGACACGGACTGGCCGCAGATCCTGGCGCTGTATGAAGTCCTCGAGCAGGTGTCGCCGGGACCGGTGATCACGCTCAATCGCGCGGTTGCGGTCGCGATGGTCGACGGGCCGAAGGCCGGCCTCGCCCTGCTCGGCACCCTCGACACGGACGACCGGATGGCCCACACGCATCGCCTCGACGCCGTGCGGGGACACCTGCTGGAGCTGGCCGGCGAGCATGTCGCCGCCCGTGAGGCCTACCTACGGGCGGCGAGGACCACCGCGAGCATCCCGGAGCAGCGATATCTCGCGCTCCGGGCCGCTCGCCTGAACGGTTAGTGATCGATCAGGAGCCGAGCACGTGCGGCGCATCGATCAGGAGATCCTCAGGCCCTCGATAATCGGGATTCGCGGTCGTGTCGGTCCCGTGAGTGACCTCGGGATGGGTTCGTCTCGCGTGCGCGATCACGTCCGCTGGCCACGACCTGTCGTCATAGGAGCAGAGGAACGTCGTCGGTGAGGCCCCGAACGCGACGTTGACGAAGGATTCGTAACGGGTCCACGTCGAGACCTGGCTGACCGATCGGCTCTCCGCGCTGATCTCGGCCGCGATCCGGACCCAGGCCGCTCCGGCCTCGAGCTTCTCGTTCACGAACGTGCGATAACCGTGCATAGCCGTGCCGGGCGAGCGATACCAGTCCGCCGAGTCCGCGAACTCGACGTCGCCGGCGCGGTGCGCGAGCGAGTCGCGCAGGAGCTTGATCTGCTCCTCCGTCGTGACCGCCAGGAGACATTCCGAGCGTTCGATGCCTTCGCCGAAGAAGGGGATGGCAGCCGCCAGGTACTCCTCGTCGGACCCATACGTAAGGAGACGATGCTCCATGAGATGTGGAGCCGTTGCCGTCGCGAACCCGATCAGGTAGTCGACACTCACACCAAGCGCCTCAGAGAGGGCCGACAGGGTGCTCAGGCGAACGTCCTTCCGCCTGCCCGACTCGATCTGCGCGATGGCGGACCAGCTCACTCCAGAGTGATGTGCGAGCGTTTCGCGGCTCCACCCGAGGCGTGCTCGAGCGGCCTTCAACGTCTCTCCTATCCGCGATGGGTCCACGCTCCACATCCTTTCCTGGACAGTCGTGACCGTCAAGACACTCTGTCATATGACAACGTCAGTTAGACAATTGGGTGAACCAGATGAGATGATGCGGTCGATCGGATCAGGAGGGAGCCCGGTGGCGACCGTTGACCTTCGCCAGTTCCGGTATTTCATCGCGGTCGCCGAAGAGCGCCACTTCGGACGAGCGGCTGCGAACCTCCACATCGCCCAGTCCGGGCTATCCCAGCAGATCCTGAAGCTCGAGAGGAGCGTCGGCGTCCAACTGCTCGTCCGTGATCGCCGCGGGGTCGAGGTCACGGAAGCCGGCGAAGCGTTCCTCGACTACGCCCGGCTGACGTTGGAGCTCGCCGATCGAGCCGTGGAGAGCGCACAGCTCGCGGAGCGAGGGAAGAAGGGCCTCCTCCGGGTGGGGACCACCGTCATCGGGATGCCGCCGAAAGCGGAGCGGCTCCTACAGATATTCGGAGAACGGTTCCCGGATGTGGAAGTCGATGTCCATCCCCGACTGATCTCCGAGCTCATCGACGGGATCAGCACGTTCGCCCTCGACGTCGCGATCGTCTTCACACCCTTCAAGTCCGTGGATCCCCCACCCCGATACCAGGAGCTCGGGTCGTACGAGTTGGTGGCAGCCGTCCCCGAGGGACACCGGCTCGCGAAGCTCGAGCGCATCCCACGGTCCGAGCTGCTGAAAGAGCCGTACCTCGATGCGCCTCGGAATATCAACCCCGAGTTGTCCGGATACGTCCACCACATCCTTTTCGGTGAGATGCCACATCCCCAAAGAGTGGAGGTGCCCGTGGTCGAGGAAGCCCGCCGCCTCGAGCTCGTCGCCAAGGGCAAAGGGATCGCGATCACCGTGGTCCACCCTGGCCTGGAACGGCCCGGGATCGCCATCCGCCCGTTGGACGAGGACACGCCGCCAGTCGAGTACGGGGTGGCGTGGTCCGCCATCCAGACGTCCCCGTTCCTCGACTCGTTCATCGAGTTGGTGCGGGAGATCGCCGCCTCCGAAGACCCGTCGTCGGCAGCCTGACGCCGCCAGAACACGGGCGGCCTCTGAGCCGCTGCTACGGTCCCCGGCTATGACACGCATGCCCCGCTGGGCGAGGGTCCTCGGCCCGATCCTGGTCGGCGTCGCGGGTGCGGCGCTCGCGCTCCAGGCGTTCGCGAAGACCACCGTCGACGCCGGGCCGTTCCAGGTGCAGCTCGAGGCCGATTTCGGCCGGAGCGTGACCGACATCTCCTTGCCACCGCTCGGGAGGCTCCGTGCCGATACCCACGGTGCTCCACTCCACCTCCGGGCGTCGCTCCGAGAGGTCGACGTCGAGGCGCTCCAGGAAGGACTTCGTCGAGGGGTGGACTCGGTCGCGGCCGAGGTCGAACGGAACACGTCCGACGCGGTGGGACGGTTCGCGGCGTGGGTCGTGTTGGTGGGCGTCGCCGGCGCCGCGGCGCTCGGACTGCTCGCGTTCCGGAACCGATGGCTCGAGGTCCTTCGAGCGACGGTGGCCGGACTCCTCGTGGTTGTTCTCTCTGTCGGGTTCACGGCGATCGGGTTCGACGCTGCGGCGTTCCAGGCACCCAGCTACACGGGGTCCCTCCGCCTGGTGCCCCAGCTCTTCGGTCCGGTCGAGGGAGCGATCGAGCGCGTCGGGTACTTCCGGGACGAGCTTCGCCGAGTGGTGGCCGGCGCCGCCCGCGCGTACGCGGCCGTCGAGTCGAACCCGTTGGGACGTGGTGACGAGATCCGTGTCCTGCACATCTCGGACATCCATCTCTCGACACTCGGCTATGGGTTCGCGCAAGAGCTGGCGAGGAGCTTCGACGTCGACCTCGTGATCGACACCGGCGACACGACCTCGTTCGGGGCCTCCAACGAGGAGTTCATCCTGTCCGAGATCCCCGATTTCGAGCTGCCCTACGTCTGGGTGCGAGGCAACCACGACTCGGCCGACTTCCAGGACACGCTCGCCCGTGTCGACGAGACCCTCGTGCTCGACGGCGAGACGGCGGAGGTCGAGGGATTCACGATGTACGGGCTCGGGCACCCCTACTTCAACGAGGAACGAGGCGTGCCGACCGGCGACGAGGACGTCGTGGCGTTGGTCGAGGTGGCGGGGGAGAGGGTGGCGGCGGACGTGAGCGGGCTCGCGGAGCCCCCGGACATCCTGCTCGTCCACGACGACCGCATGGCCGAAGGGGTGGCGGGGATGGTGCCCCTGGTCGTGTCCGGGCACTTCCACGAGGATCGAGACGAGGTGGTCGACGAGACCCTTTTCCTGCGGGTGGGGACCACCGGCGGCGCGGGACCGACCGGTTTCACCGCGGAGGGAGACGTGCCCTTCTCGGCCGAGGTGCTGTACTTCCGAGCCGACGAGGGCGGCGGCATGCAGCTCGTGGCATGGGACGTCGTGACGCAGTTCCCCGAGACCGGGAGCCTCGAGATCGAGCGGCACCTGGCCTCCGAAGTCGGCGTGTCGCCGAGCCCGTCCCTGCCGGGTACCTCGACTGCCTCCTCTTCGCCGAGTCCTCCGGAGTGAGCGTCGTGTCGGAAGAACGGACGCGCCTGATCCCGATCGAGGAGCCATACGACCTGGCCACGACTCTCTTCCCGCTCCGGCGGGGGACGGGTGACCCGACGATGCGGATCGAGCGACACGAGACGTGGCGCGCCGCACGAACCCCCGAGGGCCCGGTCACGCTTCGGCTGGCGCCCGGACACGGGAACGTCGTCGCGACCGCGTGGGGAACCGGAGCCGGGTGGACGCTGGATCGCGTACCCGGCCTGATCGGAGCGGAGGACGACCTCTCCGCATTCGAGCCTCGGGACGAGGTGATGGTGCAGGTGTGGAAGGAACATCGGAGCGTTCGGCTCACGCGAGCGCTCGACGTGGTGCGAACCCTGATCGCGGCGATCCTCGAACAGAAGGTGGTGGGGATGGAGGCGCGCCGCGCGTGGCGGCGCATGACGTCCGATGTGAGCGAACCGGCGCCCGGCGAGGGCGGCCTGCTGCTGCCTCCGGATCCCACGCAGGTGGCCGAGCTGCCCTACTTCCGGTTCCACCCGTGGGGGGTGGAGCGACGCCGCGCGGAGGTGGTGCGAGCCGTGTGTGCGCGGGCGGCGTCGCTCGAAGCGCTCGCCGATGTGCCTTTCGACGAGGCGAGGCGTCGGCTGGAAGCGCTGCCCGGGGTCGGTCCGTGGACGACGGCGGAGGTCATGCGGTTGTCGTTCGGTGACCCCGACGCGGTGTCGGTAGGCGACTACCACCTGCCGGACATCGTCGCGTGGGCACTCGCCGGCGAGCCGCGAGCCGACGACGAGCGGATGCTGGAGCTCCTGGAGCCGTATCGGGGACAGCGAGGCCGGGTGCAGCGCCTGCTGGAAGCGAGCCACATCTCGCCCCCGGCGTGGGGTCCCCGTATGGAAGCCCGCTCGATCGAGCAGCTCTAGGTCTCCGCTCGTGGCCGAACGAAGACCCGTCCGTCCTCGACCTTCACGTCATAGACGGGAACCGGCTTCGTGGCCGGCGGTCGCATCGGCTTGCCCGTCTCGAGGTTGAACATGCTCCCGTGCGCAGGACACGTCACGGTCTTCACCGAGCCAGCCATCTTGACGACGCCCTTGTCGAGCCCGGCACCCTGATGTGTGCATTGATTCCCGACCGCCATCACGCCCTCATCAGTCTTCACAAGCAGGATCATCTGCTCACCGACGCTGACCCGCACTGGCTTCCGATCAGGCAGCTCTGCCAGCGAACCGATATCGATCCAACCCTCGACCGCACTCACCATTC
>Ga0299913_10000440_pt1 | contig 26305 bp, 16 predicted proteins | sample RVTome_9_FD_201360 | JGI IMG/M metagenome (GOLD analysis project Ga0299913, IMG submission 201360) | Soil microbial communities from uranium-contaminated site in the Upper Colorado River Basin, Wyoming, United States - RVT155D38 (version 2) ... | reverse complement strand
CCGTTCGGGCCGACGATGGCGATCAGCCGCCCTTCCGGCAGGGTGACGTCGACGTCCCACAGCACCGGCTGGGTGCGGTAGGCGACGGTCAGGTCGTGGACCTCGATCGCGGGGACGGCGGCGGCCGGCGCGGCCCGCGGCTCCCCGTCGCTCACCGCAGCGCTCCGACGATCGTCTCGACGTTCTCGCGCACCATGCCGACGTAGGTGCCCGCCGGCGTCCCGGCCGCGCCGAGGGCGTCCGAATAGAGCTGGCCGCCGATCGCGACCTCGCGGCCGCGGGCGCGCACCGCCGCCTGCACCGCCTCGATCGACCGCCGCGGCACGCTCGACTCGACGAAGATCGCCGGCACCCCGCGCTCGACGACCAGGTCGACCACCCGCTCGACGTCCTGGAGCCCCGCTTCGGCCAGCGTGCTGATCCCCTGGAGCCCGACGACCTCGATCCCGTAGCGCTGGCCGAAGTAGCCGAAGGCGTCGTGCGCGGTGACCAGCACCCGGCGCCCCTCGGGGATCGTGGCGATCTCGGCCTCGACCCAGCGGTCGAGCTCCGCGAGCTCGGTGCCGTAGCGGGCGGCGTTGGCCCGGTAGTCGTCCGCGTGCTCGGGGTCGAGGCTCGCGAGCTCCTCGGCGATCACGGACGCCGAGCTCGCCCACAGCCCGACGTCGAACCACAGGTGCGGGTCGTACTGGCCGAGGAACTCGGGCGGCTCGCGGAGGACGTCGCGGGGCACCTCCTCGGTGACCGCGAGGACCGGCCGCTGACGCGCCATCTTGACCAGGATGTCGCCCATCTTCCCCTCGAGGTGGAGCCCGTTGTAGAGGATCAGGTCCGCCTCGGCCAGCCGCCGCACGTCGCTCTCCGACGCCTTGTAGAGGTGCGGGTCGACCCCCGGCCCCATCAGGCTCTCGACCCGCGCGTGCTCCGCGGCGACCTCCCGCGCCACGTCGCCGACGATCCCGGTGGTGGCGACGATCGCGAGCGGACCGCCGGTCCGGGCGGCGCCCGAGGCCCCGCCGCCCCCGCCGCAGCCGGCGAGGGGGAGGGCGAGGAGGAGCGCGGCGAAGGCGGCGGTCGGAGCGGAGCGAGGCCTGCGGTGTCGTCGCATCGTCCGTGGTTCCCGTCGTTTCCGCTCGGGCTCGATGCCGCGAGCCGATGGCGGGTACCGTATCACGGAAGTTTTTGGCTGGTCAAAACATCGGTTTTGTTTCCATGGTATCGGAGCGAAGGGGCGGCGGGTGCAGGGCGCCGGGTAGCAGGTAGGGCGAATCCCGGCGCAGCCAGAACTCCTCGACCGCCTGGTAGCCCAGCTCCTCGTCGACGTGGCGCCGCGGCTCCGGGACCGGGAGGGCGTCGAGCATCCAGCCCTGGAAGAAGGCGTCGGGGCGGCGGGCGACCAGGTCGCTGGCGTCGACCTTGTCGTGGCCCGGCACCCAGTGCCGCCAGGTGAGGTTCGCCGCCGGCGGGCGCCGGGCGGCCTCCGGGTCGTTGTACCCGGCGGCGTCGATCAGCTCGTAGCGCGAGAAGTAGGCGGGGATGCCGGCCCACACGGTGACCACCCGCGCGCCCGGAGCGACGAGCTGCTCGAGCCGGCGGAGCCGCGACAGCACGTGGGCGTGCGACCCGACGAAGGGGGGCCGTTCGACCAGCAGCACCTTGCCCCAGTTCTCCGCCCGCAAGCTCGAGACGACCAGGCCGTTGCCCAGGAGCAGGAGTGCGACGGTCGCGGCCGGGGCGAGCCCGCGGCGGACCGCGCGCGGGGCCCCGGCCCTCGTCGCGAGGCGGTTGATCAGGTCGTTGACGGCGACGAGGGCCAGCGGCAGCACGGGGGCCAGGAAGCGGTTGACCCGCACGTTGACCTCCGGGAGCTCCCAGGCGTCGCCCCCCACCCAGACGCCGTAGGCCAGGTACGCCCCGACGAGGAGCCCGGGCAGCAGCACCCGCGACGGCGTGCGCGCCTCGTCTCCGGTCCGCCGGCGCCACCGGACCCCGGTCGCCACCGCCGCCGCCACGGCGACGGCCGGCAGAGCGTTCTCGCGCAGCATCCCGGCCGCCTTGACTACCCCCCGCACCAGCCGGAGGCCGAGCGGGACGCTGCCCAGCTTCAGGTAGTAGGTGTTGGGGAGGGGTGCGCCGAAGGTGAGCTGCCGGAAGAGCTGGTAGCCGCCGGCCACGGCCGCGAGCAGCGCCGCCCCGGCCAGCCACCGGGGCGCCGCGCTCCGCCGGAAGCCGCCGTGGACGGCGACCCAGCCGGCGACGAGGACGACGAGGAGGGTCATGTCCATCCGGGTCAGGTAGGCGGCGGCGAAGACGGCGAACAGCGCCAGGTGGCGGTCCCGCCCGGCGAAGACGACGTCGTACGCGAGGTGCACCGCGAGCACCGCGAGGAGCGCCTGGAGCGCCGTCTCCATCCCCATCAGCGACCAGTACGCCAGGCTGTAGTGGAAGGCGGTGAGCACCCCGGCGGGCAGCCACCCCCACGGCCCACGGCCGGCGCCCGGGAAGTGCGCCACGAGAAGCGCCCGCACCCGCCACACGGTCAGCCCGAGCAGGACGAGGGAGACGAGCTGGACGACGAGCGGCAGGTGCCGCGGCGGCAGCGGCAGGGCGTGGACCGGCACCATGAGCGCCGTCCACAGCGGCGTCGTGAACCCTTCGACCGGCCGGCTGCCCGGCGTCCACACCGGCCCCTCGCCCGCCGCGACGTTGCGGGCGTAGGCCATCGAGATCATCGCGTCGTCGAAGAGGACGAAGTGCCGCCCTCCCTCGAGGAAGAACGAGGTCCGCTCGACGAAGGCGAGCCCCCAGAGCGCCAGCGCGGCGAGCAGCGCCGCGAGAGCGACGCGGTCGGCCTTCACGGTCCCGTCAGCGCCCCCAGCGCAGCCCCACGTGGACGACCGCGCCGGGGGTGGTGAAGCCGGCGAGCTCGGCGTGGTCGTCGTCGAGGAGGTTGTCGACCCGGAGGTGGGCGGCGAGCCCGGCGCGGAGCTCGTAGCCGACCGCGAGGTCGACGCGCCCGTAGTCGTCGAGCGGGGTGCCGCCGGACTCGACGCGGTCGCGGACGGCGTACGCGGCGAGGCTCGCGTCCCAGCGGCCGGGCGGGTCCCAGCTCACCGCCGCCGAGGCGCGGTGCTTCGGGCGGCGGGCCAGGGGGAGGCCGGTCGCCAGGTCCCGGGAGTCGGTGCGGGTGTAGGCGGCGCGCCCGGTCAGCCGGCCCGACGGCCGCCACTCGAGGCTCGCTTCGAGGCCGTCGATCTCGGCGGCGTCGACGTTCTCGGCGCGGAAGGTGGCGACGTCGAAGCCGATCAGGTGGTCGATCTCGTTGGCGTACCAGGTGAGGTCGGCGACCAGCCGGCCGGCGAGGAGCTCCTGCTCGACGCCGGCGTCCCAGCCCTCGGAGGTCTCGGCGGCGAGGTCGGGGTTGCCGAAGCCGGGGAAGTAGAGCTCGTTGAAGCTCGGGGCGCGGAAGCCGGTGCCCCAGGTGCCGTGCAGCCGGGTGGCGCGGGCGAGGCGCCACCAGGCCGTGGTCCGCCAGGTGGTCTCGGAGCCGAAGACGGAGTGGTCGTCGTGGCGCAGGCCGCCGGTGAGCCGGAAGCGGTCGCCGCGTCCGGCGAGGCGGCCCTCGAGGAAGGCGGAGGCGACGTCGGCGGTCTCGTCGTAGCCGCCCGAGCTCTCGGCGTCACGCCGCTCCCACCCGGCGCCGCCGGTGAGGGCGGCCGAGGGGCCGTCGGCGGGTGCGGTCGGGTCCTCGGTGCCGAAGAGCGTGAGGTCGGCGATCCAGGTCGCCTCGGTCCCGTGGGTGGCGACCGCCAGCGGGTGGAACGGGGTGTCGGGGTCGGTGGCGTCGTAGTCCTCGTCGGCGACGCCGAGGCGCAGGCGGTGGGTGAGCCGCGGGCCCGCGGGCTTCGCGAGGTCGACCGAGGCGTAGAGGGCGCGGCGGCTCTGGCGGTAGTTCGGGTCGTCGACCGGCCCGCCGGCGGCGAACGAGAAGCCGTCGAGCCCGAGCTCGGAGTCGCTCCAGCGGACCGAGGCGACCGCGCGGCCGTCGCCCCAGAACGAGGTCCCGGCCGAGCCGGCGACCGCGGCGCTCTCGTACGGGTCGTCCTCGCGGTTGCCGGCGGACTCGGCGGCCGAGGAGAGGCCGGCGACCTCGCGACCCGAGGCGGCGAGCGACCAGTCCCAGCGCGGCGTGCCCCCGCGCCACGAGGTGGCGAGCCGCCACGACTCCTCGCCGCCGGCCTCGGCCGCGGCGCTCCCCTCGAGGCCGTCCGCGCCGCGGCGGGTGAAGACCGAGACGACGCCGCCGATCGCCTCGGAGCCGTAGAGCGCGCTCTGCGGGCCGCGGAGGACCTCGACCCGCTCGACGGCGTCGGTCCCGAGGTCGGCCCAGTCGAAGCCGCCGACGGCCGGGCTGTTGACCCGCACGCCGTCGACGAGGACCAGGGTGTGGGCCGAGGCGGCGCCGCGCAGGAAGACGCTGGTCGCCGCGCCCGGCGGGCCGCCGCGGACGACCTCGACGCCGGGCACGGTGCGCAGCAGCTCGGCCAGGGTCGGCTCGCGCCGGGCCTCGATCTCGTCGCGGCCGATCACGGTCACCGCGCTGGCGACCCGCCGGCGCGGCTCCTCGACCCGGGTCGCCGAGACGACGATCTCGTCGCGGACGGTGGCCGCGGGCTCCGTCGGGGACTCGGCGGATTCGGGGGTGGCCGCGCCCTCCGGGCGGGCCTTCTCCTCCGCCCCACGGGACGGAGTCTCCTGGAAGGCTCCGGCGGGAGGAGCCGGCGCGAGCGCGCCGAGCAGGCAGAGGACGACGAAGGAGCGGACGGACGAGCGGACCGACGGACGAGGAGCCGCTGCGGTGAGCGGCCGGCGGGGGTGCGGCATGGTTCCTCCCTTTCCCCCCTCGGGGAAACGTGGCGGATGGGCCCGCTGGGAGCGGGCGGTGGCCGGCCAGGTCTCCTGGCTCTCGTTCGTCCTACTCGCCGCGCCTTCCCGCCGCCGGGAGCGGGTGGCTCCCGGGCTCGGCAGTGGCCGCGGAGCGGCGGCCCGGAGCGTCTCCGTGCGCCTCTCCGCCTGCGGCTTTCGTCCCGATCACAGTCGCGGGGCGGCGGGGGAGTCGCACCCCCTTCCCTTGACGACCGGCCTCGGCTGACAAAGATCCCCGGGTCGTGCCCGGGCGCCGCCAGCTTACACCGTAGCTCCGCGGGGAGGCCGCGACCGCTGCGGTAGGCTGGCTGGCGTGCCCACCAGCACGGTCGAGGACTACCTCAAGGCGATCCAGCTCGCCGAGCAGGGCGAGGCCGGCGCGCTCGTCGGGATGGGGCGGATCGCGGCCGACCTCGGGGTGGCCCCCGGCACGGTCACCGCGATGGTCAAGACGCTGGCCGACAGCGGCCTGGTCGCCTACGAGCCCTACAGCGGGGTGCGGCTGACCGACGCCGGACGCCAGCTCGCGCTCCACGTGCTCCGCCGCCACCGGCTGATCGAGCTGTTCCTGGTCGAGGTCCTCGGGATGGATTGGAGCGAGGTCCACCGCGACGCCGAGAGCCTCGAGCACGCGGTCTCCGACCGGGTGATCGAGCGGATCGACGCGATGCTCGGCCACCCGGCGGTCGACCCGCACGGCGACCCGATCCCCGACGCCCGCGGCGTGGTCCGGGAGCGCCCGCTCGCCACCCTGCTCGACTGCCCGACCGGCACCTCCGGGAGGGTCGCCCGGGTCGCCGACCAGAGCCCCGAGTTCCTCCAGCTCGTCGAGCGCCGGGGGCTGATGCCGGGCCGCGAGGTCGCGGTCGTCGGGCGCGACCCGGCGGCCGACATCGTCGAGCTCGAGCTCGCCGCCGGCGGCCGGCTGTCGCTGGGCGCGCGGGCGGCGTCGAAGATCCTCGTCGAGGTCGGCGAGCCGCCCGAGGCGTCGGGAGAGACGATGAACCGAAGATGATCCGGGGCGGGACCCACCGCGTATGGATTCGCGATAGGGTAGAGGGACGATCTTTTACTCGCTCCCAGGGAGGCACTCCCCGATGTTCCACGCCCGCTCCCGCCGCTCCGCCGCCCCGAGTCGCCTCGCCGCCGTCGTAGCCTGCTTCGGACTGATCGGCCTGATCGCCCTCGCCGCCCCGGCCCAGGAGACGGACCCCTCACCCCCGCCGGCGCCCCCCGAGGGCGCGACCTTCTCGGAGACGGTCCAGGTCCGGGTCGTCGACATCGTCGTGCAGGTCCAGGACGAGAGCGGCGCCACGCCCACCGACCTCGGCGCGGCCGACTTCCGGGTGGTCGTCGACGGGGTCGAGCAGCGGGTCGTCCGGGCGGCCCTGGCGTCGCCCGCGGCGCGGGCGGAGGCCGCGGCCGAGGCGGCGTCCGAGCCGGCGGCCGCCGCGGAGCCGGCGGCGGTCCCGGAGCCCGCCGTCCAGGCGCCTCCCGAGCTCAACGAGTGGACCACCGTCGTCTACTTCGACCAGCCGCTGCTCGCCATGCGCTCCGTCGGGCGCATCGCCGACGCACTCGCGGCGGACGCCGCGGCCCTCACCGCGATGGGCCCGGTCGAGGTGGTCTTCGCGGCCCCCGTGCCGAGGACCGTCCTGCCCGCGACCCGCAACGCCGGGGAGCTCGCCACCGCGCTCCGCACGCTGGGGAACAAGGCGCACGGCGGGCAGGAGCTGCTCGCCATCCGGCGCGCGTATCAGCAGGCACTCGGCGAGACCGACATGAGCGACGTGATGCTGCGCGCCAGCGAGGCGAGCGCGCCCCGGCCGCGGCAGGGTCGCGGCGGCGCGGGCGGCGACCTCAACACCGTCGCCGACCGCACCACCGAGCGCCGGGACGACCCGTTCCGCGACACCGGCCGCAAGCTCGCCCGCCAGCGGATGGCCGCCCGCCACGCCGCGCGCGCCGAGGCCGCGGTCCTCTCGCGGCAGCGGACGTTCCTGCTCGACTGGCTCGCCGGCTACGGCGGGGGCAAGCCGCGGGCGCTCCTGCTGGCGAGCGACGGGTACGACGAGGACCCGCGCGAGTACTACCTGTCCGGCATCGACTCGGAGCGCACCCGCGGGGAGCTCCGCAACGAGCTCGAGGACGCCTCCTTCGGCCCGGCGAGCGAGGAGATCCAGCGGGTCCTCGCGGCGCACGGCTGGACCGTCGTTCCGATGGCCGTCGGCGGCCTCGCCGCCGCCGACCTCGCCGACGCCGCGGTCGCCGGCCGCGAGCGCTACCGGCAGTTCGCGGGCAGCAAGTACTCGATCGCCGGCGGGCGGGCCTACACCGGCACGTCGGGCCAGGGGAGCCTCTTCACGTCGCCGCTGGCGCCCCTCGTCGACCTCGCCGACGCCACCGGTGGCGACCTGGTCGTCGACGAGCGGAAGCTGGGGGACGCGGTGCGGGGGCTCGGCGAACGCTACGTCGTCACCTACCAGCTCTCCGATCCGCCGGACGGCCTGGTGCGCGACCTGGAGATCTCGGTCCGCCGCCCGGGGATCCGCGTGGACGCACCGCGCTACGTGGCCGAGGTCTCGCCCGAGGCGGTGGCCGTGCTCCGCGCGCGCCGCCTGCTCGAAGGCGCGGAGAGGACCGGGGACCTGCCGACCGTCGTCGAGTCCACCCGGGGCGAGGCGAAAGGCGACACCGTCCCCGTGCGCCTCCGCGCGACGGTCGATCTCGGGCCGCTCGACGCGGTGCGGGAGAAGCTCTCCGGCACCTCGGTCCGCGCGACGGTTGCGGTGCTCCTGCCCGACGGCCGGGTGTTCGTGAACCACCAGGCAGCCCGGCAGAACCTGTCTCACCTCGAGGACTGGCACTACGACGCCACCCTCAACGTCCCGACGGGGAGCACGCTGGCCGCCCTCGTCGTCGAAGAGCTCACCACCGGCGCCTGGGGCGGCGGCGCCACGTCGTTCCCGGCCGGCGATCCGGCCGCACCCTGAGCCAGGAGACCCCCATGCGAACCGACCGCTCCCGCCGCTCCCGCTCCCACCTCGCCCTCCCCGCCGCTCTCGCCGCCCTGGGGGTCGTCGCCGCGGGCTCCTGGACCGCCGGTACCGCCCAGGACGAGGGCCCGGGCGCGAGCTTCTTCGTCGAGCGGGTCGACGTCAACGTGGTCAACGTGGACGTGGTGGTCACCGACGGGCAGGGGAGGCTGGTCTCCGGCCTCGAGCGCGAGGACTTCCGCATCTTCGAGGACGGGGTCGAGCAGCCGATCACCAACTTCTACGTGATCGAGGAGGGGCAGGTGAGGACGGCGGGCCAGCCGGACCGCTCGGCGACCGACGAGGCCTCCCCCTTCCGGCGCCGGATGGTGCTGCTGTTCGACAACAACTTCCTCGACAAGCAGCAGCGGCGGCGCGCGCTGCGGTCGGTGCACGAGTTCCTCGACCGCAAGTTCGACGGCACCTACGAGTGGTCGGTCGTCGCGGTGGGCGACGACGTGAGGGTGGTCGAGCCGTTCACCTCCGACAAGGTCCGGGTGCGCGGCGCGCTCGACCGGATCGGACGGATGCCGGTCAACGCCCAGTTCCACCAGGTCTCCCGCGAGGTGCTCAACGACCCGGTCGCGACCCGGATCTCGCAGCGCTCGGCCGCCTCCCGCGACGCGGCGGTCTTCGGCCCCGACGAGACCCAGGACCTCTCGAGCGCGCTGCGCTTCGAGTCGCGGTTCAACGCGGCGCGCAACATCCAGGCGGTCCTGCGCACGGCGCAGGCGATGATCCAGTCGTTCCGCGCCTACGCGAACCTCGAGGGCAACAAGGTGCTGGTGCTGGTCACCGGGGGCATCCCGATGCTCCCCGAGTACGGCTACCAGGCCTCCGACGGCGAGGCGGGCACGGCGGGCGACGGGCGGATCGCCGCGGCGACCCGCGACCCGCAGCTCGCCCAGCTCCACCAGGAGCTGCGCGAGATCGTCGACGCCGTCGTCCACGAGGCGAACGCCGCGCAGTTCAAGGTCTACTCGGTGCGGCCGGGCCTCGACCTCCAGCAGCCGCAGCTCGACCCCGAGCACCGCTCGAGCGGTGCGACCTACAACGTCGGCGCGTTCTCCGCCCCGGTCGAGATGGACGACCACGACAGCGCCCAGCTCTCCCTCGCCGACGGTACCGGCGGCCGCTACCTGGCGTCGAACGAGCCGATCGACTCGTTCGAGGTGATCGACGGCGAGACCTCGCGCTACTACTCGCTCGGCTACTCGCCCGCCCACAGCGGGGACGGCGAGTACCACCGCATCCGGGTCGAGGTCGTGCGCCCGGGGTTGCGCCTCCGCGCGCGCCGCGGCTACGTCGACCTGTCCGACGAGCAGCGGCTGCGGCTGGCGCTCGAGACGCCGCTGTCCTTCCCCAAGGACCGCGGGACGCTGCCGGTGGAGATCGAGCTGGTGGGCGAGGACGGCGGCCGGGTGACGGCGACGGCGGTGCTGCCGCTCTCCTACGTCACCTTCTTCCCGCACGAGGGCGCCTACCGCGGGCGGATCCACGTCTTCCTGTCCGTGTACGACCGCGAAGGCCGGTTGCTCGACCTCGACCGCAAGGTGCAGGACCTCGCCTACCCCGAGGACCGCATCGCGGAGGCGAAGACGCTGCCGCTCCGCTACCACCTGCGGTTCGACCTGCCGCCGAAGCAGGCCTACACGGTCGGCATGACGGTGTTCGACGAGGTCACCGGCCACTACGGAACGGCGCTCCGCGAGCTCGAGCTGTGAAGCGGGGTCCGGTCCGCCGGCCGCGCGCCGCCCGGGGGTCCCTCGGGCCGCTCAGCGCGCCGGGCCGAGCTGCGCGAGGAGCGCCCTGAGCCGCGGCTGGTCCGGGTCGAGGGCGAGCGAGCGTCGGAACGCCGCCCGGGCCCGCGCCGGCTGCTCCAGGCAGACCTGCGCCAGGCCCACCGAGGCGTAGACCGCCGGGTTGTCGGGGTCGAGCCGGGCCGCCTGTCGGAAGTCGGCCAGCGCCTCGGCGCAGCGCCCGTCGTCGACCCGGTACCGGCCCCGGAACAGCCAGAGGTCGGCCTTCTCGGGCCGGACCTCGAGGGCGGCCGCGAGCAGGGCGAGGCTGCGGTCCCGCCGCCCGTCGCGGGCGTAGCCGATCGCCCGGCCGACGAGCCGCTCGTGCCCCTCGGGGGTGTCGTTGCGGTAGGCCCGGACGAGCAGGCGGTCCGAGCGCTCGAGCTCGCGCTCCTCGGCGAACAGCAGGTCCGACAGGTTCCAGGCCGCGGACCCCAGGTCGGGGTCGATCTCGAGCGCCTTCTCGTAGGCTGCGATCGCCTTCTCGGTCTCCCCGCGCCGCCGCAGGATCAGCCCGGCGTTGTTGTAGGAGCCGGCACTGCGGGTCGAGCCGCTGCGGCGGACCGCGGCGGGAGCGCGCACCGGCTCGCGCGCGGCCAGGTAGCCGAGCGCGCGCAGCTTGGCGAGCTCCTCCTCGCCGCCGGCGGCCGAGGAGGCGTCCGGGGGCGCCGGCGGCTCGAAGAACCGCTCGTAGTCGACGGTCTCGCGTGAGGCGAATCCGATCCCCGCGAGCGGCTCGTCCTCGATCCCGGCGCCGCGGGGGAGGCCGAGGAGCGCCAGCAGGGTGGCGCAGGTCTGCTGGATCCCCCCGGGCTCGCCGCGGCCGCCCGCGGTCCTCCCCGGCCGCCAGTGGAGGTAGATCCCCTCGTCGCGGTGCCACTTCGCGGCGGTCGCGGCGGCGAAGCTCGAGAGCTGCTCGGGCCGCCCCTCGTGCCAGCGGAACCCGTGGTCCGACACCAGGACCAGGTCGCTGTCGCGTTCCTCGGCGAGGCGGCGGTAGCGGCCGAGGAGCTCGTCGACGAGCTCGAAGTAGAGCCCCGGGACGCGCCGGTACCGCTCGTACTCCTCGGGGGAGACGCTCGGCTGGCGCGGCGGCGCGTACTGGGCGAAGACGTGGCCGACGCTGTCGGTGCCCTGGACGTAGACGATCGCCAGGTCGGGGTCCTCGGCGCGGATGGCCTCCGAGGCGAGCGTGTCGTAGACCTCGGTCTCGACCAGGATGCGGCGCAGCGCGCTCACCGGGTGGGCGTAGGGGTCGGCCTCGGCCGCCCAGCGCTCGTAGGCGTCGCGGCCGAGCCAGGGGAGGAACGCCCGGACCTCCTCGTAGCCGATCTCGCGCTCCGCGGCGTCGAGGACGCGGCGCGCCCAGCGCTCCCGCGACGGCGGGTAGACCGCCCCCCGCGGCGGCGCCGCCTCGCGGTAGAGGAAGGTGAACAGGCGGTCGGAGACCAGGAGCCCGTCGACCGCCTCGGCGGGGAAGGTGGCCCACAGGCCGAAGACCGCCACCGAGCGCCCGCCGTAGGTGGCCATGTTCCACACCGCCGGCCGGCGGCGCTCGTCGCTGGTGATCGGCTCCTTCACCCCGCTCTCCGGGTGGTAGCGGGTGAAGTCGAGGACGCCGTGCTCGAGGGGGTCGGCGCCGGTCATCATCGTCGTCCACAGGATCGGGGAGAGCGGGGGGTGCTGCGTTTCGAGGTCGCCCCACCGGCCCTCCGCGAGCAGGCGCCTCAGCTCGGGCATGCGGCCCTCGTCGACCAGCGGCCGCAGCATCTCCCAGTCGGCCCCGTCGAGCGCCAGCACGATGACCTTCCGCCCCGGCGCCGCCGCGGCGACGACCTCCGGCACCTCGCGGGGGCGGTCCACGCCGGCGAACCCGAGGGCGAGCTCGAGCGAGGCCACCGCGAGCCCGCGCTCCTCGAGGGCGCGCCGCAGCGACGCGGCGCCGCTCTCCTCGGCGGCCCGCGGCCGGTCGAACAGCTCGTCGGGGGACGTACCGCGGAGCCAGGCCCCGGCCTCCTCGTTGACCACCGCGGCGAGGCCCCGGCACCAGTCGCCCTCCGGCCAACCCGCGGGGAGCCGGGCCGGAGGCCGGTAGTCGACCTCGACGGCCAGCTCGTAGGACTCGCCGGCCGACCCGACGACGGTGGGCGTGAGCTCGGCGTGCAGCCGGTCGCCGGCGAGCGCCTGCTCGCACCACTCGCCGAGATAGCGGGGGGCGAGGGCGAGGCGGCCCTCGAGCGTCCGCACCGCGTCGCCGCGCCGCACCACCCGCGCGACCCCGGGCGGCTGGAGGCTCGCGTGGGCCGCGACCAGGGCGGCGAGGACGGCGAGGACGGCGGCGGCGGCGAGCGCCTGCTTCGTTCGGCGAGCTGACGTCACGAAACGGGGATCCAAAAGGAAGGGACCCCGCCGAAGCGGGGTCCCCAGGGTACCACACGGAGCGCGGCCCGAAGGCCGCCGACCTCGACGGCTAGAAGGTCAGCCGAACGCCGAGGCGGATGTTGCGCTGGCCCGTGAACGCCGTGCCGGCCCGGAGGAAATCCGGGTTGGTCGCGTTCGCGCGCGGGTTGGGAAGCGCACCGATCGGGTTCGTCGTCCCGTTGACGTTGTTGATGCCGCCCATCGTGCTGCACAGCTCGTCCGGGATGCCGGCGCAGAAACCGTCCGACGAGAGGTTGTACCTCTGGTCGACGGCGGTCTTCGCCTGCCGGTCGAGCAGGTTGAACACGTCCATGAGCAGCTTGATCTCCATGTCGTTGCCGAGCTGCACCGGGTAACCGAGGTGGAGATCCAGCTCGTAGGCGTCCGGTGCCCGGCCGAGCGAGCCGCGGGGCGTCAGGTAGAACTCGTGGTTCTGATAGGCGAACGAGTAGCCGTGCGCCGTCAGCGGCGTGCCGGTGCTGTAGTAGCCGCCGACCCCGACGTTCAGGCCCTCGGCAGCGCCGTCCTGGACCTGGTAGCTGCCGTAGAACTTGAACTGGTGCTCGCGGTCGTTGGACAGCTTGCCCTGGGAGTTGACCGTGAAGTCGGCGTAGTCGAACGCCGAGTTGATGTTCGGGTCGAGCTGACCCGTGGACGCCTGGAACAGACCGTCGTAGTTGCCCTCGAGCTCCGACCACAGGTAGCTCGCGAAGAGCTGCCAGCCGTCGCTGTAGCGCTTCCGCGCCGAGAGCTCCACGCCCACGAACTCGCGCTCGGCCGCGGGGGCCGGGGCCGCGAAGATGCCCGGGTCGTCGTAGTAGTAGTAGTCGTAGAAAGTCACCTCGCTGCCGAGGCCCTCGCCCGGGTTGGCGATGAAGTAGCTGCCGCCCGGGGTCAGGAAGTCCTCGATCACCTGGCCGAGGTCACGGTAGGTGCCCTGGATGCCGAGGGCGAAGTTCGGCCGCACCTCGTACTCGTAGCCGATCAGCACCTCGTCGACGAACTGGCCCTCGAGGTCCGGGTCGACCGGCTCGGTCGAGCCGCCGAGCAGCGACGAGCGCCGCGGGGTGGCCGGAGCCGGCAGGATCGCACCCGGGCTCGGGTCGAAGTTGTAGCAGAAGCACTGGATCTCGCCGCCGAAGGCGCGGATGTTGATGTCCATCGGCACCGCCTCGAAGTAGCGGCCGAACGAGCCGAACAGCTTGCTGCGCCCGTTGCCGAGGACGTCCCACGCGAAGCCGAGCCGCGGCGACCAGTTGTCGTCGAGGTCGATCTGCGTCGTGCCGTCGCGTCCCTTGACCTCCTGGCGCTCCCAGCGGGCCCCGACGTTCAGGGTCAGGGTCGGCAGCACCCGCCACGAGTCCTGGGCGAAGAACGACGTGTTGTCGGTCTGCGGCTCCGAGACGAGCGGTGCCGCGATCACCCAAGTCGAGGGGTCGTCGCGGTCGAACCCGCCGACGCGGTCGTCGACGTAGAACCGGTGACGGTAGTAGACGCCGGCGTCGCCGAAGATGTAGATGCGCTGCCCGGCGCCGCCGTTCCAGTTCTCGTTGTACGCCTCGAGCGCCTCGACGTCGCCGCCGAACCGGACCTCGTGGTCGCCCGAGTACCAGGTCCCCTTGGCCCGCACGACGTCACGCTGGAACTCCTGGTTCTGGTGGAACGTGAACCCGTTGGTGATCGCGTTCGGGACGACCCGGAGGTCGATGTAGGACGGGCTGTCGTGGCCGGGGCCGGAGGTGAAGTCCTCCTCCTGGTGACGGCCGGCGATCCCCTCGAGAACGAACGAGGTGCCGAAGACGCCGTCGTAGCGGAGGACGTAGTCGTCGCTGCCGGTCTCGCGCTCACCCGCCCAGGTCACCGGCGGGCCGCTGATCGTGAACACGTTACCGGTCCGGGTCGCCGGGTCGCCGAAGACCGTGCCGGTGACCGTATGGTTCTGCGACAGGCGCCAGGTCAGCTTGCCGGCGTAGAGGTCGCGCGTGATGTCGGCGGCGATGAGCTCGCCGGGCGCCGGCGAACCGGGCGCCGGGATGTCGCGGATGACCTCCGTCTCGTTGGTCTGCTCGATGCGGTCGTACGCGGCGAAGAACCACAGCTTGTCCTTCGCGATCGGGCCGCCGACGTCGAGGCCGAGGTCGTAGCGCTCGTCGATGTTGACGACCTGCGTGGTCGTCTCCGGGCGCTCGCCGGCGGTCGAGTCGTCTTCCTGCAGCGAGCCGCCCTCGAAGTAGCCGAAGACGTCGCCGGTGAACTCGTTGCCGCCCGACTTGGTGATCACGTTGATCATGCCGCCGGTCAGCCGGCCGTACTCGGCCTGCAGACCGCCGGTGACCACCTGGACGTCCTGGATGAACTCGGTGTTGAGCTGCTTGGTCGCGGTGCCGAGCTCGACGCCGGTCGTGTTGAGGCCCTCGATCACGTACTGGTTCTCGGCGCCCGTCGACCCGTAGAAGGTCGTGCCCGACGCGTCCTCGTTGGTGCCGGTGGCGACCTGGGCGACCGCGTACACGTCGCGCGCCAGCGGCAGGTCGGTGATCTGGTCGCCGGTGACGTTGACGCCGGTCTGCTGCGACCTGGTGTCGATCACCGGCGCCGCGCTCGAGACGGTGATTTCGCCGCCGAAGGCGGAGTTGAGCGTGAACTCGAGATTCCGGTTCTGGTCGATGCCGACCTGGACGGACGGCTGCTCGACCGTGTTGAACCCCTCGAGCGAGGCGACCACCGCGTACTGACCCGGCGCCAGGCTCGGGAAGCGGAAGCGGCCCTGGGCGTCGGTGACCCGGAGCTGCTCGCCCTGGAGGGCGGGGCTCGTGAGCCGGACGGTGACGCCCGGGAGGGCGTCGCCCTGCTCGTCCGTCACGCGGCCCTCGATGCTGCCCGAGGTCTGCGCGTAGGCGAGCGGTGCCAACAGCAGGAGCGCCGCGACGACCGCGACCCCCTTCAGCCAAGTGGACTTCATGAATGACCTCCTGAGTTCATCCCACACTGGGTTTGCCGAGCACGCGTCGGCAGGAACTCTCCCCGGTCTTTCGTCGGCCGGCGGCCGGCTTGCCAGGCGAGAGGTGGTGTCACGGTCGAGATAGAGCAATGTGGATGCCATCCGACCCAGGTCCGAGGGTCTCCGGTAAAGTATTGAAAACAAGTGATTTGCCACCGCCGTCGCCGAGTGCCCGGGTCGCCGGTGCCGCGGGGGCATTCAATCGTCTGAATCGATCTGAACGGATTTTTGAACCGGCGGGGGGGCGACGGCGTGCCGGCCGAGCGCCCCGAGCTTTGCGAATCGCGTCGACGCGCTCTGATAGCCTGACGCCCGCATGCCCGCCGAGTCCCCCCTCGCCGACCGCATCCCCGCGATTCAGGAAGCCCTCGCCGAGGCCGGCGTCGACGGCTGGCTGTTCGCCTGCTTCCAGGGGAACGACCCGATCAGCCTCGACCTGCTCGGCCTCGGCGGCGACCACCTGGTCACCCGCCGCTGCTACTACCTCGTACCGCGCGAGGGCGCCCCGCGCAAGCTCGTCCACCGCCTCGAGCCGGCGATGCTCGACCACCTGCCGGGCGAGACGCGCGAGTACCTGACCTGGAAGGAGCACGCGCGGGGCCTGCGCGAGCTCCTGGGCACGGGCGGCCGGCCGACGGCCCTGGCGGCGCAGTACAGCCCCGAGGGGGCGGTGCCGACCGTCTCGCGGCTCGACGCCGGCACCGCCGAGCTCTTGCGGGGGGCCGGCGCCGAGCTCGTCACCTCGGCCGACCTCGTGCAGCGGTTCGCCGCCACCTGGAGCGACGAGCAGCTCGCCGGGCACCGGCGGGCGAACGAGCACCTGCACGCGATCGTCCGCGAGGCGTTCCGGCGGGTCGGCGAGGCGATCGCCGGCGGGCGGGACATCGACGAATACGCGGTCCAACGCTTCATCCTGGAGCGCTTCGAGGCCGAGGGGCTGTGGACCGAGTCGCCGCCGATCGTGGGCGTCAACGCCCACTCGGCCGACCCGCACTACCAGCCCTCCGCCGAGCGCACCAGCCCGATCGTCCAGGGCGACTTCCTCCTGATCGACCTGTGGGCCAAGGAGAAGCGGCCCGCGAGCGTCTACGCCGACATCACCTGGTGCGGCGTCTGCGCCTCGGCGCCGGCCGAGCGCCAGGCCGAGGTCTTCGGCGTCGTCGCCGCCGCCCGCGACGCCGCCCTGGCGCTCGTCGAGAGCCGCTGGCCCGACGCCGAGGTGCGCGGCTTCGAGGTCGACGACGCGGCCCGCGGGGTGATCCGCGACGCCGGGTTCGGCGACTTCTTCATCCACCGCACCGGCCACTCGATCCACGTCTCCGACCACGGCCCCGGCGCCAACATGGACAATCTCGAGACCCACGACACCCGGCGCCTCCTGCCCGGCACCGGCTTCTCGATCGAGCCAGGGATCTATCTACCCGGCGACTTCGGGGTGCGCAGCGAGATCGACGTCGCGCTGACCCCGGCCGCCGTCGAGGTCACCGGCGGCGAGCCCCAGCGGGAGCTCCTCACCCTCCTGCCGTGAGGGCCGGCCGCCGGAGTAAAATCGCCCGCCCGGCTGTTGGAAAGGGCGCACACGCCGATCGGTCAGGACCGTACCGATCGTCCCCCCTGGCAGAGGAAAGGAGAACCATGTCTCATTGCACTCGCAGCGCGTTCCTCGCCCTGCTCGTCCTGCTCGTCCCGGCCGCCTCGGCCCTGGCCGTGGGGCAGGGCAGGCTCCAGGGCGAGGTGGTCGACGAGAGCGGCAAGCCCGTCGCCGGCGTCACCATCCGCGCGACCAACGACGAGATCGGCTACGACAACACCTTCGACACGAACAAGGGCGGCAAGTTCCAGGTTCTCGTGGTCGACGCCACCCGCACCTACACGCTGACCTTCACCAAGGACGGTCACGCCACCGTCACCGAGCCGGTGAAGATCGAGCCGGGCGGGATCACCCGCAAGACCTTCACCATGCCGACCGCCGGGTCGGCGGGAGCGGCCGCGGCCGCCGCGGCGCCGCCAACCGGCAAGGCCAAGGCCGTCGCCTCCTACAACGACGGCGTCCGCGCGCTCCAGGCCGGTGACCGGGAGACGGCGAAGCTCGCCTTCGACGTCGCCCGCGAGCTCGACCCCGACATGCCCCAGCCGTACACGGCGCTGACCAGCATCTACCTCGACGAGAAGGACTACGCGAAGGCGATCGAGACGAGTCTCAAGCTCCTCGAGCTCGACCCGAGCAACGCGATCGCCCTGCAGACCCTCTACGACGCCTACATCGCGACCGGCGACCAGGCGAAGGCCGAGGAGGCGCTCGCGAAGCTCTCGTCGCTCGAGACCGGCGGCGCCGACGCCGCGGTCCGGGTCTTCAACCGCGGCGCCGAGGCGGCGCGCGTCGGCGACGTCGAGGGCGCGATGGGCCACTTCCGGCGGGCGGTCGAGCTCGACCCCGAGCTGGCGCCCGGCCACGCGGCCCTCGCCCGCCTCCACCTCGCACGCCAGGAGTACGACGAGGCGCTGGCCGCCGCCGACAGGGCGCTCGCCATCGACCCCGACCTCCTCGACCTCCAGAAGGTCCGTTACGAGGTCTACCACCGCACGGGCGAGGAGGCGAAGGCCCAGGAGGTCTTCGCCGCGCTGGCCGCCGCCGACCCCGAGGGGCTCGCGGACACCCTGTTCCAGCACGGCAAGGAGGCCTTCGACGCCAACCAGCCCGAGCAGGCGAAGCAGGCCCTCGAGCAGGCGCTCGAGGCCAACCCCGAGCACGCCCGCGCCCACTACGTGCTCGGCCTCGTCTACGTCAACCTCGGCGACACCGCGAAGGCCAAGCAGCACCTCGGCCGGTTCATCGAGCTGGCTCCCGACGACCCCGAGGCCGCCAGCGCCCGGGACATGATGGGCTACCTCGGCTGACGCCGAGCCCTGGGCGGCCGGCGACTCGCCGGCCGCCCCACCCTTCCTCCCCTTCCGCTGCCCCGCGGTGCCCTCAGGCGGCGCGGCCGAGCGGCAGCCGCACCCGCGCCTCGACCCCGCCGCGGGGCAGGTTCTCGAGCGTCAGCGAGCCGCCGTGCGCCTCGGCGATCTGGCGCGAGAGCACGAGGCCGATCCCCGTCCCCGCCGGCTTCGTCGTGTAGAACGGGACGAACAGGTTCTCGGTGTTCGCCAGCCCCGGCCCGCCGTCGCGCACCCAGAGCTCCACCCCGTCGAGCACGTACCGCCAGCCCACCGTCACCCCACCTCCGGTCTCGAGCGCCGCGTCCGCCGCGTTCGCGACCAGGTTGATCAGGAGCTGCTCGAGCTGGTCCGCGTCGGCGAGGACCACGAGCTCCGGCCCTTCCGCCACCTCGACCCCCAGCCGCGTCTCGAGCGCCGCGACCCGCTCGACGAGCCGGCCCAGGCGTGTCGGCTGGAGCTCGGGCGGCGGCAGCCGCGCGAGCCGCGAGTACGCGGCCAGGAAGCGCGACAGCGCCTCGGCCCGGGAGGCGACGACGTCGAGCCCGCTCCGCAGGTCGCTCTCCCAGTCGGCGGGCCGCGGCGCCCGGTCGACCAGCGCGGCGAGCGTCGAGGCCATCGACTTGATCGGCGCCAGCGAGTTGTTGAGCTCGTGCCCGAGCACCCGGATCAGCCGCTTCCACGCCTGCCGCTCCTCCTCTCTCAGGGTGCGCGACAGGTCGGTCAGGACCAGCAGCCGGTGCGGCCGCCCTTCCTGGCGGAACGAGCTCCGGCGCACCGCCCAGCGGCCGGCCCCGCCGGGGAAGGCGGCCTCGAGCGTCCACGGTGGGCCGCCCCCCGGCGCCCCGTCGTCGTCCGCGAGCGCCGCGCCGAGCCCCAGCTCCTCCGCCGAACGCCCGAGCAATCGGTCCGCCGGCCGGTCGAGCAGCCGCTCCCCGGCCCGGTTCACCAGCCGCAGCCGCCCCCCGTCGTCGAAGGTGAAGACCGCGACGTCGATCTCCTGCACCACCCGGCCCAGCAGCGCCGTCGCCTCCCGCGCCCCGAGCCGCTCGTCGCGCAGAGAGTCGCGCATCGCGTTCACCTCGCGCAGCACCTGGGCCAGCGCGTCGTCCCCGCGGGTCCGCCGCGCCCGCAGCGAGTAGTCCCCGAGCCGCAACGCCTCGAGCAGGTTCGCCAGCGTGTACAGCGAGAACACCAGCCGACGCCGCAGCGCGAACGCCAGCCCCAGCCAGCCGAGCAGGACGACGAGCGCGAGCGTCCACCGCAGCCGCGCCGAGTAGTCCCCGCCGAACAGCAGCCCCAGCGCCACCGCGGCCCCCGGCAGCCCGACGAGGATCGCCGAGAGGAGCAGGTGGCGGTCGAAGCTCAGCCAGCGCGCAGGCATGGAGGAAGTCTACCGACCAGTAGAAGACGACGCCCCCGGATAGAAGGCTACGGCGGCCGATATATCTCGCTCCGATGGCCGATCCGGAGCACGACGATCACCTGCGAGTCACGCCAGCGACCGGACGATCCAAGGATGCCAGGTCGCGTCGAGCCGACTCGGAGACCTTCAGTCGATAGGTCAGCGGAGCTCCAGCTCCTTGGCGACCTCGTGGAGATCGCACCCCAGATCCCCTGCGAGCACTTTGGCGTGCTCGGTATGGAGACTCTCCAGAAACTCCGGGCGGACCTCGGCCTTCTCGTCAGGATCGACCAAGATCTCGAGGAGTCGCTCCTCGACGGCGTCGCCCACCAGCTCGCGCAGGTCCTGTTCCGTCATCTCGGCGAGGGTCTTCGACATGTGGATGGAGTCTATCTCGTCGGTCACCCGGCCCGGCCCGCTGCGGGTGATGTGACCGGCAGAAGTATCGTGCCGACGGTTTCTAGAGGTCGTGTTTCTCCAGGCGGCGGTAGAGCGCGCTCCGCGACAGCCCGAGGAACTGCGCCGCCTGGGTGACGTTGCCGTCGAAGCGGGCGAGGGCCTTGCGGATGAGGACGCGCTCGACCTCTTCGAGCGGCATCTCCTCGAGGCGGGCGGCGCGATCGGCCGGGGCTCCGATGGCCGGGAGACCGAGGTCGGGGACGTCGACCCGCTCGCCGCGGGTCATCAGGACGCCGCGCTCGACGGCGTGGTCGAGCTCGCGGACGTTGCCGGGCCAGGGGTGGGCGAGCATGGCCTGGTGGGCTTCGTCGGTGAAGCCGCGGGGGCGCTTGCGGTAGTGGCGGGCGTGGCGGGCGAGGAACTCGGCGGCGAGGGCGGGGACGTCCTCGGGGCGCGCGCGGAGGGGGGGGATGGGGATCTCGACCGTCTTGAGGCGGAAGAGGAGGTCCTGGCGGAAGCGGCCGGCGGCGACCTCGGCGTCGAGGTCGGCGTTGGTGGCCGAGATCACCCGGACGTCGACCCGCTGGGTGCGGGAGGAGCCGACGCGCTCGAACTCTCCGGCCTCGAGCACGCGGAGGAGCTTCGCCTGCTGGGTCGGGGCGAGGTTGGCGATCTCGTCGAGGAAGAGGGTGCCGCCGGCGGCGAGCTCGAAGCGGCCGACGCGGTCGGACTTCGCGTCGGTGAAGGCGCCGCGGACGTGGCCGAAGAGCTCGCTCTCGAAGAGGGTGTCGGAGAGGCCGCCGGTGTTGACGGTGACGAGCGGCTTCTCCGCACGGTCGGAGACGGCGTGGAGACGGCGGGCGACGAGGGACTTGCCGGTGCCGTTCTCGCCGGTGACGAGCACCGCGGCGTCGGAGGGGCCGACGCGCTCGATCAGCTCGAGGACCGGCTCCATCGCCTTCGACCGGGCGATCAGCTTGGGGCCGGCGCCGTCGGGCTCGCCGGCGGCGTCCTCGCGCAGGGCGCGGTTCTCGGCCTCGAGCCGCTCGCCGCGGCGCAGCGCCCGGCCGAGCTCGACCTGGGTGCGCAGGATCGAGAGCAGGCGCTGGTTGTCCCAGGGCTTCTCGACGAAGTCGCGGGCGCCGCGGCGCATCGCCTCGACGGCGACCTCGACGCTCGCCCAGGCGGTCATCACGACGACCGGCAGGTGCGGGTCGCGCCGGCGCAGCTCGGCGAGGAGGTCGAGGCCCTCGCGGCCCGAGGTGGTGTCGCGGGCGTAGTTGAGGTCGACGAGGGCGGCGTCGAGCTCGCCTCCGCCTCCTGCGCGGTCGCCGGCCGTCGCCCCCGCGACGACGTCGAGGACCTCGGCCGGGGAGCTCGCGGTCTCGATCTCGTAGCCCTCGCCCTTGAGGAGCAGTCGCAGCGCCTCGCGGACGTCGCGCTGGTCGTCGGCGACGAGGACGCGGGGGGCTTCGGCGGCCGGGCTCACGCCGTCATCTTTTCACTCGTACGGCCCTGACTGTCCGTGGGCGCCCGTCGCGAGAGCGTGGAGCGTGCTGGCGTGCGATCTGCGCTCGCAGTAGGGCGCTCACGGACAGTCAGGGTCCCCTAGGAGACCTCGAACCCGCTCTCCTCGAGCCGCTTCTCCTCGCGCTCGCGCTCGCGGCCGTGCTCCTCCTCGACGATGCGGCCGTCGAACAGGTGCACCGTGCGGGTGGCGTAGCGGGCGTAGCGCGGGTCGTGGGTGACCATGCAGATGGTCGCGCCGTCGCGGTGGAGCTCGCCGAGCAGCTCCATGACCGCCTCGGAGTTGTTCGAGTCGAGGTTGCCGGTGGGCTCGTCGGCGAGGAGGATGTTCGGGCTGCCGACGACGGCGCGGGCGACCGCGACCCGCTGCTGCTGGCCGCCGGAGAGCTGCGACGGGTAGTGCTTGACCCGGTGGCTCATCCCGACCCGCTCGAGCGCCTCGATCGTCCGCCGCTTGCGCTCGTCGCCGGGCATGCGCCGGTAGGTCAGCGGCAGCTCGACGTTCTCGTAGACGGTGAGGTCGCCGATCAGGTTGAAGGCCTGGAAGATGAAGCCGATCTCGCGGTTGCGGATCTTCGCCCGCTCGGAGAAGGAGAGGTCGGAGACGTCGCGCCCGGCGAGCCAGTACTCGCCCTCGGTCGGGGTGTCGAGAAGGCCGAGCAGCGACAGCAACGTCGACTTGCCGCAGCCCGACGGGCCGGCGATCGACAGGTAGTCGCCGTGGCGGATCTCGAGATGGATGCCGGACAGGGCGTGGGTCTCGACCTCGTCGGTGTAGAAGACCTTGGTCACCCCGTCGAGCCGGATCAGCGGCGAGGTCCCGGGGGCGGAGGCCGTGCCGGCCGGCGCCTGGGCGGTCTGGGGGATCGTCATCGCGGGTGCTCCTCCTGGGTCGGGTCCGAATGTCGGGTTGGGGTCAGTCGAGCTTCAGGCGGTCGTGGCCGTCCCAGGGCGAGGGATCGGAGAGGATGACGACGTCGCCCTCCTCGAGCCCGGAGACGACCTCGATCGTGTTCACCGAGGCGCGGCCGAGCCGGACGTCGACCCGCACCGCCGCGTCGCCGTCGCCGACGATCTCGAAGAGCTGGATCGTCGAGCCGCTCTCGCCGTAGGCCGGGCGGCCGACGTAGAGGACGTCCTCGAGCTTCTCGATCTGGATCGTGCCGTCGACCGAGAGGTCGGGCCGCGCGCCCCGCGGCAGCTCGCCTTCGAGGTCGACGTCGACGAGGACGTAGCCGTTCTGCACCGCCGGGTCGATGCGCACCACCCGGCCGGGGACGATCCCGTTGCGGGTGTCGATCCGCGCCGGCTGGCCGACGGTGAGGTCCTTGGCCTGGGTCTCGGGGATCTGGAGCTCGGCCTTGAGCGTGTCGGGACGGGCGACGCGGGCGAGGATCTCGCCGGGCCGCACCTGCTGGCCGACCTCGACCGGCACCTCCTGGAGCACGCCGGTGATGCCGGCCCGCACCCGCAGCGAGTCGGCCTGGCTGCGGCGCAGGCGGGCGGCGGCGACGAGCTGCTCGACCTGCGCGCGGCGGGCGGCGAGCCGCGCGGCGACCGAGTCCTCCGCCTTCTCGAGCCGCCGCTCCTCGATCCGGAGCCGGCTCTCGAGCTGCCCCTCGACCAGCCGCGAGCGCTTGAGCTCGATGTCGGGGATCAGCCCGCTCGCGGCGAGCTCGGCGTTCGCCTCGGCGTCGAGCCGGGCGGCCTCGAGGTCGGCCTCGACCGCCTCCCGGGCGGCCTGGCTCTCGAGCAGCTCGCTCTCGAGCTGCGCCTGGAGGTTGCGGTAGTCGGCCTCGGCCGAGCGCAGGGCGAGCCCGGCGTCCTCGACCTCCTGGAGGAGCTCGGGGTTGACGAGCTCGAGGATCACGGTGTCGGGCCCGACCTCGATGCCGGGCTGGGTGATCCGCTCGACCCGCCCTTCGGTGCGCGCCGGGATCCAGCGCACCTCCTCCGGCACCAGGGTGCCCGGCCCGCGGACCTGGCGCACCATGTCGCCGCGCTTCACCGTGTCGGTGTAGAGGGCGTCGCGGTCGACCGGGTAGGCGGCCGGCTCGAGGCTGTAGATCGCGACCGTGATCGCGAGCAGGGCGGCCGCCCCGGCGGCGGCGAGCGCGATCCGCCGCAGCTTCTTCTTTCGCTTGACCGAGGGGTCGCGCTGGATGTCCATGCTCATGGCGTGCTGCTCCGCGGCCTCCCTAGCGCAGGGGGCGTGCCAGCCGGCGGCGGCGAGCGATTTCCCCCGTGGCGACCGAGGAAACCACCCGTCGCGGCGCGTCCGCCCGGCCGCCGGGCCGTCCGCTTCCGGAGGGCCTCGTCCCAAGAGCGGACACCCTGCGGCCCGCCCGAGAGAAGGGTGTCGCGCGGGTCGCCCGGCGGGACGGTTCCCTCGGGCCGGCGCGCGCCGGAGGTCTGCGCCCGGCGCCCTAGCTGTCCCCGCCGCTCTCGTCCGGGCTCTCGCCGGGCATCGACTCCTCGGCGGGCATCGTCAGGTACCAGCGCCCGTCGACGCGGACGAAGTCGATCGTCTCGTCGCCGGCCCGGGCGGTCGCGCGGTCGCCCTCGATCTCGTAGCCGGTGACCTCGTCGTCGACCCACGGCGGCTTCGCCTCGTCGGCGGGCGAGGCCGCTTCGCCCTCGTCGTCGTCCTCGCCGTCCTCGTCGTCGATCTCGGCGAGGAGCTTCATCAGGTCCTGGGTGAGCACCACCATGTCCGCCTGCTCGAGGGCCTGCTCCATCGCCTCGTCCTGGGCGCTCCCCGGCTCGAACGAGGCGTCGGCGAGCGCCCCCAGGCCGTGGGGCTCGAGCACCGCCTGGAGCTTTGCCATCAGCTCGGCCGCCGAGGCGTCCGCCTCCGCCTTGGCGGCGTCGATCTCCGCCTGCTGCTCCTCGGTGACCCCCTCACCCTCCTCGCCGAAGGCCTCGGCGAACCCCTCGGCCATCCCGCCCGCCATCTCGCCCGCCATCTGGGAGAACCCGACCATCATCACCGTCATCATCAGCATCATGCCGCCCATCGCCTTGCGGTCCTCCGGCGACATGACGGCGAGGATCTCGCCGAAATCGCCGGCCTCCGCCCCCGCCTTGAGGCGTGCCACCGCCTCCTCGGGCGTCGCCCCGCCGTACGGCTTCTGGGCCGCCCACGCCGCGGGCGCCGCGAGCGCCGTCGCCACACACAGGAACCCCGCCACGAACCGCCGGGCACCGCTCCGCCGAACGCCCATCGCTGCCCCTCCCTTTCGTCGAGTTCGACGCGAGCATACGGCATCGGGCGTGCGGGAGCGGCACGCCCCGACGCGGGCGGCCGCGGGCGGCGCAGATCCTGTATAAACACCCGCTCATGCCGACGGTCGTCCTGCTCGGTCCCCAGCGTCGGCGGCGCACCCTCGGCGCCGTCCTGGCGGAGCTGGGCCTGGCCGGGCCGGTCGCCACCGTGACCGCCGGCTGGCAGGAGCGCGAGGCCGAGCTCGACGAGCTCGCCGAGCACCTCGGGGCGGCCGGCTGCGAGGCGGTGAACCTGCGCCTCCACGAGCGGGCCGAGCGGGTCTTCGCCGAGGACCCCGAGCTGGCCGCCGCCCACCGTGCCCGCCAGGACCGCCTGCGCGCGCTGCAGCGCGCGTACCGCCTCCACCTCCGCCACGCCCTGGCCGCCGCGCGCGAGCTCCTCGCGGCCACCGGCGGCGACGGGGTCCTCGGTCCGCAGCGGCGGCTGGCGATCGAGGAGGTGCGGCGGCTCGACGACCACCACCTAGAGCAGGTGCGCCGCGTCCACCGCGAGTTCGCCGACGAGGTGCGGCCGGGGGAGCGGCCGGCGCTCGCCCGCGAGCGGCGGGCGATCGCCGAGGAGCTCGAGCGGTGCGTCGCTCTGGCGGTGGCCGGCGGCCACGTCGCGGTGCTGCTCAACCGGCTGCGACTCTTCGGCCTGCCGGGGATCGGGGCCGGCAAGCCGCTCGTCGCCTGGGCGGCGGGCGCGATGGTCCTCGGCGAGCGGGTGGTGCTGTTCCACGACAGCCCGCCCCAGGGCGCCGGCGACGCCGAGGTCCTCGAGTCCGGGCTCGGGGTGGTCGCCGAAGCGCTGCCCCTGCCGCAGGCCGGCCGCCGCCTCCGGCTGGACGACCCGCTCCGCGTGGCGCTCCTCGCCCGCCGCTTCGCGCCGCGGATCCCGCTGACCCTCGACGCCGGGGAGCGGGTCGCGTTCCGGGAGGGGCGGCTGGTCGCCGCCGAGGGAGCGCGCTGGCTGCGGACCTCGGGGGAGGTCGTGCCGCTCGAGCCGGCGGCGGTCGAGCGGGAGGTGGCGAGCGGGGGCCTCGGCTCGCCGAACGGCCGCAGGGACGGCGAGGAGCCGATCGCAGCCGGGGCGACGGAGGGCGGCGGGACCGGCGACGGCGCCTTCGCGGCGCCGATGGCGTCCCGCGCGGGCGAGGAGGCGGCGTCGAACGAGCGCGGTGGCCGGGCCCGGAACGAAAGCGCCGTCCCGCCGCGGGGAGCGGCCGGCTCGCGTCCGGCGGTCGCCGACGGCGACGGGGGAGCGCGCGCCGAGACGACCGGCCGTCCGCCGCTCGCCATCCGCGAGCTCGCCGCCCGCTCCGGCCTCGGGCCGGGCGACGTCGACGCCTTCCTCGCCGGCCGCGAGGTGCCGATCCGCGAGGGCTCCACCGCGACCTTCCTCTACCGCGGCGCGGCCGACCGGGTCGTCCTCAAGCACTGGATCTACGCCCTGCCCTCGCGACAGCCGTTCGTCCGGCTCGCCGGCACCGACCTCTGGTTCCTGGTCATGGAGATCCCCGAGCGCTCGCGGGTCGAGTACAAGATCGAGGTCGTCGAGGGACGGCGCCGGCGGTGGATCCGCGACCCG
>Ga0299913_10000439_pt1 | contig 26313 bp, 24 predicted proteins | sample RVTome_9_FD_201360 | JGI IMG/M metagenome (GOLD analysis project Ga0299913, IMG submission 201360) | Soil microbial communities from uranium-contaminated site in the Upper Colorado River Basin, Wyoming, United States - RVT155D38 (version 2) ... | reverse complement strand
AACCTCCTCACGAGCCTCGTCGGAGACAGCTCAAAAGATACGGAAAGGTGTAAATGATCCTGGCGATGGGTCAGGACATGATCGTGGTCGATCCTCATGCCTACGGCGGCGAATCCGAGTGCACCCAGGATTCCCTGCTTTAAGCATGATTCCGCATTTCCGTGAGGCTAGGACTGTCCTTTTGTCAACACCGGGCATCCCTAGTTCAAGGACCCTTGTCAGCTCAGCATCCAACGCGAGGCTCGACTCGTCGGCGCCCTTCAGATCAGTCTCATCCCCTTGCCATGACGAAACGAGTCGTCTTTCGGGCCTCGATATAACGTGCAGGCACGGTCACCCACGCGGGCGTGAACTCATGGACGTCATCCTTATCAGGGATGCGCGCATAGTGAGTTTTCAGTCCCCTTACCTGGGCGTTCGGGATCCAAAAGGCTATGTGTGTCACATCTGTCGCACAGCCGAACGGTCCTAGCACGGGAGGAGCGTGAACTTGCGCGACTCGTTGAGGATCGCTCGGGCAGGGCAGTCTCTCCTCCGAGGGGCTTACCCGTCTCGCCCGTCCCAGTAGTTGCCCGACCAAGTGAAGCTCTGATCATGAACGACCAGATCGGGCGGCCCGGGGGCAGGACTCTTGGGGGTGACACTTCGCTGGCATCGTCGTGGAGGTACCTCCCCGGTGCGGCAGCTCGCCCCTTACAGGTGCCACCAGGGAGGGTGCCACCAGGGAGGGTGCCGCCGGGTCGAGACCCGACACTTCGAACGCCGTCAAGGAGAGAGGACTCCGATATCACGATCCGGCACGAACTCCTGCGCGGTCCGGATCGGCGCATTGAAGTTGACGCTCTCTCCGGACGCCCGCGCAATATCTTCGAATTGCTCCATAAGGCGCGGCCGGTAAAGAGAGCGGTCGAGGCCCAGCGATTCGTAGACCCAAGCATGCGCGTCCCACCATTTCTGGAGGCTGTAGAGGTCCTCCTCTCCGTGCGGGATGAGCTGGTTGAAGAGCTGCGTCTTGGTGCGGTGATCGTAGATGGGGAAGTCTCTGAGCTGACGTCGAACGGCCGGATCCTTTGGCACGAGGATGGCGAAGAGGTCGTCCTCGTCGGGGAACGCTCCCGACACCCTCGCGGATCGGCTGAACCGCTTCTCGAGGAGATGATCGGCTTCGAAGAGGTGGCCGAAGCCCCGCCGGGTGCGCAGGAGGTCGCGATAGCTGTCCACCAACCCGAAGAGCCGCCCGAATAGACCCCGTGCTTCTTGGGTGACGTTGGGGATGAGCTGATCGCTGAGTCCACGTCGGATCCGGCTCGCGAAGTCGTTTCCGAGCTCCCGCAGGAGGATCTGCCGCGCCTTCCCCCGAGTTTGGGATCGGGCCCAGCGCGCCACGTTCGCACGCCCGCCCCTCGAGCGGTAGCGCTGGAACGCTTGCGCCAGCTCAGGATTCTGGAATCCGCGAAAATCGCTCGTGAAGATCCGGCGCAGATCCCTTCGCTCGATCTCCTGTGCGAGTCTCGCCTGGATGCGGGGGTCGAGGGTGCCGACGAACGCATCAGCGTCAATGTCCGCCGCCAGATACTCGCCCAGCGAATCCATGGCCCGCCGTCGCTCGGCCGCGGGCACGAGCCACTCATCCAGGTCCACCGCCCGACGAAGGGGCTCGAGCCCCTCGACCGAGTCCGAAACGAGATCGTAGAGCTCGCCGGGCGGGAGCTCGGTGATCTTCTGTTGGATCCACCGCCTTCCGGAGCGGCCGGACACCTCCCGCACCAGCCGGTCGAGCTCGGCGAGGGCTTCGATTATCTCGGCGGTGTACGGCCTTCCCCGGGCCACCTGGTCCATGACGCGGACGAGCCGTCGCTGCAGCAGCGGGTTCTCGTTCAGGACGGTGTGCACGTGCTCGTCCACGTTCCGCCGAATGGCGTTGGCCACTTCCTCGCTCCCTAGAACGTCGGCCACCGTCCTGAGCCGCCGAAAGCGTCTCAGCCCCCTTTGCAGGGTGGCGAGCGAGTCACCCACCATCGGTACCACGGTGATCAGGCATCCCACCATCATGAGCGCCATCTCCTGAGGGCTGACGGGATCGCCCCAGAAATCCTCGCCCGTGGCCGCGGTGTAGATCGTCTGTGCGATGTCGTAGGCGTCGCCCACCACAGGAATGAATCCGAGTACGGTTTCGATTCCGGAAATCGTGTAGCGGGTGCGCGGCGAGAATCGCCAACGGAAGTCGAAGCCGGGCGTCCGCCCTCCCCCCTCAGGCACGACGAGCCCCTCCGTTCCGATTGCTTCTCCTTGCTGGGGCAGCTGGTGGGAATGCTGGACGATCCGCTCCTTGTACAATACGTCCGAAACACCTTCTCTCTCGTCCACCGAGACGGTGAAGGAGACGGACACGTGCCTCGTCCGCACGGCGTGGATCTCGTAGAAGGGACGCTCGGCGGAGGGGGCGGCGGTCAGCTCGTAGGCGTAGGCCGAGTGGACGTTGCGATGGTTGGTCCTGAAGCTCAGCTCCCAGGTGTCGGTCAGGGTGCTCCTCTGGATCTTCGTTCCCTGCGGCGCGCTGACGATGATCGGCTCGTTCTGGGATCGCAGCGAGGCCTGGTACTGGTTCATCTCTTCCAGCGTGTTCGGCACTCGCGGCGGAATGCCGCCCTCCGCCAGAGCGTCCTGGAGCCGGTTCCGCTCCGTCGCCTCAGAAAAGGTGTGCTTCGGCAAGACGAGACGATCGGGCCAGATCCCTTCGCCGAGGTCGGGAATGGCATCGTCGTCCTGCACCCGGTAGATGTCCAAAATAGGTGCCTCGCGCGTGGCTTGCGGGAAAAGGGCTTCGAGCAGCCGCGGGTTCAGGTCGAGCCGGGCCGGACGTCCGAGGGCGATCCGGATCACCGGCTGGGTGCGTGTGGTGGGGGGCACGAAGTCCCAGGCGAACCACGGGTTCCGGGTCCAGCGGGGCGAGAAGATCGGGAGGGTCAGGCGGGTACGCCATTGTCCCTGGGACCAGACTTGGTAGATCAACGTCCCCCGTGGCTCGTCGGGGTCCAGATCCGCCCGGGGGCGAGCGAAGCCACGCAGGCGAGCCTCGGTCTGAAGGATAAGCGGAAAAACCATCGTCAGATCATCCCGGCAACGGGATCAAGCCAGCATGGCATCAAAACCTCGACACGACGGCCTTCTCGAAGCCGGGCCGTACCGGCACGTGGCCCGGGCCGCCGGCCGAGAGGAAGGCGGTGAAGAGGAGGTCCGGATCCGTGAGATGGAGGGCGGTGATCCAGTCTGGCGTGGCGGCCCCAGAAGTACGGATAGAACACGTACTGCAGCTCCACTATCAACCGATCTAATCAACGCCAGCCATCTAGAGGTGCGGCGCGTCCGGTACTGGACCGCTTTCGAACGACCAGTTTTGGAGCGGGTCCGGACAGCGCTCGTCACTGCCGACAATAAGGTCGTCGGGAGCGGGAGGGACCCAACGATCGAGGGGTGCCTCATCGGGTGTATCCCATGTCTTCAACATGACCAAGTCGGTCGGATTTGTCACATCCCAATAGATGGGCCATTTGCTACTGCCATCGGCCGACATCTCAGCGACTGGTTCTTCGTCTCCGGGTGCACCCATCGCCTCTGCACGTTCTGTAATGAAGTCCACATAACCGGGAGATCCGATAGGTGGTCGATCCCCACCTGACCAGACAACACCATCCAACATGTAGTCCTCAACAAATCCCTCGAAACCGGGTCGAACCGGCAGCTGGACGCGTGCCGCACCAGCCTTGAGAAACTCTCGGAAGCCCCTATCGCCACCGTGCATACCGAAGATCTGAAGACTCCAATCAGCCTGGTCGGCCCAGTGATAGCCGTATAGGACGAAATTCATATGCTGCCATTCAAACGCCTGCTCCAAGAACAAGATCTCGGAGCGATATAACGGATTGCTGCGGTACCACTCTGAGACGGCGGGTCTATCATCGTCACTCATCGGATCCGGACCAGGTATGTCGGTTCCTCGCATGACTGATATCACTGCGCGCTTGATCTCATCACGTTCGATTTCTCGAAGTTCGGCCGCTTGGGCATCTGACAAGTCTTCCAGTAGACCAGGTCCGACAGTTGGTTCACCGGCCAAGGCCATGGACAGGTAGTTCTCGTACTGTCGCCAATAGTCCTCAACGACAGCTGCCAGGAGTGCTCGTCGCCATGCGTGGTGTCCCTCCTCGCTCAGCCCCGTCTTGAGAGATGCGGTCACCGACAAGCTCGTGAAATCGTCAGCCAGCACGGCGACCTCATGCGTGCCGGCTGGCCAAGGCGTACCTAGCGGGATATCAAACGACAAGACACCAGGGAAAGGCTGGTCGTCGAATGATCCTGTCTGCTCGGCTGAACTCCCATGGGTGTATGTCCATGTGCCCGGGCGGACACGGTTGGGGGTGGTTTCCGAACTCTTCCGATCAAGCGTGTCGAGATTCACCCAGAGTTCGAAATCATTTAGCGCGAGGGAGAGGGCAGGAATGTGGGGACCCCCCTCTTCGTGTGTTTGTACGGAAACATGAAGATGTGATGCCTCTCGCCCCTCAGGCACGTCCAGCTGGTCCTTCGCCGACAGGAAGTTGGTGGCTCCCTCCTCCTTGCTCTGATCGTTTTGGATCACCGTTTGGACCCACTCCTCCGCAGGGGGTGGAGTCAGGTCGCTCAGGTTGAAGTGTTTGACAATCTCGCCGTTCTGCCAGAGTTCTAGAACATCAGCCTCCCCGTCCATCAAACTCTGGAAGAGGTCGGTTGGGGGTGGTTTAAAAGGTAGTTGGCGGGGTGGGGCTTTTGCGGTCAGACTTCTCAAGTGGGCGGCTGGTTCAGGAACCACAATCTCGTAGAGGCATCGCTTGCCATAGCTGTATAACGAGACCCGGTCCATCTTCTGTAGCCAAACGTACTGCACTGACCTGCCCTCGTCGGACGGGTTCTCAAACCTGTGCTGGTTCGTTTCAGTGATGAGTCTCCTCAAGCGCCGTTCCGTCCGCCTGAGGGCACGCTCACGAACACGCGACGAAGCCTCTTCGGTAACCTCAATGGCGTGGTTCCTGACTGTGTTCGTGCTGCGCGTAGTCTCCCGGGAGTAGTCAGCCGAAACTGTCGCCTCCACTTCCACAGGACCACGGTAAGTCGTTCTTACCTTCCCGGAGAGATCTACCTGCTCCCTCGTCTGGCGCTGAATCTCATTTCGGAGTTCGTCTTTCGTGGTGGACGCCAGGTCCTCCCTCGTCTCCGTTTCCCGCTCCAGTTCTTCGACAAATAGCGTCTCATACTCCGTCTCGGTCCTGTGTTCTCGTTCACGCAGCTCCCCGGGCGCGATGTTCTCAATATGGCTCAGCTCTGCGAGCCGATAGCCAAGATGACGCGAGCGCATCACGATCAGATCCTGGATCCCAACTGGCTGCAGCCTGCTTGGACCCCGTGCAGGTTCCGTTTCAGTGAGCAACTGCTGCAAGAGCCTGTATGGGTCGTCTCCACGAACATGCGCCTGGATGAGGTCTTCGAAGGGGTCTGGGCGGGCCATGTCAGCTCTTCCGAGTGTTGTGGGCGATACCGGCGATGCCGGCAACAGGGCCCCAGATGACGGTGCCTCGCTCGGAAGGGCGCTCTAGTCCGAGGGAGGACGAGATCGCCCGTCCCTCAGCCTCCAGGTTTCCAATAACACTCTCCAGGCTCACCTCGGCGAGCCGGGAAAAGACTTCCTGTCCGAGAGGCGTCGAGCCCACCTGCCTCAGGCACTCGTCTAGGGACACGTCACCCTCAGTAGCCCCGCGCAGAACGACGACGCTTTCAACGATATCGACCAGGCGTCGAGTAGCGTTTCGCGTATCTACCACAGCAGCTCTTGAGGTCCCGTCGACCAATGGACGGGGGTCGCGAGGCCGAACGACCATACGTGACAAACCCGCAGTCCAGGAATCGGCGTCGCGTTCCCCTGTGATCACCTCCTCCAACGTCTCAAGGGCTGCAGCTACGGAGAGAAGCCGCTCAAGTTCTCCGTCGGACTTGGGGCGCGACCCGAGGGCGGCTTGGATAAGCCCACTCATTCCCTTTTTAACGCTCTCCACTTTCTGGCCGCGGAGTTCCTCAGCAAGCTGCTCTCTGCGCGCCGCGGCGTTGGATCCGGGTGCAACCCCCAACGTCTCCAGCAGGGATGCCATATCCTGGATGCGAGTCGGGGGGGACTCACGGAAAGTCAGGAGGAGAGGCAAGAACTCGGGGAAGGGCAGGCGGTCAAATGACAGGAGATCGGCGGAGTCCGCTCGTGGTTCAAGCACAGTCTGGTCGGCGGCTTCAAGGACCACACCGTCATCGCCCGATGGTGGCTGACGCCTTACGACGCTATACCGATAGAGTTCGTCCACAGTCGACCCCTCGAGTGGATATCGACCCTACACGACGAGGACGAGGCGTGCACCTGAGTCTTGTTACCGAGGGCGGCGCGGGGAAGGGGCTCCCATTACGTCCCGACGCCCATGGTGTTTCAGCCCGAAACCGAGTCTGGGGTGGGCGATGGAGGCCAACTCAACCAGGCCGTAGACCCTTCGAGAACACCTCCGAGGGTTTCTAGACGCGGTGTATAGCCGTCTCTTCTTGAACAGCAGCGGAGCTGCGAGCTGCAACTGTGTGCGGATGAATCGCACACGTGCCGGAGTGGAGCGAATGTGCTGGTGGCGGCCTGAGGCACGGACTGCACGTCAGCTATAGGAGCATGCGGTCTCGTTCACGATGTTCCGATACGGGAGCGTTGGGGGTCCGCTCAACATCAATGAATCATCCGGTGCGGCATTGCTCGGCGTTCGATCGGTCAGGCGATTCGTCGGCGCTCCCACTCAATCAGCAAGTCGAGTCTCTGCACATCAAGCGGATTCGCGGCCACGCCGCGCGACCTCGCCATGTGCAGGCGTAGTGCCGCACTGATCGATTCCTTGAGTTCGACATCGCCTACCCGCTTTGCCAATTCCTCGAGCGTTCCAAGTCGGGTCTTGGTGTGCGGTCCTCGCAGTGCTTCGCCCGCCTTCATCGCCGTACACTTCCGCACATGGTCTTGGTCATAGATGCTGGGTAAGTCCCGGCGGGCGTTTCGGGGTCACCAGCTTCACCGACAAGGTCCACTACTTGGCCATGCTCAGACGACCCCGGTTGGAATGATGGCCGAGGCTGTGGCGCCGGGACGCGATGGCTGAGAGCACGCATACGCCGAAGCGATGCATGCCGAAGTCGACTGGGGCGCCACTCCACTTCGACGGCTGGGCCGACTACGAACAAGCCCGTCCTGCGCTCCCCGGAGAGAGACCATCTAGGTGATCGGAAAATGGACCCACAATGGATACATCCTCCGGTACCGCCCTATGCTGGGCGAGCTGACCGAGGCCGTTCCCCATGACCCCTTTCCAGAGGTGATGGTGCTCGGAGGCATCGACGACGGCGACCCCCCCAACTTCGGTCCTTGCTCGACGGGGACTCGTGGGTCAGCTATCGCTTGACTGCGCCGAGTCAGCGAAAACGGACAGGGCGATTGCGTCCGAACCAACGATCCGCACGGGCAGCTTCATTCCAGCCCACGCCGAGATCCCCGTCCACACCTCCCGATCATGGCCGCTGGCTCGAGGAAGGTCGCCTGGTCCACGAGGAACATCCTTCGGCTTCGTTTGGCGTCGCCGGTCATTGGAAGCTACGACTCGGTGCACCAGTCGGGCTTACGCCGACGGGTCTCCTCGTTTTCCAGCCACTCGGAATGGAGAACTCACGCATCACTATCGAGCGTCGGGTCAGTGGACCCGTCCGCCAACGTATAACGTAGGCGAGGGACACGACGGCCTCGGCGTCTGGCATCAGACGGCCTTGCTGGGGGAACCCAGTGAACTGCGGCGGATAGTCAAGGCGCACCGTGCGAAGTAGCTTCGTAATGGAGCCGTCGCCTATCGCGGTGCGAGGTCAGGTATACGAGGCGGCCTCTTGAGGATCTCGGAGGATCTCGGGTTTCAGCTCCTCGTCCCGCTCTGCGAGCCGAGGGTGTCCGGCGCTGAGACCAGTAGGTGCGAACTGCCGTGCTCTGCAGATCGGCTCGACCCCGAACCTGTTCCGATGGGCGTCGATGAGTCTCATTAGCCCGATGCAGCTCCCAGTTCTCCCCCCAGGCTCTTCATCCCGCGCTCGCTCATCGGTTGTCAGCCCAGGCCTGAGACCATCATCCATCTCCGCGCGGCGCATGCATTTGCACCGTCTCCGCCGTAAGGCCCTTCATCTCAGCTACGGCACGGATCGCCTCCCACTCAGACCCGTGAACAGCCTTGCCTTCATGGGCCATCGGAACAGCCCGCTCACGCCTCTCCGCCGGATGCTTCCCCGGCCTCCGCCATATCCATCGTTCTCCAGGATCAGAGTGGTGTTCCCCCGGGACGTTCAGATTGGAAAAGGCTCTTGAGTATGTTGATCGTGTGATCAAGGTCGGTCTATGCCTCACCGCCGGCGGTGAGACGTCCCGGATAGCATCGGGCAGTGGCTCGCCGCCGGTCTGGCTGACAATCGAAGACGTGCACACCCGGAACCCGCAGACGATCCACTCCTCCTCTCCGCTCTTCAGGCATGCCGTTCTCGGACGGTGTCGGATATGTGCGATGTGGCAACAGAACTAGCTGATCTGATCGCTAAGCACAGCGTGCTGCGAGAGTTGCGTTGATGAGATCGCCGGTGACGCCAGAACTCCGCACCAGGAGGCTTGTCCTAACACCGCTTGAGGTGACTGACCCTCCCGACATGGTCGGTGTTCTCGCCGACCGGGAACTCTACGTGTTCACAGGCGATGGTCCCCCTAAACTGGACGAGCTTAGGGACCGATATCGTGTCCAAGTTGCTGGCCCATCGACCGGTGACGAGGTGTGGCACAACTGGATTCTCAGACTGGCCGAATCGGGAACCGCAGTTGGGTTCGTACAAGCGACGATCGTGGACCGTGTTGCTGAGCTTGCGTGGCTGGTCGGCGTGGACTGGCAAGGCGAGGGCATCGCCAGAGAGGCTGTCGCTTCGATGCGCTCGTGGCTCGAAGTGTGCGGTGTGGAGCGTCTCATCGCCCACATCCATCCGGAGCATGCCGTATCGGGCCGAGTTGCTGCGGCTATCGGCTTGAGACCGACCGAAGAGGTCGATGTGGACGGCGAAGTGGTCTGGCTGGCGTGTACGTCATAGGAACGCCAGACCGCGCGCGACCGTCGGCAGTAACGGGCAAACGCGTCGGCTTCATTAGCAGCGCGGGCCAGGATTAGCAGCGACGGGCGCGCTTCCGTATGTCGTAATACCCCTTGTATCGGCTGAAAAGCGCTGGTTAAGGAGTGCCCAATGGTCGGTCGCGCCTTGGCGTGTGGGTTTGTCGAGCGAGATTGTCGTTGTCAGGGCCTGACTGACAAGGAGGGTCGGGCGACCAACTCTGGCGGCGAACGTCCCGACGATGGCGGTTACGTGCCGGTTGTGGAACCAGGCCCTCCGAACCTGGTGAATCGTCGTCCTGGGGTCTGCATGATGCTGCATTCTGTACCGACTTGACACCATTCCGGTGTCGAGTTCGATAGTGATGAACAGTGGCACGCGACGTGTGCGGTACCGAGTCGCGCTGTGACAAAGACAGGTTGAACGCCTCCAAAGGCGCGCGTGTATAGTCGAAAGTAGAGATGTCCGTCCTATCTAGTTGTGGATGATGGGCATACACCGCCAGCCTGAGGAGGTGCGCCGTGCCGAAGGACGACAAATACGAAGCTGAGCTTGATGACCAAGCGTTGGAACGCTCACTACCCACTCTGACCGAGAAGCTCCGGAGCCTGCAGGAGGATCTCAGTGAGGAGGAGCAGGCCGTCTTCAGCAGCATTGTGAGTTCCGCCGCGCTTCACCTCGAAGCAATGCAGGCAATCTCGACAACAGCTCAAGTGAGTTACGCGAAGCCAATTTCCGCTGTCGCAACCGTTGGTGTGCGCCAGCATCTACTGGATCTACCGGAGACGCTCGGGCTAACTGAAGATTAGCGAGCGTCAATAGCACAGGGCGATCGCAGGACTGACTGCCTCGACTTGCAGGTGTCTCCATGGATCTTGTAGCGAAGATGACCGCACTCGGCGTCGGGATGACTCAGGCTGAACGGGCGAACTATAAGTTTTTGCTCAGCCTGGCCGCTGGCGGCTTGGTGGTGGACGGGCAACCGCCAAGTCGTCCTGGGGATCGACTTGCATTCACAACTGCAATCAAGTCTATTGCTCAGCTACAACCTCACCGCCACCGTGTACCCCCCAATGGAGTCGTATATCTAGGCCGACCTGCTTTTGTTTCTGAGGCACTCCTCAATGACCTGCGTCGGGAGTCGGCGGAACTTCGTGAGAAGGCTGAACGCTTCGACGATCACTTTGTTTCACCGGGTGGCCCCATCGCTCAAGAGGTTGCGTTTTCCGAGCAGCTGAATGATCTTGTATCGACCGTAGCGGACCACGTGACCCCAACGGCGCGCGCGAACTACCTCTACTACGACCGTGACGGATTAGGTATTGATCCGCACATAGACAATGAAGCATTCTCCCTCAACACCATTCTGATGCTTGACCACATATACACTCAAGATCCCTCCAGGCTTGTGCTCTATCCACCCGACCAACAGCCAGAGCGGATCCTCCTGGCTCCCGGAGATTTAATCGTCTTCTACGCAGACTCCATTACACATGCGAGGGAGAGAATGGATAAGGACGAGGTTGTTCGGATCGCAGCGTTTGGGTTTCATCCAATCGTAGAGGCGGAGGCGACGGCATGATCTCGACCCTCACGAGGAAGCTTCATGACTTCAATGTGAAGCTCACGCCTGCTGAGCAGGCCAATTTCAAACTCCTCTTGGGACTCGCTGCCGGCGGCCTGGCGCCAGAGTTCGAGAAGCCCGGCAATGCTGCCAACGCTCAAGCGTTCGACGCCGTGGTCGACACCCTTGCACATTTGCAACCCTTCAGCGATCGGATCCCGCCCAACGGAGTGGTCTACCGTGGACGTCCGCCGTTCATTTCGGACTCAACACTTCTCGAGCTTCAAGTCGAGGCACGCCACCTCAGACCGTCAGCCGATCCGTTCGACGAGCACTTTCTCGGTTATGGCGGCGAGCTCGCAGACGCTATGTCGACATCTCACGAATTGGTCTCCTTTGTTGCCGATCGGGCTGGAGCCGTCCGCCCCACGGGAATAGCGAGCTTCCTGTTCTATGACGAGCCCGGGCAGGGAATCGAACCCCATATCGACACCGACGTTTTCGCGTTCAACGTATTGCTCATGCTTGACCATCGTGGTGGGGGTCCAGCCGGGTCGGCTCTCGTGATGTTTCCACCATTCAGCGAACCGGAGAGATTCCAGCTCGCGCCTGGGGAGATGGTGATGTTTTTCGCTGGCAGCGTCGCCCACGGTCGGGAGCCGGTCGGGCAGGATGAGGCCGTGAGCATTCTTACGTTTGGCTTCCAACCAATCGAGTCGTCGGCCAGCGAAAGATGGCGGTAACGCTTGGCATCCACATAGGCCACGACTCCTCGTGCGCCATCGTGGCCGACGGCGTCCTTGTCGCTGCAGTGTGTCAGGAACGAGTGACTCGCCGAAAGCACGATGGTCAGGATGGACTCTCGAACCGGTTGCCGCTCGAAGCGTGTCTTAGTGCTGCCCAAGTCTCGCTCGCCGACATCGATCTCATAGTGTCATCTTTTCAGGCGGCCAGTCCCGGTGGCGTTGGTCTACATCGCCCGATAGTTGAGCCTACATTCGCACTATTTGATCCGAGCGACCCGCGGCATATCGTAATCTCTCATCACTACGCCCACGCTATGTCGGCGCTTGGGAGCTCCGGTTTGAGTCGGGCCGCAATTCTTGTGTGTGATCTCGCAGGATCTTCCACATACGATGGCAAAGACTTTCTGGTTCCATTTGATGAGTTTGCGTCCATGCTCGCCTCTCAAGCGTCAACGGCCAGCCTCTCGACAGAGTGGCTCAGCGTTTACGAAGCCGACGACTCAGATCTGAATCTTCGCCACCGCGAATACGTTCCAGCTCACAACACACCGGATGTCTTTGTCTGGTCCCCGGCGAGCCTGTTCGACAATGTCGCCCGATTCGTGTTTCGCCGAGAGAATGCTCATGGTCAGCTCATGGCGCTTGCCTCCATGGCGGCAAGCGGGCAATCAGGGCCGGCTGTTGCTGCCGCCGATATGGTCGCCGTGACACCCGGCGGCGGAGTCCGCTTTCACAACAATTGGCAACAGAAAGTGCGCTGGTCCAAAGACCCGCTCGACCACGCGAACCTCGCGATGGCAGGTCAGCGTGCGTGCGAGTATGCCTTGCTTCACTATTGCCAGATGACCAGAGACCTGACTGCCGCACGAGATCTTGTTGCAGCAGGAGGCTCTTTCCTGAACATTCTGACGAACTCCGCAATCCACGACAGCAGCCTCTTCGATACCTACTTTGTGCCGAGCGCACCGCACGATGCGGGCATTTCTGTCGGATGCGCATACGCAGGTTCACGATTGCTAAACGAAGGCATCCACCCTGGTCGGGTACCGGATCGGCTCGGGCCGTTGTATGAAGACCACAGAATCGATGATGCCATTGAGCAAGCGGCGCATCGGGCCGTTGCCGGTCCAATTCCAACGCCGTTCGACCTAGCACAGGTCCTCCACATTGGGAAGATCGTGGCTCGCTGGAATGGCAGGTCTGAGTTTGGCCCCCGCGCTCTGGGTGGGCGGAGCTTGCTCGCGTCACCGCTCTTGAGCGAATCCAAAGAACGACTGAACGCGATCAAGGGCCGACAGTCGTGGCGACCTGTTGCTCCTATGGTCCCCCGAGATGAGGTGACCAGCTTTTTCTCTGGGCCTCCGGACAGCCCATATATGAACTTCGGACATACGGTGCTCGAGCCATTTCGAGAGCCCTTAGCCGCTATCCGGCACCCTGATTCATCGGCGCGTGTCCAAACGCTCGACGAGACCGATGATCCCTATCTGTACTCTGTGCTCAAAGCGTTCGGCAGGATCACTGGGTTTCCAGTGCTAGTGAACACATCGCTTAATGGTCCAGGCGAGCCCTTGGTTGAGACACCGACAGATGCGCTGAGCTTCTTCTTGGCACATCCCGACGTCGACTTGCTAATGATGGATGACAGACTGATCCGCAGGCTGGAGAGGCCGAGCACCCTTGCGGTGCGAATGGCCCACGACACCGTCGTTAGCATCATCCACCCTGATCAGGGCAGGCGAATACTGCTGATCCGCGATGGCTCATCGATGGAGATAAGGGAAGATACGTTCACCCTCATCAATCGAGAATACACCGACGGTTGGGATACCAGCAACTTGCGGTTGAGCCAGCCCTCGGAGGTCATCGCTGAGCTCGAGGAAGCGCTGACACGAGGATTCGTTGAACCGTCTGCCGCCGGTGGCTGAAAGAAGGTCGCTGATTACCGCCCGCGCCAGGCGTAGTGGTCGATCGTTAGGAGGAGCCATGCCCCGTCTTGGAGCAGTGCTTGCTCTGCGCCCTTTCTAACGAGAGGTGAAAACACTGGTCGTGCTGGCATTGTCAACATGGGAGGCTCCTATCGACAGGCTGTCGCTCACCATTTAAGGAACTTGGTGCGCCGAGGGCAGCGAATCGGAATCAAGGCCTTCACGCTGATCTCCCACAAGGCTCCATTACGTTGGTGCGCATGGCTGACGAGCCAATCCACCAGGACACCGAACCGGCGCGCGTGTGGGTCCGTGCTTCGTACCGTCACGGCGTAAGGCAGGCCCAAATCTCCTAGACAGTGCGGACTATCCCCCGGTGCGTTCTATACCCATGGCACCCATGGCGTGGTCCTCTCTTTGGTGTGCGCTGATCGTGGATTGACTCAGTCATTGACCTCGTCCGATTCACTCTCATCCCTTTCTCCTGTAGCGAGCACCGCCAACCCGTCGCGCACCAAGCTCCTCCCGAGACTGACCTTCTGATCATCTCTCAAACCGGGGAGTTCATCAATCCCAAAGTCACCAGCCGTCCGCGTCACGAACTCCAACGCTTCTCGATAGGTATCCGGCGCTTCTAGAAGGGATTGCGAGAACTGTAATCCAACGCCTTCCGGCGACTCCATGAGCCTCGTATGTATGTGGCGCCTGAGGTCGAGGCGGGTCTCTAAACCAATGCTCTCAAGAGCTTCGACTGAAGCTACGAATCGACCATCACCAGCGGTACGCCCACGTCGTATAAGGTCATCTTCAATATGGTCTATTGCCTGAGCAATCGGGGGATTTGTCTTGAGGAGATTTGTTAGCTGCTGCACCATTTGGGCAAGTTCAGTCTCCTCCCGCGAATTATGAAGGAATCCAAGCGGCAAAGTCTGACGAAACTCAGGATAAATGCGGCATAACACCTCAATGGACGCCATAAGCAGATCACGCCCAGTAGGTGCATGGACACCGAGGGTCAAATGCAGCGAGGCGTTTGACTCGTCGGTCTCCGCTTCATGAATCCAGCCGCGCGGTATGTACAGCAAGTCACCCGGGTGCAGGATGAATTGCTCGGGTGTAGGAAGGTTTTCCCGGCGGACAGGATCGCCGTTGGTCATCTGCTGTAAGGGGCACGCGGAGTCTTCCCCGTAGACGCGCCAACGCTTAGAACCGTCAATCTGGGCCACAAGGACATCATGTGTGTCGTAGTGAGAATTGAATCCCTGCGCTGACGGGGGTGTTAGATATGTGTTGGCCTCCACCCTGTAGCTAGTACGCCGTTGCATGGATTGAATCAGGCGGGCAACCGCGGGCGAAAAGTCTTGCACGTTGTTTACGACGATCGTGTGGCCGTCGCTGAAATACCGCCTAAGGCGATCTGCGTCTAATCGTCCATTTCGACCTATCGGCACTTCAGTACGATTGTCGGCTCGGCTTGACACAAGTCGTATGGACGGCGGCCTTGGCTGCCCGTACTCTAGAATTGCCTCGATGTCGCCGTAACTAAACAGGTCATCGAAGTAGCCAGGCCGATCCGTAGCCACCAGTGAATAGCGTTCCTGCCAGTATTTCGCTTCAAAGTCTTCAATTGCTAACGGCCACAAGAGCCATTCGAAATCAAACTGCTTCAGTAAGTCGTGGGAATCTGCGTTCAATCTCATCCCTCGGATACCCGTTCCTTTCTAGCAATTCACAGACCTCTCCGTAGAAATGCATGTAAGCGTCACAGTAAATAGAGGGGTTATCAAACCCATTCCGTTCCGAGAACCGGTTCTCGAGATCGCCCCCACGGCACATCACCTGCCATCGGCATGCCTGACATCGGGCAGGCAGCGTACGGATCTCTTTCTCAATCAGGGCATATATCGGATCCGCCAATACCTGAGGGAGACTTGCTTCATCGACTGAGTAAACAGGAGCTGCCGAGTACCACGTCAGGGCTGGTATGTAAGAGTCATCGACCGCGATGGTTCCGTCACTCCGTGCGATTAAGACTTGAACGTCTTTACGGCGTCGGGTAACCGGACCCGGCTCTAGACCGATCTTGAAGTGTCTGAGAGTCTCGTCGATGAACCTGACGCGAATCATCGGATTGTCCTCCCGAAGCCAGGACTCGAAGATCTCCATGAGTCTGTGGCCATACTGAGCAGCTAATCCACTTGTCCGGAACTCAACGTCGTCGGCGTTCCGGTCAGGCAACAAGAAGCTCATAGTCTCGACACCAAGGCTCCGCAGATAGCTGTAAGCTTCGACGTAGTCGACCCTGTGATCTAGGACGCTAATTGTCGTTGGAAGAAGGGTCGGATCGCCCTCCGCAGACTGGACGAGAGCCTTGATGGTTGCTTCGGTCTTTTCAAACGTCGATCGTCCATGCCGATCCAGACGGTATCGGTCATGCGCATTGCGATCTCCGTCAATACTGACACCAATCGATACCTGATTCTCTCGCATAACAGCGAGCCATTCCTCGTTAAATATTGTCCCATTGGTTTGTACAGAGAATTCAATATCAGCAATCGGCAGAACGCGATCTCGAAGGATGGCGCACATCTCATCAAACCTTTTCATCCCTATGAGGAAGGGCTCGCCGCCATGGAAGGCGATATGCACGCGAGGAATCGAGAGCGTTTCGCAGCCCTGCGCTAGCCAGGTGCCAATTCTCTCAGTGGTAGCAAGCGAGGCTCTTGCAGGGCGTTCGAGAGGCGTGTTGTCGCCCATATTGAAGTAGTAGCAGTAGGTACAGTTGATGTTGCAGCGCTCTGCCACCTTGTAAACAATCTGGACCGACTCGAGGGAATTTGGCAGAGCCGGATTCCAGACGCCTTCATTCTCGCCAGTCGCCCGATTGCGCTCACCAGTAACCCTCGTACCGGAGCCAGCTACTGCTGGAGATGGCGTCAATTCACAACATGCTAACGGCGGCGAACGGTTCCCAATCTGGACGCGTACCGCCCGGGTCACTGGGTCGGATTTCGAATTCCGTCTATCACTCGTACGACATCGAGCGCGTCGAGATACCCGAAGTCACGTGTGTAGGCGTTCTGAGTGTAACCTCCGCCTCCACCCTGGTCATGGTCGCCACCACCTGATTGGTTGTACGGACCGCCGTTCTGGTCGTAATCACCGCCCCCACTCCCAAATGCGAGCCTCTCGAAGGCGATACCTGCTGGGGAGATGAGACCGTCGATGATGGCGTTGCCGATCACGCGCCGGTCCTCCATTGACAATGTTCGGAGTTCGGTTCGTGCCTTGGATCTCTCGGTCGACTCGTCCTTAGCCATATCAGTCTCCTTGTCGGGGCGACCTCAGGACGGGCGTCCCGGCGATAGAATCACCCCCTTACAGTTCCCTTACATGAACGCGGCACAAAAGTCAAGAGAAGGTGCAGGCGCGCTCAGACCGAGTGCCGTAGTCGAGGATGTCCGCTGGAAGCCCGCCAGTCCCGCTAGGCACGTATGACCCGTTTTACGGATGCAAGAGGAACGCATCAGATCACCGGTAGCGCGAGGAAAGGAGACCAAACTGCGCGGGAGTGGTCCGTCCCCGATCTGAACTGCTGAGACGCCGGGTCTGGGTAACCGTCGGTTTGAGTCGGCAAATCCCTCGACGGGTGTCTGAGAAGTCGGAGGCCTTGAATTTGCATCTTTCCAGCAGTCGCGTCACCCACTGGTCGACGAGGGGTCTTGACCCGCTCCATTAGATCCCTGGTCAGAAGCGGGATTTGGGAGTTTCCCCAGGTGGGTGAGTTGTGGGCCCACGTGGACTTGAACCACGGACCTCATCCTTTTCAGGGATGCGCGCGCGGAAGGGCCCTAACTCGTCTACGTGGGACTTTCATACGCCTATGGGCCGTTTGTGTCACATATGCGGCACAGCCGAACGATCCTGATATTCGGTAGGACTGTCCTTTTGTCAACGCCGGGCACCCCGAGTTCAAGGGACCCTTCTCATCTTCTCGCCCTTTGCCCAGGGATCACCTGAGGGCGTCCGATGACACCATCTCGTTGGAGGCGAAGTGCTCGTTGGCCCAGGTCGTCTTACCCGAACGACTGGGACCAACGAGTACGACCAAGCTGGGGGCGGGGAGACGAAAATCCATGACCGCTTCTAGCCGGTCAACGCCTCCTCGTGGCGGTGAGGATGGGGTCGCCCCTATTTGAGGCTTGTTGTCTAGGGGCGAGCCCAGAGGGCCTCAGGTCGTGTTGTGGACGATCTGCCCGTCGACGACGGTCATAGTCGGCAGGGTATCCCGCATCTCGGCGTCGCTGATCGTGAAAAAGTCACGGTCGAGCACTGCCATGTCGGCGCGTTTGCCCTCCTCGATGGATCCGAGGTCCTCCTCCCGGTTCAGGTACCAGGCGTTCTCGCGCGTGTAAGCGAACAAGGCCTGATCCCGGGTGATCTGCTGACCGGGGTTGATCTGCGCACCGAAAGGGTTGAGCCCGGTCGTGGCGTAGTACATCGCATAGAACGCATTGTGCGGTGCGATGTGGACGCCGTCCTCATGTAGCCCGACGTGGACGTCGCTTTCCATGAGTTGGGGGAACAAGGGCCCCACGGGGTTGTTGGCGGGCCGGTCGGTCGTGTCGGTGCTCTGCCACCGGAAACCGGAGGTCGACACCCCCACATTGAGGTTCGCCATGCGGCTGAGTTGAGCCGGAGTGGCGAAGTCGCCGTGCTGGAGACCCCAGCGCAGGTCGGTGATACCGAACTCTGACTCCATCGCCTCATATGTGGAAACGACCTGCTCGATGTTGGCCTCACCAGCTTGAGAGTTCTCATTTCGCCACCCGGCCTGCGCCACCAGACGTTGCGCCTCAAGCCAGACGGCGTGGCCGTCTGCGTTATCAGGTGTGGCGAACGGGGCGGCCCATTCGCCGATGGCTCCGGTTCGAAGCATGTGGTCGCCGAAGAAGGGGAACTGGTTTTTGAGCCGCTCCCTCAGTTCGGGGAGCTGGTCCTCCAGGTCGGGACCGAAGTCCGAGATGAACCCCTGGTTGTGCAGGAAGTTCATCTGGAGCCGGACGAAAGTCTCCCCCTGGCGGTGCAGCTCCAGCCATGCGTCATACATCCGGTAATGGTCCAGGTTGGCGAGGAAGTGACCTGGCTGTGGGTCGCGCGGACCGTTGGCTATGGCTACCAGGGTTTGGTCGAGCAACGCGGTTATCCCCAGCTTGGCGCTGAACGCCATAGCGTCACGTGTGCTGCGCAACTTGTCCTCGAAGGTCTGCCGGATCCGCAGGTGATAAAGGGCGGCGCGGGCGCTGGCACCCGTTATCGACCCGTCGGGATTGACTTCAACCGGAGGATCGGTGACCCCCTCGAAGAACTGTTTCCCCAGCGTGTTGACAGCAGCCGGTCCAGCGAACCTCTCGAACAGGAACACGGGACGGTCGGGGACCGCCTCGTCGAGCTCGGCGAGGGTGGGGAGTCGGCGCTCCTCCCATTGCACGTTGGAGTTCCACCCACCCATCGACGTGATGAACTCACCCTCGGGCACCTCGCCCCGGGCACGGCGGGCGGCCAGGAAACCGAGGACCTCCTCGATGTTCTTGGCCAGCTCCAGTTCGGCAACGTGGTGACCGGGACGATTGGCCAAACTCACGTAGTGGGTGTGGCTCTCGATCAGACCCGGGATCACGGTCGCACCCCGGAGGTTGACGGTGGTCACTCCAGGTCCACCGCCTGGACCACCGTTGTTGCCCACGGCTGTGAAATGGCCGTTCTGGATCGTGACTGAGTTCACCACACTCCGGTTGTCATCCATCGTGTGGATGTTCCCGTTGACGAAACGAAGGACGGAACCGTCGTATGTAGGTCCGACCGCGGCGATCGTCGGGCTGACGACGGCGGCCGCAGCCGACCGACCCGGTCCGACAACCGCAGCGGTCACCCCGAGAGCTGCCGCCGATTTGAGGAGATCTCTCCGGGACAAGCCGGCTATCGGCTCGCTATCGGCCGGGTCGACGTTCTCGGGGAGCTCCGGCTCGCGACGTTTCTTGGACATGGCGGGTCCTCCTTCCGCACTCAGCCCCAGCCCTCTTGTTTGCCGATCGCGCAGATCGGCGACGGCGATTTTAGCAACAATGGACACACCGGGTCGGATCGACGACATAAGCCCAGGACAGCGTGCAGTGATGCTTTGCACATTGGCGACAGGTGCTGATGTGATCAGGTTGAGTGAACGGGCTGTCGCCAATGAGTTGACAGTGTGCGCGAACTCCTCGGAGAACCGTCGGGCTCGAAACCAAACAGGAATCAAGAAGCGATTCCATCGGGCCAGCCCTAGCGTCGTACAGCAGACACCGTTCATCCCGACCCAAGAAAGAAGAGAGGAGTGACCATGCCGACGGAGAACAAGACCGAATCCGATGGGTTCAGCGCCGAGGAGCGCGCTGCGATAAAACAGCGCGCCGCCGAGCTGCGCACTGAGGGGAAGAAGGGGGCCAAGATGGCCGATGCCCTCCAGGCGGCGCTCGACAGCATCGCCGCGATGGCCCCAGAGGACCGCGCACTCGCGGAGCTAAGAAATCACCGCTTTCCCGGCTTGGCGGAGGTGCAGATGAGGTTTGGCCTGCACACGGGTCCCGTCACGGCCGGCGTGCTCGGGAAGCGGAAATTCAGCTACGACGTTTGGGGAGACACAGTCAATACGGCCAGCCGCATGGAATCGACAAGCGAACCAGGAATGATTCAGGTCAGTCAGCAGGTCTACGACCGTCTCAAGGACCGGTACGAACTCGAGGCTAGAGGCACCATCCCCGTCAAGGGAAAGAGCGAGCTGGCAATCTACGAGCTAATTGGCAGCCGAAAGCTGATTGGTAGACCACCCTCGCTGCCCACTCGATAACCGGTGCGGGGTTAGGGGACACCTCGCTGATCGGGGTTTCGCGACCGCTCTGGGTCGATCATGGTCGCGAACGTGGCGCAGTAGCCTGGTGGAATGGCTGATGACTTCGCCACCCCGCTGACGGTTGAACAGATGTACGGCGACTGGGACATCGAGTGGGAGGTCGCCGTCGCGATGACGGACCACAGCCTCAACCCAAGGCCGCGGACATCGATTTACGACACGTTCAGCATCCTCGGCGTCGGGGAGGGGGGCTACCTACTCGACATCGGGGGACGTGACGCCGCCCAGGCACTCGACCTCGCCGAACGTTTCGGATGTCGGGTGCTGTCGGTCGATCCGGTCCAGGCGAACATCGACTTCGGTACCGAGGGCATCGCCAACCACGAGTACGGTCACCTCGTCGAGAACAAGCTCGGGACGATCAACGACATCCCCGCTCCCGACGACACGTTCGACGCCATCTTCTCGCGAGACATGATGGGCCACGTCGAAGACCTCGAGGGGGCGCTCACCGAATGCCGGCGCGTCCTGAAGCCGGGCGGCGCCATGGTGATCCACGACGTGTTCGCGACGCCGCTCCTCGAACCGAAGGAGTCAACCCGGCTAAGCGCCGACCTCGCTCAGGCGCCCGGACGCCTCGACGGCGAGCTCTTCGAACGGACCGTCGAAGAGGCCGGTTTCACGATCGAGGTGATCGACCGTGTGGCGTCCGAATGGCTCGAGAACCTGCTCGAGGGCGAGGACGGTGAGAAGCGGCTCCTCCGTGCCGCCCGCCTCAACCGTGATAGGGACCGGTTCGTCGAGGCGATGGGCGTCCTGCCGTACCGCGTGGTCCGGGGCAACAACATCTGGACGATCTACCGCATGATCGGCAAGCTCGAGGATCGCGTGTACGTGATTCGAGCGTAGCGAGGAGCTACCGAAATCCAACGATCCAATCGGCACAGCCTGACCGGCGAGTCGTCCGCCGCCAACTGATCGAACAATCGGTGACCCACGCCGCTCATAAACGGCATTATGCGGCGCTTTCATAACGTCGGGTCAGCGATCTAGAACGCCGTAAGGGGCCCTGGCAGATCAGTGCCGATCGTGGCAGTTCGCTGGGGTCAGCAGTTGTCTGCTCTCATCCGTTGGGCAAGGGACTCTGGACGGCGCGAAGGGTTCGGGCTGAGTGTGTTGCCGAGGACATCGGATTCTGAGAGATCTCCCCATTCGAAGGGTCGAGGCCGACTCTCGGTGTGAGCTCCGGTCTAAGAGACCGACGCTTCATTCTCCCAAGATGGCCTTTTCGCTGTAGCCATCCTGTTGAACAGGAAGGAGAGGTGGCGGTCGTTCGAGCATGCCGGGTAGAGCAAGTCTCGCGACAGCATCAGGCGAATTCTCTGTACAACTGTCCTTTCATCAACGCCGGGCATCCCTGGTTCATGGACCCTTGTCAGCTCGGCATGCGCAGCGAGGCTCGACTCGTTGGCGGCTATCAGATCGGGTCTCATCACCCTGGCGATGCTTTTCGGACTTCAAGCTCGATCTCTGGACCCAAGGTTCCCTGGGACAGAGTGTGCACCGTGCGTCGCGATACGCTTCGGCTGGTAGCAGCACCGGTACCACTGGCGCAGCAACCACAAGACCAAAACCGCCAGGATCACGAGGGTAGTCCAAAGCAGCCAGCAGGGCAGACACGTAGCACCCTCGCCCGGACCGCGTTCCGGCCTCTCTGGCTGGTCCGGGTCGAGCTGACGACCTGGGAAGACGAACGAGATGATGGTGTGGCGGCTGAACGGCTCGCCGCGGTTGGAGACGCCCGTGGTCTCGAGCTCGACCGTGTATGGACCGGGCATGGTGTGGGCGAACGTCTGGCTGTATATTCCATCGGCGTTTCCACCGTCGCCGTGTGCGCCATCGTCGTGCAGCGTGATCGGAACCCGTGTCTTGTCCGGAAGCACGACTTCGCCGATGACATTGGCGAAGGTAATGGGATCGAAGTCGCCGCTGACGATCCGGATGGGAACCTCATGGTTCCCCGGTGAGACCTGCGCCACAGTGCCGGTCCGGCCCTTGACAACGACGTTGCTGATCCCCGACGCAACCGCATAGAACTCGAAGGGATCATTTGTGCCGAGATCGACCACATAGTGGTACCAGCCGGGTTGCGGATCGCGAATGCGGTACAGCTTGTGCTTCGGATCGGTTTGAATCGTGCGCACCGGCGGCCCGGGCGCCACCGCAACGAGATCGGGGTCATACAGCAGCACCTGCTCGATGGCGTTGTCGCGATCCCAGTGGAACCCGACCGTGATCGACTCGAAGTCAGTGGGCACATAGAAGGACGCCAGACGGACCCTGTTACGCCCATTTGCGAGCGCGAGAGGCACCCCACCAAAGGCCGGGTCGGAGAGCGGGACCGGGTCGGGCACGCCTTCGCGATAGAAGAAGCGCTGCTCGTCTCGTATCTCCTCGTCTATGTATTTGTATACGGAGGACAGACGACTGATCAGACCGAACGAACCGGTTCCCTCGTACAGGTTGAAGAACTGACCGCCCGTCGATGTCGCAATGTCCATCAGCGCCTCTACGTCGGCGTCCTCGCCGACGGCGACGGAGTGCACGGTGACACGCGGATCCGCGGTGATGATGTCGGGCTTGATTGGGAGCACCACGGGTGGCCCGGACTCCACATTGGACCAGAAGGGTGCATAGTTTTGGATCCCATCGGACAACAGCACGATCTCCCAGTCGTGCTCGGCGTCACCCTCGTTCTGTAGCTCGGTCCAGGCTTCGCGGAGCCCTGCTCCGATTGTCGTCTGATACTCGAAGTACGTCCCGTCTGGTTGGATCCCGTTGACGACGCCGACCGCCAGTTCACGGTTGTCCGTGGAGATCGCAGCGTCGAAAGCAGGTGTCATCGGCCAGTCGGTCCGCGCCATCTCGTCTTGCTCGGTGATGCCGTTGCCATCGTCAGCGTTCCGTTTGAACGAGGTCACGGCAATCCGATCGTTGTCCTCCGACAGGTTGACGAAGAAGTTCGCTGCCGCTCGAGCCGCGTCGATCTTCTCGGTGTCGAAGACATCCGTCACCGAGTTGTAGAGCATCGACGTCGTGCGATCGATCGAGACCGCCCGATCAAAGAGCCGCTCCTCGTCGTAGCAGAGCGCACCCGGCTCGATGTCGCTCAGCGCAGGGTCGGCCGCCAACGAGATCGCCAGGGAGTAACAGCCGTCGGGCATTGCCGGCATCCGCACCAGCAGCCAATACTCCTCCGCAATCTGTGCCGCTGTCACCGTCGCCTCCGGGTCGAGTTGTGACCCATCGACGGCAACGACGAAGTCCGCGGGGCCCGGATTCTCCAGTACCGTGTCGGCACGGAGGCGCACCAGCACCTTGCGGCCACCCGTAACCGAGCCGGCATAGGCCGACAGCGACTGGCGTGGATCCACGATGTCGAGGCCGAAGAGCAGGTTCTCAAAGAGCTGGTTCGGCCCCCTCCCGAACCCATTCCCTGTCGGTGCGTTGTCATTGCCGTCCTGGCCGGTCACGTACAGATCGAGATCACCGTCGAGATCCAAGTCGAGCAGGTCGGTGGAGAGACGCTGGTAAGCGCCGTCGTGCCCGGGGAGGATCGTCGATGCCACACCACCGGTGACGTCGGTGAAGGTCCCGTCGCCGTTGTTGATCCAGATCGGAACGTTGTCCGCCGTCGCCAGGATGCGACCTCCGACGATGTCCGGGAACCCGTCCGCGTTGATGTCGCCAACCTCGAGGTCGTAAAACGGGTTGTTCCCGACCGGTCCGAGCAGGGTGACCTCGGTGTAGTCGCATACGGTCGCCGGATTCGTGAAGCACGCCGATCCGGGGTCGGTGAGATAGACCCTGACCTCGGTCCGGCCAACGACGAAGTCCATCAAACCGTCGCCGTTGAAGTCTGCCGGAGCACCGCTGGTGGCGGCGAGATCGAACGTGCGATTGAGATCGAACCCGCCTGAGCCGTTGTTGAGGAACAGCTCGACCCGGACATCGGTACCGTCGTCGGGATCGACATCAAATTCGTTGCCGGCGATGATGTCGTAGAGCCCGTCGTTGTTGGCGTCGAACCAGAAGGCATCGTGAGTCGAGTTGCCCTGCCGAGCGTCAATCACGACGGGGTCAGCAAAGACCCCTGCCCCCGTGTTCCTAAAGACACGGATCTCCGACGTCACCCCGCTACAGAAGGTGGTCGCCGTTCTCAGAGTCACCAAGAAGTCGATGTCCCCGTCGCCTTCCATGTCGATGTGGTCGATGTCGTCGGGGCACCCGGTCGTACCGAAGGCGTTCGCCGGCATCCGCGCTGCTGTCTCTTCGGTGAATTGTCCGGGCACACCTCCGCGGTTGTTGACGAGGATTCGGATCCGGTGAGCCGAGCCGCCACCAAAGTTGTTCGCGGCCGTTTGCAGCAGGTCCGGCAGCCGATCGTTGTTGATGTCGGCGTAGTCGGCGTCGTAGCTGGTGTGATCACCGAAGAAGTCGCCGCCCGCCGGGATCTCGGTAGCAAACGTGCCGGTGTCACCGGCGTTCAGAGGTTCGAATGCGATGGCCGTGAACGTCTTGTCCTGACTGTTGAGTCGCATCACGGGGTGGGTCCCGTTCTGCTCGTTGTTCGAGTTGTGATCGGTCAGGTCGGGCCAGCCGTCGCCGTTGAAGTCCGAGACGCCGGCGTCCTTCGTCCGCGCAGAGTTCATGTTGGGGGAGCCGAGCACCGAGGAAACATCGCCGTCGTCAACGATTGACGTCAACTCGCGGAAGCCGAGCGAACCGGTCTGCGTGGTGATGACCTGGAAAGGAAGCGAACTGCTGACACCGCTGGCGGTCTCTACGTACACCTGGAGCGGGTCCTTCGATATCGGAACAATGGTCGAACCGTCGAGCCTGCCCACCGGGATTCGGATCCGGATGTAGGTGTCACGCCAAACGTAGGCGAGGCCGCCGTTCCACGTCTCGACTCCATCAGTGAACACGACCTGGCTTGAACCTTGCGTCGCCCCGAAGCCAGAGCCCTGGATCTCGATGAACTCGTGAACCCTCTGCTGTTGCGGACTGATCGTCAGCACCGACTGTGCCAGAGCCGCGTTCACGATCAAACCGAGCAGAAAAGCGACCGCAGCCACTAAGGAAGCCACCCGGGCCGATGGTCGCACCGCCCGAACCAGCTCTCGATGCCGCTGTCGGTGGCGACGCGTCAACGCCCCGTCACCCTGGTTCATAGGTGACTCGGCCATACTGTCGTCCTCGGCATATTTGAGATGGAACGCCCCTCCAAGGTCGATTCGTCATCCAGTTCGACATCTCTACCACTCGTCGCGATGACATCACCCACGACAAAGGTTGCTCCTGACGACACGTCCTCAAAGTCCACACAAGCGTCAGTGGGACTGGTCGAGGTGGTCGAACCAGGGGCGGTGGTTGTCTCTAGTTCGGTCGTGCCTGTTGACTCCTCGGTCGTACAGGCCGCGACTACGAGACCAAGTGCAACCAACATGTGCACAATCGGCGACGCACGTGGTCCTCTACTGTCGTACGACCGGATATTCAAGGTCCGCTGCTCCATCTCACCTCTCCGCCAATACAAGACAGAGCAATGTGTTGGATCTCAGATACAACAAACACGGCCCATCTGAGCCGCGCCGCTGCTGCTGCGAGTTAGAGATCCAGAAACATGTGAGTAGCGCTGGTGATGAGACCAGGCCTGATCGCCGTCCTCAGACATCTACAGTCGGCGCCGTCCAGGTGCTCCGGGGATTCCCTGCTCGAGGCTGATGTTGCCATGCCCATTTGGGCTAGGACTGTCCTTTTGTCAACGTCGGGCACCCCTAGTTCAAGGACCCTTGTCAGCTCGGCATTGCGGGCGAGCTTCAAACTCGTCGACAGCCCTCAGATCAGGTCTCATCCCCCTTTGCCATGACGAAACGGCGCGTCTTCGGGCCATCG